>Ga0187814_10000869_pt1 | contig 11039 bp, 8 predicted proteins | sample NC_S_4_FD_132450 | JGI IMG/M metagenome (GOLD analysis project Ga0187814, IMG submission 132450) | Wetland sediment microbial communities from Neuse River Estuary, North Carolina, USA - ASW-S_4 | ecosystem: Environmental > Aquatic > Freshwater > Wetlands > Sediment | place: USA: North Carolina...
CACCGGGATCTCGCTGCAGCAGATCCGCGCCGCCGTGCAGCACCTGCGCGACCGGGGCACCGAGGACCTCGCCCAGGTCACGCTCATGAGCGACGGGGTCAGCGTCTACGAGTGCACCTCGCCCGACGAGGTGGTGGACCTGCTGGCCGGCGGCCAGGGCGTGTTCGGCATCGCGCTCGGCCGGGTCTGGCAGGAAGTGGCCGGAGACCTCGCGCAGCTCCCGGCGGTCCGCGCCGAGGACGGCCTGATCGCCGCCGAGGGCGCCGACGAGCTGGCGGCGCGCCGGGAAGCCCGCAAGATCGGGTTACCGGAGTCAGCGACACGGACTGGTACGCGGGACACCGCCGGGTCCGATCCGTTAAACTGTGCAGTACAGCCAGTTATCCCGTCTGGGAGAGTTCTCGGCCGCCATCGCGTGCGGCGGAGACGCCGAAGGGGCAAGAACAATCCCCGGAACCTCTCAGGCACCAAGGACCAGGCGGGACAGGCGCTTCTGGAGCCGAATCGGTGACAGACGGGGAGCCCCAAAAGGAGAGGCTCCGTGACCGCCGATTTGTCCGTTTTCGCGGGTAGTGAGGGTTTCGCGACTCGCGAGACGTTCGCGGCACGCCACATTGGCCCGTCGGCCGGGGACCAGCGGGCGATGCTCGCCGCGCTCGGCTATGCCTCCCTGGACGAGCTGACCGCCGCCGCGCTCCCGGCCGGCACGGCGCCGCCGCCGTCGCTGGCCGCGCTGCCGCCGGCCCGGACCGAGCAGGAGGTCCTCGCCGAACTCCGGCGGATCGCGGCCCGCAACACCGTGCGGGTGTCGATGATCGGGCGCGGCTACTACGGCACGATCACGCCCCCGGTGATCCGGCGCAACCTGCTGGAGAACCCCGCCTGGTACACGGCCTACACGCCGTACCAGCCGGAGATCTCGCAGGGCCGGCTTGAAGCGCTGCTGAACTTCCAGACGATGGTCGCCGACCTCACCGCCCTGCCGGTCGCCAACGCCTCCCTGCTCGACGAGGCGACCGCCGCCGCGGAGGCGATGACGCTCTCCCGCCGCGTCGCCGGCCCGAACGCGGGCGACGTCTTCCTCGCCGACGCGGACTGCCTCCCGCAGACCCTCGACGTGCTGCGCACCCGCGCGCAGCCGCTCGGCATCGACCTTCGCATCACCCCGCTCACCGCCGAGACGCGCTTCGACGGCGCCTTCGGCGTGCTGCTGCAATATCCCGGCGCGTCCGGAGAAGTCCGCGACCTCACCCCGGTGATCGAGGCCGCCCACGCCGCTAAGGCCACGGTAACCGTGGCCGCCGACATTCTGGCGCTGACGCTGCTCAAGCCCCCCGGCGAGCTGGGCGCCGACGTGGCGGTCGGCTCCACCCAGCGGTTCGGCGTGCCCATGTTCTACGGCGGCCCGCACGCCGCCTACATGGCCGTCCGCGACGACCTGCGCAGGCAGCTGCCGGGCCGGCTGGTGGGCGTCTCCGTCGACGCTGACGGCCATCCCGCGTACCGGCTCGCGCTCCAGGCACGCGAGCAGCACATCCGCCGCGAGAAGGCCACCAGCAACATCTGCACCGCCCAGGTCCTGCTCGCCGTGGCCGCCAGCATGTACGCCTGCTACCACGGGGCCGATGGCCTGGCCGCGATCGCGCGGGGTGCTCATCGCAGCGCCGCTTCCCTCGCCGCCACCGTCCGTTCCTACGGTCTCAGAACGAGCGGTGGCGTCTCCTTCGACACCATCCGGGTCCTGCTGCCGGGGCCGGCCGAGGCGCGGTGCGCGGTTCGCCGCGCCGCGGAGGCCGGGTACGACCTGTACGACGCGGGCGACGGCGTGGTCCAGGTGGCGTGCGACGAGACGACGACCCCCGCGCAGCTGCGGGACGTGGTCGCCGCCCTGGCGGGAGCGTGCCGGGTCGGCAGCGGGCTGCAGAGCGGTGAGGTGAACCTCGTGCCGGCGGACGGGGACGCGATACCGGCGTCGCTGGCCCGGACCTCCAAGTTCCTCACCCACCCGGTGTTCAGCGCGCACCGCAGCGAGACGGCGATGCTCCGCTACCTGCGGCGGCTGTCTGACCTGGACGTGGCGCTCGACCGGTCGATGATCCCGCTCGGGTCGTGCACGATGAAGCTGAACGCGGCGGCCGAGATGGAGGCGGTGACCTGGCCGCAGTTCGCCGGGCTGCATCCGCTGGCGCCGGCCGATGACGCGGCCGGGTACGGTGAGCTGATCGGCGACCTGGAGCGGTGGCTGTGCGCGATCACCGGCTACGACGCCTGCTCCCTGCAGCCGAACGCCGGTTCCCAGGGCGAGCTCGCCGGCCTGCTCGCCATCCGTGGCTACCACGCGTCGCGCGGGGACGCCGAACGAGACGTGTGCCTGATCCCGGAGTCGGCGCACGGCACCAACGCGGCGTCGGCGGTCCTCGCCGGGCTGCGGGTCGTGGTCGTCAAGTGCGGCGCCGACGGCGCGATATCGCTGGACGCGCTGCGATCGGCGCTGGCGGCGCACGCCGGCCGGGTCGCGGCGATCATGGTGACCTACCCGTCCACCGCCGGCGTCTACGAGACCACGATCACCGAGGTCTGCGACCTGGTGCACGAGGCGGGCGGCCAGGTGTACATCGACGGCGCGAACCTCAACGCGCTCGCCGGGCTCGCCTCGCCCGCCCTGCTCGGCGGCGACGTCTCGCACCTGAACCTGCACAAGACGTTCTGCATCCCGCACGGCGGCGGCGGTCCCGGCGTCGGCCCGGTCGCCGCCCGCGCCCACCTGGCGCCGTTCCTGCCGGGAGGGTCCGGCACCTCCGGCGCCGGCGGGCCGCGGACCGGCCCGGTCGCGGCCGCCGCGTACGGCTCGGCGGGCGTGCTGCCGATCTCGTGGGCGTACATCGCGCTGATGGGGGCAGAGGGACTGCGCCAGGCGACCCAGGTGGCGGTGCTGTCGGCGAACTACGTCGCGCGCCGGCTCGCGCCGTACTTCCCGGTGCTCTACGCCGGACAGGGCGGGCTCGTCGCGCACGAGTGCGTGGTGGACCTGCGCAGGCTGCCGGGCGGCATCACGGTCGACGACGTGGCCAAGCGGCTGATCGACTACGGCTTCCACGCGCCGACGATGTCGTTTCCCGTGCCCGGGACGTTCATGATCGAGCCGACCGAGAGCGAGAGCCTCGCCGAGATCGACGAGTTCTGCGACGCGATGATCTCGATCAGGGCGGAGATCGACAGGGTCGCGGCGGGCGAATACGACCCGGCGGACAACCCGCTCAAGAACGCGCCGCACACCGCGGAGATGCTGATCACGGGGGAGTGGAAGCACGCCTACCCGCCCGCCGACGGCGGCTACCCGGGCGCGTCCGGCAGCGGGGCCGGCGCGGGTCCCGGCGCGCTCGCGCGCCGGCGGGCGAAGTACTGGCCGCCGGTGCGCCGCATCGACCAGGCCTACGGCGACCGCCACCTCGTCTGCGCGTGCCCGCCCCCCGAAGCCTTCGAGTAGCCGAATCCTGCGAGTAGCCGCGCGGACACGCTGCGTGCGTTATGCTGCTGGCGCGTTGTCCCGTCCGCGAAATGGCCGCGGTTCCCGCTGCTACACCAGCGGGAACCGCGGCGTGATCCCCGCGGGAGGCTGACGCGGGGCGATCTGGGTTATTCCAGCGCGGCGACCGGGAGGCTGAGCAGGCCGGCCAGGTGCCGGGGGAGTTCCACCACGACACGGCCGCCGGTCTCGGCCGGGCCGGGGCGGGCGACGACGGCGATCGCCGTCTCGTCGCCGCGGTTCACCGGCAGGTGCGGCGTGCCCGGCGGGATGTACATGAAGTCCCCGGCGCGCACGACGGTCCGCTTGACCAGCCCGTGGCCGTGCCAGACTTCGATCTGGCCGCTGACGGAGTAGATCGCGGTCTCGTGGTCCGGGTGGTAGTGCGGCATGCCCCGGCTGCCGGCCGGGATCATGACCACCTGCAGGCACGGCGCCTGGGCGCCGGCTGACTGGCTGGTGACCCGGGACGTCAGGGAAGCGGCCCGGATGAGGACGCAGTCACCGTGTGTGCTCAGAGCCCGGCGGACTGGCGCGCTGCGCAGCCACTCGTCGACCTTGTTAACTCTAAGCATATGTCCGTGTCCTGTCCGTGATGCCCTCTCTGGATAGATTATGGCGCTCCGTATAGAAATGAATACTTTCCGTGCAGGTACTTGGAACTATCTCGGAGGTAAGTAATAGGTGTCTATATCGACATATTTCCGAACGTTCGGCCACGTCACGCGTGGCGGTTGAATCTTGAAAGGTTCTCCCGGTTAACGGCCCCCGCCGGGCGACGCGGTCACGTTCCGCAACGATCAGCGAGACGACCGCACGATCACGCAGCGTTATCGAGTGCGCCGCCTCGGTTCGCAGGTGCTTACGGCACGGTAACGGGAGCCGCTGAACCCATCCGGGCCCCGCTCCGTTCTCGTACGAAGGAGGGAGAACGTCACGGAAGCGGCCGGTATCCGCGCGATCACCACGACCATCGAACACAACCGACACCACTGAGCAGAACAGGAGCACTCGTGACACAGGAACCACAGCGGAACACGCGAGCCAGCCGGCGGGGCGTGCTGGCGGGAGTGGGCCTCGTGGGCCTGGCGGGCGCGGTCAGCGCCTGCGGCTCGAGCGGTTCGAGCAGTTCGTCCGCGGCGACCAACGCCGGCGCCGGCGGCGGCGCCACCAACGCGGCCCTGCCCGCCCCGTCGTCCGGCCCGGCCTCCGCGTCGGGGACCGGCGGATCGGCGTCGAGCGCGCTGGCCGCCACCAGCGACATCCCGGTCGGCGGCGGCAAGATCTTCACGGCGGAGAAGGTCGTAGTCACCCAGCCGAACGCCGGTGATTTCAAGGCCTTCAGCGCCGTCTGCACGCACATGGGGTGCCTCGTCAGCACGATCTCCAACGGCACGATCGACTGCCCGTGTCACGGCAGCCAGTACAGCATCACGACCGGCGCGGTCGTCGGCGGTCCCGCCCCGAGCCCGCTGCCGGCCGAGGCCATCAAGGTGAGCGGAAGCAGCATCTTCCTCGGCTAACCAGGGCACATAGCATAGCGGCGAACGGCGAGGGGAGGAGCGGTGGCCACAGCCGTCGGCCCGCGGGCGCTGCTCGCCGCCATCGCGGCCGGCGCGGCCGCCGTCCTCGCCCTCTGGTGGCACAGCACGCTCAGCCTCAGCGGGCTCGGCGGCTGGCTGACCGGCGCCGGCGAGATCCTCGGCCTGCTGGCCGGCTACGCGGTCGTCGTGCTCGTGCTGCTGATGGCCCGCATCCGGCCCATCGAGCGCGGCATCGGCGCCGACCGGCTGGCCCGGTGGCACGCGATGGGCGGCAGGTACGTGATCGGGCTCGTCAGCGGGCACGCGCTGGCGATCGTCTGGGGCTACGCCGTCACCGCGCACGCGAGCCCGGTGAGCGAGACCGCGACGCTGCTCACCAACTACCCCGACGTGCTGATGGCGACCGTCGCCTGGTTCCTGCTGCTCGGCGTGGCCCTGGTCTCCGCCCGCGCCGTGCGCCGCAAGATGAGCTACGAAACCTGGTATTACCTGCACTTCTACACGTACCTGGCGATCGCCCTCGCGTTCAGCCACCAGTTCGCCGACGGCGCCGCGTTCACCAGCAGCCTGGTGGCGCGCTTCTGGTGGTCGGTGCTGTACCTCCTCGTCGCGACGCTGGTGATCTGGTACCGAGTCTGGGTACCGGCCCGCGACTTCGCCCGCCACAAGCTGCGGGTCGCGGGGGTGCGCCAGGAGGGGCCCCGGACCGTGTCGATCTATATCAGCGGACGGCGGCTGAGAGAGCTGGCGGCCGAGCCGGGGCAGTTCTTCCGGTGGCGGTTCCTCACCCGCGACCTGTGGTGGCAGTCGCACCCGTACTCGCTGTCCGCGGTGCCAAGCGACGAGCTGATGCGCATCACCGTGCAGGATGTCGGCGAGCACAGCGCGGCGCTCGCGAGCCTCCGCCCCGGCACCCGGGTGATCGCCGAGGGCCCGTTCGGCGCGTTCATCCCGGACCGCACGAACCGGTCCGTGCTGCTGCTCGCCGGCGGCGTCGGCATCACCCCGTTGCGCGCGATGTTCGCCGCGCTGAGCGGCACGGTGACGCTGATCTACCGGGCGAGCACCTGGCAGGACGTCGTGTTCCAGGCCGAGCTCGACGCGATCGCCGAGGCGCGCGGCGCCACGGTCCACTACGTCGTCGGGTCCCGTCAGGACCTCGGCGGCGACCCGCTGTCGCCCACGGTGCTGCGGCGGCTCGCCCCCGGCCTGCACCGGATGGACGTCTACCTCTGCGGCCCGCCCGGCATGACCGGGACCGCGGTCGCCGCGCTCACCGAGGCGGGCGTGCCGCGGCGGCGCATCCACTTCGAGTCGTTCGAGTTCTAGCGAAGGAGAAAGAAATGCGGCGGGCGATCCTTGCCGTCACCGCGACGGTTGCCGGTCTCGTCGCGCTGCTGTCGTTCAAAACCCATTCGTCCGAACGTACGGTTGCGGCTGCCCAGCCAGCCGCCTCTCTTCCCCCGGGCGAGCGCGCGATCACGGGAAACGTCGCCGACACCGCGTACGGCCCGGTGCAGGTCCAGGTCGTGGTCAAGGCCACCAAGATCGTCAAGGTGAACATCCTGGAGCAGCCGACGTCGACCCAGAACGACCTGCAGATCGGCCAGTTCGCGTTCCCGCGGCTGATCGCGGAGACGCTGAGCGCGCAAAGCGCCAGGATCGACACGGTCTCCGGCGCCACGTACACCAGCGGCGGCTACGTCAAGTCCCTCCAGAGCGCCCTGGACAACGGTGCCTAGCGCGACGCCGGTCATCGACGTGCGGGTGCGGCACGCCGAGCACGTGATGGGGACCGTGGTGTCGTTCGACGTGCCAGCCTCGGCCCGCGCCGACGGGTCGCTGGACGCCGCGATCCGCTGGCTGCACTGGGCGGACCGGGTGTTCTCGCCGTACCGGGCGGACAGCGACGTGTCACTACTGGCCCGCGCCGAGATCACCGTCGACGGCTGCGCGCCCGAGATGGCCGAGGTGATCGCCGCCTGCGCTTTCATCCATGACCTGTCTGGCGGCTACTTCACCGCGTCGCCCGGCGGCCAGTTCGACCCCTCTGGGTACGTGAAGGGCTGGGCGGTCGAGCGCGCCGCGGCGCTGCTGTCCCGCGCCGGGTCGGCGGACCACCTGGTCAACGGCGGCGGAGACGTGCAGTGCGCCGGCGGCCGCGGCGCTGGCGAGCCGTGGCGGGTGGGGATCGCCGACCCGCTGCGCCCCGGCCGGCTGGCCCTCGTGGTCGAGGCCCGCGACTGCGCCGTCGCCACGTCCGGCACCGCCGAACGCGGCCCGCACATCGTCGACCCGCACACCGGCCGCCCCGCGGCCGGCCTGGCCAGCCTCACCGTCATCGGCCCGAGCCTGGCCCTGGCCGACGCGTACGCCACCGCCGCCTTCGCCATGGGCCCGTCTCTTGCTCGCGACTGGACCGACTGCCTGGACGGCTACGAAGCCTTCGCGATCACCGAATCGGGCAAGACCTGGCAAACCCCCGCCTTCGCCCGCCACCTAACCCCCACCTGACCCGCCCGCGTCCCCCGCCCACGCTTGTGCGCGCCTGCCCGCTGCCCTCGCCTGCCCGCCTGCCGCCCTCACTCGCCTCCTCGCTGGCGCTCCCGCCCCGCCTGCCCGCGCAACCCGGGCCTGCTTGCCCGCGCGCCCAGCTGACCGCCTGACTCATCTCCCCGCTCTAGCTCCCGCCTCGCCTGCCCCCGCATGCCCGGCCCACCCGCCTGCATGCCCGGCGCCCGCCTGCCCCCGCATGCCCGGCCCGGCTGCCCAGCCCGCCTGCCCGGTTGTCGCCGTGCCCGTCCCGGCTGTCCCTCTGATCTCTCCAACCCCTCTCGGTTCGCCCGCTTGGTCTCCGGCTCCTCCCGGCCACATCTAGGCCTGTTACGCCAGCGACGTTCTGTGATCTGTGGTTCGGGCCGCACTCACTTCCCATCACTTTTCGTCCCTAGAACCCGGACAAACCGGACGTCAAAAGGACCAAAAGTGATGGAAAGACCAGGAGTGATGCGAAGTCGTCATCCCGGAAGCCGGTCGGCCGGTGGCGGAAATGAACGGCAGAGGTTGGTGTTACCAGAGCGGGTGTGAACGCTGGGGGCCGGTGCCGCCGACCGCTGGGGGCGTGGTGACTGCCCTACCCGTGCGGGCCCGGCCGGCGGAGCGAGCGGCGGAACGCGGCAGTGCGGCAGGATGGGGGCATGACGGACAGGCAATCCGCGGAACTCGGGGACGTGCAGCGGACGCTGTTCTTTCCGCTGGCGGCGCGGGCGCGGGAGACGCGCAAGAAGCGGCCGCTGCTGCGCGACCCCAAGGCCGTCGAGATCGTGGAGTCGGTCGACTTTGACCTGGCGCCCGTCGCGCAGGGCCCGACCTCGTTCATCGTGACCATCCGCACGCTGATCGCCGACTGGTGGGTCGGCCAGTTCCTGGCCGAGCATCCCGGCGGCACGGTCATCGAGCTGGGCACCGGGCTGAACACCCGGTTCGAGCGGACCGACAACGGGACCGTCCACTGGATCGACCTCGACCTCCCGGACACGATCGCGCTGCGCCGCCGGTTCTTCGCGGACACCGAGCGGCGGCAGATGCTCGCCGCGTCGCTGACCGGCGAGGACTGGATGGCGGAGGTCGAGCGGCGGCCCGCGCCGTACTTCTTCGTCGCCGACGGCGTCCTCGTCTACCTGACCGAGGACGAGGTCAGGGGCACGCTGGCGCGGATCGCCCGGCGGTTCCCCGGCGCCATGGTCGCGTTCGACACGTACACGCGGGTGACGATGGCCCAGGAGCACCGGATGGCCGCCAAGCGGAACATCGCCCGCTGGCAGTGGGCGTGCGACGACCCGCGCTCGCTCGAGCGGCTGGGGCTGACGCTGGTCGAGTCCGTCGCGGTCACCCGGCCGCCGGCCGGGCTGCGCGCGCGGCTGCCCGCCACGTACCGGTACCTGCTGCCGCCGGCCGGCCCGATCTTCGGCAAGCGAGGACTCTCGGTCAACCTATTCCGTGTCCCATGAACTGTTAACGATATCGTTAACAGTTCTTCCGGGCGCCGGCTGTTGGGTCGGGGCGGCGTGCGGGGCGGGGCGGTCCCGGCGCAGGACCGTGAGCAGCTCCTCGTAGGGGCCGATCAGGAAGGCCTCATCGGCGGGCTGGAGGCGGGTGTTGCGCCGCGGCCGGTGCTCCAGCACCGCCCGGTCCGCCGCGCGGCGGATCGCCAGCACCCGGGTGCGCGCCGCCAGGTCGTACATCTGCAGGCCATGCAGGCCGCCGCCCGGGGTGACCGTTAGCCGGGCGACGAGCAGCGGCTCGTCGCCGGCGTAGAACGTGGACAGCACGTCGAGGCCGAGCGCCGCGCCGGTGAACCACGGCGCCGCGAGCGCCGCGGTCGACCGCACGTTCTTGAACCCGAACGTCTCCTTCACCGAGTGGGCGAGCTGCGGGTCGAAGATGCGGAGCACAACAGGAGTGGTGTGCCAGCGCGCCCCGAGCTGGTCGCGGACCGCCAGGCCGGTTTCGAGGTTCGCGAGGTCGTCGCTGGTCAGCACCGCGACCGCGGACGCGGCCGACAGCCGCACCGACCGGAGCACCTCGGGCAGGGTAGCGTCGGCGATCACCACGGGGACGCCGAGCGCGCGCACCTGGCCGAGGTGCCTGTTGTGCTCGTCCATCTCGACGACCACCACCTCGCGCCCGGCCGCGTGCAGTTGCTGGACGACCCGCAGGCCGACCGTGCCCAGGCCGATCACGAGCACGTGGCCGCGCAGCGCGGTGATCTTCTGCCTGCCGAGGGACTCCTCGATCCGCCTGCTGACAACGGCGTTGGTGAGCAGCGCGAAGAAGACGGCGACGAACAGGGCGCCGGCCATCATGAGCAGGACCGCGAACACGACCAGCCATGAGGGTTCGCCGCGGAACGTGTAGTCGCCGTAGCCGACGGTCGTCACCGTCTCGACGGTGAAGTACAGCGCGTCGAGCAGCGAGATGTGATGGCCAGGACCGGCCAGGTGATAGGTGAAACGCAATATAAGCGTGGCGGCGATCAGCACCGCCACCAGCGCGCCGAGCGCGATGGCCAGCCGCCGGTCCGCGGCGCGCAGCAGCGACAGGGCGACGTCACGGAGGTGGCCGGCCGCGCCCCGGCGTGCCGTGTGCGGCCGGGCAGACGCCCGGGTCCGTTCGGAATAATTGATCGCCGGAGCGGCACGGAGCTCAGCCGGGGTGGCGATGAGCGTCACCTCGTCACCGGCCCCCACCTCCGTGTCCCGGCCGGGGCAGACCAGCACGTCACCGTCGGGCGGAACCACCGCGACCGGGGCGAGGTCGCCGTACAGTTCGCGGAGGGTGGCGGCGCGCGGTGCGGTGGTGCGCACGGCGAGGAACGACTCGCCGGACAGCGTCATCGCCTGCACGCCCTCGCGCAGGCAGGCCTCGACCACCGAGGGCGCGGACAGGCCGGCGACGTCGAGCACCGCGACGCCGGCCTCCTTGACCGCGCGGCCGACCGCGGGGTTGGTGAGCTGCGCGACCACCCGCACGTCCGGGCGGAGCCTGCGGGCGAGCAGCGCCGTCTCCAGCGTGGGCAGATCGTCGTGCTGCGCGCAGATCACCGCGCCGGCGCCGGCCAGCCCGGCGCTCGCGAGCGCCTCTTCGGCCCGGGTGGCGGTGATGAGCGGCACGCCCCAGGTGGCGATCTGCCGCGCCAGCGGCGGATCAGGGTCGTCGTCGACGACCACGGCGGGCACGCCGGACAGCGTGAGCTGCTCGACGATCCGCAGCCCAACACCGGGCAGCCCGCAGACGATGACATGCCCGCGCCAGTCCGAGTACGCACCCCCCACACGGCACAGCATTCCCGTCCGGCATTACGGGCATGTCAGGCGGATGTGTCGTGTTGCTCGTCTACGGCCCCGTCGATGGGACCGCGGGGCAGGTCCGCGTGGCCGGCGTGCCTGCCGCGCCGGAAACGGCAGGAC
>Ga0187814_10000870_pt1 | contig 11036 bp, 10 predicted proteins | sample NC_S_4_FD_132450 | JGI IMG/M metagenome (GOLD analysis project Ga0187814, IMG submission 132450) | Wetland sediment microbial communities from Neuse River Estuary, North Carolina, USA - ASW-S_4 | ecosystem: Environmental > Aquatic > Freshwater > Wetlands > Sediment | place: USA: North Carolina...
CGCGTCGGCCCTGGAGAAGATCAGCGGCCGGATCGCGGTGGCCGAGGCGGCCAGGAGCACGCTGGTCGAGCATATGGGCGGCGACGCGGTGCTGATCCCCAACGGAGTCGACGTGCGCCGGTACCAGAAGGCCGAGCCGCTGGCGGGCTTCCCTGGCACCGGCGGCACACTCGGCTTCCTCGGCCGCATGGACGAGCCGCGCAAGGGCCTGGACATCCTGCTGGCGGCGTTCTCGCTGATGGCTGCCGAGCGACCGGGGCTGCGGCTGCTCATCGCCGGCCGCGGTGACGCCGATGAGGCGCTGTCCCAAGTGCCCGCCGCCTACCGGGACCGGGTGATCCTGCTCGGCCAGGTCAGCGACGAAGACCGGGTTCGGATGCTGCACTCGGTCGACGTGTTCTGCGCGCCCAACACCGGCGGCGAGAGCTTCGGTTACGTGCTGGTGGAGGCCATGGCTTCGGGCGCGCCGATCGTGGCGAGCGACATCGACGCGTTCCGGCAGGTGCTGCGCGGCGGTGAGGCCGGGGAGTTGTTCGAGGTCGGCAGCCCGGCCGAGCTTGCCGCTGCAGCGGGCCGGCTGCTCGACGATCCCGCGCGCCGCGCCGCGATCGCGGCGGTAGCGTCCGCGGCCGTGCGCGAGTTCGACTGGTCGGTCATCGCCCGGGACGTGGTCAGGGTGTATGAGGCCGTCGCGCCGGCGGCCGGGCGGGTGGCTGTCGCGCTATGACCGCGATGATCGTCCTCATCGTCGTCGCCGTCATCGCCATGCTCGGGGTGTACATCTCCTGGCGGGCGGGGCGGCTTGACCGGCTGCACGCTCGGCTCGAGGCGGCGAGGTTCGCGCTCGATGCGGCCCTGATCCGGCGCAGCTCGATAGCGCTCGAGCTTGCCTCCTCTGGCCTGCTTGACCCGGCGACCAGTGTGCTGCTGGCCGGCGCCGCGCACGACGCCAGGTCGGCAGAGCAGGCCAGGGAGATGCAGGAGAGCGACCTGACCAGGGCGCTGCGCGCTGTTTTCAGCCAGCCGGACTTCCGGACCCTGCTGGCCGGCCGGGAAGGCGCCGAGGAACTGCTGACCGAGCTTGAGGGCGCGTCGCATCAGGTGTTCCTCGCCCGCAAGTTCTATAACGACGCGGTGGCCGCGACCCTGGTGGCCAGGCAGCGCTGGCTGGCGGTCGTGCTGCGGCTGGCCGGCCGGGCACCGGCTCCGGAGTTCTTCGAGATCGATGACTCGCTGGTGCCGGCCGGAGACGCCGCCGCGCCCACCGCTGATATCCCGCATCTGACGACCTGAACCGCGGGTCCGGTGGCTGGATAGTAGTGGCCGGCAAGGCTGACTGCTATCCTGAATTGTGACTGATCTGAGTAGCGCTTCTCCGGGATTCCTGGAAGCGCTACGCGGCGTTTCTGCGGCGCCACCAGCGCCGGCCGTGATGCAGCCGGCCGCCGCCTACGATGGAATCACCGCCCATACAACCAAGTGAGGTTTGCCGTGTCTGTCCACAGTGCACCCGAGGACTCCGCACCCGCGACCACCGGCTCCGGTTCACCCCAGAAGGGCACGAGCCGGGTCAAGCGCGGCATGGCCGACATGCTCAAAGGCGGCGTCATCATGGACGTGGTCACGCCCGACCACGCGAAGATCGCCGAGGACGCCGGTGCGGTGGCGGTGATGGCGCTGGAGCGAGTGCCAGCCGACATCCGCGTGCAGGGCGGCGTGGCCAGGATGAGCGACCCGGACATGATCGACGCCATCATCTCGGCCGTCTCCATCCCGGTCATGGCCAAGTGCCGGATCGGTCACTTCGTCGAGGCCCAGGTGCTGCAGGCCATCGGCGTCGACTACATCGACGAGTCCGAGGTGCTGACTCCGGCTGACGAGGCTCACCACGTGGACAAGTGGCAGTTCACGGTGCCGTTCGTGTGCGGGGCGACCAACCTGGGCGAGGCACTGCGCCGGATCACCGAGGGCGCGGCGATGATCAGGTCGAAGGGCGAGGCTGGCACGGGCAACGTGGTCGAAGCGACGCGGCACATGCGCTCCATCCGGGACGAGATCCGCAGGCTGGCCGGGCTGTCCGCGGACGAGCTGTACACGGCGGCGAAGGAACTGCAGGCGCCGTATGACCTGGTGGCGGACGTCGCGGCGGCTGGCAAGCTGCCCGTCGTGCTGTTCACGGCGGGCGGCATCGCCACCCCGGCCGATGCGGCGATGATGATGCAGCTAGGCGCCGAGGGCGTGTTCGTCGGGTCGGGCATCTTCAAGTCGGGCGACCCGGCGGCCCGGGCGGCCGCGATCGTGAAGGCGACCACCTTCTACGACGACCCGGAGGTGATCGCGAAGGTCTCCCGCGGCCTGGGCGAGCCGATGGTCGGCATCAACCTGGACACGCTCGCGCCTGAGCAGCGCTACGCCGGCCGCGGGTGGTGATGGCAGCGCAGGCGGCGGCAGCCCACGCCAGCATCTTGACCGGGCCGGAGCTGGCCACGCCGCTGGTGGGCGTGCTGGCCCTGCAGGGTGACGTGCCCGAGCACATGGGGGCGCTGCGCGAGTCGGACGCCGAGCCTGCGATGGTGCGGCGGCCGGAGGAGCTGGATCGCGTCGACGGCCTGATCATCCCGGGCGGCGAGTCGACGACGATGTGGAAGCTGATCGACAGCTTCGGCCTGGCCGATCAGCTGCGCGAGCGGATATCCGGCGGCATGCCCGTGTTCGGGTCGTGCGCGGGCCTCATCATGCTCGCCGACCGGCTGAGCGACGCGGCTTCCGGGCAGCAGACCCTCGGCGGCATCGACATGACCGTGCGCCGGAACGCCTTCGGCCGCCAGGTCGACTCCTTCGAGCGTGACCTGGAGATCGCCGGCCTGCCCGGGCCCGCGTACCGGGCTGTGTTCATCCGTGCCCCCTGGGTGGAAGACGTGGGCCCTGACGTTGAGGTACTCGCGACCGACCCGGGCACGAGTAGGATCGTCGCGGTTCGCCAGGGTCGGGCGCTGGCCACCGCGTTCCATCCCGAGCTCACCCCGGACTGGCGCATCCACAAGATGTTCGTCGACATGGTGAGGGACCAGGCATGAGCGGCCACTCCAAGTGGGCAACCACCAAGCACAAGAAGGCGGTGGTCGACGCCCGGCGCGGCAAGCTGTTCGCCAAGCTGATCAAGAACGTGGAGGTGGCGGCGCGCAGCGGCGGCCCCGACCCGGCCGGCAACCCGAACCTGTACGACGCCGTGCAGAAGGCCAAGAAGAGCTCGGTGCCGAACGAGAACATCGAGCGGGCGATCCGCCGCGGCGGCGGCCTCGAGGCGGGCGGCGCAGCCTACGAGTCGATCACCTACGAGGGGTATGCACCAGGCGGCGTCGCCGTCCTGGTGGAGTGCCTGACCGACAACCGGAACCGGGCAGCGTCCGACGTGCGCGTCGCGTTCACCCGAAACGGCGGCTCGATGGCGGATCCCGGCTCGGTGGCCTACCTGTTCAGCCGGCGCGGCGTCGTCATCGTCCCGAAGGCCGGCGGCGTCACCGAGGACGACGTGCTCGCGGCTGTGCTGGACTCGGGCGCCGAGGAAGTCACCGACCTCGGTGAGTCATTCGAGGTCATCAGCGAGCCGGGGGACCTGGTCGCCGTGCGCACCGCGCTGCAGGACGCCGGGCTGGACTACGAGTCGGCCGAGCGGCCATTCCTGCCGTCAGTTGAGATCGACCTGGACGAGGACCACGCGAGGAAAGTGTTCCGGCTGGTCGAAGCGCTCGAGGACTCCGACGACGTGCAGGATGTGTACGCGAACTACTCGGTCTCCGACGAGATCATGGAAAAGCTCGGCTAAGCGGCTGAGCGGCATGCAGATCCGCCCCTTCGGCCCCGGCGACGACCTAGAGGCTGAGCTTGACCTACGCCGGCGTGCCTTCGGCCCGGTCAGCGCCGGGTACCACCCGGCGTGGCTGAGCAGCATCCAGCGCGCTATCGACGCGGGGACGGTTATCGGCGCGTTCGACGGCGCCCGGCTGGCTGGCAGCGCGCGCTTTCACCCGATGCGGCAATGGTGGCACGGCCGGTCCATGCCGATGGCTGGCATCGGCGGCGTCAAGGTGGCACCAGAGGAGCGCGGCCGGGGCATCGGCACTGCCATGATGGCCCACCTGCTCAGCGACATCGCCGGCCGCGGCTATCCGGTGTCGGCCCTGTATCCGGCCACGGCGCCGCTGTACCGGTCGTTCGGCTGGGAGATCGCGGGCGGCAGGTACGAGACCGTGCTGCCGGCCAGGTCGCTGGGGGCGCTGCTGCCGCCAGCCCGCGCCGACTCAGCCAGCGCCAGCGCTGACACCGCCACCGCGGCGGCGCTGCGCCGGGCAACCCCGGATGACGCTGCTGCCATCGTCAGGGTTCTGGGACTCGTGCACGCCGAGCTGCGGCACTGCGGGCCGAACACGCGTGACCCGCAGGAGGTACGCGACTGGCTCGACGACCCCGATAACTTCGCCTACCTGGCCGACGACGGCTTCCTGAGCTACCGGTGGGCAGCCGAGACCGATGAAATGGACGTCGAAGAACTCGTCGCGGCGTCGGCGGCGACGGCCCGCGCCTTCTGGCAGGTACTCGGCTCGCACGCCACGATCGCCAGCCAGGTGCGGGCGTGCCTGGCACCGGGCGATCCGGTGCACTGGCTGACCAGGGAGCCGGACGCCATCACCCGCCGCGCGAAGAGCTGGATGCTGCGGCTGGTGGACGCCCCGGCCGCGATCGCCGCGCGCGGCTACCCGGCGGGAGTCACGCTGTCGGTGCTGGTCGATCTCGCCGACGCCGATCGGCCGGCCAACGCCGGCCGCTGGCGGCTGGAAGTAGCTGACGGCGCGGGCCACCTGGAGCGAGCCGGCGGCGCGGTGTCAGCGGACCCGCTGCGGCTTGGCGCCCGTGGCCTGGCTGCGCTGTTCGGCGGCGCTGGCCTCGGCACGCTGCGGCTCGCCGGGCTGGCGGCAGGCGGTGACCCTGGCTCCGACGAAGCGCTCGACTGTGCCTTCAGCGGCCCCGCGTTCCTCCTCGATAACTGGTAAGGGAACGCGGGCCGCGCCGCTGATTCCCGGCGTCCGCGGGGCGCTTCGGGGGGTTGTTCCCCTGGGCAGCACCGCCGGCGCGCCGCCGCGAGGGTCAGTCGGCACACCGGTAGTGTTGCCGAACAGGTGTTCGCAGTGACGGTGTTCGCAGCTGAGCAGCAGGACGGTGACGGATGCGCGTGCTTGGCGTGGACCCGGGCCTGACCCGCTGCGGGATCGGCGTCGTAGACGGAGAGCCTGGCCGGTCGCTGCGGCTGGTGGCCACCGACGTGATCCGGACGCCAGCCGGGGACGAGATCAGCTCCCGGCTGCTGGCACTGGAAGCCGAGCTTGACCGGTGGCTGGAGCGGCACGAGCCAGATGCCGTGGCGGTAGAGCGGGTGTTCAGCCAGCACAACGTCCGGACGGTGATGGGCACGGCACAGGCGGGCGCGGTCGCCATCACGTGCGCCGCCCGGCGCGGCATCCCGGTCGCGCTGCACACGCCGAGCGAGGTCAAAGCCGCGGTGACCGGGAGCGGCCGGGCGGGTAAGCAGCAGGTCTCGCAGATGGTCGCGAGGCTGCTCCGGCTCGCCGACCCGCCGCGCCCGTCCGACAGCGCCGACGCGCTGGCACTGGCCATCTGCCATCTGTGGCGCGGTACCGCGCAGCAGCGGCTGGCCATCGCGCAGCGGGTGAGCGCGGCACAGCGCCAGCAGGGCGCGCAGACGGCGAGTACCCGGTGATCGCGCACCTGGCTGGCGCGGTTGCCGCCGTGGCGCCGGACGGCGCGGTCATTGAGGTCGGCGGCGTCGGCCTGCTGGTGCAGTGCACGCCGGCCACGCTGGCCGGCCTGCGACCGGGCGAGCAGGCGCGGGTGGCAACCTCGCTCGTGGTTCGCGAGGACTCGCTCACCTTGTACGGGTTCGCCACCGACGACGAGCGCAACCTCTTCGAGTTGCTGCAGACCGCCAGCGGGGTGGGGCCCCGGCTCGCACAGGCGATGCTCGCGGTGCTGACCCCGGACGCGCTGCGGCGGGCGGTCGCAACCGAGGACCTCGTGGCGCTGATGTCGGTGCCCGGCATCGGCCGCAAGGGCGCGCAGCGGATCGTGCTCGAGCTAGCGGGCCGCCTGGGCGGGCCGGCCGACGGCGTCATCGCGGCGTCGGCGGGAGCAACCGCAGCCCGCCAGCCACAGTGGCAGGAGCAGGTCAGGGCGGGTCTGGTCAGTCTGGGCTGGGGCAGCCGGGAGGCCGATCAAGCGGTCGCGGCGGTGGCGCCGGACCTCGCGGCCGATGGCGAGCCAGACGTGGTCGACGTGGCGGTCGCGCTGCGTGCCGCCCTGCGCGCGCTCGGGCGGTCATGACCGGGCGCGCTGGCCCGGGAGGGGTCGTGTCGGCTCTCGCTGACGCCGACGACAGGATCGTCGAGGGTGCGCTGCGACCAAGGCGGCTAGCCGAGCTGATCGGCCAGGACCGGGTGCGCGAGCAGCTGTCGCTGGTACTGCAGGGCGCGGTGCGCCGGGCCCGGCCGCCAGACCATGTGTTGCTGTCCGGCCCGCCCGGACTGGGCAAGACGACGCTGGCCATGATCATCGCGACCGAGCTTGGCGCTCCGCTACGCATCACCAGCGGGCCCGCCATCGAGCGGGCGGGTGACCTGGCTGCGATCCTGTCGACGCTGGCGGACGGCGAGGTCGTGTTCATCGATGAGATTCACCGGGTGGCGCGGCCGGCTGAGGAAATGCTGTACCTGGCCATGGAGGACTTCCGGGTCGACGTGGTGATCGGCAAGGGCCCTGGCGCCACCGCGATCCCGCTGGAGATCGCACCGTTCACGCTGGTCGGAGCCACGACCAGGGCCGGTCTGCTGCCGGCGGCGCTGCGCGACCGGTTCGGCTTCACCGCGCACCTGGATTTCTACGAACCGGACGAGCTCGGCGTCATCGTCCGCCGGTCGGCCGGCCTGCTCGGCGTGGCGCTGCGTGATGATGGCGCCGACGAGATCGCCAGCCGGTCCAGGGGCACCCCACGGGTCGCGAACCGGCTGCTGCGCCGCGTCCGCGACTTCGCTGAGGTGCGCGGCGACGGCGTCGTGACCAGGGACTGCGCCAAGACGGCGCTCGAGCTCTACGAGGTGGACGCGAGCGGGCTTGACCGGCTCGACCGGGCGGTGCTGACTGCGCTAGTCCGCGGGTTCGGCGGGGGACCGGTGGGCCTGTCCACCCTGGCGGTCTCCGTGGGAGAAGAGGCAGAGACGGTGGAGGTCGTGGCCGAGCCGTTCCTGGTGCGGGCCGGCCTGATCGCGCGCACTCCCCGCGGCCGAGTGGCCACGGCGGCGGCCTGGCGCCATCTGGGCCTGCAACCGCCCGGTCAGACCGCCTGGACGCGCGGCGATCCAGACGGCGAGGTAACCCTTTTCGACTAGTTCAGGACCGGTAGCCTGGGATGAAATGTCACAGCGAGTCGCTGGCTGGTCACGATCACTCGGGATAGGCCGTAGCCTGTTGGTGCGCCACGCGCGCGCCGCTAAACTGCGGCAGTTGGTCCAAGTCAAGCCGAAATCCGGCACTGCTTCGGGTCCGCACCCGTCAGGAGCCAGCCCTAGCCGGGCTGCCGGGGCAGCACGCATTGGAAGGATGCCCCTCCATGGGGAACCAGATAGAGGCCGCCGCAGCGGCCGCCAAGACCACGGCTAGTTCATCATCGGCCTTTTCGCTGATCCTCATCGTGCTCGTGTTCGGCGCGCTGATGCTGTTCATGTTCCGGTCACAGCGTCGGCGCCAGCAGGCAGCACAGACCACTCAGCGCCAGGTGGCGAACGGTGCGCGGATCAGGACCGTGCACGGCATCTACGGGACCGTGGTCGATAGCGACGACCGGAACGTCATGGTAGAGGTGGCGCCCGGCGTCAAGATCAAGATGCTGCGGCAAGCCATCGGCGCCGTCGTGCCAGACGATGAGCCTGATGGGATGCTGCACACCATGACAGACCTGACCGGCGCGACGCCGGGGCCAGACCGGGCGGACTCGACTGCTGATGGCGCATCGGCTGGCTCAGAACAGCGCAGCGACATCAGCCGCTAACCGCCACTGACGCAGGGAAAGAGACAGCACACTCGTGGCCCCTCCCAGCACTCAAACCTCCCACCCGTGGCGGTACCTGTCTGCCTTGGTGGTGCTGCTCGTGGTGATGCTCTTCAGCGTGCTGGGCGGGAACATTCTCAACCCGTCGCACTGGCACAAGAGCTTCGTCGTGGGCCGCGGGCTGGATCTGTCCAGCGGCACGTCGATAACCCTGCAGGCGGTGACGGCTAAACAGCCAGGACAGAAGACCAGCCCGCCGCCCAGCGCCGCCGCGATGACAAAGGCGGTGCAGATCATCACCAACCGCGTCGAGGCCACCGGGCTGACCGGGGCCAAGGTCGTCCCGCAGGGCAACAACGAGATCGTTGTGTCGGTGCCCGGCGCGGGCGCGCAGAAGGTCGCCACCCTGGTGGGCGAGACGGCGCTGCTGCGGCTGCGGCAGGTGCTGCTGACCGCGCCGAACTACTCGTCCTCCGCTACGCCGTCCGCCAGCCCGTCGGCGTCGCCGTCCGCTAGTCCGTCGGCGTCCCCGTCGGCGTCACCGAGTCCGAGCACATCGTCCAAGCAGGTCCTGTCCACTACCGCTGATGGGACCGGAAACGCGAAGGCGCTTACCCCCGCGGCGGCCGCGCTGTTCAACCGGGTGAACTGCGCCGACAAGAACTGGAAGTCGCAGCTCTACGGCGCCAACCCGAACGCTTGGGACAACCCGAACGTGCAGACAATCGCGTGCCAGAACGGCGTCAAGTACGTGCTGGACAAGGCGGTCGTGCAGGGCAAGGACCTGTCCGGCGTGCAGGCCCAGGACCAGGCCACGGGCTGGATCGTTACCTTCAATGTCAAGAACCCGGCTGCTGGCGAGCTAGGCAAGCTGACCACGACCATGGTCAGCCAGTACTACGACAGCAGCACCGGCCAGGCGACCTCGCCGCTCGACCTGCTCGCGATCGTCCTGGACGGCGACCTGCAGAGCGTGCCGCAGGTGCAGCAGCCGATCTCCACCCAAGTCCAGATCACCGGCGGCTCCACAGGCTTCAGTGAGAGCCAGGCAAACCAGCTCGCCGACGTGCTGAAGTACGGCAGCCTGCCGCTGTCCTTCCACAACCTGTACACCTCGTCGGTGTCCCCGTCACTAGGCTCCGACCAGTTGTCCGCTGGGCTGTTCGCCGCGGTGGTCGGGTTGCTGCTGGTGGTCGTCTACTCCTTCATCTACTACCGGGGGCTCGGCATAGTCTCGGTATTCAGCCTGGCGATAGCGGCCTCGCTGACCTACCTCACGGTCGTCCTGCTGTCGAAATACGAGGGCTTCACGCTCAGCCTGGCGGGCATCGCCGGCCTGATCGTCGCCATCGGTATCACCGCCGACTCGTTCATCGTCTACTTCGAGCGATTGCGAGACGAGGTACGCGAGGGCAGGTCCCTGCGCGCCGCGGTCGAACGCGGCTGGGGCCGGGCCAGGCGGACCATCCTGGTCTCGGACACGGTCTCGTTCCTGGCGGCGTTGCTGCTGTACATCCTGTCCCAGGGCGACGTCCGCGGCTTCGCCTTCACGCTCGGCCTCACGACGCTAGTTGACGTTGTCGTGGTGTTCCTGTTCACCAAGCCGATGATCACCTTGCTGGCCCGCACGAAGTTCTACGGGCAGGGCCACCCGCTGTCCGGGCTCGATCCGGCCAGGCTCGGCGCGCGCGCACCTTGGCGCGGCAGCCGTCGGCCGGTGCCTAGTGCGGCGAACGGCGGCACCGCACCGGTCGCACCGCGGGCCTCGACCAGCACCAGGGAGGCGTGATGTCGCGGCTCGGCAACCTCGGCGGGCGGCTGTACCGCGGCGAGATCTCGATCAACTTCGTCAACCGCCAGAGGCTCTGGTACACGATCTCGGGCTTCATCCTGGTCATCAGCTTGTTCGCGCTGATCTTCCGCGGCCTTGACTTCAGCGTGGAGTTCAAGGGCGGGTCGCTGTTCACCGTGCCCGCAACGGCGACGGTGACCCAGACCAGCCTGGAGCAGGTCGTCACCGCGAACGGCGGGACGAACCCGACCGTCAGCGAGGTCAAGCCGTTCAACGGCAAGGCCCCGAGCTGGCAGGTCCAGACCACTCAGCTATCCACCACGCAGTCCCTGAAGATCCAGTCGGCGATCTCGCACAAGTACGGGATCGCGCCGGCGAACGTGTCGATTACGACCGTCGGGTCAAGCTGGGGATCGCAGGTCACGCAGCATGCGATCGAGGCGCTCATCGCGTTCCTGATTGTCATCGTCCTCTACTTGTCGATCATGTTCGAGTGGCGCATGGCCGCAGCGGCCTTCGTGGCGCTCGCTCATGACATCGTGATCACGGTGGGCGTGTATGCGCTCACCGGGTTCCAGGTGAGCCCTGCGACCGTCATCGGCCTGCTGACCATCCTGGGTTACTCGCTGTACGACACGGTGGTGGTGTTCGACAAGGTCAGGGAGAACACCGCGCCGCTGCTCGGCACGCGCAAGACCACCTACAGCGAGGCCGCCAACCTGGCGCTGAACCAGACGCTGGTCAGGTCCATCAACACCTCGCTGACGGCGCTGCTACCGGTCGCGGCCATCCTGATCGTCGGCACGCTGCTGCTCGGCAACGGCGAGCTGAAGGACCTCTCGCTGGTGCTGTTCGTGGGCATGCTGTCCGGCACCTATTCCTCGATCTGCATCGCCACGCCTGTGCTCGCCGACCTCAAGGAGCGCGAGCCGCAGTACCAGCAGCTTGCCAAGCAGGTCGCGCTGCGCGCGGCGGGCGGCCGGGGCGCGCTACGCCGGGCGAAGGCGGCGTCGGCTGGTGTGACCGCGGTGAGTGTGGGCGGCCAGGCGGGCAGCGTCGGCCAGCTGAGCGAGGATGGGGCGGTCGGCCCGGGCGGCCGGGCAGGAGCTGACGACCAGTCGGGTCGAC
>Ga0187814_10000872_pt1 | contig 11035 bp, 7 predicted proteins | sample NC_S_4_FD_132450 | JGI IMG/M metagenome (GOLD analysis project Ga0187814, IMG submission 132450) | Wetland sediment microbial communities from Neuse River Estuary, North Carolina, USA - ASW-S_4 | ecosystem: Environmental > Aquatic > Freshwater > Wetlands > Sediment | place: USA: North Carolina...
TACCGGGGATGGGCGCCGCTGGACACCTGCAGCCGTATCCGGCTTCCGGCCTTGAACCGGTGCGCTGCGGGCCACAGTTCGAATCGCACCCGCCGGGTGCCGTCCGGTGCGGCCGGAGGCCGGCCGGGAAGCAGCCGCGCTAGCGCGTCGCAGACGTTGAGCGACTGTCCGGTGGGGGTTACCTCGCAGAGCCGGGCGAAGAAATCGGTGTGCTCGCGGCTGGAACCGACGTACAGGTCGACGGCCGGCACGCCGATCACCTCGAGGTCGGCGCTGAGCCGCTGGCTGGTGTACGTGACGACGTCCGGCCGGGCCTCCAAGACCCGGTTGTCGACGCGCCCTCGGCCCTGGTTGCCGACCGGGCCGCCCAGGCTCGGCGTCGGGTCGGCGGGGTTGTAGGTGTAGCTGTCTGGCGGGCTGTCGGTCGGCTCAGCGGCCGAAAGGCCGCCGTCTGCCTGCAGAAACCAGGTCCGGTGGCGGGTGGCGGGCGGCCAGGCCGGGAGGTCCCGCCACAGGTCGCAGCCGGTCACGAAGATCCGCACCGGGTCGGCGGGCTGCTCCGCGGTGCCGGCGCCGCCGAGCTGCGCTTGCAGGAACTCCAGGCCGGTCCGCACCCATTCCCCGGCCGCGTCCTGATCGGCGTGCCGCCACGGCCCTATCGTCAGCTGGGGCTCGTGCCCGGCCTGGCGGAGCGCGGCATAGTCACGCAGCTGGGTCGGCAGGAAGATGTCGTACCAGCCGCCGACCATCGACACGGCGGCCGCGGTCCTGGCTGGGCCGGCCGCGAACTGGTGCCGCTCCCAGTAGTCCGCGTCCCCGGCCAGCCAGTCCTGCCAGTACGGCACCGTGCTTCCGGTCGCGAGCCGGTCCAGGTCTCGTAGCGGCAGGTGGTCGGCGAGCGCGCGCAGCCTGCGACCCCGCAGCTGCTGCAGGTACATGGCGCCCGGCCGCTCCTGCCTGGCTACCTGGTCGATCCACTCCAGCATGGTGTCGAGTGCGAACGATTCATCCGGGCGGATCAGCTCGCGCGGACGGGTGCTGCTGACCTGGATGGCCATTGCCTTGTGGTCGGGCAGGGCCAGCTGAGCCAGCGCCCACTGCGTCACACCGAGGTAGCTCGCGCCCCAGGTCCCGAATGAACCCGGATACCACGGCTGCTCGCGCAGCCACTCGACGGTGGCCAGCCCGTCGACCTGCTCGGTGAGCCCGAGCGGGTCGAGCTGGCCGCCGGAGCCGAACGTGCCGCGGCAGCTCTGCACCACGCTCTGAAACCCGCGTTCGGCGAACAGCCGGCCAGCGAGCATGCCGAACGGGCCGCGACGACCGTACGGGCAGCGGACGAGGATCAACGGCGGCAGTTCTGCGCCCGCGGGCGCGTACCGGTCGGCCAGCAGCGTCACCCCGTCGTGCATCGGCACTGGCAGGTCGCGCTCGACGCGCACGTCCCTCGTCTGCGCGGGCGGCAGTTTCATCGCCCGCTCGAAGAACCGGCTCAGCACCGTCATGGGAAGCTCCCCGGAGGTGGCGGTTAGCCGACGCGGGGCTCGCGCCAGCGACTGGTGATCGGAAGCCGGCGGTCGCGGCCGAAGTTCTTCGCGCTGATCTTCGGGCCCGGCGGATACTGACGCCGCTTGTACTCGGCCTGGTCGACGAGCTGGATCACCCGCTCGACCAGTTCCGGGTCGTGGCCGGCCGCGACCAGCTCGGCCGAACCCATGTCCTTCGCCACGTAGTCGTCGAGGAGCCTGTCCAGCACGTGGTAGTCGGGCAGCGAGTCGGTATCGAGCTGGCCAGGGGCCAGCTCGGCGCTCGGCGGCTTGCTGATCGAGTTCTCCGGGATCGGCGGCGTCTGGCCGCGGGCGGCCGCCTGCTGGTTGCGCCACCTTGCGAGCTCCCAGACCAGCGTCTTGGGCACGTCCTTGATCGGCGCGAAGCCGCCGACAGCGTCGCCGTACATAGTGGAGTACCCGGTGGCGAGCTCGCTCTTGTTGCCGCAGGCGAGCACCAAGTGCCCTTCCTCGTTGGACAGCGACATCCAGATCATGCCGCGGATCCTGGCCTGCAGGTTCTCCGCGGCCACGCCGTGCAGGTCGAGGCTCGCGTCGAAGCCATCCATCATCGGCTTGATGGGGATGATGCGCGCCTGGACGCCCTGGCGCCGGGCGAGGTCCTCGGCGTCGGCCACTGAGTGACCGGAGGAGTAGGGACTCGGGTTGAGCACCACGTGCACGCGTTCCGCGCCGAGCGCGTCGGTGGCGATGGTCGCGCACAGCGCCGAGTCGATCCCCCCGGACAGTCCCTGGATCACCGAGCTGAACCCGTTCTTGCGGACGTAGTCACGCACGCCGAGGGTGAGCGCGCCGTAGATCTCGGCCAGGTCGGACAGCCGCGGCCAGATCATCGGCGCCGCCAGCGGGGCATCCGGCTCCGGACCCGGCAGCGGCGCGAGCTCGATCCGCTCGATCGTCATGGTGCCATCGGAGGCGGCCGCCCGCTGCTGACCGGCTGGCAGTCCCGGATCGGCGGGGGGGAGGTCCAGGTCCGCGAGCACCAGCGCCTCCTCGAACTGCGGCCCGCGGGCCAGCAGCGTGCCGTCCGGAGCCACGATGATGGAGTCGCCGTCGAAGACCAGCTCGTCCTGGCCGCCGACCATGTTGGCGTACGCGAGCACGGTCCCGGCCTCGCCGGCGCGCCGCCGGCACAGCGCCAGCCGCACGTCGTCCTTGTTCCGCTCGTACGGCGAGGCGTTCGGGACCACCAGCAGGCTCGCACCAGCCTGCCTGGTGACGGCGACGGGCCCGCCGTCCTGCCACAGGTCCTCGCAGATCGCCACCGCGACGTCGACCGCGTCGCCGTCAGCCGCCGTCAGCCGGAACACCGGCAGCGTGTCGCCGGGCAGGAAGTACCGGAACTCGTCGAAGACGCCGTAGTTCGGCAGGTGATGCTTCGCTGAAGTGATCGTGACCGCGCCCCCGTGCAGCACGGCGGCGGCGTCCAGCGGCGCGCCGGCCGGGACGCCAACCCGCGGCTGCTGCCCGGTGCGGCGGTCCAGGTAGCCGACGACGACGGCGACGCCGTCCAGTCCCTCGGCAGCCAGCGCGCCGGCCAGCGAGTGCAGCGCAGCGATCGAAGCGTCCACGAACGAGCGGCGCAGCGCCAGGTCCTCGACCGGATACCCGGTCAGCATCATTTCCGGGAAGACGACGATCCGCGCGCCCTGTTCCGCAGCGCGCATAGTCCATTCGATCACTTTGTCGCTATTGCCAGCGAGGTCGCCGACCGTCGCGTTGACCTGCGCGAGACCTATCCGAAGCCGAGTCACGCTGTCAGCCTATGGCGAATGGCCGGGCCGGTAACAAGCCGGAAACATGCGCCGGGCAGACTGTGGCGGTGGACAGGCAGGAAGAGTTTGTGCTGCGCACGCTCGAGGAGCGTGACATCCGGTTCGTGCGGCTGTGGTTCACCGACGTCCTCGGTTACCTGAAGTCAGTGTCCGTCGCGCCGGCCGAACTTGAGGGGGCGTTCGCCGAGGGCATCGGCTTCGACGGGTCGGCGGTCGAGGGCTTTGCCCGGGTCTACGAGGCGGACATGATCGCCAAGCCGGACCCCTCGACGTTCCAGCTCATGCCGGCCGGCGGAGAGTCAGCTGGCACCGGCCGGATGTTCTGCGACATCCTGCTGCCGGACGGATCACCGTCCTATGCCGATCCCCGGTACGTGCTGAAGCGGGCGCTCGGCCAAGCCTCCCGGCTCGGCTTCACCTTCTACACCCACCCGGAGATCGAGTTCTTCCTGCTTCGGGAGAAGCCCGAGGCCGGTCAGCGGCCGCGGCCCATCGACACGGGCGGCTACTTTGATCACACGCCGCACAGCATCGCCCATGACTTCCGGCGCGAGTCCATCGCGATGCTCGAGAGCCTCGGCATCTCCGTCGAGTTCAGTCACCACGAGGGCGCGCCCGGTCAGCAGGAGATCGACCTGCGGTACGCAGACGCGCTGAGCACGGCGGACAACATCATGACGTTCCGGCTGGCGATGAAGGAGGTGGCGCTGCAGCAGGGCGTGTACGCCTCGTTCATGCCGAAGCCGTTCAGCGAGTACCCAGGCTCGGGCATGCACACGCACATGTCGCTGTTCGAGGGCGACCGGAACGTGTTCTACGAGCCGGGCGGCGAGTACCACCTGTCGAAGGTGGCGCGCGCGTTCATCGCCGGGCTGCTGCGGCACGCGGCGGAGATCACAGCGGTCTGCAATCAGTGGGTGAACTCCTATAAGCGGCTCTGGGGCGGCACCGAGCGGATCGCGGGCGCTGGCGGCGAGGCGCCGGCCTACGTCTGCTGGGGCCACAACAACAGGTCCGCGCTGATCAGGGTGCCGATGTACAAGCCGAGCAAGGGGAACGCGACCAGGATTGAGTTCCGCTCCATCGACCCGGCGTGCAACCCGTACCTGGCGTTCGCGGTGATCCTGGCGGCGGGGCTGAAGGGCATCGAGGACGACTACGAACTGCCGCCGGGCGCTGAGGACGACGTGTGGGCGCTGACGGAGACCGAGCGGCACGCGCTCGGGATCGAGCCGCTGCCGCAGAACCTGTCCGAGGCGATCAACGTGATGGAGGGCAGCGACCTGGTGGCCGAGACACTCGGCGAGCAGGTCTTCGAGTTCTTCCTGCGCAACAAGCGTGATGAGTGGCAGGAGTACCGCCGGCACGTGTCTGAGTTCGAGCTCGACCGCTACATGGTGCTCTGACTGTCGCTCGGCCGCTTATGGGACCTTCAGCGATGACAAGGCCCCGATTACGCCTAGCTGGCCGCCGGGCAACTGGACGGCGAGCGGGTGCCGTCGTTGGGGAAGCGGCCGACAACGCGCTTGGATAGCGGATTCCACAGCACCGCTGCGCGCGGTCCGAAGGTTGTCTGGCCGATCGCGATCGCGGCGGGCCACGTCGCTACCGGCGGCCGGTCATGCGGATGTGGCTTGCCCGCCCGATTCGCTACCGTGCTGGAGTGAACTCACCGCGCGGGACGCTGGCTGGGCAGCTGGCGGCCATGGGCTTCGCCGACACGGTGCAGGCCCGGCAGCTGCTCGCGGAGCTGCGAATCGACGACGCGGCGGCTGGCGGCGCCGACAGCGCCTTGCTGCAGGCGCTGGCCGGCGCCGCCGACCCCGATCAGGCCCTGGCGGCGCTCGCCAGGATGGCGCCAGACGCCGAACTCAGGCGGGCGCTGCGCGAGGATGCGCTGCTGCGGGACCGGCTGGTCAGCGTGCTGGGCGCGAGCACCGCGCTCGCCGTTCACCTCATCAGGCACCCGGCGGACTGGCGGCTGCTCGCTGGCTCGGCCACGTTCCCAGACCTTTGGTCTGCGCCTGAACCGCAGCCGGAGCCTCCGCCGGCCGGCGCCGCCGACCCTGACCCGGTGGTCGGGCTGCGGGTGTCGTACCGCCGGCTGATGCTCCAGATCGCGGCCAGGGACCTGTCCGGGGAGTGGTCGCTGGAGCAGGTGATGGCCGCGCTCGCCGACGCCGCCACCGCGGCGCTGGCGGGAGCGCTCGCCATCGCGCGCGCGGATCTGCCGGCCGGCTCGCCACCGTGCCGCCTGGCGGTGATCGCGATGGGCAAGTGCGGCGCCCGCGAGCTGAATTACGCCAGCGACGTTGACGTGATCTTCGTGGCGGGTCCGGCGGGCGCCGACCCGGCGGGTACCGACACCGGTGCGCTTCGGACCGCAACGGCGCTGGCCAGCCGCATGATCCGGGTCTGCTCGCAGAGCACCACGGAGGGCGCGCTGTTCCCGGTCGACGCGAACTTGCGGCCGGAGGGCCGCGACGGCCCGCTGGTCCGCACCGTCGCCAGCCACAAGGCGTACTACGAGCGCTGGGCCAGCACATGGGAGTTCCAGGCGCTGCTCAAGGCCAGGTTCGTGGCCGGCGACGCCGCGCTCGGCGCGGAGTACCTGGCCGCGATCACGCCGCTGGTCTGGCAGGCCGCGCAGCGCGACGGCTTTGTCGCCGACGTACAGGCCATGCGCCGTCGGGTGGTCGCGAGCCTGCCGGCGGACCAGGCTGGCCGAGAGCTCAAGCTCGGCCCCGGCGGACTGCGGGACATCGAGTTCGCCGTTCAGCTACTCCAGCTCGTGCACGGCCGGGCCGACGAGTCGCTGCGCCAGCCCGGCACACTGCCCGCGCTCGCGGCGCTGGCCGCGGGCGGCTACGTCGGCCGGGCCGACGCGGCGGCAATGGCGGCCGCGTACCGGTTCCTGCGCGGCGTCGAGCACCTGCTGCAAATACGCCAGCTACGGCGCACGCACCTGCTGCCGGAAGACCCGGCCGTGCTGCGCGAGATCGGCCGGGCGCTGCGGCGGATGCGGCTCGATGCAGCCGTCGGGCCCGCGCAGACTGACCGGCCTTCGCCCGGTGCGGGCGGTGATCCGGCGGCTGACCTGGCAGCGCACTGGCGGCTGCACGCGGGCCAGGCGAGGACGCTGCACGAGAAGCTGTTTTACCGGCCGCTGCTCGACGCCGCCGCCCGGCTGCCGGGGGAGGCCGGACGGCTCAGCCCGGCTGCTGCCCGGGACCGGCTGGACGCCCTCGGCTATGCCGATCCGGCCGGAGCGATGCGCCACATCGAGGCGCTCACCTCCGGCGTGTCGCGGAAGGCGGCGATGCAGCGGACGCTGCTGCCGGTGCTGCTCGGGTGGCTTGGCGACGCGCCCCAGCCAGACGCCGGGTTGCTGGCGTTCCGGCAGGTCAGCGAGGCGCTCGGTGAGTCGCCCTGGTATCTGCGGCTGCTCCGGGACAACGCGGTCGTGGCCCAGCGGCTGGCGAGGCTGCTGGCGTCGAGCCGGTACGCCACCGGGCTGCTGCTGCGTGCGCCCGAGGCGGTGGCGATGCTCGGCGACGACACGCAGCTGACGGCGAGGCCGGGCGCGGACCTACTCGCCGAGGCGAACGCGGCGGCCGGGCGGCATGAGATCGCCGCGGCGGCCGCGGCCACGGTGCTCGCGATCCGCCGCCGGGAGCTACTGCGGACCGCGGCCGCAGACCTGCTGGGGCTGGCGGGCATCGAGCAGACCGGCCGCGCCCTGACCGCGGTCACGCAGGTCAGCATCGAGGCGACGCTGCGGGCCGTCGTGGCCGAGGCCGAGCGCGCAGCGGGCCCGCTGCCGACCCGGCTGGCAGTGGTCGCGATGGGCCGGTTCGGCGGGCACGAGATGGGCTACGCCAGCGACGCCGACGTGCTCTTCGTCCATGACCCGATGCCGGGCGCCGCTGACGAGGCGGCGACCAGGGCCGCGCACGCGGTCGCGGAGACGCTGCGCGCGCTGCTGAGCAAACCGGGCCCGGATCCGGTGCTGCTGATCGACGCGGACCTGCGGCCCGAGGGACGGCAGGGCCCGCTGGTCCGGACGCTCGCGTCGTACCGCGCGTACTACCGCCGCTGGTCGGTGCCCTGGGAAGCGCAGGCCCTGCTGCGCGCCGAGGCGGTCGCTGGCGACCCAGGAGTGGGCGCCGGGTTCACGGCTATGGCAGACGAGATCAGGTATCCCGACGGCGGCATCGGCCAGCCGGAGGTGCGCGAGATCCGGCGGATCAAGGCCCGGATCGAGGCTGAGCGGATGCCGCGTGGCATCGAGCCCGCGCTGCACCTCAAGCTCGGGCCTGGCGGCCTCGCTGATGTCGAGTGGGTCGCCCAGCTGCTGCAGCTGCGGCATGCCTGGGCCGTGCCTGAGCTGCGTGCCACCCAGACGCTGGCGACGCTGTCGGCGGCCAGCAAGGCCGACCTGATCACGGCCGCCGACGCGGAGGTGCTGTCCGCGGCCTGGCTGCTGGCCAGCCGGATCAGGGACGCGGTGATGCTGGTCCGCGGCCGGCCCTCAGACACCGTGCCGACCTCGCCGCTGGACCTCGCGGTCGTCGCCCGGATCCTCGGCTATCCGGCCGAAGGCACTCAGGACCTAGTGCAAGACTGGCGCCGGTCGGCGAGGCAGGCCAGGGCGGTCATGGAACGGCTGTTTTACGGCTGACGCCGGCGCGGTGTCGGGCTCCGTGCTCACGCTCTGCCAGCAGCGCGTCCCGGCGAGCGGCCGGCAGCCACTTGACCGCTTCCCGCACGGTGACGCCGGACGCACGGTGCACCCGCGGCGCGAGCCAGTCCGCGACGAGGTCCGGGTGGTGCTTCGCCGTCTCCCGCAGTACCCAGCCGATGGCCTTGCGGATGAAGAACTGCTGCTCGCCGAGCATCGCGTCGGCGTAGGCGCTGAAGTAGGCCCAGTTGCCGAGGTCACCGCGGCGCAGCGGCACCAGTAGCGCGAGCATAGCCGAGCGGCGCAGCCAGAAGTCGTCATCGGCGGCCCAGCGGTCCAGCGCGCCGAGCAGCTCGGGATACCGCTCGACCAGGGAGCCCATCACGTCCGCGGCGAGGCCGTCGACGAGCGCCCAGGTGCCGGCGGTCCGCAGCATCCGCTCGACAAGACCAGCGTCGGCCGCGCGGAGCAGCCGGCGTCGATCGGTAAGCAGGATGACTGCCGCGAGCCGGCACTCGAAGATCGGGCCCTGCCACAGCGCCGCCGCGATCTCCGTCAGCCGCTGTGTCGTTAGCTCCGGGTGCGCGCGGCGCCAGCGGGTGACGATGCCGCGAATGGCGGGAACCGGTGTGCCGGCGAACTCGAGCTTGCTCTTGAGGTAGTTCTGCTCGCTGGCCGCCCGGCTGGGGGAGCCGGCCGCCCGCAGTTCTCGCTCAATCTGCGCGGCGTCTTCGTCCGGATAGGCAGGCACGCACGACAGCCTGCCGCACTGTCAGAGGGTCGAGGCAGGATTGGCGCATGACTACAACAGGACGTCTGGAAGTCGTGGCGTTCGACGCGCCGGACATCGACAAGCTGGCCACCTTCTATGCCGAGCTCACCGGCTGGCAGATCGCCAGCAAGGATTCCGACTGGACCACGCTGCGGGCGCCAGACGGTCAGCAGGTCGCGTTCCAGCGGGCTCCTGATCATGTCGCGCCTCGCTGGCCCGGGCAGGAGCAGCCGCAGCAGTTGCACCTCGACCTGTACGTCGACGGCTACCAGGAGGCAGCCGAGCGCGCGGCCGGCCTGGGTGCCATTCGGCTGGCTGACGGGGCGACGTGGATTACGCTGGCCGACCCGGCAGGCCACCCGTTCGACCTGTGCCAGAAGGACGGCGCCGGGCCGGTCATGGGACTGTTCGCGGCGACGATCGACGCGCCAGACGCGGCCGGGCTGGCGCGGTTCTACGCCGCGTTGCTCGGGATGGAGGTCACGTATGAGGGCGCCGAGGGCGCACTCATCACCGGTGACGGCAAGAGCGTCATGTTCCAGCAGATCAGCGACTATAACCCGCCGCGGTGGCAGGACCCGGCGCATCCGCAGCAGGGTCACCTCGACATCGCCGTGGACGACCTCGACGCTGGCGAAGCGCGGGCGATCGAGCTGGGAGCGTCCCGGCTAGCCGGTGGCGGCGCGTCGTTCCGCGTCTTCGCTGACCCGGCGGGTCACCCGTTCTGCCTGACCCGCTAGCGGCGGCCATAGCTGCGGGCACTGGATCGCCCGGCGCAGCCGGCTGCTGCATAGGGCCCGGCTGTGTGCGCGTGCCACCGTGGGCGTCGCCGGGTGCTATGCGGTGGTTCGCGCGTTGCGGTCCAACTGTCATTTCCCGGTGTGAGTGATCAATCTTTGGGTGCCTACCGGGCGGGTTGCGAGCAATTGACCAGCCTGCGGTGCAGAATCGTCACGACCAGCACGGGAACACTCTGGCCGCCGACGATCCGCTCGTCGCGCGGCCGCAGCGCCACGCGATCGAGAGGACCCCCCATCGTGAACGTGAAAAGGATCGTCATCTGGGCGCTCGTCATCTTCGTGGTCTGGTACGTGCTGAGCAGCCCGGACGGCGCGGCCGCGTTCGGCCAGCACCTGATCAACGGCCTGCGGTCGGCCGGCAAGTCACTGTCGTCGTTCTTCAGCCACCTGTAGGACGGCAGGTTCCAGCGGATCTTGCCCGGCCGGCTGCCAGCGGCTCTACGGTGAACGTCACGGTGTCGATTGTTCGGCAGCTTAGCGATTTGCTTGACAACGACCGCGCTAAGGCGCTTTTAACGATGTACCACCGCGCTTTACGACGTACCAGCGCCGAGGGAAGGAAGCCAGCCATGACCACCACCGACGACCGCCCCACTCGCCAGATCACGGTCAACGAGGCCATCGCCTCGGTCATCGGTTACCTCGCCCGACAGTCCGGCAACCTCGCCGTCGGTTATGTCAACACCGGCGTGACCGAGGACGCCCTGGACGACCTGCGCGTCGGTCTCGGCGTCATCATCGGCCGCCTCGACGACATCGTTCAGGCCATGCGCCGAGGCGAGACGCACGTCGCCTACGTCGGCGACGAGTTGTAACACGCGGGTACCGGTGGGGGAACGCCGTAGCGTTCCCCCACGTCAGCCGCTGTGCAGTGATTACATTGCAGCCTTACCCGCAGGGCGCGGTCGACCGATGGCTACCGGGGACGGTCTGCCTTGCTAGCGTGGCTGCCATGTCGAGTGACGTGCCCGGCTTGCGGGCATCGCACGCGGATCGCGACCGCGTCGTGGATGCGCTTCGGGTTGCCGCCGGTGACGGCCGGCTCAGCGCCGAGGAACTCGACACCCGGCTGGAGATAGCGCTTTCAGCCCGGACGTTCGGCGAGTTGGCCGAGCTCACCGCCGACCTGCCGATCGCGCCCGCGGCCAAAGGCAAAGACGTACTCGTGGTCGAGCAACACGGCGGCAGGTACGTACGGGAGGGGCGCTGGGCGGTGCCCGCGCACATCGAGCTTCGCACGCGAGAGTGCCGAGTCACCCTCGACTTCACCCACGCGGTGATCACCTCGAATGTCCTGCGAATCGAGACGGACATGGTGCACGGCAAGCTGTTCATTGTCAGCTCGCCGGGCATCGTGATCGACACCGACGGGCTCAACCTCACCTACTCCAAGCTCAAGCTCCACTCCAAGAACGGCGCTGCCGATCCCCGTCTCCGCA
>Ga0187814_10000873_pt1 | contig 11028 bp, 9 predicted proteins | sample NC_S_4_FD_132450 | JGI IMG/M metagenome (GOLD analysis project Ga0187814, IMG submission 132450) | Wetland sediment microbial communities from Neuse River Estuary, North Carolina, USA - ASW-S_4 | ecosystem: Environmental > Aquatic > Freshwater > Wetlands > Sediment | place: USA: North Carolina...
CAATCTCGCGGTGCTCGGCGCGCAGGCCAAGCACGTCGAGCGCGACCAGCTTCCGGCCGCGCTCGAGCTACGTCCTGACGTCGCCAGCGTCGTCGTGGGCATCAACGACACGCTGCGGGCCGGCTTCGACCCGCTGCGCACCGGCCAGGCCGCCGCCAGGACCGTCGCCGCGCTCCAGGCCGGCGGCGCCACCGTGCTGACGATGCGGCTGCCGGATCCGGCCCGGATGTTCGGGCTGCCCACCGGGCTCGCCCGGCCGCTGTCGCGGCGCATGCGCGCGGTCAACGCCGAACTCGACAAGGTGGCCGCCCGGTACGGGACGCTGCACTGGGACGCGGCGAACGACCCGGAAACCTACGACCGCTGCAACTGGTCGGTCGACCGGCTGCACCCCAACGAGCGCGGGCACCGGCTGATCGCCTGCCGGTTCTGGGACTCGCTCGCGGCCGCCGGGCACCCCGTCGCCGCCAAGCCCGACCCCGAGCCGAGCAGCCCGGGGCCGACCCGCCGCGACGATTTCTGGTGGATGGCCACCAAGGGCACCAAGTGGTTCCTGCGCCGCTCCGTCGACCTGATCCCGTACCTGCTGTTCATGGCCGCCCGCGAAGCGCTGCTCGAGCCGAAGGAGTGGGTACCGACCGCGGACGCGGAGTGGCTGCCGGGCATCGACGAAACGGCGGAGCCCATCGCGGAGTAACCGCTCCGCGGGGGTCACCTCTTGCTGCCGTCACCGGTCCCGCGCCTCCGGATGCCAGGGCACCGATGACCGCTCACATGTCCGATCACGCGTGCAATGTCCGGGTTCCGCACATACGCTTTGATGGCTATGAATGCAGGGGCGGAGCATCGCGGCCTGGTTCCGCCGTTGCTGCGGGACAGGGTGTTCCGGCGCTACTGGGGCGCGTCGACGGTCTCGGTGTTCGGCGACCAGGTGTCGGCGGTCGCGGTCCCGCTTACCGCGGTCCTCGTGCTGCACGCCGGGGCCGCGGAGATGGGGTACCTGAGCGCGCTGCAGTGGCTGCCCAGCCTGCTGTTCGGGATGCACGCCGGGGCCTGGATCGACCGGCGGGGCAAGCGGAACACGATGATCCTCGCCGACCTCGGCCGCGCCGTGGCGCTGGCGACCATCCCGGTCTGCTACGCGCTGCACGTGCTGACCCTGACGCAGATGTACCTGGTCACGTTCACGGTCGGCGCGCTGTCGGTGCTGTTCACCGTGTCCGACGGAACGCTGTTCGTGTCGATCGTGCCGTCCGACCGCTATGTCGACGGGCAGTCGCTGATCTACGGCAGCCGCTCGCTGTCGCTGATGGCCGGCCCGTCCGCCGGCGGGCTGCTCGTCGAGGCGCTCACCGCGCCGTACGCCGTCATCGTCGACGCGCTGTCGTTCCTCGGCTCGGCCGCGCAACTGGCCGCGATAAAGCCGCCCGAGCCGCCGTCGTCAGACGGCACCGACGGGGTCACGGCGGGCCTGAAGTTCATCGGGGCGTCGCCGATCGTGCGGGCCTCGCTCACCGGTGTCGCCGTGGTCAACTTCTTCTACTGCATGTTCACCGCGCTGTTCATGCTCTACGCGGTGCGCGCCCTGGGGGTGCGGCCCGGGGTCCTGGGCCTGGTCATCGGCGCTGCCGCGCTTGGCGGCATGCTGGGCTCGGTGCTGTGCAAGCGGCTGACCTCCCGGCTGGGCGCCGGGCTGGTGTACGTGGCGGGCTGCCTGGTGTTCACCGGGCCGCTCGCGCTCGTGCCGCTCGCGTCCGGCGTGCACGGCGCCGCGGTGCTCGTCATGCTGTTCGCCGCGGAGTTCGCCAGCGGGTTCGGCATGATGGTGCTCGACATCAGCATCGCCGCGATCTTCGCCGTGGTCATCCCGGCCACGGTGCGGTCCCGGGTGTCCGGCGCGTTCCAGGCGATCAACTACGGCACCCGGCCGCCGGGGGCGCTGCTCGGCGGGCTGCTCGGCAGCGTGCTCGGGCTGCGCTCCGCGCTATGGATCGCGGTGACCGGCGCCGTGGCCGGCGCGCTGCTGCTGCTCCCGTCACCGCTGCCCCGGTTCCGGATGCCAGGATAGACGGATGCGAACCATCGCCCTCGAGGAACATTTCTGGACGGCCGAGCTCGCCGCGGCGCCCGGTACCGGCCCGCTCGCGCGGCCCGGCGGACAGCGGCTGGACGCGGCGCTCCGCGACCTGGACAAGGAGCGGATCGCGGACATGGACGCGGCCGGGATCGACGTGCAGGTGGTCTCGCACGCGCAGCCCGCCGCGCAGGGCCTGCCGGAGGCCGCGGGGCTGGCGGCCGCGCGCCAGGCGAACGACCAGCTCGCCGCGGCGATCGGCCGGCACCCGGGGCGGCTGGCCGGATTCGCCACGCTGCCCACCGGGTCGCCGGCCGCGGCGGCGGACGAACTGGAGCGGGCGGTCGCGGGCCTCGGGTTCGTCGGCGCGCTCGTCAACAGCACGCTGGGGACCGATGGCTCCTTCCTCGACGACGCCCGGTTCGCGCCGCTGCTCGCGCGCTTCGAGGCGCTCGACGTGCCGCTGTACCTGCACCCCGCGCCGCCGCCTGCGGAGGTGCGCGACATCCTCGCCGGCGGGCTGCCCGCCCCGGTGGCCAGCGTCGTGGCCACCACCGCCTGGGGCTGGCATTCGGAGGCGGGGCTGCACGCGCTGCGGCTCGTCGCGGGCGGCGTGTTCGACCGGCATCCGGGGCTGCGGGTGATCATCGGGCACTGCGGGGAGATGATCCCGTTCATGCTCGGCCGGATCGACGACGTGCTGCCGCCGTCCCTCACCGGGCTCGCCGAACCGCCGTCCGCGTACTTCCTGCGGCACGTGTGGGTGACGACGAGCGGCATGTTCAGCCTCCCGCCCGTGTTGTGCGCGATCTCGGTGTTCGGGGTGGACCGGGTGCTGTTCAGCGTGGACTACCCGTTCAGCGCGAACGCCTCCGGGCGGGCCCTGCTCGACGCGCTGCCGCTCGCGCCCGCGGACAAGGCCAGGGTGGCGGGGCTGAACGCCGAGCGGCTGCTGCGGCTGACGTGAGGGACGGCGGGGCGGGACTCGCTCAGCCGAAGTAGTGGCCCTTGTCCATGTCCTCGATGAGGCCGGGCTGGACCGGCCGCCAGCCGAGCAGTTCGCGGGTCAGCCCGGCGGAAGCCGGCTGGTCGACCGCGAGGATCTGCCCGAGGAAGCCGAAATCGCCAGCCGGGACGGACGCCGCCGGGAGGTTCAGGTGGCGGCCGATCACTCCGGCGATGTCGCGGACCGGCACGCCCTCGTCGCCGACCGCGTGCAGCCTCGATCCCGCCGGGGCCTGCTCCACCGCCAGGCGGAACAGGTGCGCGGCGTCCAGCACGTGCACCGCGGGCCAGCGGCTGGACCCGTCGCCGACGTAGCCGGAGACGCCCTTGTCGCGGGCGATCGCGATCAGGCGGGCGATGAAGCCATGGTCACCGTCACCGTGCACCGTGCGGGGCAGCCCCACGACGGACGACCGGACGCCGCGCGCCGCCATGCCGCGCGCCGCCTGGGCGTTCGCCGCCCGGCCCGCTACGGGGGAGCCCGGGGAGGACTCGTCGCGCTCGGTCGCCACGTGCCCGGGCACCGCGGGCGTCCCTGAGGCGATGACCAGGGGCTTGCCTGACCCCTCGAGCGCGGCGCCTATCGTCTCGATGGCGCGCCGGTCGGCGGTGACCGATGCCTCGAAGTCGCTGAAGTCGTGGATGAACGCGAGGTGGATGGCCCCGTCGGAGCTGGCGGCCCCGGCGCGCAGGGTGTCCAGGTCGGCCAGGTCGCCGCGGAGCACCTCGGCTCCGGCGGCGGCGATGGCTTCGGCCGAGTCGTCCGACCGGGCGAGCCCGAGGACCTGGTGACCCGCGCCGAGAAGTTCGGGAACGACGGCCGAACCGATCCAGCCGGACGCGCCGGTGACGAATACCCGCATGAGAAACCTCCTGATGTCAGTCGCTGTCATCAGCTTAGCACAGCGATGCCAGTCACTGTCATCACGTAACATCATGCCATGGGTCGATGGGAGCCGGACGCGCGCGGCCGGCTGGCGAAGGCAGCCATGGAGCTTTACGCCGAACAGGGGTTCGAGCAGACCACGGTCGCGGAGATCGCCGCGCGGGCAGGATTGACCGAGCGGACGTTCTTCCGGCATTTCGCCGACAAGCGGGAAGTCCTGTTCTACGGCATGGAAAGGTTGCGGGACCTCCTGACGCGCGCCGTCGCCGGCGCGCCGGCCGCCGCGACAGCGATGGACGCGGCGAGCGCGGCATTCCAAGCCGCGGGCGCCATGCTCCAGGAAAACCCGGAACGGGTCAGGCTGCGCGACGCCATCGTGTCCGCGAACGCGGAGCTACAGGAACGCGAGCTGATCAAGCTCGCCGCGCTCGCCGCCGCGGTGGCCGGCGCGCTCCGCGACCGCGGTATCCCGGAGCCGGGCGCGAGCCTGGCCGCCGAGACCGGGGTCGCCGTCTTCAAGGTCGCCTTCGCGCGCTGGGTCAGCGACCCTGGTCAGCGCGACCTGCCAGGCGTCTTCCGCGAGTCAATGGCGGAACTGAGGGGCGTAGTCGGGGGTCCAGTCGGCTAGTCACGTTCGCTCTCGTGCCGCCGCGATAGCCAGCGAGATCGGCCGCGACGTGGACTACCGCCCCGTCGCCACCGACGGCGCCGCCGCGCGGCCGCCCTGATCGCAGACCTGCTCTAGGACGAGCGCGATGCGCCGGAGATAAGGCGGTCCAGGCGGCGCGCCGGTGCAGCAGCCAGATGGTGGCGCCGAGCGCGGTGGCGGTGAGGGCCACGAAGATGCCGGCCTCGATGAACTGGAAGGGCCAGAACCGGTCGGCTGGCTGGTAGGTGACGAGGTTGCCGGGGTTCATGCTCAGCACCCAGTCGCCGATGTGGCCGGTGGCCTGCGGCACGGAGCTGATGCCCGAGCCGCATCCCACCGACGGCTGCTGGCAGCGCGCGCTCATCGGACCCGTCACCGGGGCCAGGAAGCGGGGGCGGAGCACGAACTCGACCACGAGCCGGATGGCCAGCCACGGGACGAACGCGGCGACCATGGCCGGGATGCTGCGGCGGATCAGCAGCCCGGCCAGCACGGCGAACCCGAACGCGCACAGGATGTAGGCGGTAGGGACCAGGCCCTCATAGTCGAAGATGTTGTGCTGGAGACGCCCGGTAAGCCGGTCCATAGGCGCGCGGTACCACATGATCACCGCGGTTATGGCCGCGCCGAGGACGATGAGCCCGCCGGTGACCAGGGCCAGCTTGACGGCTAGCCACCGGGTCCGGGGAACGGTCTGGCTCCAGGCCAGCCGCCAGGTGCCGTATTCGAGTTCCCGGGCGATCAGCGACCCGCCGACGAGGACCCCGATCAGTCCGGGGATGATCAGGCACACCGACCAGAACGCGATGTTGACCGCGGAGCCGAACTCGCCCATGAACGCGCCGACCCCGTTTTCGCAGCCGGTTCCCTGGGTGCGGGCCAGGCACGTGCCGACAAGGCCGTCGTTGCTGAACGCCGTCCGCATCGAGCTGCCCTCGATGACCGCGTACACCGCGAGGGCGGCGAGCAGGGCCAGGCACGCTATGGCCTGGCCACGGTGCTGCCGCCAGCTAACCCAGATCATCGTGTGACCGCCTTCGCACTCGCCGCAGGCCGCTGCGCGGCCGGGGCAGGATTGCCTGTGGTTGCCGCGGACGGGCGCTGCAGGTAGCCCATCACCAGCTCTTCGAAGCTCACCGGGTCTGCCTGCCATCCGGCGTGCCCCTGCACCGCCAGCTGGACCGGGTCGGTGCGGACCAGCACGGTTGAGTGCCGGTCGCTGTCGGTGCGGTGGATGGCCGTCCCGGGCAGCTCGGCGTCCGGGACGGCGCGGGGGACGGTCAGCAGCCGGTGGACGGCGAGCAGGTCATCGGCCGGGCCAGCCAGTTGCACGTGCCCGCTGGCCAGCACGATCAGCCAGTCGCAGAACCGCTCCAGCTCCGAGACCACGTGCGAGGAGATCAGGAAGGTCAGGTCGGCGTCGGCGGCCGAGGCCATCACGTCCCGCATGAACTCCAGCCGGGCGACCGGGTCCAGGCTGGAAACGGGCTCGTCGAGAACGAGCAGCGGCGCGCGCTTGGCCAGCGCCATGGTCAGCGAGACCTGTGCCCGCTGCCCGCCGGACAAGTGCCTGACCTTGCGTCTGAGCGGGATGCCCAACGCGTCTACCCGCGCGGCGGCGACCTGCTGATCCCAGCGGGGGTTCATCGCCCGGCCCAGGTGGAACATGTCCGCGACGGTGAAGTCGCGGTATAGCGGGTGGTCCTGGGCGACGTAGCCGACCCGGGCCAGCGCCTGGGCCGTACCGGCGCGGGAGGTCTCGCCGAAGACAGCCACCTGCCCCTCGGTGGGCTCCAGCAGCCCGATGATCATCTCCAGCAGGGTGGTCTTGCCCGCTCCGTTCGGGCCGACCAGGGCGGCCACCGCGCCGGCCGGCACCTCGATCGTGCAGTCTCGCAGCGCCCACATCCTGCCGTAGCGCCTGCCGAGCCGGTCGGTCCGCAGTGCCGGGACGCTGCCCTCGGCGTTGTGTTCGGCCATCAGACCCTCTCTTTCCTCATGCCGTGGCGGGCCGCGGCGATCAGCGCCGTGACCGCTTCATCGCTCATTCCGGCCTCTTGGGCGGCGCGCAGCCAGGCTTCCAGCGAGGCGCGCAGGTCCTGCTGCGTCTGCGCCGGGACCGGAGAGGAGGTGGCCGTGATGAAGGTGCCCTGGCCTGGCCGGCCGCCGGCGATTCCCTCGTGCTCGAGCTGCCGGTAGGCCTTGACGACCGTGTTCGGGTTGATCACCAGGTCGGCGGCGACGTCCTTGACTGTCGGCAGGCGGTCTCCCTCCTGCAGGTAGCCCAGCAGCAGCGCCTGCCTCACCTGGTGGACGAGCTGCAGGTAGGGCGGGACCCCGGAGGAGCCGTCGAGCCGGAAGCGGAACATCAGCCTTCTTCCATCATGACATTATTCTATGATGATGGTATAACCGTAAAGCTCCCGCCCGGCAGTGTCAAGCAGGCACGGTGGTCGCAAACCCGTAGCCCGCGAGCACGCAGAACGGAGCAGAATTACGGACAGCAGTACGTTTCCGCGGAAACGCCGGGCAAGCTGTGGTCAGCGGCCCGAACGCCGGAAGCTCGGTGAGCGACCGGTTTACAGCATGGTGCGGAGCAGGCGGACCGGCGGCGACCCGTGGGCCAGCATGCGGTCGTGCACGGTCCGCTCCGGCTGGCCGGCCGTGCGCAGCTCGGCGGCCAGGTCGGCGACTTCGGTGTAGCCGACGTAGTACGTCGACAGCTGGGCGGAGGTTAGCAGCGCGCGGCGCCACTTGCCCGCCGCTTCGCCCTCCTCCTGGAAGCCGCGGTCGGCCATCAGCGCCATCGCCTCTGGCTCGGTCATCCCGTGGGCGTGCACCCGGGCGTCCAGGATCGCGTTGATCGTGGTGCGCAACTGCATCTTGAGCTGCTGCATGCGCACCGCTCGCGAGTCGCCCTCCCCCGGGTACCCGTGGTCGGCCATCAGCTCTTCGGTGTAGACGGCCCAGCCCTCGGTGAACGAGCCGGAACGCAGCGCGGCGCGGAGCCTGGTGCCGCCGCTGAACCGGCGCGAGTGCTGCAGCTGGAGGTAGTGACCAGGCATCGCCTCGTGCACCATCAGGTTGTGCACCATGTGCCTGTTGTACTCGCGGTAGAACGACGCCTTCCGCTCCGGCGTCCAGTCATCGGGCACCGGCGAGACCGCGATGAACGTCGCGAGCGGCGCGGTCTCCAGCGGCCCGGGTGAGTCGCAGTAGGCGACCGCGATCCCGCGGTTGATCTGCGGCATGTCGATGATCTCTATCGGGTCGTCGTAGAGCGTGACCAGGTCGTGCTCACGGACGAAACCGGTCTGCGCGGCGAGGGCCGCGGCGCAGAACCGGAGGATGGTCGACTCTTCCGGCGCGTCCGCGGCCAGCTGGCCGAGCACCTCGCGCGGCGTGCCGCGCAGGCCGGCCGCCACCTCAGTGATCTGCTCGGTGATCCGGTCCAGGTCCGCTTCGGCGCGGGCGAGGATCGCGTCCGGGTCGGCCGCCGCGCTCAGCGTCAGCGACAGCTTGCGCGCGAAGCGCTCCGGGCCGATCCGCGGGTCGGCGAAGCCGCCGCCCGCGGGGTCCTGGCCGGCGAGCCGGGCCGACAGCCAGTCGCGGTGGGCGGCCAGCGCGTCAAGTGCGGCCGGCCGTACCGCGTCGATCGCGGCGGAGCCGCCCGCCTTCCGCAGCGCGGCGTCGATCTCGCCGGTGACCAGCTTGATCGTGCCGGCGAACTGGGTGACGGCGGTCTCGATGTGCACCCTGGGCATCGCGCCGAGGCTGGCGCGCGCGGTGGACAGGGCCGCGGGGATCTGCGCCAGCCGGCCGGCGACGCTGGCGAGCCGGTCGGGCAGCGGCGCGAAATCCCTCGCGAGCAGGTCGTAGATCGCCGTGCCCGGGTTGGCGACCAGCGGGTTCCAGGTGTGCTCGCGCAACTCGTCGAGCTCGAAGATCCGCCGCGCCACGCTGTCGGCGAGCATCGCCGCGTCCACCCGCGGTTCGGGGGCCAGCGCGGCTGTGTCGATGGCGGCCAGCCGGGCGGCGAAGCCGTCGAGCGCCCGCCGCTCCGCGGCCAGGGCCTCGCCGGACAGGTCGGGAAGGCGGTCGTCGTACCGGTGGTCGCCGAGGCCCGTCGCGGCGCCGGGATGCCGCCAGGCCAGGTCGTTCAGGTAGTCATCCGCGAGGACGGCGAACTCTTGCTCAGCTCTCACGTGGCTCTACGCTAGCGCACGATCTTCGCCTAAGTTCGAAGGCATGAGCCAGACAGGAGAGTTCGTACGGGACACGAGGTACCTCAACGGGCGCATCACGGCGGACGGGCGGGACGGCTGGCCAGTGCAGCCTGGCCGGTACCGGCTGGTGGCAGCGCGGGCGTGCCCGTGGGCGAACCGGACGATGATCGTCCGCCGCCTGCTCGGGCTGGAGCCCGCGCTGTCCCTGGGCATCTGCGGGCCCGAGCACGACTGGCGGAGCTGGACGTTCGACCTGGACCCCGGCGGGCTGGACCCGGTGCTCGGCATCCACTGGCTGCGTGAGGCGTACGAGAAGGCGGTCCCCGGCTACGACCGCGGCGTCACCGTGCCCGCCATCGTGGACATCCCGAGCGGCGGGGTGGTGACCGCGGACTTCCTGCGCATCACCCTCGACATGGAGCGGGAGTGGACCGCCTGCCACCGGCCGGGCGCGCCCGACCTGTACCCGGAACCGCTGCGGGACGAGATCGAAGAGGTCAGCGCCCCGATCTACGAGGACGTGAACAACGGCGTCTACCGGTGCGGGTTCGCGTCCGCGCAGGCCGCCTACGACGAGGCGTACGCGAGGCTGTTCGCCCGGCTTGACTGGCTCGAGCAGCGCCTGGCGACCCGCCGCTACCTGGTCGGCGACACGATCACCGAGGCGGACGTGCGGCTCTGGACGACGCTCGCCCGGTTCGACGCCGTGTACCACGGCCACTTCAAGTGCAACAGGAACAAGCTCGCCGAGATGCCGGTGCTGTGGGCGTACGCGCGCGACCTGTTCCAGACCCCGGGCTTCGGGGACACGATCGACTTCGTCCAGACCAAGCAGCACTACTACCGGGTGCACACCACCCTCAACCCCGGCAAGATCGTCCCCGACGGGCCCGACCTGTCCGGCTGGCTGCGGCCGCACGGCCGCGACGCGCTCGGCGGCCGGCCGTTCGGCGACGGCACGCCGCCCGGACCGCCGCCCGAGGCGGAGCGCGTCGCGGCGGGGCACGGCGCCGGGTGAGCGCGGGCCGCGGTCCGGCGTGAGGCGGGCGGGAAAAGAGTCATCGCGGGTCCGTTCGGAACAAATGAAAACAACGAAATCAGTGCTTGACGCGGACCGGTTCCTCCCGATTTCATTCTCCTACCGCCCAGCAGGTACGGATTAGGGAGGGCCTCATGCACGAGGCGACGCCGGAGCTCACGGCCGTTACTGATAGCGATGACGCGCGGCTGGAGAGCCTCGGTTACCGCCCGCAACTGAGCCGGGTGCTGGGCCTGTTCGCGAACTTCGCCGTCGCGTTCACGTACCTGTCGCCGATGGTCGGCGTCTACTCGCTGTTCGCGTTCGGCCTCGGTTTCGGCGGTCCCGGCTACATGTGGACCACGCTGGTGCCCGTCGCGGGCATGCTGCTCGTCGCGCTGGTCTTCGGCGAACTCGCCAGCCACTACCCGATCGCGGGCGCGCTGTACCAGTACAGCAAGTACAACGTGGGGCGCCAGTACGGGTGGTTCGTCGGTTGGTTCTACGGCATCGCGCTGCTGGTGACGGTCGCGTCGGTGGACACCGGCGTGGTCGGCTACTTCGCCGCGCTGATGCAGAACTGGTTCGGCTGGACGATCAACCCGGCCAGCCACTGGAACATCCTGGTCATCACGCTGGTGCTGCTGCTCATCCAGACGACGCTGAACATCACCGGCGCGAAGGTGATGGGCCGGGTCGCGCAGTTCGGCGTCTACGTCGAGATCCTCGGCACCCTCGGCATCGCCATCGTGCTCGCCATCCACGGCTTCCACCACGGTTTCGGCTACCTGTTCACGTCCCAGGGCGTGCAGCGCGCCAAGACCAACCCGCTCGGCGTGGACTTCGGCGGGTCTTACTTCGCCGCGCTGATCGTGGCGGTGCTGGTGCCCGTGTACATCTTCTACGGCTTCGAGTCGGCCGGTGACGTCTCCGAGGAGACCAAGGACGCCGGCCGCCAGGTGCCCCGCGCGATGCGCCAGGCGATGATCTGGGGCGGGATCGCCTCGCTCATCGTCACCGGCGCGCTGATCCTCGCCATCCCGGCCAAGGGCGGCATCGCGGCGGTCGTCAGCGGCGGCGTGCCGGTCATCTTCGCGCAACTCCCCTCATGGCTGCAGGACATCGCGCTGCTGCTGATCATCTTCGCGTTCTTCTCCTGCGGCACCTCGG
>Ga0187814_10000874_pt1 | contig 11019 bp, 10 predicted proteins | sample NC_S_4_FD_132450 | JGI IMG/M metagenome (GOLD analysis project Ga0187814, IMG submission 132450) | Wetland sediment microbial communities from Neuse River Estuary, North Carolina, USA - ASW-S_4 | ecosystem: Environmental > Aquatic > Freshwater > Wetlands > Sediment | place: USA: North Carolina...
CGGAGGCGGCGACGGCGGCGCGCGCGCACGCGGAGGTCATCACGGTGGCTGAGCAGGCAGCCGACGCGGCAGACTCCGACCAGCCGGATGACGCGGGCCGGGAGATCGCCCGGCCCTACCTCGGCAGCGCGGCCGAGCGGCTATCCGGTACGGATTTCGCCGAGCTGTCGGACGCCGAACTGGCCGAGCTTGCCGTGGCCATGCGGCAGATCACGCTGGCCGTGCCGAGTCGGCGGTCCCGGCGGCGCGATCGCCGGACTGGCGGCCGCCGGACAGATGTGCGGTCGACCCTGCGACAAGCCCGGCGGACCGGCGGGCACGCGTTCAAGCTGATCGGCGAGGAGCCTGCCAAGCGGCCGCGGCGGCTGGTCGTGCTGTGCGACATCTCCGGCTCGATGGAACCCTACGCACGGGCGATGATCCAGCTGCTCTACTGCGCGGCCGGCGGGGCTGACGCGGAGGTGTTCAGCTTCGCCACCAGACTGACCCGGCTTACCACGGCACTGGCCAGGACGACGCCCGCCATCGCTGTCGCCAGGGCCGCGCGGGCCGCGCCCGACTGGCACGGCGGCACCAAGCTCGGGGAGGCCCTCAAGGAATTCAACGACCGGTACGGCCGCCGGGGCATGGCTCGCGGAGCGGTGGTCCTGATCATCTCCGACGGCTGGGATACCGGCGATCCGGAGGTCGTGCGGCGGGAGATGCACCGGCTATCGCTCGTAGCCTTTCGGATCGTCTGGATGAATCCGCGGACCAAGAGCACGAGTTACCAGCCGCTAGCAGCCGGCATGGCAGCGGCATGGCCTTATTGTGACGCCGTGGTATCCGGCCATTCGCTGGCCGCTGTCGGCCGGCTGGCCGCCGCGCTCGCCGATCCGGTCCGGCGGCGGGCCGTCGGCGCCGACCTCGCGAGCTAACCGGCGGCCAGTCTGGGCCGGTCGTCCAGTCCAGGCCGGCCGGCCAGCCCAGGCGGGCTACTCGTCGTCAGACCTTGACCAGGTGCGGTCGCGGATCCCGCGCCGCTGCTCCCGGATCTGATCCCGGACGGCGCGCCGCTGCTCCCGGATCTGGTGGCGGACCTCGTGCCGAATGTCCATGGCTCGGCCAATGACGTCTTCGATCATCAGGTCGCCCTGCCGACCGTAAGAGCCCCCCATGCTGCTTTTATCGCCCCTGCGCGGCTTCCGCCGCACCTCCATGCCGCCCAGGACGCAGATCCCCTCGATCCGGAGCACCGGCGAGTCCGGGCCGATGGAACCGCCGCCGCCCTTGATCTCGCGGCCGCCCAGGATGGCGATGCCGTTGTCCACGACCTGCATCTCCGGTGGCACGGTTATCTCTACCCCGCCGAGGACGGTCGTGGCGCGGACAACGATCTCCTTGCCCGGCAGAACCGCCTCGCGGAAGTCCAGCTCAGCGCCGCCAAAGACGGTGATCACGTCGATAACGGGCTCCGGGTGCCAGACGCCCTTGCGGCTCGTCCCGCTGAAGATCGCCACCATCCTGCTCCCACGCCGGGACTTCGCCAGCTGCCCGGAGGTGGTCGCCGCCGGCGCCATGGCTCGCTGGCCCGGCAGGTCTGCGAGCACCGGCACGAGATCGGCCTGCGTCTTGGCCGAGTAGATGGCGTCCAGCCGCTCGGAGTGCTCATCTGCGGTGAGCCGGCCCTCGGCCAGGGCATTGTTGATCACTGCGGCCGCCGTATCCCGGTCAGCGTCCGAGGCCCGCAGCCGGGAATTCTCGTTGAAGTCGTGGGCGTCCATGTAGTTATTGTCTGCCATAGCCGCCAGCGAGCGGAACGACGTCGGTGAAACGGAGATCGTGATGGGCCACGTGGAGGCGGCGCACGTCAGCTACGCCCTGCCGGACGGCCGGGCGCTGCTCGATGACGTCTCCTTCCGCGTTGGCGAGGGCACGGTCGCCGCTCTGATCGGCCCTAACGGTGCGGGCAAGACCACGCTGCTCCGCCTCGTTACCGCCGAACTGACGCCGCAGTCGGGGACCGTGGGCTCCAGCGGCGGGCTGGGCGTCATGCGGCAGTTCGTAGGCGGAATCAGGGACGACAGCACGGTCCGGGACCTGCTGCTGTCAACCGCGTCGCTGCGGGTGCGTGCAGCAGCTAGCAGGCTCGACGCTGCCGAGCTTGCGATGATGGAGCGCGACGACGAGCCGACTCAGCTGCGGTACGCGGCGGCGCTCGCCGAGTGGGGCGACGCCGGCGGCTATGACGCCGAGGTGCACTTCGATGCCTGCTGTGTGGCTGCCCTGGGCACCAGCTATGACCGCTGCCAGTGGCGTGAGGTCGCCACTCTCTCCGGCGGCGAGCAGAAGCGGCTGGTGCTGGAGTCCCTGCTGCGTGGCCGGGACGAGGTGCTGGTGCTCGATGAGCCGGACAACTACCTGGACGTGCCCGGCAAGATCTGGCTGGAGCAGCAGCTCGCCGCGACGTCCAAGACGGTGCTGCTGGTCAGCCATGATCGGGAGCTGCTGGCCGCCGTCGCCGAGCGGATCATCACCGTCGAGGACACGCATATGTGGACCCACGGGGGCGGGTTTGCCAGCTACGCACAGGCTCGGAGGGAGCGCCACGAGCGGCTCGACGAGCTGCGGCGGCGATGGGACGAAGAGCACGAGAAGCTCCGGCAGCTGATGCTGATGTACAAGCAGAAGGCGTCCTACAACGCCGACATGGCCTCGCGCTATCAGGCGGCGGTGACAAGGCTGCGCAGGTTCGAAGAGGCGGGGCCGCCGGAGCTGACGCCCAGGGAGCAGAACGTCCGGATGCGGCTGCGCGGCGGTCGCACCGGTAAGCGCGCGGTGATCTGCGAGCAGCTCGAACTCACCGGCCTGATGCGGAAGTTCGACCTTGAGGTCTGGTACGGCGAGCGCGTCGCGGTGCTCGGCTCCAACGGGTCAGGCAAGTCGCACTTCCTCCGGCTGCTCGCCGGGGAACAAGTCGCGTACGAGGGCGTCACGCGACTTGGCGCCCGGGTCGTTCCCGGCATGTTCGCGCAGACACACGTCCGCCCCGACCTGGCTGGCCGCACGCCGCTCGACGTCGTGATGTTGGAACACGCGATGCTGACCAACGAGGCGATGTCCGCTCTGGCCAGGTACGAGCTGACCAGCTGCGCCCGGCAGCCGTTCGCGACGCTGTCCGGCGGCCAGCAGGCGCGGCTCCAGATCCTCCTGCTCGAGCTGGCGGGCGCGACGCTGCTGCTGCTGGACGAGCCGACCGACAACCTCGACCTGGCTAGCGCGGAAGCGCTCCAGGAGGGCCTAGAGTCCTACGCGGGGACGGTGCTCGCAGTCACCCATGACCGGTGGTTCGCCAAGTCCTTCGACCGGTTCCTGGTGTTCGGCGCGGATGGGAATGTGTATGAATCGCCCGGTCCGGTCTGGGATGAGACTCGCGTGCGGCGACCGAGGTAGCGCCGGGCTTGCTAAAGTGCTGGGGTCTCGAGGGGGCCGGACTACGCGCCGCCTCCCTTGGAAGCCGGAGCCCGGAGGGATTCAAGCGCTGTGAAGAAATTGCTTCTGGTCATCGTGCTCGGGGTCAGCGCCTTTGCCGTTTGGCGGAAGGTGCAGGCGGACCGGGCCGAGCTTAACTTGTGGACCGAGGCCACGACAGCCGACGAGTAGCGCGAGGCTGGTTCATCGTGGAAAGCGTGACTGACGCGCGCGGCATCACGCTGGTGTGCTGTGGCCTGATCGGGACGCTGGTGGCCGATGACGGCCTGATAGAGCGGTCCTTCGCTGAGGCCATCGCCACGCAGGGCGTGGTCAGCGGGACAAGCGCGTTCGCGCGGCGCATGTCTCAGGTGCATAAGGCCCGCGGCAAGGCGCCCGGCGACGTGCTGCGCGAGTTGTTTCCCGACAACGAGCCACGGGCGCAGGCAGCCGCGCTGGCCTTCGACAAGGCGCTGCCGGATGCGGTGAGCCGGTCAGCGGTCCGGCCGCTGCCAGGCGCGGTCGAGACCCTCGACGAGATCCGCGCTGCGGGCCGTCAGGCCTGCGTGCTGACGAGCCTGCCGCGCCGGGTGGTTGACCTGGTCCTGGACGCGACCGACCTGCGCGGAAAGATCGACATCGCGGTTACCGCCGAGGATGCGCCGAGGGGATTCCCCGCTCCAGACCTCGCGCTGACGGCGATGCTGCGGGCGGGCGTGGAAGCCGTGCAAGACGTGGCCGTCGTCCATGACACCGGGGCTGGCATCGCCTGCGGCCGCAGCTCTGGCGCGAGCATCGTGGCCGGCGTGCTGACCGGGCCGCACGCGGCGGCCAGGCTGCAGGCTGCCGGGGCCACTCACGTGCTTGGCAGCATCGCCGATTTGCCCGGCCTGCTGGCGAGCCTGGACGGTGCCACCGGCGTGCGCCCGCACTCGGACAACGGCGCCAGCCGGGCACGTTCCGAGCCGCACGGGTCCGCCGCGACGAAGCCCGCTGCCATCGACGTGCCGACCCAGGCGTCCGCCGACCGGCCGAAGCTCGGACGCCAGCTCTCTGCGCGAACGCCTGAGCCTCCCGGCCCACGCGCGTAGGGCCGGGAGTTAGCTGTCTGCGTCCTCCCGGTGGTGCATCTCGGCGAGGCTGGCGAGACTGGCGCGGTCGATCTGGTCCTGCGCAGCGGCCGCGACGACGCAGTCGGTGACAGCGCGCAGTGTTGCGGTCCGGCGGCCCTCCTCCAGCAGGGCGCGTTCCCCCAAAATCGCTCCGGGGCCTAGCTCGCCGACCTCAGCGCCGTCGACCCAGACGCTGAGCACCCCGTCGAGCAGCAGGTAGATCTCGCTGCCGGGCTGGCCCTGCTCGGTGAGCAGCGAGCCGCTGGCCAGCTTGCGGATGGCGGGTCTGGCGCCGCCGCGCATGATGGTGGCCGACAGCTGCCGTTCGAGCGCGCTTTCGGCGAGGGTGACCAGCGGCTGGCTGTCTTCCTCGCCCCAGGGGCTGTGCTGGCCGTGCGCGGTAGCCATCCACTCGCGGAAGTCAGCCAGCCCGGACTTGGCCACCAGCTGCCCGCGGCCGTCGTAGATCCAGTGCCGGGGGAACGCGCTGGCGCCGGTCATCTCCCCGTGGCCGGACCCGTCGGTGCCGATGGTCAGCGCCAGGGTGGTCCACACGGTGGGCGCCAGCCACTGCACATGCGGCTTGCCGCTGACCGGCCGGGGCATCGGCGCGCCGGTCCGGCCGCCGGTGGTCTGGCTGAACCGGGCTCCGGTGGCGCTGATGTGCGGTTCGGTCCTGATCTCGGGGAACGGGGTGGGCTGGAACGTCACCTCCCGGTGCGGGCCCCACCCGAACCTGGTGGGTGAGATGTACCCGTGGCCGGAGTACCCGGCGTCCACGATGCGGCCGTTCTCCACCTCGATCCAGGCCGCGAGACGGTTGGCGAACCGGAACCGCGCCGCCGCGTGCAGCGCATCAAGCTCCGCAAGATCCTTGATGACATCCGGCGGCGGGTTGTCACTGTGGCTCGCGCCGACAGCGAACCCGGCCTGGTACACGCCGGACACCGACTCGGACGGGATCCACGACACGCTAGTAACCGATGAATCGAAACGCATTCCCGCTCCTTGCCTCATGGCCTGCGCGAACCGCAGGTCCTCAGCCGCTCTTTCGCGAACGTGACCACGAAGTCTTCTTGGGTGGTTGACTCTAGTGCCCGGGGGCCGCGCGCTGTTCGCACCCGCTGTTCCTCGCCGGTCAGCATGTCGTAAGACCAGACGAGCTCAGCATGGTGGCTCAGCGCCACCTCGACGACGAGGAGCAGAAGGTCGTCCCGCTCGCTGCGGTGACGGTCACGCAGCAGGAGTGGTGGGATGCGCTGGGAAAGCACGCGGTCGCACAGATCCCTTGGAACAAAAGGTATATCGCCTTCGGGATGATGCTCGAGCCGCTGAGCGAGGCGGACCGCGCCCACATGATGGGTGTCCTGCCAGCTCCATGCGGCCACCAGGCGGGCCGGCTCCGCAAAATCAACCGGTCTTTGACCGATGCAGCTAGGGTCGAGCTAGCATCGAGGCCGTCTGAACGGCACAGACCTGGGGCTATAGCTCAGCTGGAAGAGCACCTGCTTTGCAAGCAGGGGGTCAGGGGTTCGAGTCCCCTTAGCTCCACCTGGGGTTTCTTTCGCCGGGTCGGGCCGGTCCTGGCCTTTGACCATCATTTCTGACCACAACGGGTCAGTCACCGGGAGTAAGCAGATCGTTGAGACCTGCCAGGGCCTCAGCACGCGCTTCCTCGTCGACATGCGTGTAGACCTGCATCGTCGTCGTGAACTGCGCATGGCCCAAGATCATCTGAGCATCCCTGGGCGGGACATGAAGCTTCTTCAGCAACGAGGCCGTTGTGTGCCGCAGATGGTGCACCGTGATCACGCGGATCTTGTGATCGTCGCAGATCCGCCGGAAGGAGCGGACAAGGTTCCGGGGCTCGACCGGCAAACCGCTGCGAGTAGTGAAGACCAGGCCAGAGTCCTGCCAGGCTCGGCCGAAGACCGCACGGTCGGCCTGCTGTTTTTGCTGGCGGGCAACCAGGGCCTGGCGCGCGAGCGGCACGATCGGCAGGTCGCGGTTGCCAGCGCGAGTCTTGACCGGTCCAGTTCGCAGGCTGCCGTCAGCGCGCTGGAGTTGCTGCCGCACTCTGATCATGCTCGCGTCATGGTCCACATCGGTCCAGCGCAGACCCAGCACCTCTCCGCGCCTCATTCCATAGACCAGCAGGAAGACGAACGCCGGCAAGAGCGGATCAGACTGGGCTGCCCGGAGGAAGGCCAGCGCCTCGTCGGCCGACCACGACCGGACCTCGGCTGGCTGCCAGGAGGGCAGTTCCGCAAGCCGCGCCACGTTGCGGCTGATCAGTTCCTCACGGACAGCACGGGTCAAGGCAGCGCTAAGCACCTGGCGCATCATGTGCACGTTGCGGACCGACTGGCCTTCGGCGAGCTTGCCGTTAAGGAAGCGCTGCACATGCAACACCGATAGTTGGCGCAGCCGGTAACTGCCGAGCCCCGGCTTGAGGTAAAGCCGGACGATCATTTCGTACAGCGCGTAAGTAGCTAGTCGCCGAGCTGGCCGGACTGCATGCTCCAGCCAGTGGTCAAGGTAGGGTCCTAGTTTCCAAGACTCAGCCGCTACCGGGATGCCGCGGAGGATCCTGGCTTGCTCCTCGACGAGCCTGTCTCGGGCTTGTTGCCAGGTCTTGCCGTAGACGTAAACGCGTTTGTAGGTGCCAGCGCTGGTCGGGGCGTAGAACGCGCCGACATAGCGCCCGTCCTTACGCGGGCCCGAGATGGTCCCTTCTCCGTTGTGCCGTCGTCGGCCTTTCGCCTTGGCATGCTGTGCGGCCATCACACGACCTCGGCGGCTTCGGATTCGAGGCGCACCACATACGCCGCGAGCGCGTCGGCGGTGATGAAGCGGGCGCGGCCGTCCTTAACTGACGTAATACGACCGGCGCGGATCAGGTCGTACAGCTTGTCTCGGCTGATGCCGAGCACACCTGCTGCTTCCTTGGGCCGGTAGAGCATCTTGTCCATCTGTGTGTCTCCTTGGTGGTCGGGTTAGCTCGTCCAGGTCTCCTCTCGTGCGATGCGTTCTTGTTCGCGGGCGCGGGCGGCTGCGGCGAGGGCAAGGGTGCGTTCGGCGGTGGTGGCGTGCCCGGTTCCGGCATACATCCAGGTGCTGACGGTCAGCACGATCTGCTCGTCGAGGGGACGGCCCCACGGGTCGAGCTGGCTGCCGGGGTGTCGCTGAGCGCGGCGGTAGTCGATGCGGGCCCGGCGCAGCCCGTTAAAGGTGACCGAGTAGCGGCGGGACTTGGTGAGGAAGTGGCCGCGGTACCCGAGGGTGTGGGTCCAGCGGTTGAGTGCCAATGCCGCGGCTGCAGGGTGCTTGCCTAACCTCCAGGTCATGGCGATGAGCTGCTTGTAGTGCTGGCTGCACGCCAGCGCATTGATGTCGGCGGCGGAGCGGACCGGCCGAGCGGGGAGTCCGGCAGCGGTGGTGCTCTTGGTGGCGTACTTGGCGATGTAGTTTGCGACCGTCCTGGCGGGCAGCGCTGTTCCGCTGGCGGGCAGGCCGGTCGCGTCGTGAATGGCGCGGACGTCAGTCTGCCGGCCGAACTGCAGGATGCGACGCAGGGATGGGTCATCGCCCGTGAGTGCGGCGGTGTCGTACCGGACCGCGGCCACCGTGGCGCGGATGGCCTGTTCCAGGAGCTGGGTGGTATAGCGGCCAGGCGGTGGCTGGTGGCTGTCACCAGCCGCGTCGAGCCGTATGACGGCGTGGTAGTGGATGACGCCGCGGTGCTGGTATTCGGCGACCTTGACGAACCGGACCAGGACTTCGCGAGCCAGCTGGTGCTGAGTGATCCCGGCCAGCCGTGCGAGCTGGCGGGGCAGGTAGATGACGAACCGCCGCCATAGCTCAGGGGCCAGAGCGTTGAACAGCACGTGCGCGGTGTAGTCGTAGCAGTCCGGACACATGGGCGTCCCGAGCCGCGGATCGTCGGAATGGTGGTGGCGAGGGCAGGACAGATCGCGCCCGTGCGGGCAGCGCCGGTGGTGAGCGTCGCGGCGGGGGCGGCAGGCGAGCTTGCGGCCGTGCCGGCTGGTGCGGATCGTGTGCACTGGGCCGAAGCCTGGTGCGGTGAGGGTCGCGAACACGCACGGATGCGTGCTGACCGAGTCGGGGATGCCCTTGCCGCCGGTGAGCCCGGACCGGATGATCTGCCGGGCGTCGCCCTTGTACACCTGGGAGCAGGGCGGGCAGATGTCCTCGCGGCGGTTGCCGCACGGCAGGCGTAGCACACCGCCAGGCTCGCTATCGGTGTCATACAGGCTGGCTCTCTCGCCGGTCGTACGGTCGATAGCGTCGATACGGCCTTGCAGGCGCACCGGGTTGGCGCAGTTGCCGGTCGCGGCGAGTTGCTGCTCCCAGCGGGCGAAGTCCTCGCCCGCTGCCAGGGCGAGCAGCTCACCCGCCTGCGCCGGTTCCGGACTGTCGTCGGTGATGCTAAGTGCGGCTGCCAGGACTGTCATGGAACCCGGACCACATGCAGCCACGGCTCCGTGCGCCAGGCGCGGCCGGGTTCTTCACCGTCAGCGGACAAGGCTTGATCTCCCCTCTGGCGTGGAGGCTTGCAGGCGTCGTAGCAGCGATGGAGGGTGCCCGAGATGCGATGGACACCGGACCGGCGACTGCGCATGCTGCGCGGCCGGTCAGCTTGCTTCAGAACGCGCCGTCCCCGCACGCCGGGGAGATCAGATTGCCGCCGCCATCAGTTGGGCATCAGCCCGGCGGCCAGGCAAAACAGCGCCAGATAGAACCATTAGCAGTGGCCCAGATCGGCCACATCATCGAGGATAGCTCGCCCTACCGACAATCAGAACCAGACGCGCAAGGTCACAAGTCAGAGCCAGGTAGCAGGGTGAAAGCGTCGGTATGGCTCGGCCGGACAACAGCGAAATGCCGGTGATCCAGTGTCGCGATCTCTGTGAGCTGCAGCCGCTCGGCGATAGCTATCACCGCGGCGTCGACGATGCCAAGCGGCAGGTCCAGGTAGGACTGCACCAGTTCGGCCATGCGGCGGATGTCTTGCTCTTCCAGCTCAACGATGTGAAAGCCGTCGTCGCCGAAGGACTTCAGGAAGGTGACCTCCGCCTGCGGTCCCACTCGCGACTGCAGCAAGTAGCCGATCTCACCCAGCACGGGCGACGGCACCAGCAGGGGACCCTCGGCTTGACGCAGCAACCTGACGCATGCCGGGTGAGCCTGGTCCTTGATATTGCCTGCGGCCAGCAGTACGCCGGTGTCGCACAGCAGCATGTCAGCGCCCGAGTTCGGCGCTCAGAATCTCTTCCGCCCGCTCAGCCAGGTCCGGGTCGGCCTCAAACGATGCGAAGAACGGCAGGTTCCGCCCCCGCTCACCGTGCTCCACAAGCCGGTCGCGGATCAGTTCCATGGCTGGCTGCACCTCAGCCTCTGGAAGCTGGTCCACCAGGTGATGGAGCTCGTCGCGCATCGCGCTCATGGACTAATTCTACCGGTCGCACGCCTCAGAGCCCTCAGGCTGCGCATAGCGACTCGTCGTCTTGTAGCTGCCGGTCGATCCGCTCTGGCCAGAGGAACGTGATTGTTGCGCTGGTGAGGCGCCCATACCGCCGATTCTGGCTCACAAGCGGGGGGACCGGGAGACGCTGCTCAAGCGCGCAGAACGTCCGGTTCTGGTGCTCGCTGATCGCGGCAGAAGCGGATGTTGGCAGCGTTTGGATCGCCCGGTGCTGGAACCGTTGGCCGGCTAGCCAACTCGCCGCTAACAGCGAAGTGCAAGTTTGGCTTCCACTGGTACTGGCCCAGGGCGCGGGGCGCGAAGACCTCGGATTGCGTCCGCTCGCAGTGACGGTCAAACTAACAAAACCGAGAGCTTCGTACTACCGGAGGTAACCACAGTGGGAGGCCGGCAGCGGATCCGTTATGTCCCAGTCGAGGATATGGACGCTGATATGCGGGCAGAGATGGATCGCTGCCGACGCGAGGGCACACCTCGGCCAGAGAGTTCGGCGATCCGGGCGCACGTCCGGGCCTGCTTTTGGGGATTCGCGCATTCGTGGAGCGAGATCTTCCGGCAGGGCGTCTGCGATCACCGGATCAAGGAGCTGTGCAGGGTGTACATCTCGCGCTCGGTGAAGTGCGAATACTGCGGTAATCAGCGATCCGTCAAGGCCGCCGAACAGGGAATCACCGAGGGCAAGTACGACGAGCTAATGAACTTCGAGCACTCGGAGCGCTTCGACAGCCGAGAGAAGGCCGCTCTCGCCTACGCCGAGGCGATCGCGTGGCATCTGCCGGACGACGACGCGTTGTGGGACCGGTTGCACAGTCATTTCACCGAGCCTGAGCTCGTGGAACTGGGCTGCTTCATCGCGCTCACATTCGGCCAGCAAAGCTGGCTGCGGTTGCTGAACATTGAGCATCATCAGGTGCTGGCGGGTACGGATGCCTCGATGGCTCCCGGCTTCGA
>Ga0187814_10000875_pt1 | contig 11017 bp, 10 predicted proteins | sample NC_S_4_FD_132450 | JGI IMG/M metagenome (GOLD analysis project Ga0187814, IMG submission 132450) | Wetland sediment microbial communities from Neuse River Estuary, North Carolina, USA - ASW-S_4 | ecosystem: Environmental > Aquatic > Freshwater > Wetlands > Sediment | place: USA: North Carolina...
AGGAAGCCGGCAACTGGCACTACCGCGTCCCGGCCCTGCACATCAACGGCGGCGGAACTACAGCCCGTGAGGATGCAGAGCGGGACTGCCTGTCAGCCATCGCGTTCGCCCTCGAGGGCGACCCGCAGGACTACGACACCGACGCCGAATCACTCACCTTCGACGTGAACGTGGCGCCAGCAGCTTGAGAAGCAAGGCCCCGCCGCAGCTTCCCATCGACTGACTGAGCAACGATTCCGTTGTCGAGCTCGAGCACTCTCCGCGGCATGAGAGCGCGCTTCCGCGGAAGCGGCTTGTGAAAGCATGCACAAGACGCTTCCGCGGAAACGTCATAGACGTAGCTGCAAGCGCCACGACGATCCGCGTCGATATCCCTGTCAGCGGCAGAAGCGAGCGTCCCAGGGGTCCAGGTGGTGACCTGCATGGATGACGATGCGCTCCGGTCCGAGCTCGACCAGGTGACCACCGAGCTCGGAGCCGCCAGAACCCAGTACGCAAGCCTCGGCGCGAAGATCGCCGGGCTCGAGGCTCACCAGCTGGCGCTGAGCAAAGCGCTCGCGCGGACGCAATCAGGAGCAGCTGCCCCCGCCGCTGCTCCCCGGCACCGCACGGACGCCATCGTCGCCGTCCTGGAGATGACCGGTACCGAAATGTCAATCCAGGACGTCATCACAGCGCTCGGCGACGTGGGACGGCCCGGGGAGAGCTACGACAACGTCAGCGTCGACCTTGCCTACCTGGTCGAGCGCGGGCGAGCGAAGCGGACAAGGCGGGGCGTCTACGCGGTAACCTCCGCCTGAGACCTGACAGCCAGCCAGCCACCAGCCCCGCATAGGAAGGCAATCCATGGACATCGAGCAGTTCCGCGACGATCGCGGTTACCTGAGCTGGACCGCGGCGCATGCCGCCGGATATGTCATCAACGTGTAGCGGAACCTGAACCCTAGCGATGCCCGGCTGCACTAGGCGGACTGTTACACGATCAACGACCACCCGGCCCGTGGAAAAACCTGGACCGGGCCGTACATCAAGGTTTGTTTCAGCTGTTTCGCATCAGGTGCTACTCGAAGGTACCGGAGGGGCCGGTGTCGATGTCTGCCGCGATCGGTCAGCGAGCCGGACGGTCTGGTAACGACCGTTGGCCGCCCAGTAGCGGGTAGTCGCCTTACCCGTGGCAGCCTGTTTGGTTGCGGTACGCGGCGGCAGTGGCGAGAGCGTCGTTCATCGTGCGATAGTCGATGCTGTCCGCGATGGAGTCGTATGTCCCATCGGCCAGCAGTTCGGCGGCGGCGCGCGCGGCGACCCGGAACGCCGCCTGCGCGATGGCGGAACCGAGGCTGATCCGCGCCGCCCCGGCTGCGGCGAACTCTGCTGCCGATGGTGCGCCTGGCCAGGCCATCACTGCGACGGGCAATGGCCCCGCGGCGAGCACGGCGATCCCGGCCGGGTCGACCAGGCCCGGCACGAAAAGGCTGTCCGCGCCTGCCTCGGCATACGCTGCCGACCGCGCCAGGGCCTCGCCTAGCTGCCCGGATCCGGTGAGGAACACGTCGGTCCGCGCGTTAATCCAAGGCCGCAGGCCCGCGCCGTCGGCGACGGCGCGGGCCTGGTGCAGCCGTCCTGCCTGCTCTGCGGGGGAGAGCAGGACGCCAGCCTGGCTGTCCTCGATGTTGACGCCGACCGCGCCCGCCTGCAGCACTGCGGACACAGTGGCGGCGAGGTCCTCGTACCCGGCCTCGATGTCAGCCGATACCGGCACGTCAACGGCCGCCACGATACGCGCGACGGCCACCGCCGCCCGCTCCGCGCCCAGTCCTCCGCCGTCGGGCACACCGAAGGACCAGGCAACCCCGGCGCTGGTCGTGGCGATTGCCTTCGCCCCGGCGGCGACGATCATGACGGCGGACGCCACGTCCCATGCGTTCGGCAGCAGCAACGGGTCCCCCGGCCTGTGCAGCGCGGCGAACAGCTCTGCTCGCCGCGCTTGCCAGCCTTGGGCCTGTGAGTACCGGGCTTGCGCGTTCGGCATCATCATCATCCTAGGTCAGAGCCCGACGACCAGCTCGTGGTCGAGCTCGGTGAACTCGACGATCATGCTCGCGAACTGCCCGGCGATCAGGTCCCGGTACGCGGACGAGCTGATGTGCGCGTCATAGGCGGCCTGATCAGCGAAGTGCTCCACGAACAGCAGGTAGTCGGGCTTAGCCGGGTCCCGGTACACGCGGAACGACAGCGTGCCGTCCTCGACCCCAGGCCCCTGCGGCGCGAACTCCCGCACGACCGCCTCAACCTTGTCCTGCATGCCGTCCTTAAGCTTGATCGGAAAAACCTTCACCAGCATGGGTAACCCTCCGTTGTGAGTGCGACGTTGCGAGGTCCAGCATCCATGCGGCGGGCGCACCCGGTCCGGCCAGATCCGGACAAGATCGACCGAGTTGATCTTGTCCGGATCTGGCCGGTACGCGGCCGGCCTGCTGGCGTATACCTGGAGCCATGACCACGTACTCGGCCGTCGTCACCACCGGCATCTACTGCCGGCCGGGATGCGGTGCGAGGCCACTGGCGCAGAACGTCCGCGTGTTCGATCACCCGGCGGCGGCCGAAGCCGCAGGGTTCCGCGCCTGCCACCGCTGCCGCCCGTACCGGGTGGCCGGCCCGGTACCGGCGACCGCGCCAGACCTGGTCTGCTCGGCTGTCCAGCTGATCATCGGCGGCGCGCTGGATGACGGCGGCACCGAGGCGTCGCTCGCACGGCAGGTAGGGCTGTCCGCGCGGCACCTGCGGCGGCTGTTTCTCCTGTACCTCGGTGCTAGCCCGGATCAGCTTGCCCGGTCCCGGCGAGCGCACTTCGCCCGCAGGCTGCTCGACGACACCGATCTTTCCGTCCTGGACATCGCCTTCGCCTCCGGGTTCGGCAGCCTGCGCCAGTTCAACCGGACCATGCAGGAGGTGTTCCGCGCGTCGCCGACCGGCTTGCGCAGGCGCCGCCGGCAGGCCGACCGGCTTGTCGCCGATGGCGGGCTGGCGCTGCGGCTGCCGACCGTGCCCGGCTACGACTGGGACGCGACGCGTGCGCTTCTGGCCGCGCGCCGCATGCCGGGAGTGGAAGCCTTTGACGGCGGCACGTACCGGCGGACGATCACCGTGGCCGGCGCGCCCGGCCTGCTGGAAGTCTCGCCCGGCGATCACGGGTACCTGCTGGTCCACGTGCACTTGCCGTACTGGGAGGGCCTGATCCACGTGGTGGGCCGCGTCGCGCAACTGCTTGGCACCGAGCGCGACCAGTCCGCCGGGGTGGCCGCGCTCAGCGGCGATCCCGTGCTCGGACCGCTGGTGACCGCGCGGCCGGGCCTGGCGGTGCCAGGAACGTGGAACCCGGCCGAGACAGGCATCTGGGAGATCTTGTCCGGCCACCCCGACCGTGACCGGCTGCTCAGCGCGCTCGTCGCCGAGCTGGGCACCCCGGTGCCAGGGCTGCCGGGCGGGCTGACCCACGCGTTCCCTGGCGCGCCGACGGTAACCTGCAGCGACCTAGCCGCGATCGGCTTCCCGCCCGCCGAGACGTGCGCGATCGTACGGCTCGCCACGGCGCTAGCCGACGGCAACAGCCATACCACGGGCGGCAGCTACCTGGCCTTCCGGATGGACCGACGCGATGCGTTCCCGCTGGAGGAACCGTCACTGCGGGCGGCGCTGGCCGAACTAGGGCTGGCTGCTCCAGCCCGCGCCTGGCAGCCATGGCTGGCACTCGCTGCTGTCCACCTGATGGCGTACGGCGACGACCTCAGGCTCGCTGACCGCCTGGTAACCGGAGCGCTGGCACCGTGACCGAGCGGATCAAGCTGGACGCCACCTCCTGGATTGAGTATGTGACCGGGTGGCTGCCCGGACCCGATGCCGATGAACTGCTCGGCAAGCTGATCGCGGATGCCAAGTGGGAGCAGCGCGACCGGTGGATGGTGAACCGCTGGGTGCGCGAACCACGGTTGACCGCCGAGTACAACGATCTCGCCGACGCGCCCGATCCAGCCCTCAGCGCCGCGGCGGCCCGGCTGACCAGCGAGTACGGCGTCAGTTACGACGGGCTGTGGATCAACTTCTACCGGGACCACCGGGACAGCACCGGCTGGCACGGCGACTGGCCAACCTGCAAACGGCCAGTCTGCACCGTGCCCGTGCTGAGCCTGGGCGCACTCCGGCGGTTCCTGATCAAGCCCAGGTCCGGCGGGCGCAGCATCGGATTTACCCCGCGTAGCGGCGACCTGATCGTCATGGGCGGCCGCTGCCAGCGCGACTGGCTGCACAGCGTGCCCAAGCAGGCCAGGCCAGCAGGGCCGCGGGTCAGCGTCAACTTCTCCAGCCGCTTCCAGGCCACCCAGCCCGGCCGCTAAGCGAAGACCAGTACGGCGAGAACACAAGGCCCTGGCCAAGAATTATGCAAACCCGGGACCAGATGGCCAACTACTACGCAAAATCACCAGGCCGCCGCGCATTGATGCTGGTACTCCTCTCAGGCGAGTCCTTCAGGTCACAGCCGAATGCTCCACGCCCGTGCGGTCAACTAGACGCAACGTGGTGGCCATCTTCGCTGCAAAGTCACAGTGCCGCATTCACCTGAGGGACAGCAGTCGCGCCCTGCGGTACATGCCGGCCACCCACGTAATTCCGAAGAGCGGCGTCAGAGAGTGTGCAGGTGCGAGGACCTGACATACTCGGTCTGTGTCGCTATTGCCGAGGCTGAATTGCTCGCTTCTCGTCCGGACGGACTTCACCAGCGGCGACGCCTGGGCAAGAGGTGCACGAACAGGCGCTGCGGGAGAACGAGGAAGGATTCCGGGCCTATCTGGAGCCGGTCACCGATCCCGCGTTCGACCGTGTCCCCTGGGAGGCGGTGAAGGCTGCAATACCCGCTAACGACCACGGTGCGTCGGTGCTCTTCATCGCCGACAGCACGACGCTCACCTCGCCGGATCATCCCGTGCTGGTCGTGGATCTGCTGGATGACACCAGGCACCCGTTCCGCTGCATCCCGGCGGAGCTGTGGGCCGTCGATAACAACCTGAACATCGCGAACATGGACTGGGCGGATTTCGCGGACGCGGTCGACGAAAGCGGAGTGTTCCGCGGATTCCCTCAGTAGTCTCCAGCCAGTCTCGCCTGGTTCGCCAGTGACCGCTCAGCGGCAAGAGAGTATGTTCCAAACGCATCGCGCCGCTGCATGTCGCCAGATCTGAGACGCTGCCGGATACTGCTATTCGCTGTTAGCGCAAGAAATTTTTCGTTGTAGTCCCGATGATCCGAAGGTGTGTCCACAACACAAGCCCGGGCGGTGGCCGCCGGCCTTGCGGCGAGGTGATGCGGCGCAGCCAAGCCCTGCCCTCGGTCAGTGGCTGATCGGCGGGCATGAAGGGGTACTCCGAACACAGCCGGTCGGCCACGATCCGCAAGCCGTCAAGCGTCGCCCGGTCAAGGTCGGAACGCTGCGGCTCACAGCGAGCACGTCGGCGCCGGGATCCCGTTGCGGAGGAACCGGGAACATGGCTGGGCTTGTCAGGCCTGGCGCGCTATCGACTTGGTCGTCGTGTATTCCTCGAAGCCCTCTGGACCGCTTTCGCGGCCGATGCCGCTGCTCTTGACGCCGCCGAAGGGGGCGTTCGGTGCCATCCCGGCGAAGTTGACGCCAATGCTGCCGGTCTCGACCTGGCGGGCGACATCGAGGCCGTGCTCCAGGTCGCGGGTGAAGACGGTGCCTCCGAGCCCGTACTCGGAGTCGTTGGCGATGGCGATGGCCTCGTCCTCATTGTCGTAACGGATCACGACGAGGACAGGTCCGAAGATCTCTTCACGGGCGATGCGCGTGTCGTTGCGGACGCCGGAGAATACGGTGGGCTCGACGTAGTAGCCCCGGTCGAAGCCCTTGGGTCGTCCGCCGCCCAGCGCGACCTTGGCCCCCTCGCTCTTGCCAAGCTCTATGTATCCCTCGACCCGATCCCGCTGGGCAGCCGACACCAGCGGGCCGATCACCGTGGACGCGTCGCGTGGATCGCCTAGGGGCATCGCCGCGAGTGCGCCTGCGACAGTGTCCACGACCTCGTCGTAGCGCGCTGCCGGGGCGAGGATGCGGGTGCTAGCGCGGCACGACTGCCCGCTATAGGGGACGGAGCATGAGCCGAGCGTGGCGGCGAAGAGCTCGAGGTCGGCGTCTTCGAGCACGATGCCCGCGGACTTCCCGCCGAGTTCCAGCGTCACCCGCTTGAGGCTGGCGCCGCAGGCCTGGGCGATCTTCCGGCCGACGGCGCTCGATCCGGTAAAGGCGACCATGTCGATACCGGGGTGCGCCACCACCGCGGCCCCGGTAGCGTCACCGCCGGTGACGATGTTGACGACCCCAGGGGGGATGCCTGCGTCGGTCACCGCCTGAGCTAGGAAATAAGAGTCAAGGGGGGTTTCGGGGGAGGGCTTGATCACCGCGGTGCATCCCGCAGCTAGCGCCGCGCCAAGCTTAACGGCCACGTTGCCCTGGGGCACGTTCCAGGGGACGATGATTCCGACCACCCCGGCCGGCTCCCTGCGCACGATCGTCTTGATCTTCGGCGGACCGCTAGGAGCTTCCGGGAAGTCACGGACCTCCTCCGGATCCCATGACTCGGCGAGTCCCGCGAAGTAACGGTACCGGGTTGCCGACCCGATTCCGTTGAACGCCCCGCTGACGCTCACTGCCATGCCATTCTCCATGGTCACCAGTGCGCCAAGCTCGTCATTGTGCTTTTCGAATTCGTCGGCCAGTGCCCGCAGGTATCTGGCGCGCTCCTTCGGCGGCAGCTGGGGCCAGCCGGACTCCCGGAACGCGGCGCGCGCTGCCCGGACCGCGGCATCGACGTCCTCTGCGCCGGCGTCGGGAGCCGAACCCACCGGCTCCTCGGTAGCCGGGTTGATAGTCGTCAGCACAGCTTCGCTGCGGGCTGGGGTGAGCCGGCCAGCAATGAAGATGTCGTGGTGGTCGTGGGACACGGCGTGCTCCGATCAGAAATTGGCGGAACCACGTTCAGGTGGCGGGATTCCCAGCGTGCAGCGAGTACGAGCGAGCCTCCCTGATCGTCACTCCACCGATGATCGTTTGTCAACTGATAAGGCGATAATCTATTGCAGAATCGATAGTTTGTCCGATCTCCGTCCGCAATCGCTCGGGAGCCGCGGAGGCCAGCAGACATTCTGCTCCCCGAGACATGTGAGGCTCTGGCGCAGGTGAGCGCTCCTGCATCCGCGCCCGGGACACGAAGGGTCCGAGAACGTGCATGCCTCACCGATCCGCACCGCTTCCGCGGGCCCGCGAACCAGGCGTTGCACTCAGCGGAGACGAAGAGGAGACGAAGAGTGGCAGCTGACCAGCGCGGCGCGCCCGTGCCGGGCAGGCGTCCCAACGCAAAGGCCGGGGGCGGGCGCGCCGACGGCGCCGCTCTTGGATTTTCGGAAGGCGCTCGGGATGACTTCCTGATCGGGGACGGTCTCAGCCGACTCTGTTGTTATCAGGGTCAGGCGGCGTCCCGAAGCCGATTGATGAGCCTCGCCGCCCGCCTGGGTCGCCACACGACGAAGTACTGTACGCCACCGGCCTGGGTACGAATCCTCAGCCTGCGGCGTATCGCGCCTTCCCGCCAATTCGTGCCGTGCGGTGCGACGTCGGCCCCGATTACCTGCCTGAGTCCTATTTCCCGGCTCCGCCCGTCGCGGACTTGGCTGCGACGGGGACGAATGCAATGCGCTGGTTCGTGATGGTTACTCGGCCTCCGAATGAGCGGCCATCCTGAGACCTGTTAGCCAGCAATCTCGCGTACCTGATCTCCCCCGGGTTCACCTATGCCTGGCCCGGATCGTGACCGCGAGTTCGTCGGGTGTCAAGGGTACCTCGATACCATCCGCGCCTGGATCGACTGGACAGAATCCTCCAAATTCCTTCCAACCCTAGCGTTGGGGTGACCGCGTGATCGGCCGGTCGCCGACTACTGGACGGGGCCCTGAGGCTGATCCACCGACGGCTGGGCGTACCCGGCGGGCTGGCCGTAGCCGGGAGGCAGCCCCTGGACGGCGGCCGCCGACTGCCTCGCCCGGAATGCGGAGCGGTCGCGGAAGAACCGGACGATCATGAGGACCGGAAGGATGAACACATAGTAGAAGAGCAGGTAGTGCCCGCTCTGGAAGAAGAGCAGCAGGTAGAGGCCATAGAGCGTGAAGGCTGCTCCGAAGGCGGCGTTCCATATTCTCCGCGCTGTGGTCTGGCCGGTCTTGACACCTGCCATGACGAGCATCGCGATGCCGCTGAGAATGAGGAACAAGATATAGAAGTGGAACACGTCGGTACTCCGGGATCTACTAGAGCCTCCCGCGCCTCGGAAGGTAAGGCATTCGACCACGCGGCCGGGAAATTTACCGACTGATTCCTTCAAATGTTGCCAAGTCGTGGCAATTTCGCACTGGATCGATCCCGGGCCATGTCTCGCTTACCTACAACACCGCAGTCCACCGGTACGCATGCAACTGCGGAAACAAGGTCGCCAGTCCAATCACCCCGGGCACGATGATCACGGGCGGGCGCGTTATCTCGCGTAGCGAGCTTCCGCGACAGGGAGCCCACACCCCCTATTGAGCAATGGCGAAGGACTCCGCCTCGCGAAGTACGCGCAGGATGTTGCCGCCGGCTAGGGCCTGACAGTCGGCTTCGGACCAGTGGCGGCGCCTGAGTTCCGCGAAAAGCGCAGGGTACCGGGACACGTCCTGCAGGCCCACGGGCATCCCCGGCGTCCCGTCGAAGTCGCCGCCGATGCCGGCGTGCTCGACGCCCGCGACGGCGCGTACGTGCTCGATGTGGTCGGCGACCTGGACCAGGGTCGCGGCGGGCAGCGGATGCGCGGCCTCCCATTCCGGCCTGAGCGTGAAGACGGCGGCCAGATCCTTCGGGTCGAGGCCGCGACTGGCCGCTTCCGCGGTCAGGCCGGCGAACCAGTCGTTGCACTCGGCGGAGACGAAGAACGGCACGAACGTCACCATGCACACGCCGCCGTTGGCGGCCAGCCGGGTCAGCACGTCATCGGGCACGTTGCGCGGGTGGCCGACCAGCGCGTGCGCCGAGGAATGCGAGAAGATCACCGGCGCCCGGGCCACGTCGAGCGCCGCGTGCATCGTCGAGCATGCCACGTGCGACAGGTCCACGAGCATGCCGAGCCGCTGCATCTCCGCTACGACCTCGCGGCCGAAGTCGCTGAGCCCGCCGGCGTCGGGGACGTCGGTCGCGGAGTCAGCCCAGCCGGTGTTGTCGTTGTGCGTCAGCGTCATGTACCGGACGCCGAGCGCGTACAGCGAGCGCAGCACCCCGAGGGAACCGCCGATGCTGTGGCCGCCCTCGGCGCCGAGCAGCGAGGCGATCCGGCCGGCCGCGAACGCCTTCTCCGCGTCGTCCGCGGTCAGCGCCAGCTGGAACCGCGACGGGTAGCGCCGGATCATCCGGTGTACCAGGTCGATCTGCTCGAGGACGGCGGTCACGGCGCCGTCGCCGGCCAGCCGCGACGGGACGTAGACCGACCAGAACTGGCCGCCGACGCCGCCTTCCACCAGGCGCGGGATGTCGGTGTGCGTCCTCGCCACCCGCTGCGTCAGGTCGACCGCGGCCAGGTCCCCGAACGTATCCCTGATCTCCCAGGGCAGGTCGTTGTGCCCGTCGATCAGCGGGAAGCGGCTGAGCATGGCGCGCGCGATGGCGTTGGTCAGGGCGGAGCCGTCGGCCGTTGTCACCTCGCTACGGTAGCCGGTAGCGGCGCCCGCCTGGTCACGCGGCCTCGCGGACCGATGCGGGGAAGCCGCCGTCCGGGCCGCCGGCCATCGTCGGGGCGGCGTCGGCGTCGCTGACCCGGGTCGAGAACACCACGCCGAGAGCCATCAGGCCCGCAGCGGCGGCGAACGCGACCCGGTAGCCGGACAGGTCGGCCGGCCCCGCCCCGGTCGCGCCGAGCACGGTGCCCAGCAGCGCCACCCCGGCGGCCCCGCCGGCCTGCCGGAGCGTGTTCAGCAGCGTCGATGCCTGCCCGGTCTGCGCGGCGGACACCGTAGCCAGGCCTGCCGCCTGCGACGGCGAAAACGCGAACCCGAACGAGCCGCCGGTGAAGAACATCAGCACGGGAATCAGCCACCCGGCGTCGCTCGGGCCGGCGAACGCCATCCCGCCGATGGCGGCGACCGTGCCGCACATGCCAGTGATCATCAGCCGCCGCGGGCCCACCCGCTTGTACAGCCGGGTGGTCGCCTGGATGCCCGTCATCCCGCCCAGGGCCTCGGGGAACGTCGACAGGCCCGAGTGCACCGCGGTGAAGCCGAGGCCATTCTGCAACATCAGCGGGACCAGGAACAGCGTGCCGACGAAGCCCGCGCCGGCGAACGTGAGCTGCAGGTTCGTCACCCGGAACAGCCGGTTGCCGTAGATCCGCAGGTTCAGCATGGGCTCGGCGACCCGCAGTTCGGTGAGCACGAACGCCGCGAGCAGGACCGCCCCGGGCACGCCGGTCGCGAGCACCGCCGGGGACTTCCAGCCGGACGTCGCGCCCGTCGACAGCGCGTAGAGCAGCAGCGGGAAACCGGTGCCGGCCAGCAGGAATCCGGGCAGGTCGAAGGAGCCGGCGGGGTGTTCGGAGCCGCGGGGCAGGAACAGCCCGCCGAAGATCAGCGCGGCCGCCCCCACCGGCAGGTTGATGTAGAAGATCCACCGCCAGGACAGCCCGTCCACCAGCAGGCCGCCGATCACCGGGCCGAGCGCCGGCGCGATCAGCGTCGGCACGGTCATCAGCCGGTTCGCCTTGATCCGCTCGGCGGGCGGGAACGCCCGGAACATCATCGCCATCCCCACCGGCACCAGCAGCCCTCCCCCGATCCCCTGCACCGCGCGGAACGCGACAAGCTCCGGCAGCAACGCCGCCAGGCCTCACAGCGGCGACGCGGCCGCGCACCGCCGGACCGCGCCGGGCAGCACGCC
>Ga0187814_10000876_pt1 | contig 11013 bp, 10 predicted proteins | sample NC_S_4_FD_132450 | JGI IMG/M metagenome (GOLD analysis project Ga0187814, IMG submission 132450) | Wetland sediment microbial communities from Neuse River Estuary, North Carolina, USA - ASW-S_4 | ecosystem: Environmental > Aquatic > Freshwater > Wetlands > Sediment | place: USA: North Carolina...
AGACTGTGCTGGCCGGGCAGCCTACCGGCTGACTTTGCCCGCCTTGATGCAGGACGTGCACACGTATAGGTGGCGCGGAGTCCCACCGACTGTGGCACGCACGCGCTGAATGTTCGGGTTAAAGCGGCGCGGGGTGCGGCGGTGCGAGAACGACACGTTGTTGCCGAAGCCCGGCCCCTTGCCGCACAACTCGCAGACGGCAGCCACGGGATCGCTCCAGTTTGGGAAGGTAGTGGGTCACCGGCCGACCTGAGCCTGGCCAGTCGCTGCAGAATATCACGGTCGGTCCGGAGATCTCGCCGCGCCGATCCCCGGCCGACGGTACCCGAGCCTATCCTGGCGCCATGGCCGTGCTCGCTGATCCGCTGCGCCTAGTCGTCGGCGACAAGGCAGCCAAGCGGCTCGCGGCGGCGCTGGACCTGCACACGGTCGGTGACCTGCTGGGTTATTACCCGCGCCGGTACGACAAGCGCGGTGAGCTGACCGACCTGGCCGGGCTGCGCGACGGCGAGCACGTCACGGTCCAGGCCGAGGTCGCGTCGGGATCAGTCCGTCGGATGCGGAACCGCTCTGGCTCGATCTTCGAGGCCGTGGTGACGGACGGCACTGGCCGGCTGACCCTGACGTTCTTCGGCCACGGCACGCAGGACTGGCGCCAGCGGGAGCTTAGGCCCGGGGTTCGCGGCCTGTTCTCCGGCCAGGTGTCGAGCTTCCGCGGCAAGCGCCAGCTCACGCACCCGGACTATGAACTGCTCGGCACCGGCAGTTCTGGCGCGCGGGCGGCCGAGTACGCCGCCGAGCTCATCCCGGTCTACCCGGCCACCAGCCAGCTCCCGTCCTGGAAGATCGCTGACTCGGTGCGCATCGCGCTGGACGTGCTGGACGTGCCGGCCGACCCGCTCCCTGGCCAGATCAGGGACCGGCACGGGCTGTGCGGATACGCGGACGCCCTGCGCGGCATCCACCGGCCGGTCGACCAGGCCGACTACTGGCGGGCCCGGAACCGGCTCAAGTGGGACGAGGCGTTCGTGCTGCAGGTGCTGCTGGCCCAGCGCAGACTGGCGGCAGCCAGCTACAGCGCCATTCCGCGGCCGGCGATCCCGGGTGGCCTGCGGGACGAGTTCGACGCGGCGACGCCGTTCGAACTGACCGTCGGCCAGCAGCTGGCCGGCGCCACCATCGCCGCTGACCTCGGCCGCGATCATCCGATGCACCGGCTGCTACAGGGTGAGGTCGGCTCCGGCAAGACGGTCATCGCGCTGCGAGCCATGCTGCAGGTCGTCGATGCGGCCGCGCAGGCCGTGCTGCTCGCGCCGACCGAGGTGCTCGCGCAGCAGCACTACCGGTCGATCGCCAGCATGCTCGGGCCGCTCGGCATGGCGGGTCAGCTGGGCGGCGCTGACAACGCCACCAGGCTGACGCTGCTGACCGGCTCACTCGGCGCAGCGGCACGGCGGCGGGCGCTGCTCGAGGCCGCGTCCGGCGGCGCCGGGATCGTCATCGGCACGCACGCCTTGCTGCAGGATCGGGTGCAGTTCGCCGACCTCGGCTTGGTCGTCATCGATGAGCAGCACAGGTTCGGCGTGGAGCAGCGGGACGCTCTTCGCGACAAGGCTGGTGACGGCCGCCCGCACATGCTGGTCATGACCGCCACACCCATCCCGCGCACGGTGGCCATGACGGTATTCGGTGATCTGGACGTCTCGACGCTCACCGAGCTGCCGGTCGGCCGGTCGCCGATCAGCACGCACGTCGTCCCGGTCGCGGAACGCCCGCACTATCTGGCTAGGACCTGGGAGCGGATCAGGGAGGAGGTCGGGTCCGGGCATCAGGCTTATGTGGTCTGCCCGCGGATCGGCGGCGACGGGCCGGACGAAGACGATGCCGCGCCCGCCGACGGGGATAGCCGGCCGCCGGTGGCCGTGCTCGACCTCGCCGCCGAGCTGTCGGCGGGGCCGCTGGCGGGGCTGCGGCTGGCCATTCTGCACGGCAGGCTGCCTGCGGAAGAAAAGGAAAAGGCCATGCTGGCGTTCGCCGACGGTCTGGTGGACGTGCTGGTAACCACCACCGTGATCGAAGTCGGCGTCGACGTGCCCAACGCGGTCGTCATGGTCGTCATGGATGCTGACCGGTTCGGCGTCTCCCAGCTGCACCAGCTGCGCGGCCGGGTCGGCCGCGGCAGCGATCCGGGGTTGTGCCTGCTGGTGACCGAGGTGCCGGAGGCCGCCCCGGCGCGCGAGCGGCTGGACGCGGTCGCCGCCACCACCGACGGGTTCGCGCTATCGAGGATCGACCTAGAGCAGCGCCGCGAGGGTGACGTGCTCGGCACCGCGCAGGCCGGGCGCAAGTCCAGTCTGAAGCTGCTGCAGCTGCTTCGCGACGAGGACCTGATCGGCCAGGCGCGAGACGAGGCGATCCAGCTGGTCGACGCGGACCCGGCGCTCGCGAACGAGCCAGGGCTGGCCGCCGCTGTGCGGACGCTCATCGACCCCGAGCGAGCCACGTTCCTGGAAAAGGCGTGAGCCCGCGGATCATCGCGGGCACGGCCGGCGGACGCCGGCTCGCGACCGTGCCTGGCCGGGCGACGCGGCCGACGTCAGATCGAGCGCGAGAGGGCTTGTTCGCCACCGTCGAGGCGATCCGCGGCGGGCTGGACGGCGCGACGGTGCTTGACCTGTACGCCGGGTCGGGCGCCGTCGGCCTCGAGGCGCTGTCTCGCGGTGCAGCGGACGTGCTGCTGGTCGAGGCCGACGCCCGGGCTTCGCAGGTGATCAGTGCGAACATCGACGCGCTCGGGCTGCCCGGCGCCCGGCTGGTAACGGACAAGGTGGAGCGGGTGCTGGCCCGCGGGCCGGCCGGGGCGCCGCCCCGGGACTTCGTCTTCGCCGATCCGCCCTATCGGGTGGGCGACGACGAGCTGGTACGGGTTCTGACCGCGCTGCGGGGATGGCTCGCGCCGGGCGCGCTCGTCGCCATCGAGCGAGCCACCAGATCGGGTGCACCAACCTGGCCAGCGGGGTACGAAACTGACAGGTCCCGCAGATACGGCGAGTCGACAGTCTGGTACGGTCTCGCCGCAGGCGCAGAGCCTGCTGCGATATCCCTGACGGGAGAGTGAACCGAGTGCGGCGCGCAGTCTGCCCAGGCTCGTTCGACCCGGTGACGAACGGGCATCTCGACATCATCACTCGCGCCGCGCAGCTCTACGACGAGGTCGTCGTCGCCGTCGGCGCGAACCTGACCAAGACCACCCTGTTCACGCCGACGGAGCGGGTCGAGCTGATCCGGGATGCGACCAAGGAGCTCGACAACGTCCGGGTCGATCGCTTCGATGGCCTGATCGTCGATTTCTGCCGCCGCAACGAGATATCGGCGATCATCAAGGGCCTGCGCGCGGTCAGCGACTTTGACTACGAGATGCAGATGGCGCAGATGAACTACAGCCAGGCCGGGGTGGAGACGCTGTTCATGACGACGAATCCGCTGTATGCATTCCTGTCGTCGAGCCTGGTCAAGGAGTTCTGCAAGTACGGCGGGGATGTCAGCGGTCTGGTCCCGGCCAACGTGTTGCAGCACCTGGGCGCTCGGCTCGCGCAGCCCTGAGGACATCCCTGATCATGGGGGTTTGGGATTGCTGGCGGCCGGCCGGTAAGGTTAATGCACACTGTGCCACTACCACTGCCTGCCATGCCGTCACACCCGTCAGCCAAGCACCACCGGGATCCGCGAGGGCCGCTGGTCTTCGACACCAGGGATCTCGGTCCCGGGTCGGCGCGTACCCTGACCCGGTCCGCCCCGGCCCCGGAGCACCTTGGCGTCGAGATGGCGAGGGTGCCGGCGGGAGCCCCGCTCGAGCTGGACATCCAGCTTGAGGGGGTGACGGAGGGCGTGCTGGTGTCGGCCTCCGTGGCCGGACCGCTGGCAGGCGAGTGCGCGCGGTGCCTGGAGCCGTTCACTGCCGCGCTCAAGGTTCGGTTTCAGGAGCTGTTCGTGCGGCCTGACCACGCCGAATGGGAGGACGGGCCCGATGGCACGGACAGCTACCGGCTTGATGCCAGCGGTCTGCTGGACCTCGAGCCGGCCCTGCGTGACGCGATAGTGCTTGAGCTCCCGCTCTCGCCGCTGTGCGAGGACGGCTGCCGGGGCTTGTGCGTGCAGTGCGGGGTGCGGCTGGCCGATGCCGAGCCGGGCCACGGCCACGAGCGGCGCGGCGCCACGTGGGCAGCGCTGAAGGACTTCCGGGCGGACGAGCCGGACGGTGTCGAAGGCCAGGACAGCTAAGAAGGAGCTATGAGGTGGCAGTACCCAAGCGGAAGATGTCGCGCAGTAATACCAGGTCGCGGCGCGCGCAGTGGAAGGCGACTGCGCCGCAGCTCATGGCCTGCCCCAACTGCCGCGATCCGAAGCTGCCGCACACTGCGTGCCCGACCTGCGGCACCTACAACAGGCGCCAGGTCTTTACGCCATCCTGAGGTCCCGTTAGACACGGGTGCCGTGGCATGGCTACAGGTCTGCGGAAGCGGGCGTACCGGTGACTGACTCGTCGGCCGGGCGGGCGTCCGACGCGTTGCTGCGCGCCCTGGGCGTGGCTGTGCAGCCGGAATTGCTCGATCGGGCGCTGATGCACCGGTCGTTTGCCTATGAAAACGGCGGGCTGCCCACCAACGAACGGCTGGAGTTCCTGGGCGACTCGGTGCTGGGTCTGATCGTGACTGACACGCTGTTCCGCGCTTACCCGGATCTGCCGGAGGGTCAGCTGGCAAAGCTGCGCGCGGCCGTGGTCAACATGCGCGCCCTGGCCGGCGTCGCGCGTGGCCTCGACCTCGGCGCCTACGTCCGGCTGGGCAAGGGCGAGGAAGGCACGGGCGGCCGGGACAAATCGTCGATCCTAGCCGACACGCTGGAGGCCGTGATCGGCGCCGTATACCTGGATCAGGGCCTCGATGCAGCGGACGGCCTCGTGCACCGGCTGTTCGACTCGGTGATAGCGCGGTCCGCCAGGCTCGGGGCCGGACTGGACTGGAAGACCTCGCTGCAGGAGCTGACCGCCGCCGAGATGCTGGGCGTGCCCGAGTATCACGTCGAGGAGAGCGGGCCCGACCACCAGAAGTTCTTCCACTCCTACGTCCGGATCGGGACGCAGACCTACGGGGAAGGCGAGGGCCGGTCCAAGAAAGAAGCCGAGCAGCAGGCGGCCGAAGCGGCCTGGACTGCCATTACGGAGGGTCTGGCCAGCTCGGCAGAGGCTGAGGCCGAGGCCGAGTCCGGGGTCTAGCCGGTGCCGGAGCTGCCAGAGGTCGAGGTCATCCGGCGCGGGCTCGACCAGTTCGTTGTCGGCCGGCGCATCCGCGATGTCGAGGTGCTGCACCCGCGCGCGGTGCGGCGGCACGAGGCCGGTCCGGCCGACTTTGCAGCCAGGCTCGCGGGGCGGACGATCGACGGCGCCCGGCGGCGTGGCAAGTACCTGTGGCTGCCCATCGGCGCGGACGCGCTCGTGGCGCACCTCGGCATGAGCGGGCAGCTGCTGGTCGGGCCGGCCGACGCTGAGCTGTCGCCGCATGTCCGGGTGCGGTTCACGTTCGCCGACGGCGGGACCGACCTGCGGTTCACCGATCAGCGCACGTTCGGGCACCTGCTGATATCCGCCGATGGCGCGCAGCTGCCGTCGGTCATCGCCCACATCGCGCCCGACCCGCTGGAGGCGGCGTTCGACCTGCGCTGGCTGACCACCCGGCTGCGCAGCCGCCGGACGGGCATCAAGCGGGCGCTGCTTGATCAGTCACTGGTCAGCGGCATCGGCAACATCTACGCGGACGAGGCGCTGTGGCGGGTCAAGCTGCACTACGCGAGGGCTGCCGACCGGCTCAGGGCGAGCCAGGTGGCGGGCTTGATGGCCGCCGTCACGGATGTGTTCGCCGAAGCGCTCAAGGACGGCGGCACCAGCTTCGACAGCCTGTACGTCAACGTCAACAGCGAGAGCGGGTACTTCGACCGGTCGCTGAACGTGTACGGGCGGGAAGGCGAGCCGTGCCGGCGCTGTGGCACCCCGATCCGCCGGGAGCGGTTCATGAACCGGTCGTCCTACACCTGCCCGCACTGCCAGCCACGCCCGCGCAACGGCCGGTGGTAGCCATCGATATTCAGCTCATCGCCTGGGTGGAGGGGCGGGTCCAGGGAGTCGGGTTCCGGTGGTGGGTCCGAGCGGCCGCGCTCGAGCTGGGCCTGGTTGGCTTCGCCGAGAACCTCGCGGATGGCCGGGTGAAGGTCGTCGCCGAGGGCGCTACGGAGCGCTGCGAGGAGCTGCTCGGTCGGCTGGCAACCGGCGCCAGCCGACCGGGCCGGGTCAGCCGGGTGCACCACCGCTGGGCACCCGCCACCGGCGGCATGTCGGGTTTCGCCGAGCGATGATCGTGGTCAAAGGACCGGTCACCGGGGCTCTGACCTGCATGATCGCCAAACTTGACCGGATACCCTTGACGGTGGGACCATGGAGATGTTAGTCAGCGCGCAGCCCTGTCTGGAGCCTGCTGCCCGGCGTCTGCGTCAGTGTGCCCGTTCGGCGTCTGCGTGCTTCGCCCACTCTGGTCACTCAGTGTGGAGGACCTTACACAATGGCAAAGGCTCTACTCGGCCACGTCGGCGGGCCGGATCCCCGCATGGTCGCAGAGATGCGCCGCCTGCAGCAGCGAGTACGGGACCTGGAGGCCGAGCTTGCCCGGCTCCAGGACGAGAACGATGTGCTGGTCGCTACGGTCGGCCACGACCTGCTAGTTCCGGTTCGCGAGCCTGCGCTCACCTGATTCAACGAGCGTACGCGGCCGCAAAACCGAACGGTGAGGGGCGCTGTAAGCGTCCCTCTTCGGTTTTCCTGGGCGCTTGCCTGCGGGTCTTGGTTCGGTTATGGCTTCCCGGGTACTAGGGTGCGAACGGTGGCCCGGGGAGGAGTCGGCAGGTGTACCTGAAGACCCTGACCCTGCGCGGCTTTAAATCCTTCGCGTCGGCTACGACCTTCACATTCGAGCCGGGAATCACGTGCGTCGTCGGGCCGAATGGCTCGGGCAAATCCAATGTCGTCGACGCGTTCTCCTGGGTCATGGGCGAGCAGGGCGTCAAGCCGCTGCGCGGCGGCAAGATGGACGACGTCGTCTTCGCCGGGACCGCCGGGCGGCCGCCGCTAGGCCGCGCCGAGGTCATGCTGACGATCGACAACAGCGACGGCGCGCTGCCAATCGACTATTCCGAGGTAACGATCAGCCGGCTGCTGTTCCGGTCGGGGCAGAGCGAGTACGCGATCAATGGCGACCAGTGTCGGCTGCTCGATGTTGCCGAACTGCTGTCCGACACCGGACTCGGCCGGGAGATGCACGTCATCGTCGGCCAGGGCCAGCTCGACGAGGTACTGAACGCCGGCCCTGAGGCGCGCCGCGCGCTCATCGAGGAAGCCGCCGGGGTACTCAAGCACCGTCGGCGTAAGGAAAAGGCGGTCCGCAAGCTCGACGCCATGCAGGCGAACCTCACCCGGCTGGTCGACCTCACCGGTGAGCTGGGTCGCAGGCTGAAGCCGCTCGGCCGGCAGGCGGAGATCGCCAAGCGCGCCGCGGTCATCCAGGCCGAACTGCGCGACGCGCGGCTGCGGCTGCTCGCCGATGACTACGTTGTGCTCGCCACCGAACTCGAGCAGGACCAGGCCGCCGAAGAAGCGGCCGCAGAGCTGCGGGCGACGCTCGAGGCGGCGCTCGCGCAGGCGCGAGCCGATGAGACCGCGCTGGAAACCGCCGAGCAGCAGCACGCGCCGCGACTGGCGGCCGCGCAAGACGCGTTCTTCGCGCTGTCCGGACTTGCCGAGCGGATGCGAGGCGTGCTGGGGCTGGCGACCGAGCGGCACCGGTATCTGTCGGCGCCAGAGCCGCAGCGGGCCGGCCAGGATCCAGACGAGCTGGAACAAAAGGCCGCGGAGCTTCGCACTCAGGAACAGGATCTCGCCGCGCGACTGGCCGCGGCGCGCCAGCAGCTCACCACCGCGGTCGCCGAGCGCCAGCGCAGCGAGTCGGCGCTCGCCGAGAACGAGCGGCGGCTCGCCGCTGATGCGCAGGCCGCGGCCCAGCGTGCCGACCGGCTGGCGCGACTCCGCGGTCAGCTCGAAGCCGCGAGGAGCCGCGCCGCCGCCGCGCAGGAGGAAGCCGGGCGGCTGGCCGAGGCGCAGGCGCAGGCACGGGCGAGGGCCGAGCAGGCCCAGGTAGAGTACGCGGCCCTGCAGGACCTGGTGGCCCAGGGACCGGGCCGGACGGATCTCGCGACCGCGCACGAGCGGGCGACGGCGGCCCTGGCAGCGGCGTCAGCCGAAGTGACGGCACATCGGACCGCCGAGCACGCGGCGAGCGACCGGCGGGCCGCCCTGCGCGCCCGCTCGCAGGCGCTGGCCGAGGCAGTGACCAGCGGCGCGGACGCGTCCGAGGTGCTGCTGGCTGAGCCGCGCGCCTTCGCCGGGGTCCTCGGGCCGCTCGCCGAGCTGCTGACCGTGGCCGACGGCGCCCAGGAAGCCATCGCCGCCGCTCTCGGCAGCGCAGCCAGATCGGTCGCGGTCGCCAGCCTCGACGCTGCGGCCGGCATCTTGACCGCGCTGCGCAGCCAGGATGCAGGTCGGGCCGGGCTGGTCATCGCGTCCGATCACGCCGGGGCGCCGACCCGGACGGCTGCGCACGCGGCCAGTACCGCAGGCTACGGCACCCCGGCCGTTGATCTGGTCCGCGCGCCGGCCGAGTTGGCCGGCGCGGTTGCCGAGCTACTCGGCGACGTGGTCGTCGTGGCCGATCTGGCTGACGGGGTCCGGGTGCTGCGGGCCAACCCGCGGCTGCGGGCGGTGACCAACGACGGGGATGTGCTCGGCACGCACTGGGCCCGCGGCGGATCGGCCGGTGAGCAGAGTCTGCTGAGCCTGCGCGCGGCCGCGAGTCAGGCTGCCGCGCAGTTGAGCGACGCCGAGTCGAGCTGCCAGCGGGCGGAGCGGCAGCTGGCAGCTGCCCTCGATGATGAGGAGCAGGCGAGGCAGGCACTGGCCGCGGCTGCGGCGGGGCTGCAGCAGGCCGACGCGGCCGCTGCCGAGACGTCGGGCAAGCTCGGCTCGCTGGCTGGCCGGGCCCGGGCGGCCAGGGACGAGGTGGGCCGGCTGGCGGCGGCCATCACCGCGGCGGAGAAGTCCCGGCAGCACAGCCTGACCCAGGTCGCCGACGCCGAGGCCAGGCTGGCAGAGCTGGAGCTGGAGGCGGGCCGAGAGCCGGCGGTCCAGGCCGCCGACGCTGAGCCAGCCGGGCGGCAGCGGCTGGCCGAGGATGCGGTAGCCGCCCGGGGCGAGGAGATGGAGGCCCGGCTCGAGGTCCGCACCGTGGAGGAGCGGCAGCGCGCGATCTCGGGACGCGCTGACGCGCTCGCAGCAGCAGCGGTCGCCGAGCGGCAGGCCGCAGCCAGAGCGCTGGCCAGGGCAGAGCAGCGGGCGGCTGGCGCGGTGGTAGCGAGCGCGGTGGCGACAGGCGCGCGGATCGCGCTCGGCAGCATCGAGCGCTCCGCAGCGGCGGCCGACGCGGAGCGCCAGGAGGCGGAGGAGGCTCGCGGGCGCCGGGAGGGCGAGCTGAGGGCCGTCCGGGCGCAGATCAGGGACGTCTCCGACGAACTCGAAAAGGTCATGGACGGCGCCCACGCCACGCAGGTGACCAGGGCTACCCGGCAGGTGCAGCTCGATCAGATCACCGCCCGGGCGCTGGAGGAATACGCGGTCGACAGCGCCGCGCTCGTTGCCGAGTACGGACCGGAGGTCCCGGTGCCGGCCGCGGACCAGGAGGGGCTCGCGGTGCGGTACGACCGGGAGGCCGCCGAGCGGCGCGCGCAGCAGGCGCAGCGCCAGCTCGATCAGCTCGGCAAGGTCAACCCGCTGGCGCTCGAGGAGTTCGCCGCGCTGGAAGAGCGGCACGCGTTCCTTGTGTCGCAGCTCGAGGACCTGAAGAAGACCAGGCGCGATCTGCTGACGGTGATCAGGGAGGTGGATGAGCGGGTCCAGGCGGTGTTCAGCGCCGCCTACGCCGACACCGCTCGGGCGTTCGAGTCGATCATCGCCACACTGTTCCCGGGCGGCGACGGGAGCCTGGTGCTGACCGACCCGAGCGACATGCTGACCACCGGCGTCGAGGTCGAGGCGAGGCCGGCCGGAAAGAAGGTCAGGCGGCTGTCGCTGCTGTCTGGGGGCGAGCGGGCGCTGACCGCGATCGCCTTCCTGGTGGCAATCTTCAAGGCCCGGCCGTCGCCGTTCTACGTGCTCGACGAGGTCGAGGCGGCACTAGACGACACGAACCTGCAGCGGGTGCTGGAGGTTCTCGCGGAACTGCGCGAGGAGTCGCAGCTCATCATCGTGACGCATCAGAAACGGACCATGGAGATCGCCGACACGCTGTACGGAATCAGCATGCGCGGCGACGGGGTGTCCGCCGTGGTCAGTCAGCGGCTGCGGGAACGCGAAGCCGTGTGACGCTGACAACGCACTGGGTCACGTCTGTCAGACTGGTTGCGCCATGGTTGCAGATTTGATCTACGCGCTGATCGGTGTCGTCGTCGTGGGCGGCGGCACCGCTGCGGTCATTCCGTTGGTCCGGTCCAGGCAGGCGCGATCTAGCGGCGGCGGGCAGGGGCCCGAGCCAGGCGGAGCTACCGCGGTCGGCACGCTGGAGCGCGACGACGCCGGGACAGACACGCTGGTGGCTCCGGAGGTCGTTGTCGCGCCGGAAACGCCAGCCGCCGACGCCGTCATCGAGAAGCCGCCGCCGTCCGCCGGGCGGCTGACCCGGCTGCGCGGGCGGCTCGCCCGGTCGCACACCGCCATCGGCTCGGTGCTGCTCAACCTCATCTCCTCGGGCAAGCTCGACGAGCAGTCCTGGGAGGACATCGAAGACACGCTGATCAGCGCCGACATGGGCGTCGGGCCGGCGCGCGAGCTGGTCGAGCAGCTCAAGACCGAGGTCAAGGTCG
>Ga0187814_10000877_pt1 | contig 11012 bp, 9 predicted proteins | sample NC_S_4_FD_132450 | JGI IMG/M metagenome (GOLD analysis project Ga0187814, IMG submission 132450) | Wetland sediment microbial communities from Neuse River Estuary, North Carolina, USA - ASW-S_4 | ecosystem: Environmental > Aquatic > Freshwater > Wetlands > Sediment | place: USA: North Carolina...
GGACAGTACGTGCGGTCGGAGGAAGAAGCCCTTGGACGCTGGAACGCCGGTCGCCCTCGTGACCGGGGCGTCGCGCGGCATCGGCCGGGCGACGGCCCGGGCGCTGCACGCCGCGGGCTTTCGCCTTGCCCTCGCCGCCCGCTCGGAGCCCGGACTCGTCGACCTTGCGCGGGAGCTCGGAGGTGGGGCGGGGATCTTCTGCCGCGCCGTCGACGTGCGGGATGAGGACGCGGTCTCGGCCTTCGTCGAGGCGAGCGCCGCCCAGTTCGGCCGGCTCGACCTCCTGGTCGCCAACGCGGGCGTCGGCGGCGGTGGGCGCACCTACGCCGAGATGGCGCCGGGGGCCGAGCGGGAGATCCTCGAGACCAACCTCCTCGGAGCGCTCCACTGCGTGCGCGCCGCCCTGCCGCGGATGCTGGGGCAGGGCCGCGGCTCGATCGTGCTCGTGTCCTCGGTGGCTGGGGAGGTGGCGATGCCGGGCTCGGCCGTCTACAGCGCGTCGAAGAGTGCGCTCCTGCGCTTCGCTCAGGGACTGCGCCAGGAGCTGCGGGGACGGGGAGTCCGGGTGTCGGTGGTGCTGCCGGGTTTCGTGCGCACGGACATGACGGAGGGCAACAACCTGCCCATGCCCGGCCCCGAGGTGGTGGCCAGGGCCGTCCTCAGGGCCTACCGCTCCGGCCGGCGCAGCATCGTCGTGCCGTGGGCCTACCGCCTCGCGATCCTCCTGGCGCGGGCGGCCCCCGGGGCCGTCGACCTCGTGGCCGCCGGCGTGCTGCGGGGCATGCGGCAGGACCGCTGAGCGATCCCGCGTGGACGGCCCCGGGTGCCCCACCGTATGATCGAGTGGGCGAAGGCTCGCCCGCTTGGACTTTGGAGGGATGGCGATGCTGCGCGCGGCTCTGGTGGGACTGCCAGGCAGCGGCAAGACGACGCTCTTCAACCTGCTCACCGGCGCCGACCTGCCCGTAGGACCGCTCGGGCGGCCCGAGGAGCACGTCGGCGCCGCGGACGTCCCGGACGGCCGGCTCCTCGTGCTCGCGGAGATGTTCCACCCGAAGAAGGTCACGCCGGCCAAGGTGGAGTTCGTCGACGTGCCGGGGGTGCGCGCGGGCGGGGCGGCGCAGGAGGCCAGGCGCTTCCTCGCCGACATCCGCGAGGTGGACGCCCTCGTGCACGTGCTGCAGGGCTTCCCGGGCGCGGAGCCCCCGGACCCGATCGCCGCGGCGGAGGCCCTGGACCTCGAGCTCGCGGTCTCCGACCTCGACGTCGTCGAGCGCCGCCTCGAGCGGATCGCCAAGGACAAGAAGCGCCCGCACCCCGACGTCGAGCAGGAGGCCCTCGCGCGCATCGCCAAGGCGCTCGGCGAGGGGCACCGCGCCGGCGTCGTGCGGCTCTCCGAGGAGGAGGACCAGGCCCTGCGCGGCTTCACGCTCCTCACGGCCAAGCCGATGGTGCTGGTCATGAACGGCGACGAGGCGTCGATCCGCCCGGACGCGCCGCTGCACGCCGGCATCGCGGCCTACGCCGAGCAGCGCGGGGTGCCGCTCGTCACGATGTCCCTGCAGCTGGAGGCGGAGATGCAGGAACTTGCGCCCGACGAGCAGGCCGCCTTCCTCGCGGACCTCGGCCTCGAGAAGAGCGGCGTCGAGCGGCTCAGCCAGGGCGTCTACGAGGGGCTCGGGCGCATCTCGTTCCTCACCGCCGGCGCGGACGAGGTGCGCGCGTGGAGCGTGCGGCGCGGCACCCACGCCAAGGCGGCCGCGTCCGCGATCCACTCGGACATCGAGCGCGGCTTCATCCGCGCCGAGGTCTGCGCCTACCCGGACCTCGTCGCGGCGGGCGGCCTCGCCCACGCGCGCGAGCTCGGGCACCTCAGGCTCGAGGGCCGGGACTACGTCGTGCAGGACGGCGACGTGATCAACTTCCGCTTCGCCGTCTAGAAAAGCCCTAAGGAGCGTGGACGGATTGCGCATCGCGGCTCTCAGGCAGGTCCTCGGGGAGCATGGCCTCGACGCGGCGCTGGTCACGGGTCCGACGCAGATCGGCTACCTCACCTCGGCGTTCATCTTCCCGCACGAGCGCTTCTACGCGCTCTACGTGCCGGCGTCCGGCGACCCGACGCTGTTCGGCCCGGCGCTCGAGGCCGGTCGGCTCGGCGGCCTCGGCCTCCCGTTCGTCGCGGTGGAGGACACCGAGCGCCCGCGCGACGTGCTGGCGCGCCGCGTGCAGGCGGGCGGCCGGCTGGGCGTGGAGTTCGCCCACCTGACGCTCGGTTGGGCCAGGGACCTCGCGGAGGCCTCGGGTCGCCCGCTCGCGGACCTGGTCGACGTCGGACCGCTGCTCTCGTCCCTGCGCGTCGTCAAGGACCAGGAGGAGCGCGAGGCCCTGCGCGAGTCCGCGCGGCGCCTGGACCGCGCCACCGCCTACGCGCGCAGCCTGATCCGCCCGGGCGTCACGGAGCGCCGCATGGCCTCGGCGATCGAGGCCTACATGCGCGAGGAGCTGGAGTCCCAGGTGGGCTTCGACGCGATCGTGCTCTTCGGGGAGCGCAGCTCCCTGCCGCACGGCAGCCCGACGGACCGGGCCCTCAAGGACGGCGAGACCGTCCTGGTGGACATCGGCCTCAGCTACAAGGGGTACGTGTCGGACACGACCCGGACGTTCTTCCTCGGCGAGCCGAGCGAGGAGATGCGCCGCATCTACGCCGTCGTCGCCGAGGCCGCCGCGCGCGGCCGCCTCGCGGTGGCGCCGGGCGTCGCGATGGGCGACGTCGACCGCGCGGCCCGCCAGCACATCCGCGGGGCGGGCTACGGCGAGCGCTTCACGCACCGCGTCGGCCACGGGCTCGGGCTCGAGGCGCACGAGGAGCCGTTCCTGCTGCCGGGACGCCCCGACCGCCTCGAGGAGGGCATGTGCCTGACCGTCGAGCCCGGCATCTACCTGCCCGGCGTCGGCGGCGTGCGGATCGAGGACGACCTGCTCGTGACGGCGGAGGGTGGCGAAGTACTGACGACCTATCCCCGCGAGCTCGACGTGGTCCGGCCGTGAGGGCGGAGGAGTCCCGGGCGCTCTTCGAGCGCGCCCGCCGCGTCACGCCGGGCGGCGTCAACAGCCCTGTGCGCTCGATGCGCCAGGTGCGCGACCACCCGCTCTACGCCGAGCGCGGCGAGGGCCCCTACGTCTACGACGCCGACAACAACCGCTACCTCGACCTCCTCTGCTCCTGGGGCCCGCTCGTCCTGGGCCACGGCCACCCCGCGGTGGTCGGCGCGATCCGCGAGCAGGCGGGCCGAGCGCTGACGTTCGGCCTCGCGAGCCGGCTCGAGGTGGAGCTCGCGGAGCTCGTCACGCGGGCGCTGCCGGCGGTGGAGGAGGTGCGCTTCGTCTCGTCGGGCACCGAGGCGACGATGAGCGCCATCCGCCTCGCGCGGGCATTCACGGGCCGCGACGCCGTCATCAAGTTCGCGGGCTGCTACCACGGGCACGTCGACGCCCTGCTGGCCAGGGCGGGCTCCGGGGCCGCGCTCTCGGCGCTGCCCGTCTCGCCTGGCGTGCCCGGCAAGGTGGCCGAGGACACCGTCGTCCTCCCGTACAACGACCTGCAGGCCGTGGCCGAGGCCTTCGCGGCGCGGGGGCGGGACATCGCGGCGGTGATCGTCGAGCCGATCGCCGCGAACATGGGCGTGGTGCCGCCGGTGGAGGGCTTCCTGCAGGCGCTCCGGCGCCTGACGGCGGAGCACGGCGCGCTCCTCGTCTTCGACGAGGTCATCACGGGCTTTCGCGTGGGGCCGGGCGGCGCGCAGGGGCTCTTCGGCATTGCGCCCGACCTGACGTGCCTCGGCAAGGTGATCGGCGGCGGCCTGCCGGTGGGGGCGTACGGCGGGCGGCGCGACATCATGGAGCGCGTCGCGCCGCAGGGGGACGTCTACCAGGCCGGCACGCTGTCGGGCAGCCCGCTCGCCATGGCCGCTGGCCTCGCTCAGCTGGGGCGGCTGGACGGGGACGCCTACGCGCGGCTCGCCGCGATCGGCGCCCGCGTGGCGGGCGAGATCCGGGCCGCCGCGGAGGCGGCCGGGGTTCTCTGCACGGTGCAGGAGGCGCCGGGCCTCCTGTCCGCCTTCTTCTGCGCGGGTCCGGTGCGAAACCAGGAGGACACCGAGCGCAACGACGTCCGGCGCTACCGGGCCTTCTGGACGGGCATGGCCGACGCGGGCGTCTTGCTGCCGCCGGCGGCGAACGAGGCGATCTTCCCGTCGCTCGCCCTCGGCGAGCCGGAGTTCGAGCTGCTGCGGGCCGCACTGCCCGCGGCCATGAGACGGGCCGCCGCCGTGAGCTGAGCCCGGGTCTGGGAGTCCTTGCGGGGCCCGCCCGTGCGGCGGGTCCCTTTTGCTGCCCTGGGCGGCCGCTGCGGCCTTGCGGGCGGTCCGCGCAAAGACTAAGATGGTGCCGCCGGATACCGTATGGGGGTATACGCCCAGCAGACTGAGGAGGATGGGGACATGGCGATCGATCCCGTCTGCCGGATGGAGGTCGACGAGGCGACGGCGAAGTGGTCGAGCGAGCACGACGGCAGGACGTACTACTTCTGCGCGCCGGGCTGCAAGCACGCCTTCGACAAGGATCCGGAGAAGTTCCTGACGGGCGGCGGCGACCCGCACATGCACATGGCGTAGCGCCCGAGGCGGAAGAGGGGACGCGCGGTGGCGAGCGTCGAGGCGCAGGAGAGGCCGTCCGGGGAGCGCGGGGCGGCCGCTCCCAGGACCCGGCAGGCGGTGCTGGAGATCGAGGGCATGACGTGCGCGATGTGCGTGCAGGCCGTCACGGAGGGGCTCGAGGAGCTCCCCGGCGTCGACGGGGTGCACGTGAACCTCGCCACGGCCCGGGCCAGCCTGACCTTCGAGGACGGCGCCCTCGACCTGCCGCGGATGATCGCGCAGGTGCGCGAGCGCGGCTACGACGTGCACACGGACGGCGTGCAGATCGCCATCGACGGCATGACCGACGCGGCCTCGCAGCGCGCGATCGAGGCGGCGCTCCGAAGCGTGCCCGGCGTCGCCTCTGCGGAGGTCAACCTGGCGTTGGACGCCGCCTTCGTCCGCTACAGCGCGGCCATGGTCGCACCGGCGGAGCTCGCGCAGGCGGTGCGCGCCGTCGGCTACGGCGCGCGCGTCGCGTCGGACGCCGGCCGGCGCGAGGCCAGCGGGGCGGCGCGCGAGGCGAGGCGCTGGCGTGCGCGGCTCCTCGTCGCCGGCTCCTTCGCCCTGCCGCTCCTGGTCGCGATGTTCCTGGAGATGTGGGGGCTGCGCGGCGGCCTCGCCGGAGTCCTCGAGAACTACTGGCTGCAGCTCGCGCTCGCGAGCGTCGTGCAGTTCGGACCTGGCCTGACCTTCTACGTCGACGCCTACTACAGCCTGCGGCACCGCAGCGCCAACATGTCGGTGCTCGTAGCGCTCGGCACGTCCGCGGCGTACCTCTACAGCCTGAGCGGCGCCTTCGGCGCCCGCCACGGCACGTACTTCGAGACGAGCGCGGTGCTGATCGCGCTGGTCATGACGGGCAAGATGCTCGAGGCCATCGCCAAGGGGCGCACCGCCTCGGCCATCGAGGGCCTCCTGAGGCTGCAGCCGCGCACGGCGCGCGTCGAACGGGACGGGGTGGAGGCGGACGTGGCGGCGGACGAGGTGCGCCCCGGCGACTTGGTGCTCGTGCGCCCCGGCGAGCGCCTGCCGGTGGACGGCGTCGTCCTGGACGGCGTCTCGTCCGTCGACGAGTCCATGCTGACGGGCGAGTCCATGCCGCAGGAGAAGCAGGCCGGCCAGGAGGTCTACGGCGGGACCGTCAACGGCACGGGCAGCTTCCGCATGCGCGCGACCAAGGTGGGGCGCGACACCGCCCTGCAGCAGATCGTGCGCGTCGTGGAGGAGGCGCAGGGCTCGAAGGCGCCGATCCAGCGCCTGGCCGACGTCCTCTCGAGCTACTTCGTGCCGGCGGTGACGGGCGCCGCCCTGCTCACCTTCGTCCTCTGGCTCGCCCTCGGCCACGGCCTCGGGGCCGCCCTGCCCGCGGGGGTCGCCGTGCTCGTCATCGCGTGCCCGTGCGCCCTCGGGCTCGCCACGCCGACGGCGGTGATGGTGGGGTCCGGGCGGGGGGCCGAGGTGGGCGTGCTGTTCAAGGCGGCGGCCCACCTCGAGAGCACCGGCCGGCTGCAGGCGGTGGTGCTGGACAAGACGGGCACCATCACGAGGGGCCGGCCCGAGGTGACGGACGTCGTGGCCCTGCGCGACCTCGGCGAGGCCGAGGTCCTCGCGCTGGGCGCCGCCCTCGAGCGCCGCTCGGAGCACCCGCTCGGCCAGGCGATCGCCCGGGCCGCGGCGGCGCGCGGCGCGGCCCTCTGGGACGCGCAGGACTGGCAGGCGCGGCCCGGACGCGGCGTCGCGGGCACGGTGGGCGGCCGGCGCTGCCTCTTGGGCAACCGCTCGCTCCTGGAGGACGCCGGCCTCGCGCTCGGCGGGCTCGAGGCGCCGGTCCAGGCGCTGGAGGCCGACGGGCGGACGGTCATGCTGCTCGCGGACGAGGCGGGCCCGCTCGGCGCGATCGCCGTGGCGGACACCGTGAAGCCGGAGAGCCGGGAGGCCATCGCGGCCCTGCGGGAGATGGGCCTCAAGGTGCTGATGATCACCGGCGACAACCGCCGCACCGCCCTCGCGATCGCCCGACAGGTCGGCATCGCCGAGCAGGACGTGCGCGCGGAGGTCCTGCCGGCGCGCAAGGCCGACGAGGTGCGCCGGCTGCAGCGGGCCGGCCTGCGCACCGCGATGGTCGGCGACGGCGTGAACGACGCGCCGGCCCTCGCGACCGCGGACATCGGCATGGCGATCGGCACGGGCACCGACGTGGCCATCGAGGCCGCCGACGTCACGCTGATGTCCGGAGACCTCAGGCTCGTCGCGGCCGCCATCGACCTCAGCCGCGCGACGCTCCGCAAGATCCGCCAAAACCTCTTCTGGGCCCTCGGCTACAACGCCGTCGGCATCCCGCTCGCCGCCCTCGGCCTCCTGAGCCCGATGATCGCCGGGGCCGCCATGGCGCTGAGCTCCGTATCCGTGACGACGAACTCGACGCTCCTGCGCCGGATGTCGCCGCTGCGCCGCTTCCGGCAGGGTTGAGCCGTAGAGGGCGGCGCGCCGTCAGTCCCGCTCGCTGGTCAGCTCCGCGATGCGGCGCAGCACCTGCGCCTCGACGGCCTTGAGGCGGCGGCGGAACGCGAGCTCGTCCAGGTTCGGGTAGTAGCGGCGGTGCAGCGCCTGCAGGGACTCTGGCTCCGCGTCGAGGCCGAAGCGCTGCGACAGCAAAGCAGCCCACCGGCGGTCCGGCAGCTCGCGCAGGGCCTGGCGCACGAGGACCGGGTCGAGGTGGGGGATCATGGCCTGGCGGCCGACGCCTCACCGGCGCGCAGCAGGTGTGGCTGGGAGAGGATCACGGCGATCGCCCGCCTTCGCCACCATTGTAGCGCAAGCTTAACGTCGTGCCGGAGGCCTTTGCCGCCGGGCGCCAGGAACGGGCGGGGCGGGGTCGAAGTGAGCCGCGAGGTGGTCCCCATGTGGCGCATCGCGCATCGCGGCTTCTCCGCGAGGCATCCCGAGAACACCCTGAGGGCGTTTCGCGCCGCCGAGCAGCTCGGCGTGGACATGGTGGAGTGCGACGTGCACCGCACGAGCGACGGACAGCTGATCGTGATCCACGACGCCTCGCTCGACCGTACGACGGACGGCCGCGGACCCGTGCGCGAGCGCACCCTCGAGGACCTGCGGCGCCTCGACGCCGGCGAGGGCGAGCGCCTGCCCACGCTCGAGGAGGTGCTCGCCGCGGTCGACCTGCCCGTCGTGGTGGAGGTCAAGACGCCGGAGGCCGTCGAGCCGCTGATCGCGCTCTACCGGGCACGTCCTGGGCTAAAGGAGCGACTCTGGCCCATCTCCTTCGGCCACGCGCTCGTCAAGGCCCTGAACGACGCCGTGCCCGGCCTCACCTCCGGCGTCCTCTACGCGGGCGTCCCGGTCGAGCCCTGGCGGCTCGCGGAGGCCGCCGGGGCGCAGATCCTGCTGCCCGCGCTCGAGACGGTCTCGGCGTGGGAGGTCGAGGCGGCGCACCGCCACGGCCTTCACATCTCGATCTGGACGGCGGACAGCGAGGAGGAGTTCCGCTTCTGCCACGAGATCGGCGTGGACGGCATCGCTTCGAACCGCCCGGACCTCCTCTGCGCGTTCGAGGCGCGGGAGGAAGAGCGCAAGTAGGCCCGGCAGGAGGATGAGCCGTGGAGAGAGGCGAGCGGCGCGGCGTCTGGCTCCTGGGACTCGCGGGCCTCGGCCGCAACGTCGGCTGGGGCATGAACAAGGTGTTCACGGCCGTCCTGCTCGGGGCCCTGACCTCGTCGACGCAGCTGATCGGCAGCGTGCTGGGCGCGGAGGGCCTGCTCGGCATCGTGCTGAACCCGCTCTCCGGCTGGCTCTCGGACCGCACCGAGACCCGCATCGGCCGGCGGCGGCCGTACCTCTTCGTGGCGTTCCCCGGCGCCGCGATCGCCCTCGTGCTGATGTTCGTGACCCACGACCTCGCCCTCGCGATCGCCGCGACCCTGCTCTTCTACTTCTTCCAGCAGATGAGCCCGACGCCGTACCAGGCGATGATGCCGGACCGCGTCGAGGAGCGCGACTACGGCGAGGCGTCCGGCATCCTGAACCTCCTCTGGGCCGTCGGCAACCTGATCGCGTTCCTCGTCGTGCCGCTCGTGTACGAGCTCGTCAGCCACACCCTCGGCTTCCTGCTCGGCGCGGCGATCCTGCTCGCCGGCGGGCTCTGGACGGCCTTCAGCGCGCGCGAGCGCAGGGCCGCGGGCCGCGAGGCGGCCAGGCCGCGCGCCATCGTGCTCGGCAGCCCGGCGCTCGTCAAGTACTACATCGCGCAGGGCCTCTGGTGGCTCGCCTTCGAGGCCATCGCGAGCTTCTTCACGCCGTACGTGGAGCACGCCCTGCACGGCACGGTGCTCGACTCGGCGCTCGGCATGTCGATCTTCACGGTGGCCGGCATCGCCGTGGCGATCTGGTTCGGCCGGCTCTACGAGCGGCACGACCCGCGCCTTCTGCTCTCTTTGACGCTCGTGCTCTTCGCGCTCGTCGGTCTCGCCGGCCTCGTCGTGCACAGCGTCGGGACCGCTTTCGCGATGCTGTTCGTCGCGGGGATCGCCTGGGGCGGCATCCAGACGACGAGCTACCCGCTCGCGGCCGACATGCTGCGCGCGCACCTGCGTCGCTCCGGGCAGTCGGAGGAGGCGGCGCGCGAGCAGGCGGCGCTGCTGCACGGCGCTCTCTACGGCAACGCGAACCTCGTGCAGTCGCTGGGGCTGATGGTCGCGGCGCCCCTGGCCGGCCAGGTCATCGCGGCGTCGCACGGCCAGTACCAGGCGATGTTCCTGGTCAGCTTCGCGAGCTGCATTGCGGCGCTCCTCTTCGTGCTCTGGTTCGGCAAGGTGGAGATCGCGGCGCAGTTGCCGTCCGCGAAGGCGTAGCCGATTCGGGGCGCGATCGCGGCCAAGCGTCTTAACAGGCTCGTAACATACCTCCGATATGCTGACCGCGGTCGGCAAGAGGAGGGTTTGCGCGTGCACTTTCCGAGGCGCGCCGGCGCCCTTGCGGTCCTTGTGGCCGGAACGATGACGCTGACGCTGGCGGGTTGCGGCTCGACTCCCGCGGGCAGCGCGACGACGGGCGGGGTGACGCTCCTCGAGACGGGCTCCTCGCTCCTTTACCCGCTCTTTCAGATCTGGGTGCCGGCGTACACGGCCGCGCACAAGGACGTGCGCATCACGCCGGGCAGCACCGGCTCCGGCACGGGCATCTCGGACGCCGTCAACGGCACGGTGCAGATCGGGGCGTCCGACGCCTACATGGCGACGGCGCAGATCAAGTCGAACCCCGGCATCCTGAACATCCCGCTCGCCATCTCGGCGCAGCAGGTCATGTACAACATCCCCGGGCTCGACAAGGACCACCTGAACCTCTCGGGCAAGGTCCTGGCCGGCATCTACGAGGGCGCCATCACCAAGTGGAACGACCCTGCGATCCGGGCGCTGAACCCCGGAGTGAAGCTGCCGGCGCTGAACATCGTGCCGATCCACCGGGCCGACGGCTCCGGCGACACCTTCCTCTTCACGCAGTACCTCTCGCTCGCGAACCCCACCACCTGGGGCTCCCCCAAGGGGCCCGGCTACTCCACGAGCATCTCCTGGCCCGCCGTGCCGACCTCGCTGAACGCCACCGGCAACGGCGGCATGGTCCAGGCCCTGCAGCAGACGCAGGGCGGCATCGCGTACATCGGCATCTCCTACCTGGCGCAGGCGGTCCGCGACGGTCTCGGCTACGCCGCGCTCGAGAACAGGGCGGGTCAGTTCGAGCTGCCGACGAGCGCGGCGATCTCCGCGGAGGCGCAGAGCCTGGTCGCACAGACCCCGCCGGACGAGCGCATCTCGCTGATCTACGGCCCCGCGCGGAACGCCTACCCGATCATCAACTACGAGTACGCCATCGTGAACCGGCACCAGCCGTCGGCGGCGACGGCCAAGGCGGTCCGCCAGTTCCTGGACTGGACCCTGGCGCAGGGGAGCGCGTCCCGGTACCTCGGGCAGGTGCACTTCCTGCCGCTGCCGTCGGCCGTCGCGGACCTGAGCCGGGCCCAGATCGCCAAGGTGCACTAGCAGCAGGACTTCCCAAGGTGGGGTGAGGGGCACGCGCGGCAAGGTTCGCGTCCTCGATCGCGTGATGCACGGCGTGACGGCCTTCGTGGCCCTGGGCTCGCTCCTGGCCATGGCCGCGATCCTCGTGTTCCTGCTCGGCGACTCCTGGCCGTCGATCCTCTACAACGGCGGGCACTTCCTGACGAGCATCACCTGGAACATCGGCAACCTCTACAGCGGCGCCATGAGCCACAAGGGCGGCGTTGCCGCGCCCGCCGGCGCCACC
>Ga0187814_10000878_pt1 | contig 11011 bp, 8 predicted proteins | sample NC_S_4_FD_132450 | JGI IMG/M metagenome (GOLD analysis project Ga0187814, IMG submission 132450) | Wetland sediment microbial communities from Neuse River Estuary, North Carolina, USA - ASW-S_4 | ecosystem: Environmental > Aquatic > Freshwater > Wetlands > Sediment | place: USA: North Carolina...
CCGATGAGCAGGCCGGCCCGGGTGTGCCCGGCTGCCGACTGGGCCCGGGCCAGGCCGAAGTCGGCCACCTTGATCCGGCCGTCGGCGGTCAGCAGGACGTTCTCCGGCTTGATGTCGCGGTGCACGATCCCGGACGCGTGCGCGGCGGCGAGCCCGTCCAGGACCCCGGTCATGATCTCGAGCGCCGTCGCCGGGGAGAACCGCCCGCTGTCGCGGAGCACCTCCTTGAGCGTGCGCCCGGGCACGTACTCCATGACCAGGTACAGGAACGGGCCGTCGGCGCCCTGGTCGAAGACCGCGACCACGTTCTGGTGCGACAGCCGCGCCACCGACTTGGCCTCGCCGATGAACCGGCGGACGAACTCCTCGTCCCTGGCCAGTTCGGCGTGCATGACCTTGAGCGCCACCTCGCGGTCGAGCCGGGTGTCGGTGGCCTGGTAGACAGTGGCCATCCCGCCGTGCGCTATGCGCGCCGTCACGGCGTAACGCCCGTCGAGCAGTCGCCCAATGGAGAGGGCTGGGGAGGCGGGCGGGGGGTCGGCCAGGGTATCGTCCATCGCGATGATTTTACGGTTGTTTTGCCTATCTGGAGCGTTAATCATGGGGTCCCCGGTGACCGGGGGCCGCTCGAGGTGGTCGCGGGAACACGCACCCCGGCCCGTTCGGGGAAATCACAAGGTACGGGCCGGACCGGATGAGCGCGTCCTTGACCGGTCGGACCTGGGCGTATCGTGTCTGGACATGACCGATGGCGGACGTGTCGTGGTGGCCGGCGCGGGCCTGGCCGGGTTCCGGACGGCGGAAATACTGCGGGAGCGCGGCTTCGCCGGGCCGATCACCCTGATCGGAGCCGAGTCGCGGCCGCCGTATGACCGGCCGCCGCTGTCCAAGAAGGTGCTGACGGAACCCGACCTCGACCCGTCGCTGAAGGCCGACTTCGCGGCGCTCGGCGTGGACTTCCGCCGGGAGGAGGCCGCTACCGGGCTCGACGACGAGGCCGCCCTGGTCACGACCCGCGGCACGTACCCCTTTGACCACCTGGTGCTGGCCACCGGGGCGCTGCCGGTGGCGCTTCCCGGTGAGGGACGGCAGCGCTTCCTGCGTACCTACGACGACGCGCTGGCCCTGCGGGACCTGCTCCGGCCCGGGCTGCGGCTGGCCATCGTGGGGGCCGGGTGGATCGGCGCCGAACTGGCCACCGCCGCGGTCGCGCACGGCAGCCAGGTTACGGTGGTGGAAGCCGGCCCCGCGCCACTCGCCGCGGCGATCGGCGCCCCGGTGGGAGCCCAGACGGCCCGCTGGTACGCCGACGTCGGCGTGGACCTGCGGGTCGCCGTGGCGGTCGAGGCGGTGCAGCCCGGCGGGCTGGCCCTGCCGGGCGGCGGGTGGATCGCGGCCGACGAGATCGTCACCGCGGTCGGGGTGCGGCCGGCCACCAGGTGGCTGGAGGGGTCCGGCATCCGGCTGGAGAACGGCGTGGCCGTGGACGCCGGCCTGCGCTCTTCGCGGCCCGGCGTGTATGCGGTGGGGGACTGCGCCGCGTTCGAGTCACGGCGGTTCGGGCGGCGGCTGCGGTTCGAGCACTGGGACGTGGCGCTGCACGCGCCCGAGGTGGTCGCGGCCAACGTGCTCGGCGGCGACGAGGCGTACGACCCGGTGCCGTACTTCTGGTCCGAGCAGTTCGGCCGGATGATGCAGTACGTGGGTTACCACGGCGGCGCCGAAAGCCTGGTGTGGCGCGGCGACCCGGCGGAGCCGACCTGGGCGGCGTGCTGGCTGGCGGCCGGCCGGCTGGTCGCGATGCTGACCGTCGACCGCCCCCGCGACCTGCTCCAGGCACGCCGCCTCATCGCCGCCGGCGACCCGGTAGACGTCGCCCGCCTCACCGACCCCGCCGTCCCCGTCAAGGCCGCGGCCCGCTGACCGGCCCGGGCCGCTCAGTGCAATGTCGGCAGCTCCTCCACCTGCTTCTTGGTGATGTTGAGCCGGATTCCTTCGTCGATCGCGGTCACGGCACTGATCGGGATGGCGACTTCCCTCCGGCCCCACAGGTGCCCCTCCTTGAGCACCACATGGGTCACCCGCTGGTCGTCCGGATCGACGATGAATCCCAGCACCTGCCCGATTTCGCCGTCGACGGCATGGACATGCTCGCCGGGACGCAACTCTGCCTCGCCCATCGGGACGACGTGGTGCGTGACCGTGCGCGCATGGTGTCCCACGCTGGCGCCGATGGGCGCGCCGGAGGCCGAACCGCCGACTCCCATGCCGCCGACGTCGCCGACGCCCTGGACCGACTCCGCGTCGCTGTATCCGCCTCCATACTCGTCGCCTTCCGCCAGGTCGATTTCCTCCGCGGGCGGAAGCTCCTCGAATTCCGCGAGGGTACAGCGCAGGCTGATGTCGTCGGCCGCCATGTCGACCAGCTCGATCGGGACGAGCCGGTCGGACCCTAGCCGGTGCTGCGGCTTGATGACAAGATGCGTGACCTTACGGGTGGCCGGGTCGGTAATTATGCGGCTCAGCTGGCCGCAGTAACCATCCGAGCACTCCGTCCTAACCCCGACCGTGAACTCAGTGGGCATTGCTGCCTTCCCTTCCGATGCCGTCCTGTAGGTCTCTATCCCATCACCAGTAGCCGGTTCGCGCGTAACCCGTGCCGGGTGAATCGGTGGCACCCTGGGCGGGAAGATGCAATCGATAGCCGCTCACAAGCCCTCAACCCGGGTGTTTGGACGAAGCCCGGGCGTGGGACATTGGTCTCGTGGCACAGATTAACCCCGCGACCGACGCTCTCGTCGGCGAATGGCTGTCACTCCCCGATGTGGCCGGCCTGCTCGGCATTCCGGTTGGGCGAGTGAAGCAGCTGCTCCGCGATCGCAAACTCCTCGCCGTGACCCGTCCCGAAGGGACGCTCGCGGTACCGGCCGCCTTCCTTGACGGCAACCAGATCGTCAAGGGCCTGTGCGGGACCCTGACCTTGCTCCGCGACTGCGGGTTCGACGAGCCGGAGGCGCTTCGCTGGCTGTTCACGGCCGACGAGTCGCTGCCCGGCACGCCGATCGACGCGATCGTCAGGCGCCGGAGCAGCGAAGTCAACCGGCGGGCGCAGGCTCTCGCGTTCTAGCCAAAGCGGCTAGGCTGGCCGCATGCCGCCGAGTCCGCCCCGCCCGCACCGGATCGCAGGTGCGTCGTCCAAGCGTGCCGCCAGCTCGCCGCTGATCCGCGATCTGCTCGCGTCCGGGGGCCAGGCGTTCTCGTTCGAGTTCATGCCGCCCAAGACCGAGGCGGAAGAACACCAGCTGTGGCGGGCGATCAGGCAGCTCGAGCCGCTGCGGCCCACCTTCGTCTCGGTGACCTACGGGGCCGGCGGGTCGACCAGGGACCGGACCGTCCGGGTGACGGGCCGGATCGCCGAGGAGACCACGCTGACCCCGATGGGCCACCTCACCGCGGTGAACCACTCGGTGGCCGAGCTCAGGCAGGTGATCGGGTCCTACGCGGAAGTCGGGGTGCGTAACGTGCTCGCGCTGCGCGGCGACCCGCCTGGCGACCCGAACGCCGACTGGATCCCGCACCCGGACGGGCTGAGCTACGCGGCTGACCTGGTCCGGCTGGTCAGGTCGGTCGGCGACTTCTGCGTCGGGGTAGCCGCGTTCCCCGAGAAGCACCCCCGCTCACCCGACCCGGAGACGGACGCGCGCTACTTCCTAGCCAAGTGCCGGGCCGGGGCGGACTTCGCGATCACCAACATGTTCTTCTTTCCCGAGGACTACCTGCGGCTGCGGGACCGGGTGGCGGCCCAGGGCGGCGACGTGCCGATCATCCCGGGCATCATGCCGATCACCAGCTTGCGGGTGATCGAGAAGGCGCTCGAGCTCGGCGGCTGCCGGGTGCCGGTCCAGTTGTGGGAGCGGCTGCAGGCGGTGGCGGACGACCGCGCCGCGGTGCGCGAGATCGGCGTGGATTACGCGGCCGGGATGTGCGAGCGGCTGCTCGCTGAGGGCGTGCCCGGCCTGCACTTCTACACGCTCAACTGGTCGCGGGCGACCAGGGAGATCTACCAGCGGCTTGGTCTTTACGAGCGGGGCCTTGCCGGGCGCGCGCGCAGCGGGAGCTCGGCGCCCATCACCGCGTAGGGCGGCTCGCCGCCGGGAAAGAAGTGGAACGCGGTCAGCAGGTCGGTAAAGCCCGTCCCCCGGTAGAGCCGCCGCGCGGGGGTGTCGGCGTCCCTGGTGGACAGCAGGGCGGTGCGTTCGGGCCGCTCGGAGGTCAGCTGCAGCAATAGGTCGGCGCCGACGCCGCGGCCCTGGTAGTCGGGCGCCACGTGGAGTTCGGCAACCTCGAACGAGTCGTCCAGCCAGGCCGCGGTGGCCGCGTCACCGCGGCTGGCGGCCAGCGCCCGGCTTACCGTGTCGTGCCACCACTGGCCGGCCGCCCCGTGGAAGCCGTAGCCGAAGCCGACCGCCTCGCCGGTTCCGTCGTCGATGACCGCCAGCGCGCGGAACCCCGGGTTGACGGTGTGCCCGGCCATGATCGACCGGCGGCCCGTTAGCAGCTCCGCGGGCGGCCGCATCGCCGCGGCGTACACCGCGATCAGCTGGTCGAGCCGGGCGGTGAACTCACCCTGGTTCAGCTCGGAGACGGAGACCGATAGCGTCCGGCGCATCCTCGCAAGCTTAGGAGACGATACAACCGGTGCCGAACGGGCCGGGGTGCGTGCCCTGAACACGTGCCACGGTCGCCGCGTCACAACTCATTCGCCTGATTCGCCTGCTCGGACCTGACCTGCACCTCGGCCTGGCCGAGCAGCGGATGGCTCGCAGTCAGCGTGATGGCCCCCGGCTGGCCGGCCAGCGAGCGGATCCACACCGCGCCCAGCCCGCCGTACTGGCCGAACGCGAACGGGTTGTCGCCCACCAGCGTGGCCGGGCCCGACAGGGTCAACGTGACGTCGCCGCTGCCGTACCGGCGCTGGTTGCCGTAGGCGTCGATAGCGCGGAACACCGCCCTGGTCGCGTCGGAGCCGTCGGCCGTGATGGTCGCGTCGTCCACTGCCATGCCCAGGGCGTCGCCGGCCGGGTTGGCCGACATCCGGAGCTGGGCCACCTGCCTGCCGCCGACGAAGCCCTGGACGACCAACTCGGGAGTGGCGTCCGGGATGTGCTTGGGGAGGTGGACTAGGAAGGGCGGGTGGACCAGGCCGCTGTACAGCGGGGAACCGAAGGCGGGCAGCGCGCTGGCCACGTGCGTGCCATCGACGAAGACCTCGAGCCGCTCGCAGTTGCTGGCGATCATCGCGGTCGGGGAGGCGGCGGGGACCGCACCGCCGACCTCCCAGAAGAACACCGGGATGATGAGCGGGCGCACGGCCGGGTCGCCCTGCGTCTGGTAGATGGCGGCACCGGGCTTGGGGACCCGGAAGCCGTCCGCCACCCCGGCCCACTTGATGTTGGCCGGGCCCTGGCCGAGCAGCGAGGCGTAGTCGAACCCGGCCCAGGCCAGCAAGCCGGCGTAGCCGGGGCTGGACCGCGCCTGGCTCTGCGCTTGGCCGTGCAGGGCGGCCTGCCTGGCCAGCCAGGCCGGCGGATCCGTCCAGGCGAAGTGCTGCGGCCTGACCGCTTCCACGCCGACCGCCTCGGTGACCAGGTAGGGCAGGCCGGCGAACGGCGGCTTGAGCGCGATGTTCCCGGTCTTCGGGTCGGTCCCGTAGTCGTTGTAGGCGAAGACGTCCTCGCTCCAGTGGACGTCGTCGTGGAACGCCATCGCGCCCGAACTCGGCCGCGAGCTGTCGAGCTCCCGTGCGGCCTGCCTGGTCACGGCCCACAGCCCGGGGAAATTCGGGGTCTCGTTGAGCCTGGTACCCCAGATGACCACCGAGGGACGGCTCCGGTCCCTGGTCACCATGTCGCGGACGTCCTGCACCACGAGGTCCTGCCAGGCCGGGGTGGTGCTGACGTTGTGCCAGCCTGGCGCTTCCTCCCAGACCAGCAGACCGAGCTCGTCGCAGGCGTCGAGGAAATCCGGTGACTGGGGATAGTGCGAGCAGCGCACGACGTTGCAGTTGAACTCGTTCTTGAGGATCTCGGCGTCCTTGCGCTGCACCCGGGCGGGCATCGCCATGCCGGCGTACGGGTAAAGCTGGTGCCGGTTGAGGCCGAACAGCGGGAGCCGTTTCCCGTTCAGGAAGAAGCCCTCGGGCCTGAAGGACGCCTCGCGGAACCCGATGCGCCGGGTCAGGACGTGGCTGCCGAGGCCGGGGAAGTTCACAGTGGCCTGGACGGTGTACAGCTTCGGGCTGTCTGGCGACCACAGGCTGACCTGTCCGAGACCGGTCAGGCTCAGCTGGGCGGTGCTGGTCCCGGGCGAGGTGACCTTCACCGCCGTGGTCTGCGCCGCGATCTGCGTCGGCCCGTCGAGCAGTTCGACGAGCAGGGTACCGGTGGCGTGCGTCGTCGCGGCCGAGTCGATGGTGCATTCGACGTCCACCCGGGGCTGCGAGCTGAGCACGTCGGCCGGCTGGGCGGACAGGTCGGAGAGGAATACCTTCGGAAGCACCCGCAGCCGGACGTCCCGGTAGATGCCGCCGGGCTGGAAGAAGTCGATGCTGGCCGGGCCGCGGCCCACGCCGACCGGCGGCACCGGCAGGCAGCGCGAGTCCACGATGACCGCGAGCAGGTTGTCGCCGCTGGTGACCTTCCCGGTGAGTTCGGCTGAGAAGGGCAGGTAACCGCCCTGATGAGTGCTGACTACCTGGTCGTTGATCGCCACCGAGGCGTTGACCATGACGCCGTCGAAGTCGACCAGGATCCGGTTGCCCGGATTGTGCGGGTCGAGCAGGTGCGTCCCGTCGAAGTGACGCCGGTAGATCCACACCTGCTGCCAGGCGAGGTAGTCCCAGTTCTGCCAGGACAGCGAGGTGACCGTGTGCGGCAGCGTGACCGGCGTGAAGTTGCTGTCGTTGAAGAAGCTGTTCTCCGAGCCCGACGTGTACTGCCCGCCGAACAGCCAGTTCGTGTTCATCGAGAAGGCGAGGTTGGTCGGCTGCTCGCTGGTCCGCGTGATGCCGCCGACCAGCGCGATCAGCGGCAGCGCGGCCACCCCTGCGCCGCCAATCAGGCTGGCCTGCAGCACCGCGCGCCGCGAGATCCGCCACTTAGCCGCGGCTTCCTGCTCCCCGGGCTCCTCATCCGCCCTCACCCCGGCCGACCCGCCGCCGAGCGGCGCCTGGCCCGGGTGCGGTGGCGCCGACCCCGCGTGCGGGGCCGGTCCCCGCCCGGCCGGTCGCTGCTGCGTGGCTGGCCCGCCTGGTCGCGTCGGCGTGGCTGGCCCGCCTGGTCGCTGCTGCGTGGCTGGCCCGCCTGCTCGCGGTGACGCTGTGGGAGGCCGCGGCGGCGAACCAGGCACCTGGCCGCCCGGTCGCGACGTCGGCCCCGCTGCGGGCCTGCCCGGCCGTGGCTGTGGGCCCGGCCGTGGCTGTCGGCCCGGCCGTGGCTGCGTGCCCAGACCGCCCGGCGGCTGCGGCGCGTTCGTCCTTCCCGTTATGTCCGCGCTGCCAGGACGAGCAGGTGCGCCCGCCTGGCCCGGCCGGGCCGGCGCACCGCCGGGATCACCCTCGGCCGGCGGGTGAGCCGCGTCAGCTCCCGCCCTGCCGGGCGCCGTCTGTCCACCGTCCGTGCCGGGCGCCGTCTGTCCACCATCCGTGCCGGGCGCCGTCTGTCCACCGTCCGTGCCCGTCCCCGCCGTGCTGCTGTCGGCTACGCCGGAATCGGCTGTGCTTGCCTCGGCTACGCCTGGTGTGGCGGGACCTGGCGTCGTGACGGCGCCGCCGGCGCTTGCGTCTGCTTCGGTTACCTGAGGCTCAGCCCCTGGCAGGGCGATGTCAGCCTGCTTATCCGCCGGGATCGCCAGGAGGCCGGCTTCTGCCTTGGCCGGGCGGAACCACCTGCCGGACTCGCCCACCCGGGACTCCGCGTCCCCCGTGGGCGCGCCCTCGGTCCTGGCCGCGTTCGCCTGAGGTTCAGCGCCTGGCTGAGGTTCAGCGCCTGGCTGAGGCTCGGCATCCTCGGCGGGTCCATCGGCCCGGGACTCATCATCTGCCCGCTGTGTGCTTCCAGTCCCGGACTGATCCGCCTGCGGCGTCGCAGGCGGCCCGGTGACGCCCTGCTCGGAGTCGGCCTCCTGCTCGGCGCTAACCTCGGTCACGCGAGACTCGGCCTCGGTCACGCGCGACTCCACCTCGGGCGTGCGCGGCCCGCCGTCGGCCCCGTCAGCCTCGGGCGTCGCGCCCGCATCGGCCGTACCTGGCTCCGTGTCATCATCCCAGGTGATGTTCTCACTGCCGTCGGAGCCGGTGCTCAGGTCCTCGGCGAGTGGCCTCGCACTCCCGTCGTCGGTGGCGGGTAGGGATGGCACGCGATTAAAATACAGGCCCGGCCTAGCCCTTCGCACAAATAGTCGCGTTGCGCGCAAATGCCCCCCGTTCCCTCCGTTCCTTGCCGGTGCCAGTACAACGCCCCTAATCGGCCGTGCGTGCCCAGGTAGCCCGCCATGTACGCTCTGCTGCGGCAAGCCCATTCATCGCTTATCCGTGTGACTTCATGACCGTCGAGACCCCGGTTTGATCGGGGTCCCGGCCATGCGAATACCTAGTTTCATGGCGAGCGGCCAGCACCCCTTTAGTTCGTCCGCGGCGCAAGCCCAGGGCGGTCCCTTGGTCCATGGCTGTGCTCCGCCTCGTTCCCGGAAGGATCGGAGAGGATCCGGGCTTGCGGGACATTTGGTGCACTATAGCCCCATCCCTCCCAGGAGCCCCAATCCGCCGGGATATCCGGGTCTCGGCCGTACCCGGTCCTGCTGCCTAGGGTTTCGGAGGCCAGACCGACGCCCAAGCCCGACGAGCCCGGTTCTGGTCCGTGTCGCCCCCCGGGCGGCGGTACCCGGCAGGGCTCAAAATGTCAGACCCCCGCGTTATCTTCGAACAGACATCGAAGACGACTGGACATCCGAGCGAATTTAGGTTCGAATAGATGGACCAGCGCCGGCCGGGTGAGGTGAGAGGAAGCGTCTCGCCTGGCCGGGCCAGAGGAGGAGATGAAGAGCGATGGTGAACACAGCGGAGATGCGGATGGGCCTGGGTGACGTGAGCCCGCGGCATCCTGGGGTGGCGCCGACCGTGCTCAGCATGCTCCAGTCCGCGCGGCGGGGGCTCGCGGAGGCGGCCGATGAGTCGGCGCCCGGTGCTCGGTATGTCACGGCGCACCTGGCGGCGCTGCGGGCCGCGGCGGCAGTGGTGGCGGCCCGGGGCGAACCGCGGTCGCGGCGCAGGAAGCCGCACAGCGTATGGGAGCTGCTGCCCCAGGTGGAGCCAGCACTTACCGAGTGGGCCGCTTTCTTCGCGGCTGGGGCCGGCAAGCGCGCGGCCGCCGAAGCGGGGCTGCCGCGCGCGGCGTCGGCACGCGAGGCTGATGACCTGCTGCGGGACGCGGAGACCTTCCTGTCACTGGCGGAGACCGCGCTCGGTGTTGAGGTGCAGTCTCCGCTCCCGCTCAGGCCGGCAGGCTAGAGGTTCAGAACCCTTCCATCGCGCCACGCGCGTCGGCGTCAAGCACGCCCCAGCTGATGAGCTCCTCGGTGAGGTCAGCGGGGGACTTGTCGTAGATGACCGCGAGCGAGCGGAGGTCCTCGTGCCGCACGGAAAGGACGCGGCCGTTGTAGTCGCCTCGCTGGCTCTGGATGGTCGCGACATAGCGGGCAAGGGGGCCGACCTTGTCCTTGGGCAGCTGGCCCATGCGCTCCAGGTCGATGACGAGCTTGGGCGAGGGCACCAGCGGGGTGGGAGCGGCGTCGCCGGGCAGCAGCTCGGACACCGGGACCCCGTAGAACTCGGCTAGCTCGGCGAGCTTCTGGACGGTCACGGACCGGTCGCCCCGCTCGTAGGAACCTACGACGACGGCCTTCCAGCGGCCGCGGGACTTCTCTTCAACTCCGTGCAGCGAGAGGCCCTGCTGCGTCCGGATGGCGCGCAGCCGCGCGCCAAGGGTCTTGGCGTACTCAGATGGCATTCTTTCCTCGGTTCCCCGGCCAGTCGTCGCTTACGGTAACGGTTACGCTCAGTGACGGTAGGCGGCGAGCGCTATAAGGTCAAGCCGAATGGCAAAAACTGGCTTACCTCGTCCGGTAACCGACTAGCTCTCGCGGATCATTATGTACCCTCCGCCGGCGGGTGAGAACCCAGCCGAGATCAGGTTTCCCGTCGCTGCGGGCGTGTTGCCGCCATATGGCCAACTCTCGTCATGTTCTGATGGCCTCTGTCCTATGTGACGTAAATCACATGCTGCTCGGGCCGACCCAAAGCGTCCAGGCTCGGTGGTAACTCCCCGTATGATCGTCAACGTAGACATCCTTTAAGGACCGTCCGGTGAGGCGGGGAAGGAGGTCCGTTCTATGTGCGCGGCCACCAATCCGGTCGCGGGGCGTGATGGCCTCGCGGTCCTCGATGCCGAGGAGATCAGGCGAGCGCTGACCAGGATCGCCCACGAGATCCTGGAACGGACGCACGGCGGTGACGAGGTTATCCTGCTTGGCATCCCGACGCGCGGGGTGCCGCTCGCGCGCCGTCTCGCGGCGCGTATCGGGGAGTTCGAGGGGCTCAAGGTCCCTTGCGGCTCGCTTGACGTGACGATGCACCGGGATGACCTGCGGCTTCACCCGGCCCGTGCACTAGGCCGCACCGATCTTCCGCCGGGCGGCGTGGACGGCAAGACGGTCGTCCTGGTCGACGATGTGCTGTACTCGGGTCGGACGGTGCGCGCCGCGCTCGATGCGCTGAACGACCTCGGCCGGCCGCGAGCGGTGCAACTCGCGGTCCTGGTCGACCGCGGCCATCGCGAGCTCCCGATCCGCGCTGACTACGTGGGCAAGAACCTGCCGACCTCGCAGCGCGAGGTCGTGCACGTCCTGCTGGCCGAGGTGGACGCGCAGGACAGCGTGACGATCAGCGACGACGGGA
>Ga0187814_10000879_pt1 | contig 11008 bp, 9 predicted proteins | sample NC_S_4_FD_132450 | JGI IMG/M metagenome (GOLD analysis project Ga0187814, IMG submission 132450) | Wetland sediment microbial communities from Neuse River Estuary, North Carolina, USA - ASW-S_4 | ecosystem: Environmental > Aquatic > Freshwater > Wetlands > Sediment | place: USA: North Carolina...
ACCCGCCGAGCTCGATGTTCTCCCGGACCGTCATGTCGCGGAACAGGCTGTGGTTCTGCGGCACCTGGACCACCCCCAGCCGCAGGATCTGGCGCGGCGACCGGCCGACGAGGTTCTGCCCGTTCAGCACCATCGACCCGAGCCGCGGCCTGAGCAGCCCGCTGATCGCGGCCATCAGCGTGGACTTGCCCGCGCCGTTGGGCCCGACCACGCAGGTGATCCCGCCCTCCACCACCCCGAGGGACACCCCGCGCAGCACGTCCCCGCCGCCGTACCCCGCGACCAGACCTTCAATCGTCAATACCGAACGAGCGATGGTCCCCGCCCCGGATCCACCCTGGGGTTCATCGGCCGGCCTACTCACGCGCCCTCCCCCGCCCCCGGTTCCAGGGCAGCCTCCGCCGCTTCCAGGTCCTCCGCGGCCGGATCCTCACCGAGGTAGGCGTCGAGCACCCGCCGGTCGGTGCGGACGATGGCGGGCGGCCCGGCGGCCACCACGGTGCCCGAGTCGAGCACCGTGACCTGGTCGCAGAGCCCCATCACGAATTCCATGTTGTGCTCGACGATCAGGAAGGTCACGCCGGCGGCGTTCAGCTCCCGGATCCGGCCGGCGATCTGGTTGACCAGCGTCAGGTTGACGCCGCCGGCCGGCTCGTCGAGCAGGACGATGGCGGGCTCCGCGACCAGGACGTAGGCCAGCTCGAGCAGCTTGCGCTGCCCGTAGGAGAGGGTGCCGGCCGGAACGGCGTGATGTCCCGCGATGCCGACGAACTCGAGCTGCTCCATCGCCCGCTTCCGGGCGGAGGCTCGCCCGTGTTTCGAGGCGACCAGCATGTTCTCCATGACCGTGAGGCTGGCGAAGATCCTGGTCAGCTGGAACGTGCGGCCGATCCCGAGCGCGAACACCTTGTCCGGCGCGATGTTGGTGATCCGCCGGTCGCCCAGGTACACCTCGCCCGCGTCGGCCTTCGCGTACCCGGTGATCACGTTGAACAGGGTCGTCTTGCCCGACCCGTTCGGGCCGATCAGCCCGGCCACCTCGCCCTCGCCGATCTCCACCGTGCAGTCCTCGAGCGCCTGGACGCCGCCGTACGACTTGTGCACGCCCTCGGTCCGCAAGAGCACGCTCACAGTACCTTCCCCACTCGCTGTGCTTTCCCCGCTCGCCTCCGGGCCGCCTTCAAGGCACCTCCTTCCCTCGTCGCTCCTTCGTCGCTCCTCAGTCCAGTCGGCGCCGCGGCCCTTTGGCTCGCGGGAGGGATCGCGGAGCGGCCTCTGGTGCGGAGCTTGGTGATCCACTCGGTACTGGTCGGGATGATGCCCCGCGGCATGAACAGCACGACCGCCAGGAACAGCACGCCGAGCAGGATCTCGCTGAGGTAGGCATTGGTGAACACGGTGGTGAGGTACAGCTGGCCCGGCTCGATGATGAGCGCGCCGAGGACCGGGCCGGACACGGTGCCGAGACCGCCCAGGAAGGCCATCAGGACCACGAACAGGTCGAACAGGGGGTCGAAGCCGGTCTGCGGCTCCACCTGGGCGATGTAGTAGAACCACAGGCCGCCGACCAGCCCGGTGATCGCGGCGGACAGGACGAACGCGGCCAGCTTGACCCGCATCGTGCGCACCCCGAGGCCGCGCGCCCGGTCCTCGTCGTCCCTGATCGCCCGGAGCTGCAGCCCGAACCTGGAGCGCCGGATCAGCCAGGCGAGTGCCGTCGCGCCGGCGGCGCAGGCCAGCGCGATGTAGTAGAACGGGTTGTTGAAGGTCTGCAGGCTCCAGGACAGGAACGGGGCGTCCAGGCCGCTCGAGCCCTGCGTGAAGGAGAAGTTGAAGGCCATCAGCTGGAAGATGAAGAACAGCGCGATCGTGATCACGATGAAGGTGTGCCGCCGGACGCGCAGCGCCACCAGGCCGAACGGCACCGCGATCAGCGCCCCGACGGCCGCGGCCAGCGGCAGCAGCCCGAACACGCCGACCCCGGCGACGTGCCAGTCCCGCGCGGCGACGCCGACCGCGTAGGCCCCGCTGCCGAAGAACACGGCGTGTCCGAGCGAGATGTAGCCGGAGAAGCCGGAGAAGGTGTTCCAGGCCGAGGCCACCGCGACGAAGATCATCGCGAACACGCCGTAGTTCGTCACCGCCGGGTTGGTGAAGACCTGCGGGAAGGCGACCGCGGCCGCGAGCACCGCGACCACGCCCGCGATGCGCAGCCCCCGCGCCCCGGTCAGCCCGCCGGACGGCACGGCGCGAGCCCCGCGGTCCTGGGTTCCGGTGCTGGACTCGCTCATTGCGCTCGCACCGGCGCCCGCCCGAAGAACCCGGTCGGGCGGACCAGCAGGACCAGGACGAGCGCGGCGTAGAACACCGCCGTCGCCCATTGCGGCTGCCAGATGTCCACGAGCGACTGCAGCGTCAGCATGAAGACGGACGCGGCGAGCGCGCCGCCGATGCTCCCCAGGCCGCCCAGGATGATGATCGCGAGCAGTCGCGAGATCAGGTCATAGCCGCTGTTGGGGTTGAAGCCGCCGTTCGTCGCGCCGAACATCATGCCGCCGGCCGCGGTCACCGCGACGCCGATGCCGAACGTGAGGGCGGCGACGCGGTTCGTATCGATGCCGATCAGCCGCGCCGCCGTCTCGTCCTGCATCGTCGCCCGTACGCTCCGCCCGAACCCGGTCCGGTACAGCAGCGCGTACAGGGCCAGCACGAGCACGACCGCCATCACGAACCCGAGCAGGTAGATGTAGGCCAGGTAGAAGCCGAAGAGGTGGATGCTCTTGGTCACGTACCACGCGTTCAGTTCCCTGACGTTGGGCCCGGCGACCTCGTACAGGATCCCCTCGATGATCAGCGCGATCGCGTAGCTGACCAGCAAGGTCATCGACGTTCGTTCCCGGCCGCGCAGGGGCCGGATGAACGACCACTGGATCGCCACGCCCAGCACGAACATGGCGGGCACGGTGATCAGCAACCCGACGAACAGGTCGATGTGCAGCCGTGCCGCCAGTCCGTAGCTGAGGTAGGCGCCGAGGACGACCAGGATGCCCTGCGCGATGTTGATGATGTCGAGCACGCCGAAGATCAAGGTCAGGCCGACCGCCATCAGGGCGTATACGCCTCCGATCAGGATCCCGTCGACGATGGCCTGGTAGATCTCCCGCGCCACGCAGCCTGCCTCCTCGTTTGTCTGGTTTAGCTGGTCCAGGCCGGCTTGGTCCCGATGATCGTCTTCGAGCCCGCCGCGGTGGCCGGCAGGACCTGGTTGAAGACGTCGCCCGTCTGCCACTGGAAGACGAACGCATCGGAGACGGCGTTCTCCCCGAGCGAGTCGAACTTCACCGGCCCCTGGACGCTGGCGAGCGTCACGTTGCCGTGCAGGTAGGAGATGATCTTGGCGTTGTCGGTGCCGCCGGTCGCCGTGATGGCCTGCGCCATCACCTGGCCGACCGAGTAGGCCTCGGCGACGTCGGCGCTGACCCCCGACGCGGAGCCGCCGTACTTGGCGACGTACTCGGTGATCAGCTTCTGGCTGGCCGGGTCGTTGAAGCCGGGGTACCAGCCGTTGGGCACCATCATCCCGATGGCGTTGCCCTTACCCACCGCAGACAGGAAGGCAGAACCCTGGTCGGGGCCGGCGGCGCAGAGGAACAGCTTCGGGGTGTAGTGCTGCTGCTCGAACGCCTGCATGAAGGCGGCCACCGTCGGCACGTCGGTGGAGCCGAGGATCACGATCTGCGCGCCGCTGGCCGCTACCTGGTCGGCTGGTGCCTTGTAGTCCGCGACCTCCGCGGGGAAGATCTTCGAGTACACCGTCTTCACCCCGAGCGCCGACAGCATCTGCTGCGCTAGCTGGACCGGCGGGTCGGCGAACGGGTCGTCGGCCATCGGGTAGGCGGCGGTCGTGGGCCGCTGGCTGGCCGGCAGCGACTTGATGTAGTTGACGAACGGGAGCATCTCGTCCGCGATCGGCAGGCTGACGTCGAAGATGTTGTGATCGGCCACGTTGGGCGGGCTGTTGAAGACGGTGGGCGCGCCGCCCGCGCCCTCGACGAACGCGTAGCCGGCCCGGGCCACCACGGCGTCCGCCGGCGTGGTCAGCAGCGACGAGAAGGGCCCGAAGGTCAGGTCCACGTGGTCGGTGTTGATCAGGGTCTGGTAGTTGGTGACCACCTGGGACGGTGAGCTGTTGTCGTTGAGGATCTTCAGCTCGACCTGCCGGCCGAGGACGCCGCCGCTGGCGTTCACATCGCTGGCCCAGAGCTTGTACCCGTCCTCGTAGTTGATGCCGTCCGTGGAAAAGTCGCCGGTCAGGGACAACGAGGCACCGATGACAATCGGAGCCTTGGTGGCTGGACTGGAGCTCGTGGTCGTGGTGGAGCTACTGCTGCTGCTACTGCTCGAACTGCTGCACGACGCCACCATGGCCGCCGACAGCACGGCTGCCGCGCTCGCGGCAATGGCTTTCCTGGAGAGCCAGGGGATCTTGCGTCCCACGCCTGGTTCCTCCTTCGTCAGTTTGTTCCGGTCATTCGGGTGTGCGCTAGGAAGTGGATGGGGTGTCACCGGAGCCGAGGCCGTCGGATACATCCGCGTGCTCGCTGACGAGCGGCAGCCCGGCCGAATCCGCCTGCTGCTGCAGGAGCGCCGCGAAGTCCGACTCGCCGTACCCGCGTCCCACCAGGCTCTGGATGAGCTGGTAGACGGTCGCCGCCACGGGCATCGGCACCTCGCGTTCCCGCGCTGCGGCCAGACCCAGGTCGAAGTCCTTGCGCAGCAGCGAAGCCGTGAACGTGGGCGCGAAGTCCAGATTCACGTACGCGGGGGTCTTGTACCCGGTGAACAAGGAACCCATCACGCTGTTGTTGAGGCAGGCCAAGAACGCTTGCCTGCTGATACCGCTCTTTTCCGCGAGAATGGTCACCTCGGCTAGTGACTGGGCCACTACGCCGAGAAATAGATTGTGGCAGAGCTTCACCGTCCTGGCCAACTCGCCCTCACCGACGTAAGTCACGCCGCGGCCGAGCATACTCAGGTACGGCTCCGCCATGTCGAACGCTTCCCTAGGTCCGGAAACCGCGGCCGTCATCTTCCCGGCGCGGACCACCTTGGGATTTCCCATCACCGGCGCGGCGAGGAATGCGGTGCCGCGCTCGGCCGCCTCGGCCCGCACGCGGGCGGAGGCCTCCACAGAGACCGTGGAGCAATCGACGATCACTTTGGGCACCGCTCCATCGGGCCCGGCCATCAGCCCGTCGGCCCCGAGCACCGCGGTGATCAGGTCCTCGGAAGACCCGATCGTGATGAACACGATGTCCGTGGCGCCGAGCTCCGCAGCGGAGGCGACGGGCTTGGCGCCGAGCCGTACGAGCGGCTCGGCCTTGGCCAGCGAGCGGTTATAGACGGCGAGATCGCAGCCGGCCGCCAGCAGCCGACGGCCCATCTCCACGCCCATGCGCCCGGTGCCCAGCCAGCCGAGTCGGCGCGCATCCTCGTGTCCGACCATGGCGCCCGATTCCTCCCGCCCTCTGGTCACAATCGTTTGCACACGAGACTGGCCTCGCGGCCCGTCCTTTGTCAATGCCGCATGTCCAACCTGTTACCAAAGCCGTACCAAATTGGTTTCCCTGCCGGTATATGACAGCTCACAGGGTTTCCGTAGGGGCGTGAGCCGTCGCCGGGACCTCGGCAATCGATTGCAACTTCGATCGGTCCCCTAGCACCGCGCGCTCCCGCGACCGGGAGGGCGGCAGGCTATCCCCCGCGGGCCCGGCGAGACGCGGCCTGGTGCAGCGGCACCGGCGGGCTGCCGGATCCGGCTGCCTCATCGTGGCCGGGGCGCGAGGTCAGGCCGGATGGCGCGGCGGTGGACCCGCGGACCACGAGCTCGGGGGCGAGGTACAGGATCTTCACCGGCCCGTCCGACTCGCCGATCCGCTCGAGCAGCAGCTGCGCCGCCTCGGTGCCCAGCTGGTAGTGCGGGAAGCGCACCGTCGTCAGCGGCGGCCTGAGCCGGTCGATGAACGGCATGTCGTTGAAGCCGATCACGGAAACGTCGTCGGGGCAGCCCAGGCCGGCTTCGTCGATCGCCGTGTAGCAGCCGACGGCCAGCATGTCGTTGGCCGCCGCCACCGCCGTGAACCCGCCGGGCCTGGCCAGGAGCTCGGCGCAGCAGCGCGTGCCCTCCTCCACCGTGTACCGGCTGGAGTAGGCGATCAGGTCCTCGCTGACCTCAAGCCCGGCCGACGTCATGCCATCCCTGAACCCGCGCAGCCGGCTGACGCCGGTAGACGCCTCCTGCGGGCCCGCGACGTGCGCGATGCGGGTATGGCCGAGCCTGGCCAGATGGGTGACCGCCATCCGGGCTCCCTGCTCGTTGTCGACGGAGACCGAGGGGAAGCTGTAATCCTGCGAGAGCCGGTTCATCAGGACCACGGGCAGGCCCTCCGCCGCCGCCTGGGCGAGCAGCTGGTCGTGCAGGGTGGCGGTGGCGAGCACGAAGCCGTCGACGTGACGCGCCCGCATCATCTCGAAGATGAGGCGCTCCCGGGTCGCGTCGGCGTCGGTGTTGCCGAGCAGGGCGACGTACCCGGCCGCGGCCAGCTTGTCCTCCAGGCCGCGGACGATCGGCGGGAACAACGGGTTGTTCAGGTCGGGAATCAGCACCCCGACGGTGTGCGAGCGGCGAGTCCGCAGGCTCCGGGCGACGGGGTTCGGCCGGTAGCCGAGCCTGGCCGCGGCGGCGCTGACCCGGCGCGCGGTGTCCTCGCTGACCAGAAGGCGGGTTTCCGGGTTGAGCGCGCGGGACGCGGTCGCCGGATGGACGCGCGCCGCGGCCGCCACGTCTCGCAGGGTGGCCGGCCGGTCAGGCATGACTCATCTCGCTCCCCACCACACACGTTTGCGCTATACGGCGCGTTACCACCAACAGTATCCGGCTACCAGCAGGGAAGCACTGATCAAATCATCACTATGTGATAGAGGAGCCGGTGATCCAGGCCGCCTTACGCCGAGGCGACCAGCGGCGGGACTGCCCCGGGACCTGCCAGTGCAGCCACCCCGGCCCTGCTATGCGACAGTTCCGAGAACTGTTACACTCCCGGTTTATGTGGGGGGTTACCTTCTCCGATCTTATATACCGTTATCGGCAATTTCTTATTGCCATAGTGGGAGCTGGAGTGGTGCTCGCCATGGCGCTGGCCATGTCGGGACTGGCCGCCGGATTCAGCGCGGAGATTAACTGGACGATAGGCGGAATCGGCGCCGACCGCTGGGTGCTGAGTAACAATACCCACGGGCTTATTTCCAATGGGTCGCTCCTTCCCCAGGCCGATACGGCGGTTATCGCTCAAACTCCGGGGGTGACCAGGGCGGCCGGACTGGCCGTCTTGCCTCAGCAGGCGGCGCACATAAACGGCCACAGCAAGACGGTCCTGGTGTTCGGCGTGGAACTGGGCAACATCGGGGATCCCGTGGTGACGTCCGGCCGGGCGCTGTCGGGGCCGGGCCAGGTAGTGGCCGACACCCGGGCCGGCGCGGCCGTGGGTAGCCAGATCACCGTGGGTACGAAGTCGTTCCGCGTGGTCGGTCAGGTGGTAAACCGCACGATGCTGGCCGGGTCTCCGATCATCTTCATGTCGCTGCAGGACGCCCAGTCTCTCTCCCTGGGCGGCAGGCCGCTCATCACCGCGGTGGTAACCCGCGGCGTCCCGTCGCAGGTGCCGGCCGGACTTACCGTGCTGACCAGCTCGGAAATCGAGCACGACAACCTGGTGCCGCTGGCCGGGGCGGTCTCCTCCATCAACAGCTCGAAGATCATCATGTGGGTGGTGGCCGCCATCATCGTCGCCGCCCTGCTCTACGTGTCGGCTTTGCAGCGGGTGCGGGACTTCGCCGTGCTCAAGGCGCTAGGGTCCTCGTCCCTGCTGCTGTTCGAGAGCCTGGCCCTGCAGGCCGTCGTGGTCACCTTGCTCGCCGCGGCGCTGGCGGCGATCGTGGCCAACTTCATGGGACCCTTCTTCGCCCAGCCCGTCGTCATACCGGCGAGCGCCTTCGCCACGCTGCCGGTCATCGCCATCGTGGTGGGGCTGGTGTCGAGTCTGGTCGCCGTGCGGCGCGCCACCTCTGCCGACCCAGCCGCGGCCTTCGGGGGGTGAGGCGCGGGTGTCCCTGTCCGTCAAGAGCCTCACGGTGGAGTTCATGGGCGCCGGTTACAAGGTCCGCCCGCTCAACGAATTCTCGTTCGACTGCGACGACGGCCAGCTCGTGGTGCTCCTCGGACCGTCCGGCTGCGGCAAGACGACGCTACTCTCGTGCCTCGCCGGCCTGCTTAGGCCGACCTCCGGCTCCATCTCGTTCAACGACACGGAGGTCACCGGGCTGCGCGGGGCCGCCCTGTCGGCCTACCGGCGGAAGACCGTGGGCGTGGTGTTCCAGGCCTTCAACCTCATCCCCAGCCTGAACGCTCTGTCCAACGTCATGGTCCCGCTGCGGCTGTCGGGCGTTTCGCGCAGCGTCGCACACGAGCGGGCCACGGCCCTGCTGGCGCAGGTCGGGCTCGACGAGCGGGTCAAGCACCGGCCCGACCAGCTGTCCGGCGGGCAGCAGCAGCGAGTGGCCATCGCCCGGGCCCTGGTGTACGACCCGCCGCTGATCCTGGCCGACGAGCCGACCGCGCACCTGGACTTCATCCAGGTGGAGGGAATCCTGCGGCTGCTGCGGACGCTCGCCGCGCCCGGACGGACCGTCGTGGTCGCCACGCACGACCAGCGCATCACACAACTCGCCGACAGGGTCGTCGAACTCGTCCCGCACCTGCCCGCCGCCGAGAAGGAACCGCGCGAGATCTCGCTCGAGCCAGGCCAGTACCTCTTCCGCCAGGGCGACCCCAGTGACCTGGTTTACCTGATCCAGTCCGGCGAGATCGAGATCCTCCGCGACATGGCCGACGGCCGCCAGCAGCGCCTCGGAGTGATCCGTGGGGGCGGGTACTTCGGTGAGCTCGGGCCGATGCTGAACCTGCCCCGCACCGCCTCGGCGCGGGCCCTCACTTACGCCGTCCTGACCGCGTGCTCGGTCCAGCAGTTCCGCAAGCTGGCCAGCAAGTTGCGGTCCCCCTACGCGCCGCCCGCCACGACGGATCCTCAGCCCCCGACCCGGCCGCTGCCTCAGATCAGACCACCTGGGGTGACACGCTGACCAGGGTCAGCCCGGTCACGGCCACGCAGATGCCCAGCACCTGCAGGCCGCTGAGCCGCTCCCTGAATACGACGAGCCCGAGCGCCAGCGGTATGACCGGGTAGGTGCTCGAGACCGCGGCGGTGACCGCCACCTCTCCGGCCTGCCCGCCGCGGGCGAACGCGACCAGCGCCACCGCCTCGGCCAGCCCGGCGGCGACCGCCCAGCCGGTTCCGGCCAGTCCGCCGCGCGGACGCTGCTGCCTGCAGATCAGCGCGACCAGTAGCACGGTGACCGAGATGATGTAGACGATCAGCGCGGAGACGAGCCACCCCGCGGACGCGGCGTAGGCGCCGAGCCAGAACGCGCCGGTGCCGTAGGTAAGGGCGGAGGCGAGCGCCAGCAGCAGGCCCCATGGCCTGCTCCGGGCGCCGCCGGCCGGAGCCGCCCCGTCGAGCGCCCACTGGCGCGGCACCGGGATGCCGTCGATCGTGACCGCCGCCCGGGGCTTCCCGGTCGTCTGCATGGCGGCCGCGGCCACGCCCGCGACGGCCAGCGCGTCCCCGATACCGCCGAACCTGCCGAGCGGCTCCCCCAAGACGACCAGGGCCAGGATCGCGGTCACCCCGCCGTACGTGGCGGCGGCTCCGCTGACGATCCCCACCGGGCCGTGCTCGAGGGCCCGGTAGTAGGTCAGCCAGCCCAGCAGGCTGAACAGCCCCGCCCCGCCCAGGCCCAGCACCGTGGTACTGGCCAGGGTCGGCAGGTGCGGGTGCAGGGCGGCCAGCGCCGTACCCAGCACGATCGTCCCCGTAACCTGGCTGATCAGCAGGGCCGTCAGCGTGCCCATCCGCCTGGCCGCGTGCGCGGCCGCGACCGAGGACAGGCCCCATCCCGCGGCGGCGACCAGCCCGTACACCATCCAGATCATCCACCATAAGTAGTCATTACACTACTTATCGTGACTCGTCGGGCCGGGCGGGTCAAGACCTTTGCTACTCAATGAGTTTGAACCATCACAGTGAGTGGCAATCGCGTGATCCGGCCACGGCTGGCATGCAGGACGCGCGGCGGCTTACGGCGTGATCGCCAGGTGGAGCGGGTACGGAAGGACGTAAACATGGCGTCTCCCCTATGACGCTGGTCTGGTGGGCGCTGCCTGGCCCGACGCGGGCAGCAGCTGGCCGCGGGCGGCGGCTAGTACGGTCCGTGCCCCGATCGCGGCGATGAAGGCGGTGATGAGCGCGACCACGAGAGCGCTGAACAGGGCAGCTCCCGGTGGCTTCTCGCGGCCGATCCACAGCAGGGCGTAGGTGGCTGCCGCGGCGTAGGAGAACGTGAACGCCCAGAATCCCGGGGTAAACCGCAGCCTGACGTATACCGGGACCAGGCGCACCTGGACCAGCGCCATCAGCACCGCGTACCCGCCGAGGGCGCGGGCCACGGCGTTGACGGTCTCTCCGGTCAGCGCGAAGTAGGCGGCCCCGGCCACCATGGGCGGGGCGAGTTCGATCGCCAGGGTCGGTACGAGCGCCGTCGGCAGCGCGGGCCGGAAAAACAGCCGGTTCAAGATGGTGGATCCCAGTAGCAGCCAGCAGACGATGCCGAGGCCGAACGATGCCTCGGCCACGGCGTGCAGGTGGACTTGCGCGGCGGCGGAGGCACCGGTCAGCCCGCCGGCCACGGTCGGCAGGAAGTAGCCCGGGTGTGCGGAGTCCTGGTCGAGCTCACCGGTGATCCACTGGCCGGTCAGCCAGCCTCCGGCGGCGATCGTCAGCGCCAAGAAGACGATCACCAGGGCACGCCCGGCCGCAGGGGCCACCGTGGCCAG
>Ga0187814_10000880_pt1 | contig 11002 bp, 3 predicted proteins | sample NC_S_4_FD_132450 | JGI IMG/M metagenome (GOLD analysis project Ga0187814, IMG submission 132450) | Wetland sediment microbial communities from Neuse River Estuary, North Carolina, USA - ASW-S_4 | ecosystem: Environmental > Aquatic > Freshwater > Wetlands > Sediment | place: USA: North Carolina...
GCTTGGGTTGGTGGTGACGACTGCGCCCGCTGGCCTTGGAAGTCCAGAGAATTCTTGAGCGCGCAGAGATCTTCACCAATCTCGCGGGCAGGCCAGCACTCGGCTGAGATTTACAAGCGACCGCTTTCACGATCTCAGCGCTACTGGCCGACGATCGCAATCGAGGACAACTGAGTCGTAAGGCGGTGCCCACGCCGGACGAGTGCTCCGCCACGAATGCGACACGGGGGCGGTGCACGGCCTGGGTTTGGGCCTCGCCACCGGGGCCGCGTGTGTGATCTTCCCGGGTGTAGGACTCCTCGGCGTGACTCGCCGTTGGTGGAGGCTCGGGCGCGGCGATCGGGGCCGTTACTGGGCACGTGAAGGGTGGCATGGCCGGCTACGACTTGGAGCGCTTCGGCGATGTGCTGAATAAGGGTCAGTCTGGGTTGATCGTCGTCTACGCGACGAACAACATGGCGGATCAGATCGCGGCCGACATCAAGGCCACCGACAAGTACGTGTCCCGAGAAACCCACCTCCGGCCCAGGAGACCCCGCCGTGATACAGCAGCACGGCGATGATCGAGACTGCACGCAAGCCGTCGAGCCCGGGCTGGTAAGTCAGCTCGAGACAGTTCCTACCGGCAATCGGACGCGTGTCGTTAACCGAAGACGAGTGTTCATTGGTGACCGCGACTGTGACCGTCGGCGATAACGCCGGGCTCACACTCGATAACGGTGCGCCTCGCCTGTGGCGCTTCGGTTCGACATCGTGGCCGCCGCTGATGCCGACGGATTGCTTGACGCTGCCCGGCTTGTTAGCGTCCCGTCTCTTGAGATCGTTGCATGGCGCACATTCGGATTCTGGGCCCGGTTGAGGCATCGATCGGCGAGCAGTCGTTGCCGGTCGGCGGGCGCACGCAGCTGAAGCTGTTCGCGTTCTTGGTGTTGCACGCCAACCGGGCCGTGTCGACTGACGCCTTGATTGACGCGGTATGGGGGCCGACCCGGTCGGGCGCGGACAACCGCCTGCAGATGGCGATTGCGCGCTTACGCAGGGCGCTCGAGCCGCTGAACGGAGATGCTGGACCGCTGATTCGGACCGTCAGCGGCGGCTACATGTTGTCGATCGGGCCGGACCAGCTCGACGCCGAGTTGTTCCAGGCTCGCGTTCAGGACGGGCGGCGCGCGCTTGAGGCGGGCGAGCCGGCGCATGCATCGGAGCTCTTGGAGGGCGCTCTGCAGCTGTGGCGGGGGCCGCCTCTGGCCGAGGTCGCGTTTGAGGACTTTGCCCAGGGCGAGATCCGGCGCCTGGAGGAGCTGCGCCTGATCGCGCTCGAGGCACGGATCGACGCCGACCTTCGGCTCGGACGACATGACGCCGTCATCGGTGAGCTCGAGGGCCTGCTCGTGGACCAGCCGACCCGTGAGCACCTCGCTGGCCAACTGATGCTTGCGCTCTACCGCTGCGGGCGCCAGGCCGACGCGCTCGAGGTCTATCAGCGCGCTCGCGCTCACCTCGCCCAGGAGCTCGGGCTGGAACCAGGACCGGCGCTGAAAACACTGCAAGCCGAGATCCTGGAGCAAGCGCCATCGTTGGAGGCGAGCATCGGGTCTCCGTACAGCGCCCGTCAACCCGCCGTGGGCGAGCTTGGTGAGCACGAGGCGCACAGACGCCGTCCGTCCGGGTCCAGCGAAGGGTCGGGCCGCCGGGTCTCCGCCCCGCTGCCGAATCGGCTGCAACCCCATGGGCCGTCCATATTCGTCGACCGGCGGCACCAGCTGGATGAGCTCGCCCGAGCTCTGACCGAAAGCGCCGCATCCGGTCGCCGAGCCGCGTTCGTGACGGGCGAGCCCGGAATCGGCAAGACTCGTCTGGTCAGCGAGATCGCGCACCAGGCCCACGCCGGCGGCACGCTCGTGCTTGCCGGCCGCTGCGACCAGGCGCTCGACCTGCCATACCAGCCATTCGTCGAGGCGCTCGAACAGCTCGTCGAGTACGCACCGAGAGAGCTGCTCGAGACTCACGTGGCGGAATATGGAGAGTCGGTGGCGAGGCTCGTCCCGGCGCTGGCGACGCGAGTCGGCGACTCACCGGCCTTGGCACCGGAGGCGAGCGAGTCCGAGCGATATGTGCTCTTTCGCGCGATCGAAGCGCTGCTCGTGGCGGCGTGCGCCCGCGGTCCGGTGTTGCTTGTGCTCGAGGACCTGCATTGGGCTGACGTGGCGACGCTGAAGCTGCTCAGGCGGCTGCTGACGTCGCCGAGGAGCCCGCCGCTGATGCTGCTCTCCACATGCCGTCTCGCCGAACTCGCCGCAGACCATCACCTGCGCGAGTTGCTCGCGGCCCTGCATCGGGAGCCGCACGTTCTCAGGCTCGAGTTGGCCGGCCTCGAAACCGACGACGTCGTGGAGTTGTTGCGCGGCATGGCGGACGACCCGCTCGAGACCGCCGACCATGAGCTCGCCCGAACGCTCACGGTCACCGCCGATGGCAATCCGTTCTTCATCACGGAGCTCCTGCGCGGTCTGACCGAGACCGGGACGCTTCTGAATGAAGACGGTCGCTGGCAGCGGCCGAGCGGCGCCGACGTAGCCGAGCAACTGCCGCTGAGCATCACCGAGACTCTGGCCACGCGGTTTCGGCACTTGGAAGAGGGTGTCCAGCGCTACCTGCTCCTGGCGGCCGTTTTCGGCGAGGAGTTCGAGCCCGAACTGATCTCCGGGATCGGCGGTGGGAGCTCCGCCGCCGAGTCTCTAGATCAAGCGGTCAAGAGCGCCGTGCTGATCGAGGTGCCGGGCGAGCCCCCTCGGTTCCGATTCGGACACGTCCTCATGCAGCGCTATCTCTATCGTGAGCTCGGCTCCGCCCGGCGGGCCATGCTGCACAGACAGGTCGCGCTCGCGCTGGAAAGCCGGCTCGACGAGGACCGAGCTTCCGCGGCCGAGGTGGCACGGCACTGGCTCGCCGCCGGCGAGTCCGAGCATGGCCAGGCACTTCGATACGCGGCCCGCGCCGGCGACGAGGCCCTGGCGAAGCTGGCGCCGGACGAGGCGCGTCGATGGTACGAGGTATCGCTTGGCCTGCTCGGCCGACAGCGAGAGCCAGGCGAGGCGGAGCGGTGCGACCTGCTGGTCAGGCGAGGCCTGGCCGAGCGCCAGGCCGGCGACCGCAGGTTCCGGGAAACACTCCTGGAGGCCGCGCAGATCGCGCAGCGGATAGGAGCCCAGCCCGAGCTCGTACGCGCTGCGCTGGCCAACACCCGCGGCATGCAGAGCGAGACCGGGATTGTCGACGAGGCGCGCATCGCCGCGCTCGAGGCAGCACTCCGGGTCGTCGGCGACGGCGACAGCGCCGTCCGCGCACGGCTGTTGGCGACGCAGGCGGCCGAGTTGATGTACTCACCGGACTGGGACCGTCGCGTCCGATTGAGCGATGAGGCGCTCGGGATCGCCCGCCGACTGGATGATCCGGATGCGCTCACGACGGTGCTCAACATGCGCTTCGTCACCCTGCTGGCGCCGGCGTCCCATGCCGAGCGGCGGGCCAACAGCGGAGAGGCTGTCGCCTCCGCCGAGCGGCAGAGCGATCCGCTGGCCCTTTTCTACGCCTACCACTGGCGCCAGTATGCGTGCATCGAGGCGGGAGACACGTCGGGCGCCCAATCCTGGGCGGCACAGGAGCGAGCGATTGCCGAGCGATTCCGCCAGCCGACGACACTCTGGCTGGCGCGGGCCGATGAGGCCAACCTGGCCATCATCGCGGGCGAGCTCGAGGCAGCGGATCGGCTCGCGACCACCGCTCTGGAGGTCGGCCGGCACAGCGAGCCGGATGCGCTGGCGTGCTTTGCGGCTCAGCAGACGTCGGTCGCGTTCGAGTCGGGGCGGCTGGGAGAGCTGATTCCGATGCTCGAGCAGGCGGTGGACGCGAACCCGGGTGTGCCGGGGCTTCGGGCGACACTCGCTCTGGCCCTCGGTGAAGCTTCGCGGGCCGAGGAGGCGCGGATTATTCTCGATCAAGCCGCTGTCTCCGGCTTCCGAGACCTGCCCTACGACGTCACCTGGTTGGCGGTGGCGTGTATCTACGCGCACATCGCCTCTGAGCTGGGGGACAGTGCGGCTTCGGCGGCGTTGTACGAGCTGCTCGAGCCGTGGCATGAGCAGGTCGCCTTTCCAGCCTTCGGGGTGTGGGGTCCTGTCGACCTCTATCTCGGATCTGCCGCCCGTGCGATGGGGCAGCTGAATGCCGCCGAGCGCCACCTCTCCGAGGCAGCGGCGATTGCCACGCGAGCAGGCGCACCGATCTGGGACGCTCGAGCCAAGAGCCAACTGGCGCGACTGGCTGCCGTGAAACGGTGAGCGAGTCGACACAGACTGGAGCCGAACAACGAGTCAAGGTCGCGATCCTTGGTGGCGGCTGCGGCGGACTCGCGGCCGCTTGGGAGCTGACCGCGACCCCCGAGCTGCGTGAGCGTTTCGAGGTCACCGTGTATCAGCTCGGCTGGCAGCTCGGCGGCAAGGGAGCAAGCGGTCGGATGCCGCATCGAAGCGGAGACGGCGAGGGCGGACAGCGGATCGAGGAGCACGGGTTGCACATCTGGTTCGGCTTCTACGAGCACGCTTTCCGGATGCTTAGGGGTGCCTACGAGGAGGCGCAGCTGGCGACCGGCGAGGACTGGTGGAGGGTGCCATTCGAGAAGTGCAATTCCGTGTCACTGTACGAGCGCAGAGACGACGACACGTGGGTTAGGCAGCCGGTCGACTTGCCTCCACGCGGAGGGGCGGACCGCGGCCCGCCGATCGAGCCTCGACGCGCGCCGCTTGGACGGGTCATCGCGCGCAGCACGAGACTTCTCGCCACCGGCTTGCGGGCCGAGCTGGAGCCGACCGGCCGGAGGCGGGGCGCCCCGCGCGCGCAGCAGACCGACTCGGAGCTCGCGGCCGCGGTTTCGATCCTCGATCGGATCGCCGGAGAGATGGAGCAAATCGAGTCCCCCGTGACCCTTGGTGCCGACGGAGCTCGGACCGCCACGCGGGGCTTCGGGCGGGTCATCGGACGTCCGCCCCGAGGCGTTCGCACGGCGGCTGTCGACCCGCTATTCGACCGGCTCTCGCACCACGTCCGCCAACTGCAGCGCGAGCTAGGGATCCGGCAAGTCTCGGACCGAGTGCGCCTCTGGAGCGGCGTGCTCGAGCTGGTCGCGGCCTCGCTGCGCGGCATCCTGCGTGACGACGTCCTGTGGCGCGGCTTTTCCGTCCTCGATGAGGAGGATCTGCGTGAGTGGCTGGGCCGCCACGGCGCGACCCGGGAGACGCTGGAGCGCTCGCCCGTGCTGCGTGGCCTCTACGACTTGACGTTCGCATACCGGGGTGGAGACAAGCGACGACCGAGCTTGGCGGCGGGCAAGGGCCTTCAATCGCTGCTGATGATGATCAACTACGAAGGTGCGTTCATGTGGCGGATGCGGGCCGGAATGGGAGACGTCGTGTTCGCGCCGCTGTACCTCGCGTTGAGGCAGCGTGGAGTGGAGTTTCAGTTCTTCTCGCGGGTCACGCGGCTGCGCCTGATGCCGGGGCGAGCTCTGGTCGACGCGATAGAGCTGATCCGGGAGGCGACTCTCGCGGCGGGCCTACGGCAATACGACCCGCTCAAACGGATCGGCCCGTGGTGGTGCTGGCCAGCCGCGCCGGACTACGACCAGCTCAGCGACGTCGAGCCCGAGGTGCAGACGCTCAACCGCGGCGTCGACTTCGACGAAGTTGTGCTCGCCATCCCGGTCGGCGCATTGGGCGAGCTTTGCGACGAGCTCGCGTCAGCAAATCCGCGCTTCAAGCAGATGCTCGACGGCGCCGAAACGGTGCGGACCAAGGCCTTCCAGGTGTGGTTGACCAAGCCGATCGACGAGCTTCGCGGGCGGCGGCCTGGCATCGACAGCCTCGACCCTCCGGCAACCGGCTATGCCGAGCCGTTTGACACTTACTGCGACATGAGCCATCTGCTCGAGGCAGAGGCCTACGATGGCGACGATGGGCCGAAGGGAGTGGCCTACTTCTGTGCGGTGCTCCCGGATAGTGCCGGGGCGACGCAAGCCGAGGAATCGGTTCGCGCCGGTGCCATCGACTATCTCGAGCAGGAAAGCCAGGTGATCTGGCCCGGAGCATTCCCAGACGGGGCATTCGACTGGAGCGTCGTCTTCGACCCTCTCGGTCGCGTCGGACCCGGTCGGCTTGAGGCGCAGTACTTCCGGGCGAACATCGCCGCAACGGATCGGTATGTGACGACGCCGGCTGGAAGCATCGACTCCCGGCTTGACCCCGACCAGTCAGGCTTCGAGAACCTGGTTCTCGCGGGCGATTGGACGCACAGCGGGATCGACGGTGGGTGCGTGGAGGCGGCCGTGATCTCAGGGGAGCGCGCCGCCCAGGGGCTTATCGCACGAGATCTCGGCGCCGGGCGTCGCGCCGGCCGACGCAGCCGCTACGTGGACTACGGGGCACTCGCCACGGCACCCGGACCCCTACTGTGCGAGCGCGCACGGCTGTATTGCTTCTTCGTCGAGACCGATCGCGCGCGCGTCCAGCAGCTCTGCGATCGGGTGCTCAAGCAGCCCACCGGCGGCGCGCTGCGATATCGGGTGCCACGCCTCGCGCCGGTCATCCTCACGTTCGGCATGATCGCCGGCCTCCGCTCGCTCCACTCCGACCACGCCGGCCGGGGTAGCGCGTCCGAGTCTGAGGCGGCGATCTGGGTACCGACGATCGGCCAGCGGCACGAGGACGGTCGCTATGTGGACGACCACCTGGCGATCTTCATGCCTTACATCTGGGTTGACGACCCGATCGCGTTTGCCTCTGGCCGCGAGGTGTACGGCTTCGCCAAGACCCAAGGGTGGATGCGCAGCCTGGGAGACCCTCGCGCGGACGCCGAGTCACCCTACGGCGCGCAGGCCCCACGGAACCCACCCGACGAGCTCGTCTTGGACGTTCACGGCGCTGCCGAGTACGGGGCCGGCTCAGAGCTGGGTCGCCAGCGACTGATCACGATCCGTCGACAGCCGCGCGTTCGCGGGGGCGAGTCCACCGGCTCATCGCGTGACTCGCAAGCTCAAGGCAGCGAGGTGGCGACGTTGGTCGGTCATTGCCTGTCGGAGCTTGAGCCCAACTCGGATCCGTACTCGCCGGGCGCTCCGCGCCGGTCCCTCGTTCTTCCGCGCCGCGTCGCAGGCGCCCGGTCCCGAGCCGCGGCCATGGCCGAGGTGCTGTCAGACCAGGCCGTGCGCCACGTGTTCCTCAAGCAGATCCGCGACGCCGAGTTCGGCGAGCTCGCCGCGCTCCAGCAGGTCGTCGAGGCTCGCTCCTCTGTGACTCCGGACTCGCTTCGATGGCGCCGGTTGCGGGGTCCGTACGAGCTGTCGGTCAAGTTGCTCGCCAGCCACCCGCTCGAGGACGAGCTGGGCCTCGTACCGACACAGACGATCAAGCTCGCATTCGCGGCGGAGTTCGGGTTTCGGATGGAGCCGGGCGTGGTGCGGTGGCCGTGAAAACTACGGCCTCCGATTACTCACACGGCCGCCCGAGCTAGCTCGGCGTGCTCCGCTGACAGGTTCGCTGGTATGGGATGTTGGGTGCATACTCAGACCACTCTGCCGTGCTGAGCCCGGCGCCGAGAAAGCGGCACACCCGGTCGCGCAGTTCGGCAAACGATGCCGGCAAAGGCACGGCCTGCCATAGCCGGACCGTGTTGTCGTCGCCGCCCGAGGCCAGAAACTGCCCAGCTCGACTGAAGGCGACACTCTCGACGGGCGCCGTATGTCCCGTGAGGGGACTGCCTAGCTCCGTTCCGGTGGTCACATCCCACAGTCGCACAGTCTCGTCGCTGCCCGCCGAGGCGAGGGTTTCTCCGTCCGGGCTGAACGCGACGCTCCGGACGAAGCTCAGGTTACCGGTCAGCGTGTGGACGGAGCGGTAGGAACGTGTGTCAACGTCCCACAGATGGATCGTGTCATCACCGCCGCCGGAGGCGAGCAGACGCCCGTCCGGCGAGAAGGCCAAGGTGAAGACAGCGGCGTTCTGGGCAATCAGCGGGCCGAGCGGCAGTTGCGTGCGCGCGTTCCATAGCCGTATCGCCCGGCCGTCCCCGCCAGATGCGATTTCGCTGCCGTTGGGACTGAAAGCGACGGCAAAGACAGGTCCGAAGTTCCCGCCCATTGGCCTTCCGACCTCGGCGTGGGTACGGACGTCCCACACGCGGACGGTACCGTCGGCGCCCCCTGACACCAGCCTCGCGCCCGTGTTGTCGAAGGCGATCGAGTACACCCAACCCGTGTGAGCCCCAAACGGCGCGCCGAGCTCCCGACCGTTGGAAACATCCCACAGCCGGATGGTGCCATCGGAGTACGACGCCGCCAGAACGCGTCCGGTCGGGTTGAACACCAGGGACGTCACCCGAGCTCCGTGACCGCTGATCACCCCCTCCGGCGCTCCGTTGCGACTCGAAAGAAAGATCTGACCGCTGTGCCCGCCAGAGGCGATCACCTGGCCGTTGGGGCTGATCGCAACCTTGGTCGTTCCGTGTCTGTCGACTACGAGCGCTTGGCCGTAGCGCGGACCGAGCGGGTAGCTCCAAAGGCTGATCGTCCCGTCGGCGATGGCGCCGGCGAGCGTCTTGCCGTCCGGGCTGAAGGCGATGCTCAAGACGCCGCCCAGGGGACTGTTCAGGATCGGGGGACTCCGGTGCGCCGAGAGGTCCCAGAGCGTGACCGCGCCGGAGCCGACGGCAAGAGACCGTCCGTCGGGGCTGAACGCGATGCTGTTGACGAGGGTGAAACCGGGCAGTGAGCGCTCTGTGCGTGTTGCCAGGTTCCAAAGATCGACCGGGCCGCGGCCACCCCCGGCGGCTAGTGTCCTGCCGTCTGGGCTGAACGCGACGCTGTAGACGGCGCCCGTGTCGCCGGCCAGCGGCCGGCCAAGCTCGTGGTCGGTGACTGTGCTCCATAGCACCACGGCCCCCCCGCTGCTGGCGGCCAAAACGGCTCCATCAGGGCTGAAGGCGACGCTCCTGGTCCCTCCGCTCGGGGCCGGAAGCAGTGTCCGTTTGTGAGTGACGGTGTTCCACAGCAGAACGGCTCCCTGCAAGCCGCCGGCGGCCAGCAGATTGCCATGCCGGCTGAAGGCGACACTGGTAATGGTGCCGCTGTGGTACGGGATCACCCCTTGCTCTGCGTGGCGCCGCACACTCCACAGGAAGATCTCATTGAAGCTGCCGGAGGCGAGGATCTGACCAGTTGGGTCGAACGCGTCGCTGTACAGCGGCCTGTCGGCCCTGAGCGGCGGGCCAAGCGGGTAATGAGCTCCGCTCGTTACGGTCCACAGCCTGATCGTCTTGTCGCCGCTGGCTGAGGCCAGCACCGTGCCCACCGGGCTGAACGCGACGCTGTTGACCGCGGCGGTGTGCCCCTGGAGGATGCCCACCGTCCCGGAGCTATCGACGTCGTCCAACGTGGCCAGCAGGTTTCGCTCGGCGATGGGTTGCGGGCTTTCGCCGTACGCCGCGAGGTCCAGCAGCAGGGAGACGTCGGGCCGGCTCGAGAGCTGTGACTCGGCTCGGCTGGTGAGCCCGAAGTACGTGGCCTCGCGCTTCTCTCTGTTGGCGCTGGTGCTCTGATCGCGTGCGTACTGCAAGAGCACGATCAGCGCGAGGAGGAGGATCACGAGGCTGACCGCCAGGCCTAGGGTGATGCGGGCCCGGCGTTTGAAGCGGCGGGCCTGGGCCCGCTGCGTCTGCGCCTCTGCCTCGGCCTGCTGCTTGGCGAGCTCCAGCCTCGCGTTCTGCCGCTGATCGCGCCAGTCGAGAATCGGCGCAGCGAGCCGGTCGTGGAAGATCTCGTACCGCGCCTCGGTGGTCCCCGGCGCGGGGTCAACGGCGCGTACGATGCGCTGCTCGTAGAGCCGCGCGAGGACCGAGTCGACCGTGTCGTGGGGGTGGCCCGTCATCTGGGCGAGGTCGCCGGCCGTGTGGGCGACCTTGGCTCCCGACGGGGTGACGAGGTCTCGGAAGATGTCCGTGGCCGTCTCGAACTCGGGGCCGGCAAGCCCAGCCAGAGCCCGGCTGACGTGGTTGCGCACGATCGTCTCGGCGCCTCCCAACTCTCCGTCCAGCGTCACCTTGCGCAGTATCCGTGAGCCCTGTGCGTGCTCGCACTCCCATAACCGGGTCATGACGAGCTGCAGGAAGGGCGTCTCGATCTCGTCGGTGGCCGAGGCGGGCCAACTGGGTCCTCCGTTTCGATCGGTACGCCCGGCGCCGAGCGCGAGGTTGCCTCGTCGGACCTCGTCGAGTACGGCCTCGGTCAGGTCATCGTCCAGTGCAATCCGCCCTTCGCCGTGGTGCTCGGCGTTGTAGACCTCAACCGGCTTTTCAATCGCGTCGCGAGCCGCCTCCCGAGTCATGTACTCGAGGTGCAAATAGTTGTTATAGACGTTGGTGATACGCCCGCTGAACAGGTCGCCGAGCCTGCCGTAGGCATCCTCGCGGAGCGCAATCAGGAAGTTGGCGCGCACTTCCGGCGAGTTGACACACTCGGCCAGCTCGTCGGCCAGGCGGTCCGGCTTGGGGCCGGCCAGGCGATAGCTGAAGTGCTCCTCGAACTGATCGAGGATGATTACGAGGGTCGCGTCGAGGGTGGTGGTGGCCGCGCGTATCGCGGCGGCCAGTCCAGTCCCCGACGCGGTCGCAGAGCCGTCGCCGGCCTCGCCCGCCGGGGTTAGCCGGCGCGCCTGCCTCTCCACCTCCGAAATCAGGTCGTCCACAGGCTCGTCTTTCCATGCGCTGAAGACGATGGGGACGAACCTCGGGGATCGTCCCGCCTCGAGGCTCTGGGCGGCCAGCTCTCGAAGGCGCGCCGCCACGCCCGCACGCAGAAGTGAGCTCTTGCCGACGCCGCTTTCGGCGTAGAGGAGCGTGAGCCGCGCCGTGCGCAGGTGGGCCAGGATGACCTTCCGTTCGGTGGTCCGTCCGAAGA
>Ga0187814_10000881_pt1 | contig 11001 bp, 10 predicted proteins | sample NC_S_4_FD_132450 | JGI IMG/M metagenome (GOLD analysis project Ga0187814, IMG submission 132450) | Wetland sediment microbial communities from Neuse River Estuary, North Carolina, USA - ASW-S_4 | ecosystem: Environmental > Aquatic > Freshwater > Wetlands > Sediment | place: USA: North Carolina...
ATCGCGCCCGGCGCGGCGACCACCGAGCGGGAGCTCGCCGAGCTGGTCTGCTTCCTCGTCTCGGAGGCAGGCGGCTACCTCAGCGGTTGCCGGCTAGAGCTCGGGGCCGTCGCATGATTACGCGCGCGCGGCGGGCCGCCGTGGCCGTGCTCGCCTGCGCGGCCGCAAGCGGCTGTGGCGGATCCACCATGACCACGGCCCCGTCGAGGACGGCGGCGTCCAGTGGGACCGCGAGCCTCCCGCTGACGGCCCACACCGCGACCACGCCCACGCCCCCACCGCGCCCCAGGCCGAAGGCGAAACCGAGGCCCTCCCCGGCCTCGCTGCCGCAGACGGACCAATTGCCCTCGGCCGACACCCCGGTATTTCATGCTGAGATGGCGGCCCTCTGGCGCGGAATCCGCGAAAACTCGCTGGGAGCCGCGATGCCCGCATTCTTTCCCGAGGGCGCGTATGCCCAGGTCAAGCAGATCGCCGATCCGCGCGGCGACTACGCTCGCCGCCTGCTCGCCGACTACGGTCTCGACCTCAGCGCGGCCCATGCTCTGCTCGGCGCAGATCCCAAGGGCGCCAGGCTGCTGCAGGTCCAGGTCCCCGCGAGCTACGCGCATTGGGTCAGTCCGGGCGCCTGTTACAACGGCGTCGGCTACTACGAGCTCCCCAATGCGCGGATCGTCTACCGCCAGGGCGGCGAGGTCCGGTCATTCGGGATCGCGTCGATGATCTCCTGGCGAGGTGTGTGGTACGTGGTTCATCTGGGCGCAGTGCTGCGCCCATCCGCCGGCGGCGTCGTCGATGATCCAAGCACCGGGACCGGTGAGTCGGCGCCGTCGTCGACCTGCTGAACGGCCCGAACCTGCAACGCGCGACAATGGGAGTGTGAGGAGGCAAGTCACACGCTGGCTTGGACCGTGGCTCCTGCTCTCGGCGGGACTGATCGTCGCGACTGCGGCGTCCGGGACCCCGACCACCGCTTCCAATCGGCACGCAGCGCAACGCGATACCTCGCGCCTGATGGCGTCGCTGGTGCTGCCTCCGGGTGCGACGCCGGCGGTGGGAGACCCGTCGCGGGCGAAGGCATTGGATCAGGCGCCCACCGGCCCGAGGACCCCAGACCTCGTGACGTTGACGAGGTACTGGCGGATTCCGGGGGATCCTCAGACGGTTCTGGGCTGGATCAAGGATCACCGTCCGGCCGGTTCTGAGGGGAACATGGGTGGGGGGTCGGCGAGGCCCGGGGGCCTGACCACTAGCTGGGCCGGTTTTGGGTTCGCGCCGGTCAGCGGAACGCTCTCCTATCGCGAGCTGATCGTCGCCGTCGCTCAGGCGGCGGGAGGCGGGACCGCGCTGCGGGCCGACGCCGAGGTGGTGTGGGTGGTGACGCGGTCCGCTCGCGAGCGCGTCCCAACAGGCGTCACGGTGGTGACGATCACGGTGCGGCGACCGCTCGGAGTGCGCGGCTCCGCCAAACCAATTTCGTTGACCGTTACGCGCCAGCGGACGGTCCGCCGGATCGTGGAATTCGTCGACGCGCTCCCGACGGCCCAGCCGGGCACCGTCGCCTGCCCAAACGACGTCGGACCGATGGTCGAACTCGACTTCCGGGCGAGGCGGGGTGCCCCGCCGGTCGCTGTAGCGATTGCCGACGGCAGCGGCTGCGGGTTCGTGACATTCGCGATCCGAGGCCACACCGAGCCCAAGCTGGCGGACGGGCCTAGGCTGATCAAGCAGCTGACCTCGCTGCTCGGCATCAGCCTGGGCTGAGACGCCGCTGACGGCCGTCGGTATCGGCTGACAAGCTGCAGGCAACGGTCAGTCCGGGCTGAGCGCCCGCAGACGGTTGCATCTGAGGTTGTTTCTGCCAGGCAAGCCATAAAGGCTTGCGACAGTTGTGTCGATGCTTGGTCCTATGAGCGCAACTACCGCAGCGGCGCGGGAGCGGTTGCCTCAGGACGTCGAATATCCGCCAGGCCTGGTTCCGCCCTCGCAGCGCGGGCGCTCGGACCGTTTGATCGGTGATGTGATCGTCGACCTCGGCTTTGCGCGACGTGAGACCGTCGAGGAGGCCGTCAAGCTGGCGCGCGAGCAGGGCCGCCCGACGGGGCGAGTGATGGTCGAGGTGGGCGCGCTGCGTCACGATCAACTGGCGCGTGCGCTGGCCGAGCGATTTGGGGTCGACTACGTCGACCTCTCGGTATTCGAGATCGACATGGGTGCCGCCAACCTTGTGGCTGTCGACGTGGCGAAGCGATATCAGGCGGTACCAGTGGGCTTCCTTCCCGACCGGAGCGTCCTGCTGGCGATGGTCGACCCCACCAACGTCCTGACGCTCGACGAGATCACGATGATCACGGGCAGGAAAGTTCGGCCAGCCGCCGCCGCGGCCGAGGATATCGCTGCCCTGCTCGCCCGGCTCAACCGCCTGGAGGAGAACGTCGTCGAACTGGAGGACGACGAGCCGGAGATCGATCTCGCGCTGCTGGATGGGCTCGACAACGAGGCGCCGATCATCAAGCTTGTGCACTCGCTGATCGCCCACGCGGTTGAGCAGAGCGCGTCGGATATCCATTGTGATCCAGAGGCCGGCGACATGCGGGTGCTCTACCGGGTCGATGGCGTGCTGACACAGGCGGCCACGATCGCTCGCTCGATGGCCGCGAGGGTGGTCGCCCGCATCAAGATCATGTCCAACATCGACATCTCCGAGCGCCGCCTCCCGCAGGACGGCCGCCTGGCCGTCACGATCGACGGCCGCCGCGTCGACGTCCGCGTGGCCACGCTGCCGCTCGTTCAGGGGGAGGGCGTCGTGATGCGAATACTCGACAGCGGCGCGGTCGTGCGCGACCTCGAGTCGCTGGGGATGCAGGATTTCGAGCGGGAGCGCTTCCTGACAGCGATCAACAAGCCGTACGGAGCCGTGCTCGTCACCGGACCGACCGGCTCGGGGAAGACGACCACGTTGTATGCCGCGATTGGCCGGATCAACGACGGCCAGCGCAGCATCCTCACGATCGAGGATCCGGTTGAGTCGGCGATCGGGGGCGTCAAGCAGATGCAGGTCGCCCCCAAGGCCGGGGTGACGTTCGCGAGCGGGCTGCGATCGATGCTGCGTGCCGATCCCGACGTGATCATGGTCGGCGAGGTCCGCGACCGCGAGACGGCCGAGATCGCCGTCCAGGCGGCGCTCACCGGGCATCTGGTGCTCTCCACGCTTCATACCCGTGACGCCCCCAGCACGATCACCCGCGTAATCGACATGGGGATCGAGCCGTTCATGGTCCCGGCTGCGGTCGACTGCGTGGTCGCGCAGCGTCTCGCGCGGACGCTCTGCGGCCACTGCAAGCAGACCGCCAAGGTCCCCGCGAGCCTACGGGCAGAGCACGGTCTTGAGAAGGTGGAGCTGTTCGAGCCGGTCGGGTGCCTCCGCTGCGGGCACACGGGCTATTCGGGTCGCACCGGCCTCTACGAGGTCATGCCGATGAACGACGTGATCCGCTCGCTGGTGCTGGATCGGCGCGGGGTCGACGAAATCGCCGCCGCCGCGCTCGCGGCCGGGATGCGGACGATGCGCGATGACGGCATCCAGAAGACCAGGCAGGGCATCACGACGCTGGCCGAAGTGGCACGCGTGACCGCCGTGCTCTGATCGCCGGCCCGGTCTGGGCGGGATCGCCGATCTGGGCGGGATCGCCGGCCTGGTCTGCGCGACGAGTCAGGGCGGGATCGGAGGTCGCCCCGGCCGGGCCGCCTACGAAGCAGCCCTGCCCTTGACGAGTTTCAGCGAGCTGGGCCTCTGCGCCGGAGGCGTCGGGCCGGACGCGAGATTGTGTCCGCGAGTGCGGTCCTCTTCGGGATCGGTGCTGTTGGCGGCTGCGGGCGTTGCGAGATGGAAGCCTTGCGCCAGCTCGCAGCCGATCGCGCGGACGCTTGTGAGTTGGCGGGGCGTTTCGATCCCCTCGGCGACGATGCTCAGATCGAGATGGTGGCCGAGATCGACGATCCCCCGCGTCAGCGCGAAGTCGGCGTCATTGTGGGTGATGCGCTCGATGAAGGGGCGAGGGATCTTGAGGCAGTCGAAGGGAAGCTGGCTGAGCCGGCTGAGCGACGAGTAGCCGGTGCCGAAATCATCGAGGGCTAGCCGCACGCCGAGCTTCTTGAGCTCGTGCAGGATTTCCCTGCTCATGTCGTGCTCGCGGATGACCGTGCTCTCGGTGATCTCGAGCACGAGCTCGTCGGATGCGATCGCTGAGGCCGCCAGTGCCGCGGAGACGTCGTCGAGGATCTCGTAGTCCTTTAGGTTGATGAGCGAGAGGTTGACCGCGACCTCCAGCGGTACCTCCGAGAGCTGTTGCCAGACGGCGGTTTGCTTACAGGCGGCGCGCAGGGCCCAGCGCGTGAGCGGGATGATCAGCCCGGTCTGCTCGGCTAGCTCGATGAACGTGCCGGGCAGAAGGAGGCCGCGAGTGGGGTGCTCCCAGCGCATCAGGGCTTCGTATCCGGTCAGCTCGCCGTCGGTCAGCCGGAACAGCGGCTGGTAATGCAGTACGAATTCGTCACGCTCCAGGGCCAGCCGCAGATCGGCTTCGAGCTCGAGTTGGTCGAGCGCTGCCGTATGCATGACGGGGCGGTAGAGCTTCGCCTGTGCCTTGCCGGAGCGCTTTGCCTCGTATAGCGCGAGGTCGGCGTCACGCAGGATCTCCTGCGCGGTCTGGTCCGAGCTGCCGCAGGCGATGCCGATGCTGGCGCTCGGGGTGATGGCGCGCCTGTGAACCTCGATCGGCGCGGAGAGCTCTCGCAGGATGCGGTCGGCGATGCGCGGCGCCCGCATGTTCGCGTCAAGTCCGACCAGCAGGACGGCGAATTCGTCGCCGCCCATCCGGGCGACCGTATCGCCGGTGCGCATGCACCTGCTGAGACGGTGAGCCATCTCGGTGAGGAACTCGTCGCCGGCGGCGTGTCCGAGGCTGTCGTTCACGGTCTTGAAGTTGTCCAGGTCGATGAACAGGACCGCGGTGTCGGCTCGTCCCGATGCTTGGCCCAGGCGCTCCTCGAATCGCGCCCTGTTGGCCAGGCCGGTCAGGGGATCGTGGAACGCGCGCTTGCGGAGCTGCTCGCCGAGCTTGTGGCGTTCGGTCACGTCGCGGCTGTTCAGCACGATCCCCCTCACCTTGGGATCGTCGAGCAGGTTGTTGAAGACCGTCTCCAGCCACCGCGCCGACCCGTCCGCGTGGCGCCACCTGCACTCGACCGGCTTGACCAGCCCGTCCCCCGCCCGCACCCGCCGGAAGCTCTCCACCATCAGCGGAGCGTCATCGGGATCCAGCAGGTGAGCGACGGGTGTGCCGACCTGGACTTCGGTGCGGAAGCTGAGCATCCGCGCGATCGCCGGACTCTGGAAGATCACGTCGCCGTCGGCATCGACGATCGTCACGAGGTCCAGCGAACTGTCGATCAGCGCGCGCATCCTCGCGTCGGCGCGTCCGAGGCCACGTAGCACGCCTGCCCCGGCAACCACGACCAGGGCGCTGAACACGAGTGCGATCAGTTGGCGGTCATTGGCGCCGACGCTCGTGGTCAGCACCAGCACCCACAGGCCGGCCACGGCTAGCAGCGTCGCAACCGCAAGCCACCGTCGTGGACGCGTGCGCAGACTGCTCCGCGGCCAGGGGTTCTCGGCCTCGACGGTCGCGCGGTCACCCGCGCGACGGGCGAGCGGTCCGGAGCCGACGCGTATCCGGTGCCATCTGGAGACCATCAAGCCTCCTGCGACCCCACCAACCGGCGCGCTCGTGGCGGCGCTTGACCGATAAGCGAGTAGTCGAGCTGCACCATTCCCACCTTCCACGTGAAAACCGGCAACCGAGCTATCTCACGCGGAGTGAGACCTCTAGCTTTGCGTCCCCGGCTCACGCCGGGTTTGCCCGCTTATCGGTAGGTTGTTTTGTTCGGTCCGTTGTCGGTCCTGCACTCCAGATCGGCCAGATATGGCGGCGGCTCGGCCCGCTCGCGGCGAGACTAGACAGATGTTCGAGGCTGGATTCGCGACGTGGGCGCTTCGGTGTGCATGCCGAGTGCGTCCTGCGGGTGCGCGCTGCGGTCAGGAAGGGGCCTCTGCCCACGGCACGACCACCGCGTCCTCGTGCGGTGAGTCACGGGCGACCACGTACTCGGCCGGTTCGGTGCTCGACAGGTTCTCGAGCACGTGCGTCTCCCGCGGCGGCACGTAGACCAGATCCCTGGGGTCCAGCAGGAGCTCGTGCTCTAGGTGGTCGCCCCACTTCACGCGCAGGGAACCGGAGAGCATGTACACGGCGCTCTCGCATCCCTCGTGGTAGTGGGGCCGAGACTGGGCGCCAGGCGGCACTCGAAAGACGGCCATGTAGATGTTGCGAGCACCCGCGGTGACCTGGGAGATCTCCGAGCCACCGACGACGCCGCGGGGGACATCACGGTCGGGTCCGGGTTTGACGACCTTCATCGGCTCCGCTCGCTCACATGGCCCAGTCTATATTTGCCGCGACGAGGTGACCTCGATCTGAAGCGGTGGCTGCGGCGCCGCCTCGTGGTCGACCTGGAGCGTGGTGTGGTGGATCTCGAAGCGCTCTGCGAGCACGCGTTGGAGTTGACGGCGAAGCTCATGGCAGTCGGCTCCGGCACGGACCACGACGTGCGCAGACAGGGCGGGAAATCCGGAGGTCACCTCCCACACATGCAGGTCGTGTACTTCGACGACCCCGGGCACGGCGGCGAGCTCCTGTCCAATCCGCACCGGATCCAGGCCCGACGGGGCCGCCTCCATGAACACGCGCGCTGAGGCCTTCAGGAGCCCGTAGGCCGCGTGCAGCATCAGCGCGGCGATCACCAACGAGGCGATCGCGTCGGCGCGGTCAAAGCCGGTTGCGAGGATCAGGACGGCCGCGATCGCCGTCGCGATGAATCCGTACAGGTCGGTCAGGATGTGCCGGTAGGGACCCTCGACGTTGAGGCTGCGCTGCCCGCCCGAGTTGTGGCTGAGGACACGCACCGCCAGCAGGTTGACCGCGATCCCTGCCAGGGCGACAGCCAGCACGACCCCGCCCTCCACCTCGGGCGGCGAGATCAGGCGGACGACCGACTCGTAGACGATCAGCAGGGCAAGCACGAGGAGCGTGATCCCGTTGGCCTGAGCGCTGAGGATCTCCGCCCGGCCCAGCCCGTACGTCAGCGAGCCCTGCGCCGGCCGGGTGGCGAGCCGCGCTGCCGCCAGGGACATCGCCAGGGCGGCCGCGTCGGTCAGCATGTGCGCGGCGTCGGAGAGCAGCGCCAGTGACGAGGCGATCGCACCCGCAACGACCTCCACGACCATGAAGGCGCCGATCAAGCCCAGCGCGATCGTCAGCGACCGCCGGTCGGCTTCCCTCCTCACGTGCACGTGATCATGCGCCACAGGCGGATCCTACGACGGTTAGTAACTAGTTAAGCGACGGATCGAGGGGCATCCGCGCGACCAGCGCGTAGCTGCCTCCCTTGCGGGTCAGCACGGCGGACCACAGATCGCGGGGCGAAGCTGAGAACGCGTCCCCGCTCCTGGCCTGCTCGAGGATCCAGTCGCCGCGGTCGAGCTCTGCATCGAGCTGGCCGGGGCCCCACCCAGAATGGCCCGCGAATGCGCGGGCGGTGCGCAGGCCCGCCGAGCGCTCCTCCGGCGACGAGCCCGTCCCCAGCACGCCGACGTCGTCGAATGCCAGCAGCGCTGCGTCACCCGCGTCTTCGAAATGGCCGAGGATCACGACCGACGATGGCTGCACGGGGCCACCGATGAACAGCGGCTCGTCCCGATCGATGATGTCCTCGACCTCCGGCACGGCCTCTCCGACGCTCGTCTCTGACGGGCGGTTGAGCACCAGCCCGAAGGCGCCCTCCTCGGAGTGCTCGACGACGAGCACGACGGTCCGCCAGAAATTGGGGTCAACCAACCCCGGCCCAGCGATCAGAAGCTGTCCTCGGATCGACTCCATCACAACCCCAGGGAGCGGCCCAGGACCTCCTTCATGATCTCGTCGGTGCCGCCGCCGATCGGGCCGAGTCGTGCATCGCGGGCGGAGCGCTCGATCCCGTACTCGACCATGTACCCCGCGCCACCGTGGATCTGCAGGCAGCTGTCCATCACCTCGAATGCCGAGCGCTGGGTCGCGAGCTTCGCGATCGTAACCTCCCTCACCGCGTCCTCTCCCGCGACATAGCTCCGCAGAGCCGAGTACGTCACATCACGCCCGGCCTCGATCGTCAGCGCGATTTCAGCGAGCTTGTGCCGGATCGCCTGGTGCGAGCCGATCGCCTTTCCGAAGCTGCGGCGCTCGCGCGCGTAGCGAAGCGTTCGCTCGAAGGCGACCTGCATCGCGCCCACGGCGCCCAGCGCCATCAGCAGCCGCTCCCACTGGAAGTTGGCCATGATCAGGTAGAAGCCCTTGTGCTCCTCGCCCAGCAGGTTCTCTTCCGGGACAAACACGTCGTCGAAGCTGATCAGGGCGGTGTCGGAGGCGTGCCAGCCGAGCTTCTCGAGCGCGCGCGACTGGACTCCGGGACCGCGCTCGACGATCAGGAACGAGATCCCGTGGTGACCACCCTGCTCGGTCGTCTTGACCGCCGTCACCAGGATGTCGGCGCGCATGCCCCCGGTGATGAACGTCTTGGACCCGTTGACGAGGTAGCCGCCGTCGGCCTTCCGTGCGAGCGTGCGAATCGAGGCGACGTCGGAGCCGGCGTCGGGCTCGGTGATCGCCAGCGCCGCAATCTTCTCTGCGCGAATCCCCGGGACGAGGTATCGCTGTTTCTGCTGCTCGGTCCCGAATCTCCAGATTGGCGGCAGCGCGATCCCGGAGTGCGCGCCGATGCCCGCGGCCACGCCACCCGAGCCACACCGCGCCAGCTCTTCGACGAACACCGCGTCCGCGACCGGGTCGCCGTCGCCGCCGTACTCGGGTGGGAACTTCAACCCGATGTAGCCGAGCTCGGCGAGCCGCTCGAAGACCTCGTTTGGGAACCAGCGGGCCTCCTCCCACTCGGTGGAGCGGGGAAGCAGTTCCTTCTCGACGAACTGCCGAACGGCCACGCGGAACTGCTCGTGGTCGTCGGTGAAAGGTGGGGTCGGGTGGCGCAACGTCGCCGGTCCAGCACCTGCCTTCTGTGCGAGCGCATCCACCTGGCGAACCGTATCCGCTCCGGGCTGCGGGAGCGCCCGCGCTACAGCCCGTAGGAGCGACCGATCACGTCGAGCATGATCTCGTCGGTGCCGGCGCCGATGCGGTTCAGCCGCAGGTCACGCCAGGAGCGCTCGATTCCGTACTCCTTCATGTATCCGTTGCCGCCGTGGATCTGGATGCACTCGTCGGCCACCTCGACCGCGATCCGCGCCGCATACAGCTTGGCCATCGTAATCTCGCGCACCGGGTATTCCCCGTTCTGGAACCGCCACGCGGTCGTGTAGACCATCTGCCGGGCGGTCTCGATCTTGGTCGCCATCTCCGCGAACTTGTGGCGGATCACCTGGAAGTGCCCGATCGCGCGTCCGAACGCATACCGCTCCTTGGCGTACTGGAGCGTACGGTCAAACACGTGCTGGGCGCCCGCGACCGAGCCCGCGGCGCCGATCAGGCGCTCGCCCTGGAGCTCCCACATGATGTGGTAGAAGCCCTTTCCGACCTGCCCGAGCACCGCCGAATCCGGCACGCGCACGTCCTGGAAGGCGAGCAGCGCCGTGTCGGACGCATGCATCCCGAGCTTCTGCAGCCGCTTCTCGCGGATCACGCCGGGCGCGTCCATCGGGACGATGAACAGGGTGAAGCCGTCGTAGCCGGCGTCCGGATCGGTCTTCGTGACCAGCACGATCGCGTGCGCGCGATGACCGTTGGTGATGAATGTCTTGGACCCGTTGATCACGTACTCGTCGCCATCCCTGACAGCGCGTGTCTTGATCCCTGACACGTCGGAGCCGGCATCGGGCTCTGTGATCCCGATGCAGAGGATCGCCTTGCCCTGGATCGCGGGCACGACCCACTGCTGCTTCTGCTCCTCGGTCCCGAACACCAAGATCGGAGGCATCGCCATGTCGGTCTGCACCGCCACGCCCATCCCGAGTCCGCCGCAGTGCGCATGCACGAGCTCCTCGGCGAGCACCAGCGCCGTGTAGTAGTCACCGCCCTGTCCGCCGTACTGCTCGGGCTTGTCGAGGCCGAGAAACCCGAGCTCGCCCATCCGCTCGAACACCCAGTCGGGGAAAGTTGTCTCCTCCCACTCCTCGGCGTGGGGCTGGAGCTCCTTGACGACGAACCGGCGGATCGACTCGCGCAGCTGCTCGTGGTCGTCGGTGAAGATGAAGTGCTTTCGCTGGGAGGCGAAGTCGGGCTTCAGGACGTCGGCGGTGGCCATGCGTGATCTCTCCTGTTTCGGCGGCGGGGCGGACGGTACTGGAGCACGCTGGAAAAGTAAACAGTAGGACTTCCTACTTGCTACTTCTTGCCGTCCGGCGGCATGAGAGACTCTCGCCATGAAGCGCATCGGGCTGCTGGGCGGGATGAGCTGGGAGTCATCGGCCGAGTACTACCGGCTGGTCAACGAAGAGGTGCGCGCGCGGCTCGGCGGCCTGCACTCGGCTGATTGCGTGATGCGCTCGCTCGACTTCGCCCCGATCGAGGAGCTCCAGGCTGCCGGCGAATGGGACGAGGCCGGGGCGCTGCTCGCAGCTGCAAGCGGCTCGCTGGTTGCCGCCGGGGCGGAGCTGCTGGTGCTGTGCACCAACACGATGCACAAGCGGTTGCGGGAGCTGCACGGGCTCGAGGTGCTCGTGCCGGACGCCACCGATCGCGCCCTCGTTTTGCTGATCGGGCCCTCCGACGTCGAGCTGCCGCTGTTCGACAGCACTCGTCGGCACGCGCGCCGCGCGGTCGAGATCGCGCTGGCTCCAGGCAGGTCCGATCCGGTCGGGCTTAGCCCCCTGGACCAAACCGTCTGATCCGAGAGGAG
>Ga0187814_10000883_pt1 | contig 10993 bp, 8 predicted proteins | sample NC_S_4_FD_132450 | JGI IMG/M metagenome (GOLD analysis project Ga0187814, IMG submission 132450) | Wetland sediment microbial communities from Neuse River Estuary, North Carolina, USA - ASW-S_4 | ecosystem: Environmental > Aquatic > Freshwater > Wetlands > Sediment | place: USA: North Carolina...
ATTTGAGATCGGAAAGAGTGGAGAAATGAGTTAGAATCAATTGGTAATTCCTAAAAGGAGACAGATCAGAAAAATGTGGCGAAAATGTTCTCGTCTGAATGTAAAGGAAGTACGAACAGGAACAATCTAATGAATCAACAAGCATCTATACGTCATCTGAGGATCGCAATCTCGCTCGTTCTTGGTGTACTCGCACTAGGAATTGTGGGATACATGCTGATTGAGCATTTTTCGTTCATCGATGCTCTATTCACCACCGTCGCTATGATGTCGACGGAAGGTCTAACAGCTCATCCTCTTTCTGATTATGGCAGGTTGTTCACGGTTTTGATTATTATCCTGGGTGTAGGATCACTCTTTTATACTTTTGGTGTGATTATGGAATTTATAATTGAAGGTCATTTCAGCCAGGAATTGGGAGGCACATAATGGACAGGAAGATTTCAACACTGCGTAATCATAGTATCATCTGTGGTTTTGGCCGTGTGGGTTCGCGGATAGCCGGTGAATTAGCAGCAGCACGTAAGCCATTTGTAGTGATCGATGAAAATGAGGTAACCGTTCAACGCTGTATTCAGAAGGGATACCTGGCACTACAGGGCGATGCAGCCAGTGATGAAATACTGCGCGAAGCCAGTATTCAATATGCACAAGCATTACTCGCGGCTACTGATCAAGACGCAAACAACATATATATTTCGCTCTCAGCACGAAATCTCAATCCCAAAGTGCTTATTGTTGCACGCGCAAATCATGATGAAACCGTTGTGAAACTCAAACAGGCAGGAGCGGATCGTGTGCTATCGCCTTATGCCATTGGTGGACACAGAATGGCAAATCTGGCACTTCAGCCAAATGTTGTGGATTTTTTCGATACTCTGATTAATGCGGAAAATCCAGGTTTAGCCATTCAAGAAGTTACTCTTGCGGCGCGTTCATCGCTCATTGGCAAAACCATCGCTGATGCACAGAACACGCTAACTGATGGAACAATGATCTTAGCTATCAAAAAACCAGGCGGATTGGTTATGGGTTCTCGACTGGAAACACGCATAGAAAGTGGTGACGCTGCCATGATTGTTGGCACTCCTGAGCAATTATTGGCATTCGCCCTTAAGAACAGATAGTTTACTTGATGCTTTCGTTCCTTCCTCCCGACAATAATTTTTTGAAAAGAGGGAAATAGTAGCTATAACAGAGCATAACAGGGATACAAAAACGTGTTATAATTGGGATAATACTAGTTGAATGGCGGAGAGGATATAGCGTACTTATGGCAATGTTTGAAAGTTTATCAAAGCGTCTTGAAGGGGTTTTTACAAATCTTAGTGGGAAGGGCAAACTGACCGAAGCAGATGTCGACGAGGCAATGCGTGAAGTCAGGCTCGCACTGCTTGAGGCCGATGTTAGCCTTAAGTTAGTGCGTCAGTTTGTTGAGCACGTCAAGGCAAAGGCAGTTGGGGCAGATGTGCTGGGTAGTTTCTCTCCAGCACAGCAAGTACTTCAAATTGTCAACGATGAATTAATAGAGATGCTTGGCGGCTCCGATGGCAATAATAAACTGGACCTGGGTGGAGCGCCTCCTCATGTGATCATGCTGGTGGGTCTACAAGGTTCTGGTAAAACTACTACTGCTGCGAAGCTTGCAAACTATCTTCGCAAACAAGGTCTACGTCCGTTAATGGTTGCAGCAGATATGTATCGTCCGGCTGCTGTTTACCAGTTACAAACGCTGGGAAAGCAACTTACTATTCCAGTGTATACTGAGCCAGCGGGATCCAATCCTGTTGATATCTGTGTACATTCGTTGGAATATGCTCGTGAACAAGCACTAAACGTCGTGATACTGGACACAGCAGGGCGTCTCAACATCGATGAGCGTATGATGCAGGAAGTCACCACCATCCGTAATCGACTGCATCCAAGTGAGGTGTTGCTTGTAGCGGATGCAATGACCGGCCAGGAAGCGGTACGCGTAGCCGACGACTTCAACAAAGCTGTCTCGTTGACCGGAATGATTTTAACGAAGATGGATGGAGACGCCAGAGGCGGTGCAGCGCTTTCGATCCGCTCAATCACCGGTGTGCCGATCAAATTCATGGGCATGGGTGAGAAAACGGATGCGCTGGAGCCTTTTTATCCAGATCGTCTGGCCTCCCGCATATTGGGAATGGGAGATGTAATTTCCCTGATCGAGCGAGCGCAAGAGGCAATCGACGAGGAAGAAGCGTTAAAAGCCCAGGCAAAATTGCAGCAGGGCAAGTTTGACCTGGAAGATTTTCTGAATGCAATGCGCCAATTGAAACGCATGGGACCATTGCGGAATGTGATGGAGATGCTCCCAGGATTCAACAAGCTGGCAGATATGCCAGATATGGAAGAGGCGCTTGAAGGAGACCAGCTCAAACGTATCGAGGCAATTATTCTTTCTATGACGCTGGAAGAAAGGCACAATCCTGATCTTATTAATGGCAGCCGGCGCAGGCGTATCGCTCGTGGCAGTGGTTCTACTGCACAGGCTGTGAACCAGTTACTCGATCAATTTCATGAGATGCGCAATATGATGCGCCAGATGAGTAGTGGCAGAGGTCCCTGGGCTAAATTAGCCCAGCAGTATGGTGGAGGCGCAGGCATGGGTGGTATGCCCGCATTACCGGCATCAGCAGGTTTTTCAAACCAGGGCAAGCATAGCGGCGGCAAGAAAACAGGTAAAGCCGCTCGGAAAGAGAAACGCAAACATAAGGCACGCAGTGGACGGAGGTAGCTCAATATGCATAGAACAGGTTCCTTTCGCTCGACTCACATCATGCTTGCAGGATTGTTAGTCGGCATGATGCTCTTCATCACTGCTTGTGGGGGAAGTTCTCAGTCACAGGCACAGCTAAATCAAAGTAAAGCCATGCTCGATCAGTCTCTTCAGCACGCAAAATCGATTGGTGTTCCTGAATCTGCGCTTCAACCTATTATCAAGCAAGAACAGCAACTAAGCAGCATAGGAGCACCCTTTACCATTTTCAATGATCAACCTGCGACAGACTATAATACGAAACTAGCCAGCAACTATCAGCAACTGGAAACACAGACCGAGGGAATAGTTAGTAGCATTTCAGATCAATACAATATTCAAGCTCAACAGGATATACAATTTTTTCAATCGAGCCTATCAGCGCTGCAACAAAGAAAAGTTGGTAATACCCAGGCTTTCACAGCACAGTACAATCAAGATTCATCGTTGCTAGCAGCCGCGCAATATCCGAAAGATTACGCCGCTATCAGCAATGATGCACGTAAGGCAACCGAGGCGTTAGACTTATCAAACACAACATTCAATCAACTCAATACGTTCAACACCACTATTAATCAGATGAAGGCAGCCCGATTAGATGTGACTGCAATGCAAACTCAGTACCAGAACGACCTTGCGACATTTAATATCGCCACGACATCGATTGAATTCCAGAATCTCGGAACGTTATTAAATGCACAATACCAGGAAGCAGTCGTAAATTCTATTCAGGCCCTTCCGTATGTCAGTACGGCCAAACTCGGCGAATTCAAATCTCAGTTGGCTCTGTTAAAAACCTACGGTATGGATGCCAGCCCTTACCAGCCGCTCTATGATGCGGACCAGGCTGCAATGAAGAAGGCCTCTACCATTACTAGTTACCTGGCCATATCGCAAAAAATCGACGCGGACATTGCATCTATGCATGATGACCTAGTGCAAGGAGCTTCTCACTACCTCGTTAACGCACTTGACCACGAAGCAAATACTTGGGGAAATGCACACGCGTACCACGATAAATTCGATGGCAAAAACTATATTCTTACCGCAGGTTATACATTGCCTGGCATTGGCTACTGGTTGAATAGAGAATTGGGTTGGACCTATCTTCCATCAGATTACCAGGCGGTAGTCGATGAGGAGAATAACGAATTCTTCAACCTGCATATGCTAGAGCAGGACTATAGTGATACGACGCCATACAACCAGGTGCATACTACCGATATGCTCATGATGCAGCATTATCCAAGCCTGCAACATGGTATGGTATTGATGATCTCGCAGGTTGAGCAAGCTATGCGTGTCTACAAGGATGGAAAGCTGATACGATCATTTCAGGTAACAACAGGCCGAGTAGAACGTCCGGCGCTACCGGGAGTCTGGACAGTGCAAGATCGGAAATCACCTGATATGTTCCAATCGTCAGATCCTCCTGGTTCACCCTACTGGTATCCACCTACTCCCATTCATTATGCAATTCTTTACCATTGGGGTGGCTTCTTCGTTCACGATGCCTGGTGGCGTGTGAACTTTGGCCCTGGTACACAATTCCCTCATTATGACGTTGGCGGCGACGAGTCCTTCGCGGGCAACGGTAGTCATGGCTGCGTTAACATGCAAGAAAATGATGCAGCCTGGGTGTACGCGAATACAGACTGGAATACACAGATCGCGATGTACTAAACTGACAATGGCGGCAACTGATCTGCGCCCACCACAGGCAGTTGCCGATACATGTCTGCACCAGTCAGCGAAGTACGCCAGCTTTTCACTTTCTGCAAATCATCTACAAATTCTGGTTGGAGATCAATACCTGATGCTTGCCAGATGAGGCTAATGGCGCGACGGGCAGATGCTATGTTGTTACGCGGCTCAATGCGATCCAGGTCCTCAAAGAAGAAGCCACAACTTGTGAAGCTGCATTGCTGATAATATTGGGCTTCTAGTAACATTAAGGTTCTCTGCACCAGTGGCTGATCAGCGTGAGGTTGTTGATGATTGCCATATTGCGTCCAGAACCTCTCTAATGTCTCCCAACCGTTGCGAACAGGGAGATACGCATCACGCGCAGCCCAGGGATCATTAAGTGTTTCAGAGGTATAGCGTTCAAAAAGTTGATCTCCTTTTTCAGTCAGAGTTCTCAAAGCAAGATTTAGTTCGCCTTTCCAACTGCGATCACCCTCAGTACACTCACACCCTGTATCCCAGCGATCAACTCCGTGCCCACAACTCCAGGCACTGGGAGTACGCAAACTGACCTCTTTCGTAGCAGGATACATGCGCATGTATTGTTCTAACGTACATACTTCGAAACCAAAGCTCGGTGCCCCGATTTGAATGAGATGAGTCAAGAATTTCTCGCGCCAGAGTTTATGATGACCGTAAAGTTCGCCATCAGTGGCTATAAGAATAATTTGAGCTTCTCCCGCATCACGCTTACTCTGAACAAGATGCTCGGGCAAGTAACTTTCCGCAAAGAGATCCGCGTTATCTGTCATGCTCGAATCGAAAGAGACGCCACCCGAAAGCGGGGCATTGAAGAAAAAAACGGTTATACTGCGACCATCTGCCAAAGATACCAGGTATGGTTCCGAGGGATCAATGCTAGTAGCAGCCTGCCAGGGAGCAAGCACGGTATATGTAATTCCATGTTGTGCAACTAAGTCAAGGCATTCCATATCTACAGCGGTCTCTGCCAACCACATTCCAGTCGCATCACGCCCATAACGATGACGGAAGTCGCTTAATCCCCATAGGATTTGCGTGCGTTTATCTCGCGTTTCGGCCAGGGGTAGAATAGTATGATTGTAAGCCTGCGCCATGGCATTCCCGACTCCATGGATGGCCTTATGATTCTTGTCGGCATCGATAATACGCTGGTACACATCGGGATGGGCATTTTCCAACCAGCTAGCTAATGTGGGGCCAAGATCAAAGTTGATGACGTCAAAATTTCCTGCTTCCGCGTTAGGGCGATAGCATTCGGTAGTTATTTTTTCGTTGAAGTTGGCATAGGGGGTAGCAGCAGGGTCTATTGGAACCTGGTTTGTAAATGGGTCATCTCTTGGGGGTTGATAGAAATGGCCGTGCAGACAGAGGTATGCCGGGGCTAATTTCTGGTTTGTTAGCGGTTTGTCGCTGATTTCGTTTTCTTTTATCTGGTTGAGCATTTTCCACCTTTGCTTGCATTGCAAGCACAATAGGAACATTGCTGCTCCTAAAAGGATACTATATTAAGGATACTATATGATTCCCTTCCAGTTATTATAACGATTTAACTATAACAAACAATTCCAAATGAGTTTTGGCTAGTACCCTCTCCTTTTTGTTTTGTTACTCTCGCCGCCTGCGGCGGCGAGAGTAAGGTAATATGCGAGGACACCCCGCTCCGACAAGGGGCTTCGTCCCCTGCACCCCCTAAGTCCGCGCCTATGGAGCCACAGCCCTCCACACTCCTATTTTACTCAACTGCAAGCTCATGGGTGCAATGAATTGCGCCCCTACAGATTACCCAGAGAGGTAGGAAGCCTGGTTCAAGCGCTCAGGCTACGTGATCTACCAACCTGTGCGCTGAGCAGAAATTCTTCGTACGCTTCACGCAACTTGGGGTAGCGGAGCAAGAAAAATCCTGCATATTCCTGTGTAAGCGGGCGAGGTTGGCGAAGCAAGCGCATATTGATCTCTTTGGGTAGGCGATTGCCTTTTTTACCATTACATGCTTTACACGATGCTACGAGATTTTCCCATGTGCTCTGCCCGCCACGGGAACGTGGTATGACATGATCGAGTGTCAATTCGCGGCTACGCTTCCCACAATACTGACATGTTTCTTCATCGCGTAACATGATATTGGAACGAGTGGGCTGAAGAGCCATACGTGGTATGCGAACATTGGCGAGCAACTGCACAATGACGGGACGTTCCAACTCAAGACGACGAGCCTGAATACTCTCTTCAATCAACTGTCGCACATTATCATCTACAAAGGTAACTTTTTGCTTGGAAAGTAGCACAATGAGACGACGTTCAGGAATGACTGATAGAGGTTGGAGTGAGGAGTTCAATACAAGAACGGCCATGAAAGACTTTCCTTCCTCTCTGTCGGAACCGATTCCAAAAGCAGACAGCGAGGAAGAAGCTTGAAATGAGCGAAGGGGATGGATTGATCCGTCCCTTTCTGCTTCTACCGCCGCCTGCGACGACGACCGAACGGATAGGGATTGAAGTCGTTTGCGCGTCCAGGTAGATTTGGCACGGTGTGGCATCTCCCACCTGTCCATTGTTCGATGAACGAACACTGGTAGGCGGCAACCAGATTGCAACATCCAGTTGTTCTGGATGATGTAAGTAGCTGATATGCCCTCATCTATGACTCCTGTTGATACCTGTTTGTGTGACACCACTTGTAGTAAGCGATTGTGCCATCCTGGTCGGGGTGAGAGGACTTGAACCTCCGACCTCAGCGTCCCGAACGCTGCGCGCTAGCCGACTGCGCTACACCCCGGTGTTGACGATCCGCGCAAGTGATTTGCTGGCCCCTATCCAGTGAACCATTCTAATCATGAAAGTGCCCGATTCGTTTGAGCGTTGTTGTTAAGCGACGCTACACGAACTTCACACCTTCCCTGCTTCAAAAGTAGTATAGCATACGCCAGCGAGTTTTGACAATAGAGGTAAATATTGACTCGCCGCAGGCGGCGAGTCAATAAGCGATTATGTGGGGACACCCCACACCCCGCTTAGGGACTGCCGTCCCTAAGAACCCTGCTCTTTGCCGGGGTTCAATTCTCGCATCAAGCGATCTGCAAGTTCGAAAGAATAGTTTTGCCCGCGATCATGGGGATACACCTGGAACATGTTAGCTACCCACAAACCTTTAAGTGGAGTGTGTAGGGGAGGAATATGCTCGCGATAGTCTGTGGTGACAATGGGTTGTGCAAATGGAGCCTGAAAGAGCCAGCTATCCTGAATCCACGCAGGCTCAAAAGCGGAATTTACGCGTTTGAGGTGCGGCAAAAACTCTTTAAGGATCTCTTCTTTGGGCATCTTGAAAAGTGGATCATCCATCGGTCGATAGTTGCCAAGATAAATGAGGCGCCGACCACCATACTCTAAAGGTTGTTGGTAATTGGTATGCTCAACAAGGCTGGTAAAAGGATAGCCCGAATCGCAGGGATTGATCCAATAGCTATCAGTAAGCTGACGATCCAGGGAAAGAATGAGACATTGCGCACCATATGCCTGCCCCCAGTCATAACTGGCTCGATACTCCTCGGGCAATGCTGTTATGAGACGACAGGTCAAACGGGTTGCCATGGTTGAGATAACACGATCAGCCGCCCAGGTCCCATTGCTGGTTTGAATCTCCCAGCGATCATCATCGAGTGGTTCCACTTTCTCAACACGAGTTCCAAGCAAAACTTTTCCACCTGCCTGGCTAATATGCTCTACTAAACGATCATAGAGCTGCTGAAAGCCACCACGCAAATAGCCGAGGTAGGTAGTACGATCGTGAAAACGTGCCCAGAACCATGGTAGGGCAATCTGGTCACGCATCGCTCCAAATTTGGCAATAAACAATGGCTCGAAAATCATACTGTAAGGTCGCTTGCCCATCCATCTGCGCAACCACGGTTCAGCAGTTTGGCCCTCGTAAAAGCTTGAGCCAGTTAACTTGAGGAGAGCGCCTACAGTGGCTACACGCAGACGCTCATCAATACGCAAGGGCGAAAATTTCAGTAGCGTCAGGGGAGAATCGAGCTGTTGGAATTTTCCGTCGATGAGACAGACTGTGCGGGGGTGGGACCATTCCAGCTTGTCTCCTAAACCTAACTCTTGTATGAGTTTGATAACGGTGGTATCTGTACGGAACAGATGATGGTAAAATTTCTCAAGCCACGCATCATCTATTTGAAAGCCCGAGGCCAGGCCACCAGCAGTTGCTTCCTGTTCGAAGAGCATCACTGAATGACCAGCTTTTGTCAATCGATAGGCAACTCCTAACCCTAATGCACCCCCACCGAGTATGGCATATTGCATATATGTTTATTCCTCATCATTGATAAGTATTAGCTTCTTAAATCCAGGCAATTGTAACATAATCACAGAGATTGAGGTAGAGTTGAGGGTGGCCAGGTAACGCATTAAAAGTTGGTGGCTCAGGAGCCAATAGCTCCTGAGCCACCAACTTTTAATGCGTTACCTCCTGTCCAGGAGTCCATCGCAGGTTAGGCTTGCGTGCTGCCAACGCCTGGTCTAAACGCCCAACGGGTGTCGTATGCGGGGCGGTTTTGACAATCTCAGGATTTGTGCGTGCCTCTTCAGCGATCTGCCGCATAACACTGACGAAGGAATCCAGCGTTTCGCGAGTTTCCGTTTCAGTAGGCTCGATCATGAGGGCTTCGTGCACAATCAGGGGGAAGTAGATGGTTGGCGCATACATGCCGAAGTCGAGGATACGCTTGGCGATGTCAAGCGCAGTGACACCATATTCGTCCTTCTGGCGCTCTGCCGTAGCAACGAATTCATGCTGGCAAATTTGTGGATATGCGATCTCATAGTCGGTTGCTAACTCGTGCTTGAGATAGTTAGCGTTGAGGATGGCGCTCTGCGCTACGTGGAGAAGTCCATCGGGTCCGTATGTGCGAATGTAGGTATAGGCACGCACCAGCACGCCGAAGTTACCTTTGTTGGCACGAACTTTACCAATCGACTGTGGTCCTTGATCAGCCCAATAATAGCCATTATCCCCCAGCGCAGGTAACGGGCCAGGCAAGAAAGGTACAAGGTGTTCTTTGACGCCAATTGGGCCTGAGCCTGGGCCACCTCCACCATGGGGAGTGCTACAAGTCTTATGCAGATTGAAGTGCACCACGTCGAAGCCCATGTCACCAGGGCGAGTAATGCCTAGTACCGCATTGGCATTGGCTCCATCATAGTAGAGTTGTCCACCAACGTCATGCACCATCGTCGCAATCTCCAGAATATTGCTATCAAAGAGACCTAGCGTATTGGGGTTCGTCATCATGATAGCAGCAATATTAGCCGCATTCGAGTCAAGCACAGCTTTGAGGTGCTCGATGTCGATACCACCCGTCAGTGGATCAGTTTTGACCTCGACAGATTTGTAATCGGCCAGGGTTGCGCTAGCCGGATTGGTGCCATGCGCATTATCTGGGATCAATACGAGATTACGATGTCCCTGGCCATTGCTCTCATGATAAGCTCTGATGAGCATCAGCCCGGTCAGTTCGCCATGAGCTCCCGCGGAGGGTTGAAGTGTAACGCGTGCCATGCCCGAGATCTCGGAGAGATATAGCTCTAACTCGTAGATTAACTGGATAGCGCCCTGGACTGTGCTATCAGGTTGCAAAGGATGAATATGGGCAAAGCCTGGAAGGACAGCCATATCTTCATTTAACTTTGGGTTATACTTCATCGTACAGGAACCAAGAGGATAGAAGCCCGTATCGACGCCAAAGTTCCTCTGCGAAAGGTGAGTATAGTGACGCACAATCTCTATTTCGCTTACCTCCGGCAGTGCGGCAGGCTCTTTGCGCAACATACTTTCAGGGATCATGCTTTCAAGTGATTCAGCAGGTACATCCATAGCTGTCATTGTGGCAGCACGCCTGCCAGGTGCACCTTTTTCAAAGATCAAACTCTCGATACTCATGCTTGCACCTCCCTTAACACATTTACGAGGTAGTCAATATCTTCTTTGGTCCGTGTTTCTGTGACACAGAAGAGTATGTCGTTTGGCATGTCAGAATAACTATTGCCGAGTGCATAGCCGCCAATGATACCGGCTTGCTCAACATGTTGTTGAAGTTTCTGTGCTGTAACAGGAGCGGTGATGACAAATTCATCAAAGAATGGGGCGCCGAATGTTGCCTTGTAGCCGGGTATGGCGGAAATCTGGCGGAACGCGTAATGAGCTTTTTGTAGACACAATTCGCCTAGTTCACGAAATCCTTGTTTACCCAACGCTGCCAGGTAGATCGTGGCACCAACGGCCAGCAACGATTGATTGGTGCATATGTTTGAGGTGGCACGCTCACGACGGATATGTTGCTCGCGAGTCTGCAAGGTCAGCACATATCCTGTTTGTTTCTGATCACCCTCTTCAACTGTTTGACCAACCAGTCTCCCCGGCATTAAACGCATATATTTATTCCGCGCTGACATAAAGCCAAGCGCTGGGCCACC
>Ga0187814_10000884_pt1 | contig 10992 bp, 14 predicted proteins | sample NC_S_4_FD_132450 | JGI IMG/M metagenome (GOLD analysis project Ga0187814, IMG submission 132450) | Wetland sediment microbial communities from Neuse River Estuary, North Carolina, USA - ASW-S_4 | ecosystem: Environmental > Aquatic > Freshwater > Wetlands > Sediment | place: USA: North Carolina...
CGCCGGGCCCCGAAACCGCCCACTCGCGGCCCCCAACGCCGCGACGCCGGGCCCCGAAACCGCCCACTCGCGGCCCCAACGCCTTAACGCCCTGCGCCCGCCTCCCGGTCAGCACTGCTGGGCGACCGACGGCTGGGTCTTCGCCGCATTGATGTCGGTCTTCAGTAAGGCGCGCTGGGCCTGCGGCACCAGGCTGAGGGCCTTGGCGGCGGCCAGGTCGCCCACGCGTGTGTCCTTGGCCGCGTAGGCTGACACGGCGAGGCACTCGTAGCCCTTCGCCTGGCCGGGGCTGGCTGCGGTCTCGACCTGCCAGGCGCTCGCCTCGCCGGAATAGTTGCCGAGTGCGCCGTAGGCGCGGGCGGCGAGCACCGCCAGGTCGGGATCCGGGTTCTTGGTCAGCTGCAGGTAGTGCTGCCAGGCCTGGGTGGCGTCGGTGAGCTGCTGCCGGCCGGCGGCGGTGAAGGTCCCCGTCGTGGTGTTGTAGTTGGAGCCCTGGCCGGCTACGGTCCATCGGGCCTGCACGAGCGCGGCCCACGCCTGCGGGTTGCTCGGGTCCTTGTTGACGGCCTTCTGCGCGCTGATCGCCTGCTGATCGACCACCTGACTCTGGTTGCTGCCGGATCCGTTACCAGTGAAAGCGTTGAGAAGCCCGCCTAGGCCGTTACCCGCGCCGACGCCGAACAACACCAGGCCACCTCCCATGAGGATGGCTAGGCCGAGGTAGACGCCCTGGACGGTCCGCCGCCGGCCGCGACTGCGAAGATCGAATAGCACTGATGAATAAGGCTAGGTTGGGTCGAGCCCGCCGCCGAACGGCTGGGCCTGCTCCGATTCCGCGCGAGCTGCGCGAGCTGCGGCGCGGCGGTCGGCAATCCTGAGCAACACGATACTGGCGAGATAAAGGAGGACCAGCGGAAGAGTTTCCAACCCGGTGGTAACCGGATCGGCCCCTGGCATCGCGGCAGCAATCACCGCGATGATGACCGTAGCGTAGCGCCAATGCCTCGTCAGGGTCCGGCCGTTGAGGATGCCGATGCGCTGGAGCGCGAGCAGCCCCAGCGGCAGCTGGAAGGCCAAGCCGATCGCGAGCATCGTGAGGATCTCGAACGTGTAATAGGACTTGGCCTGCACCAGGATGTCGAAGTTGTCGCTGTTGTACCCCTGGAGGAAGTGCACCGCTGGAACCATCACCACCACGTACGCAAACGCCACCCCGGCGACGAACAGCGCGGGGGCGGCGGCCATCACAGGGAACGCGACCCGGCGTTCGGCCGGGTTCAGCGCCGGGATCACGAATGCGTACGCCTCATAGATCAGGACCGGCAGGGAGAACAGCAGCGCGAAGTAGAAGGCGACCGTCATGGTCGTCGTGAACGGTTCGCCGACACCGATCGTGATCGGCTTCTCCTGGGTGGAGGTGGCCTTCGGAAGGTATCTGGCGGCTTGGGCCGCACCCTGAGCGATGACCGCCGCCGCGGCACGGTCCGTCGAAGACAGATCGGGCGAGGTGGACAGCGTGTTGGCGCCCCTTTCCATCTCCAGGAGCCCAGCCCGCTCCTTCGCCGACTCGTTCTGGACCGCCGCCAGCCCGTGCTGCCCCGACGTCGTCGATACGGCCGGCAGCGCTCGGTTGAGCACATGCAGCAACGCCTGGTTCTGCCAGAAGCACACACCGAAGGCAACGATTAGGGCAGCCAGGCATACGAACAGCCGGGACCGGAGCTCGTCGAGGTGGTCGACGATGCTCAGCCGATCCTCGTGCCCGATCGGCCGAATGACCTTCGCCACGTGTTGCCCTCCCGAGCCGAGCCGCTAGGAGCGGCTCTCCGTCGTTCCGACCTCGGCCGAGTCACGCTCCGGCTGCGCGGCGGCGGGAGCGTCGGCGGCGCTGGCCGCGGTCAGTGCAGGCTTTTCGTCGTCTTCGATGTCTTCGGAGTTGCCGGTGATCCCGTCCTTGAACTCCTTGAGCCCCTGCCCAAGGCCGCGACCGAGGGTCGGAAGCCGCTTCGGCCCGAAGATCAACAGCACCACGACAAGCACAACGATGAGATCTGTGGCGGGGTTCCTGAACATGCTCAATCCTCCGGGCTAGGAGGGCCAAGATTAGCGGTCCTTCCGCAGTTTGGGGCAAGAATCGGCTCAAGGTCCGCTCTGCGCTCGCCGATAGACAGCTTGTCGGAAGGCATTCCAATGGACCAGAATCACAACCATCACTCGGCTCGCAACCAGCCGCACTCGGTGCACCGGATCGTTCTCCCGAGCGGCCGGAAGATCGAGGTCGTCCGCTTCCACGACGAGGCACCCGGGACCGATTCTCGCCCGCTGCACATTTGCCCCGAATGCGCCTCCTCGCTGGTACAGCCGGTTTTCTGGTCCGAGGCATCCGAGGATCACTGGGAGCTTCTCCTCAGCTGCCCCAACTGCGAGTGGAACACAGACGGCGTCTTCAGCCAGACGGAGGTCGAGGAGCTTGAGGACAGGCTGGAGGAAGGCCTGGCGGACATGCTCGCCGACCTCCAGCGCCTTGCGCAGGCCAACATGGCCGACGAGATCGACCGCTTCGTTCAAGCGCTCCACGCGGATCTGATCCTTCCTGAAGACTTCTAGCCGCGCCCGCACCCGGCGGCCTGACTTCTAGCCGCGCCCGCACCCGGCGGCCCGACTTCTAGCCGCGCCCGCACCCGGCGGCCCGACTTCTAGATGCGCCCGCGTTGCCGCCGGCGTGGTCCTCGGCACTCTCCTTACGAGTACCGCTCGACGACACCGTCCGCGACGAGCTCCAGCGCTCTGCGCTGCGCCGCGGGCGCCTCCGGAAGCGCCTGTTTCGCGCGAGAGACGAGCTCCAGGGCGCGTGCGGTGGTGCGCTGGAGCGCGGCCGTGGCGGCGATCCGGTCACAGATGCGAGCGGCGTCGGCTGAGGAGACAATCTGCCCCAGGTCGAGAGCGCCCAGCTCGGGATCGCTTTCACGCGCAAGGATCAGCGGGAGGGTGACCGTGCCGTCGAGTAGGTCCGCACCCCGAGGCTTGCCGGTTCGCTCCGGAGGGCCGGTGACATCGAGTACGTCGTCGAACAGCTGGAAGGCGAGGCCGATCCGCTCGCCGAAGGCACCGAGCTCCGCGGCCGGCTCGCCTGATTCCAGTGCGCCGAGCTCGCACGCCGCACGGAACAGGACCGCGGTCTTCAGGCGGCAGCGCTCCAAATAGCGTTCGACGCTCACGCTGGAGTCGAACGCGTCCGCGCGCTGGAGGAGCTCGCCCTGAGCCAGCTCACGGGCGGCTCGCGAGAGGACCCTGACCGCCTCCACGGACCCAGTGTCCGCAAGCTCGCCGAAGGCGCGGGAGAACAGGAGGTCGCCCGTCGCGGTCGCAACGCCTCGGCCACCGGCGGCGAACACACTCGGACGGCCCCTCCGAAGCGGCGAGCCATCGAGGACGTCGTCATGGACGAGGGTGGCGCCGTGGACGAGCTCGACCGCCACTGCCGCCCTGACCAGCCCCTCCGTTTCCGGGGGAGGCACGCCCGCGGCAAGACACACCAGCAGCGGCCGCAGGCGCTTGCCCCCTGCCGCGATCGTCTCGCCGGCGTGGCGCGCCAGCAGCGGTCCGTAGGCCACTGCCAGCTCGGACATCCGCCGCTCGACGCGGTCGAGCAAGCGCGCGACGGGATCCCCGCCTAGATCGACAACGGCTTGGGCCGCCCCAGTCCTCATGGCCCTGACGGGACCCCCACGTGCAGGGCGATGATCCCACCGGCGGTCAGGATGTAGCGGATGTCACGCAGGCCGCAATCCCACATCAGCCCGGCCAGCTCGCGGGGGCCCGGAAAGCGCCTCACCGAGCTGGGCAGGTAGGTGTAGGCCTGAGGGTCGCCCGCCAGGCGACCGAGCGCCGGAACCACGCGATCGAACCACAGCTCGAAGAAATAGGACAGGGGAGGCCGGGTCGGGGTCGTGATCTCGAGCACCACCACGCGCCCACCGGGTCTCACGACACGCGCCATCTCCCTCAGGCCACGCTCCAGATCGGAGAAGTTGCGCGCCCCGAAGCCGACCGTCGCCGCGTCGAAAGCTGCATCGGGGTAGGGAAGCGCCAGCGCGTTGGCCGCCTCGAATCGAACCGTCGCGCGGCCCTCGCGGGCTGCCTTGGCTCGGGCCAGCTCGAGCATCCGCTCGGAGAAGTCCGTGCCGATCACCTCTCCGTCGGCCCCCGCTCTCCTGGCAAGCTCGAGGGCCAGGTCGCCCGTTCCGGTGGCGACGTCCAGGGCGCGACCTCCCCGTGGCAGCGCGGCAAGGTCGGCGGCAAGGCTGCGCCACCGATGATGCAGGCCCGCCGTCATGACCGTGTTCATCCGGTCATACACCCCCGCGATCCGGTCGAACATGGCCCGGACCTGTGCCTCTTCGAGCACGCCGGTGCCCGCCGGCGGAAAGCCGCCGGATGCAAGCGGCGGGGAGCCGCGTGCCCCGATCGGGGCGGGGTGTGCGCTCGCCCTCATGACTCCCAGGAGCCCGCTACTGCAGCTCTGAGAGGAAGCCTACGAGGTTCTGGAACTTCTGCGGGGGAAGGTGCTTGAACGAGGGCATCGGCGCCTCCGGGTTGATCAGCGTCGAGGCGATCGCCTGGGAGGGGAGCAACGAGCCGATGTGGGTCAGGTTCGGTCCCGGCCCGGTGTTGCCGTTGGAGCCGATCACGTGGCAGGCCAGGCACCCGGATTGCCCTACCACCAGCTCGCCGGCGGTGAACGTCGCCTTCTCGGAGGCGGTGAGACTCGAGGGCGGCTTCAGGTCGACGGAGTTGGGCGAGCCGGTATTGGCCCCGGTATAGGTCAGGTAGGCCATCGCCGCGATCGTCACCACACCGGCCACCAGCGCAATCGGCCGCCGTTCGATCCGCCGCTCCGAGCTGCGGTCGTAGAAGGGGAGCAGGAAGAGCAGGATCATGCAGATCGTCGGCACCCCGATCGTGGCCATCGGCGTGAACTTGGGGACGTTCTTCATCACCCGCAGGACCTCGAACAGGAAGTAGAAGTACCAGTCGGGCCGGGGAACGTAGGTGGTGGTGGTCGGATCGGCCTTGGGTCCGAGCTCTGCCCCGAACAGCAGCGCGAGGAAGAGGATCACGATCATCACGATCAGCGCCATCGTCGCGTCCTTGGCGACCGCGTATGGGAAGAACGGCTTGCCCTCGTTCTTCATGATCGAGTACTCGCGGAGGTAGGCCTCCTTCTGCGCCTGGTTCACGCTGCCGCCTCCGAGCTCACACTGTTTCGGTCTGCTCGAGCTCGAGGATCGGATCCTCGGGCTCTGGCTTGAGCCACGGCGGCGCTGTCGTGCCGAGCTTCGAGACCAGGTAGAGGTGGGCGCCGATCAGGGCGATCATCACGCCGGGGATCAGCAGCATGTGGATCGAGTAGAAGCGCGACAGCGTGGTCGCGCCGAACTCGGGACCGGCGCGGAGGAAGTCCGACAGGAACGGGCCGATGAAGGGCCCGGTGCCGTTGATGTTCACACCGACGATCGTCGCCCAGTAGGAGCGCTGGTCGAACGGCAGCAGGTAGCCGGTGAAGCCCATCGCCAGGGTGAGGATCAGCAGCACGACGCCGATCACCCAGGTCAGCTCGCGGGGGTACTTGTAGGCGCCATAGAAGAACACCCGCCCCATGTGCAGGAAGATCAGGATGATCATCACCGACGCCCCCCACTTGTGCATCCCGTGCACCAGCTGCCCCGCGAAGACGTTGTCGTTGATGTTGCGGATCGACTCGTACGCCCCGCCCTGAACGTTTGGCTCGTAGTACATCGCCAGGAACACGCCGGTGACGGCCTGGTTGAGGAACGCGAACAGCGTCGCCGAGCCGAGCGTGTAGGCCCAGTTGGTGCCCCGCGGGACCTTGCGGAACAGCAGCCACCGGACCGTCGGCGACATCGACATGCGCTCGTCGACCCAGTCCGTGACGGTGAGCGCGCCCTCGGCGACCGGCGAGCGGGCACCCGCGTCGTTCGCCTCGCCCGGCTTCTTCGGCTTCGGCTGGAGGATCTTCGGCGGTGCGGGCAGGCGGGGCATCGGCGTTACTGACCAGGCCGGGAGTTCGTCGACCAGCGGGCCGGATACAGGTACTGCCCGATCCCGTCGAGCGGCTCCGCCGGATCGCGGGGGGAGAAGCGTCGGAACTCGGAGTTGACGGAGTAGCGCGGTCCGATCTCGACCAGTCCGGTGGCCGTGTTCAGCCGCGTGTAGAAGCGGTCGAGCGGGCGCACCGGGGGGCCACCGGCGACCTGCCCGCGGATGTTGTAGACGCCGCCGTGGCACGGGCAGATGAAGCGCTCCGCGGCGTCGACCCAGCGCACCGGGCAGCCGAGGTGCATGCAGCGCGATGACAGCGCGATCCAATGGTTGTACTGATCCTCGGGCTCGGTGTCGATCGCTGGGTTACGGGTGCGGACGTAGGCGATCGATTTCCCAGCCTCGCCGATCCCGGCGACCAAGGTGATGACCCTGACTACGTAGTTGTCGTTCGGGAAGTCTGAGGGCGGGCCAATCGCCTGCCACGGCATGTTCTGCGTCTTGAACACCGGCGCCAGCGCGAACCCCAGCACGGGGAGGGTGAAGGCTGCCGCTGCGACGGCGCCGGCGCCGTTGGCGACGACATCCATGAACCGCCGACGCGTGACCGTCTCTCCCTCGAACGCACCCGGGATGTTGCGATCGAGCGTGTACTTGGACTTGGCTGGGCGTCGGTCTGGCACGTACTTCAGGCGTCTGCGGAAGCCGAATTGAACAGCGCCGGACAGGCTATCGTCAACAAAGCGACGAGCGTCACGAGGGGTCGTCGGGCGAGGGGTCCGGGCCGCCCTGACCGCCGCTCCTGCGGCCCCATCCAATTGCGACCGCCCCCGCCTCCCAGATCGCGGGCGCCCGCTCCGGATCGCCCTCGGCATGGGCCCTCGCCAGCTGCGAGATGACCTCGGCGAGGACCGCCACGGCCTCCAGGTCACCGAGCGCCGCCAGCCTCGCCAGGCCCAGCGCGTAGAGCTGGTCGCCGAGCAGCAGCGCGAGGTCGGGGTCGTCGGTGCGCAGGACGCGCGGGGTCCCGTAGTGAAGGAGGGATCCCTCCAGGATCATCTCCAGGAGGAGCTCGTACTCGCCCTCGCGGCCCCTCACGCGGGGCCCGGCAGCGGCCTTCTGGGCGGGCCCGGACGCGGTCGTGCCAGGCGCCGGGGGACGGGTGTGCTCGGAGAGGGTTCCACCCTCGGCGCGAAGGGCGTGCACGAGGCGATCGACGGCGGCCGTCATGCGCTCCCCTCCACCTCCTCGAACGCGCTCCTCGCCGCGACGATCGTTCGCTCCAAGTCGTGACCCGTGTGCACCAGCGAAGGAAACCACGCCTCGAACTGCGAAGGCGGCGGGTAGACGCCGCGGGCCAGAAGCCCCCGGCACCACGTCCCGTAGGCCTCCAGGTCGCACGCGGACGCGTCGGCAAAGCTGCGCACCGGCCGCGGGCTGAAGAACGGCGTGAGAAGGCCGGTGATGCTCTGGACCTGGAGCTCTACGCCGGCGTCCTCGGCGGCGACCCGCAGCCCATCGGCAAGACGCGCCGTGATCGCCTCGAGCCGCCCGTACGCCTTCGCGTCCAGGAGCTCGAGCGTGGCCAGCGCGGCTGCCGTGGCGAGGGGGTTGCCCGCCAGCGTTCCGGCCTGGTAGACGTCACCGGCGGGCGCGATTCGCTCCATCAGCACGGCGGCGCCCCCGTACGCCGCCGCCGGGAGTCCACCCCCGATGATCTTCCCCAGGATCGTGAGGTCAGGCATCACGTCGAAGCGCTCCTGGGCACCGCCGCGGGCGACGCGAAAGCCCGTGATCACCTCGTCGAAGATCAGGAGCGCGCCGGTGTGGTCGGCGCGCTCTCGAAGCAGCTCCAGGAAGCCCGGCTCGGGCGGAACGACTCCCATGTTCGCCGGCACCGGCTCAGCCAGGATCGCCGCCAGCTCGTAGCGCTCGCTCGCCTCGATGACCGCGGCGGGGTCGTTCCAGGGCACGATCACGGTCTGCGCCGCGACCGCCTCGGGCACCCCGGGACTGGCTGGAATCCCCTCCGTCGCAAGCCCCGACCCGGCCTGGGCCAGCAGGCCGTCGACGTGGCCGTGATAGGCGCCCGCGAACTTGAGCACGTGATCGCGCCCCGTCGCCGCCCGCGCCAGCCGCAGTGCGCTCATCGTGGCCTCGGTTCCAGAGGAGGTCATCCGCAGCATCTCGATGGACGGAACACGGGACGCGGTCTCGGCCGCGAGCTCCACCTCCCTCTTGGTCGGCGCTCCGAACGTCGTGCCGTCCGACGAGGCGGAGGCGACGGCGTCGACCACGGCCGGGTGGGCATGTCCCGCGATCAGCGGCCCCCAGGAGCTGACGTAGTCGATGTACTCGTTGCCGTCTACGTCGAAAACATTCGAGCCCTGGCCGCTCGCGATGAAGATCGGATCGCGGCCGATCTGTCGCATCGCGCGGACGGGCGAATTGACGCCGCCAGGCATCAGCTCGCGGGCGCGACGGTAGAGGTCGTCGGACCGGGTGGTCTCGAGCGCGCTCAAACCCCGGCGTGCTCTCGTTCCCAGGCCCGGTAGTCCTCGGTGAAGTAGAGCAGCCGGATCTTCTTGAACTCGGTAGAGGAGTAGAGAGTGGCGCGATCGCTGATTCCGGTCTCGGCGGCGATCGAGTCGAGGATCGCGTCGCACTCCTCCTTGGAGCGGCCGTGGGCCATCGTGAAGATCGAGTAGGGCCAGTCGGCGTACGTGGGGCGCTGATAGCAGTGCGAGATGCCGCGGAACGCCGCCATTCTCGGGCCGAGCTCCATCACACGTTCGTCGGGAACCTTCCACACGCCCATCCCGTTGGCGCTGAAGCCGGCGCGGCGATGAAAGAGGATCGCCGCGACGCGCCTCAGCAACCGCCGCTCCTGCATTCCCCGCAGATGGGCCAGGAGGTCCTCGATCCGCATGCCCAGCTTCGCGGCGGAGGGCGAGTAGGGCTCCTCGATCACGGGCATGTCGCCCTGGGTCGCCCGGATCACGGCGACATCGAGCTCGTCGTAGGGCTGGCGCTCTGTCTCCGCCGGCGGCGCCACCTCGACAGCCTTCGCCAGCGCGGCGGTGTCCCCCTCCATCTCGAGGTCCATCCTGATCTTGAACAGCTTCAGCGTTGGCAGCTGCCGGATCGACTCGGCGCCGGCGAGCCGGGCCAGAACCTCCAGCGTGCCGTCCAGCCCGAGCGGCGAGTCCGGCTCGGTCGCGATCGTGAACCAGATGTTGAACTCGTGGTTTCGCAGGTAGTTGTGTGACACGCCCGGATGGGCGTTGATCACGTTCGCGGCCCGCCACGGGTTCTCAGGGTCCACCTTCGCGGCCACCAGCATCGAGGAGTACCCGAGCGCCCGCGTGTCAAATATGGGCGTGACCTGGCGGATGATCCGCTCGTCGATCAGCCGCTGGACGCGGGCGATCGCCTCATGCTCGCTGATCCCTGCCTCCGCCGCCACCTGGGCGTACGGGCGAGAAGCGATCGGAAAGGAGCCCTGCATGAGGTTGAGCAGCCGCTTATCGAGCTCCTCGAGCGGAATTGCGGCGCCGTGCTTGCGAGCCCGCAGCTTGGGCACGGGCTTGCGGCCCGCTCGGCTGGGCTCTACTGCAGCCATCGCGCGGCGTCCTTTGCGTGGTAGGTGATCACGACGTCCGCACCGGCACGTCGGATGCAGGTGAGCGACTCCAGCACCGCCGCTCGCTCGTCGAGATAGCCCGCCGCCGCGGCGGCCTTCACCATCGCGTACTCGCCGCTCACGTTGTACGCGGCGAGCGGCATGCCCGTCTCGTCCTTGACGCGCCGGATCAGGTCCAGGTAGGGCAGCGCCGGCTTGACCATCACCATGTCGGCTCCCTCCTCCACGTCCAGCCGCGTCTCGCGCAGCGCCTCGTTGCCGTTTGCCGGATCCATCTGGTAGCTGCGCCGGTCGCCGAACGCCGGCGCCGAGTCGGCCGCCTCGCGGAACGGCCCGTAGAACGCCGACGCGAACTTCGCGGAGTAGGAGAGGATCGGGGTCTCGCTGTGGCCCTCGTCGTCGAGCGCAGCACGGATCGCGCCGACTCGGCCGTCCATCATGTCGCTCGGCGCGATCACGTCGGCGCCTGCGCGCGCCTGGGAGACGGCCGTGCGCGCGAGCAGCTCGAGCGATGCGTCGTTATCGATGCTGCCGTCCGGGCGGACCACGCCGCAGTGGCCGTGGCTGGTGTACTCGCACAGACACAAGTCGGTGATCACGATCAGCTCGGGATGCGCCTCCTTGATCGCGCGGGTGGCCAGCTGGATCACTCCCTCATCGTCCCAAGCGCCGGAGCCCTCCTCGTCCTTGGAGGCGGGGAGCCCGAACAGGAGCACCGCCGGGATCCCCAGCTGAGCCGCCTCTCCAGCCTCCGCCACGGCATGCGCGATCGAGAGGCGGTCGACCCCGGGCATCGCCTGGATCGGCTCCCGTCGGTCGATCCCGTGGGCGACGAACATCGGGTACACCAGGTCCTGCGCGCCCACGTGGGTCTCCCTGACCAGCCCTCGCAGCGCGTGCGTGGCGCGCAGCCGGCGCAGGCGGGTCTGTGGGAAAGCCATCGCGACCTGAGGATACTCGTGGGGGCGTAACGTTCCCGGTCGGTAGGCGTTTTGACCCTTCTCCATCACGGGCTGACGAGAAAGAGCCCCTGACCGGACGCGCCGTCCGGTACGCTCATCAGCGTGGCCAATCTTCAGAAGCGCGGTAGCTACACGCCCAGGAGGGCCCGCGAGCAGCGCGCCTACCGCCTGGTCGTCGCCGGGACCGTCGCCGGGGCCGTCGGCGTTGTCAGCCTGGTGCTGGCGATCGTCGGCCTGATCGGGGCCGGGCTGCCCATCATCGCGCTGATCGTCGCCGCGCTGTGCGCGTTCGCGTTCATGCGCACTGTTGGCAGCCGCTAACCG
>Ga0187814_10000885_pt1 | contig 10991 bp, 9 predicted proteins | sample NC_S_4_FD_132450 | JGI IMG/M metagenome (GOLD analysis project Ga0187814, IMG submission 132450) | Wetland sediment microbial communities from Neuse River Estuary, North Carolina, USA - ASW-S_4 | ecosystem: Environmental > Aquatic > Freshwater > Wetlands > Sediment | place: USA: North Carolina...
AGACCCTTCCTGAGCGACGACATGTTTCGGCTGTACCAGCTCATCTGGCAGCGGTTTGTGGCCTCCCAGATGGTGCCGGCGGTGTTCGACCAGACGACGGTCGATGTGACAGCGGGCGATTACACTTTCCGGGCGAGCGGGTCGGTGCAGAAATTCGACGGGTACCTGGCCGTGTACCAGGTGTCTGCCGAGGATGACGAAGACGCCGATGCGGACGCGAGCAAGACGCTTTTGCCGCCGGTTACCGAGGGCGAGACGCTGCGCCTTGAAACGTTGCGCCCCGAGCAGCATTTTACCGAGCCGCCTCCGCGCTACACCGAAGCAACTTTGGTGAAGGAGCTGGAAGAAAAAGGCATCGGCCGCCCTTCGACCTACGCCTCCATCATTTCGACGATCGTGGAGAGGGAATACGTCACCAAGGACCAGGGCCGGTTTGCTCCGACGATGCTCGGCGAAAAAGTGAGCGTCCTCCTCGTCAAGAGCTTCGAGGATATTTTCGATGTGGGCTTCACGGCGCTCATGGAAGAAGAACTCGACGAAATCGAAGAGGGAAAACTTCCTTGGAAGAAGGCCGTCAAGGAATTCTACGGGCGCTTCGCGGTGGACCTCGAGAAAGCCAAGGACGAGATGGAGTCTTACAAAGCGGGGATTCCCACGGGGCAAAAGTGCGAGAAGTGCGGGCAAGGAGAACTCCTCGAACGCATCAGCCGGCACGGATTTTTCCTGGGCTGCTCGCGCTATCCGGATTGTGATTTCATTCGCGATCTCTCGCCGGAATTGCCTCCCGAGGGCGAGGATGGCGCGGCGAAAATCGAAGCCTGCGACAATTGCGGGCGCGATATGGTCATCAAGCGCGGACGCTGGGGAATGTTTTTGGCTTGCACTGGCTATCCGGATTGTAAGACGACGCGCCGTTTGAAGGCCGGCACGCGCCGCGCTCTCCAGCCGGACGAACTGCTCGATGAAAAGTGTCCCGAGTGCGGTTCACAACTGGTCAAAAAGCACGGCCAGTACGGCGAATTCATCGGCTGCACGGGCTATCCGAAGTGCAAGTTCATCCGCGCGAAGACATTGGGCATCAAGTGCCCGCAGTGCGAAACCGGGGAACTGGTGGAGAGGGTCGCGAGGAAGGGACGCAGGCGCGTGTTCTACGGGTGCAACAAATATCCCGCATGCGATTTCACGACGCCGCACCAGCCGATCCCCGAGGCGTGTCCGAAATGCGGCGCGGCATTCATCGTCGAGAAGCGCGGGAAGCTGGGCGCGGTGAGAACCTGTATCAAGGAGGGTTGCGATTGGGAAACGGCTCTTCCGGAAATCCCAGCCGCGGCCGTTCCGGAACCGGTCGGCACGGCCCAATCCTGAGCGCCTCCGCGCAATCGCCGCGTTTTCGTATTTTGGAATGACCGCAATTTTTCTAGAGTGCAAGCGCGTAGCCGCAAAGGCGTGCGGTCCGGCAGGGGGAAATGGATTCCGCAGTAAAACAATTTCTGATTTATTTGCGTTCGGTGCGCAATGCTTCCCCGCACACGATCCGCAGCTACGACAATGATCTCGGACAATTCCTCAAGTTCTTAACGCCTCCCGGCACCGCCACGCCATCTCCCCAGGACATCACGCACCTCATGATCCGCGAATTCGTGGCGCACCTGCACGATCTCAAATTGGAAAAATCCTCGATTGCCCGCAAGCTCGCGGCGATTCGATCGTTCTTTAAATTTGTCGTGCGCGAAGGCATGGTCGTGCGGAACCCGGCGCGCATGGTGGCAACTCCCAAGCTGCCAAAGCGCATTCCCTCGGTTCTGAGCGCCGAGGATTTGAATGCGTTTCTCGATAGCGTGGCGGCGTCGCCGGCGGGCGGTTCCGGGAGGCGCAAGGAGGCATCCGCGAACGATGACAGCCGCCTCATGGTCAAGCGCGACCGCGCCATTCTCGAGCTGCTGTATGCATCCGGGCTGCGCGTCAGCGAACTCACTGGATTAAACCTTGGCGATGTAGACCGGAAGGAACTCATGCTGCGCGTGCGCGGCAAGGGCAACAAGGAGCGCATCGTCCCCTACGGCGGCAAGGCCGAACAGGCGCTCCAAGCCTACGAGCCGCTGCGCCAATATATGCTGCGCAAGGCCGGAGGCCGCGGCGAACGGCAGGCTGTGTTTCTCAATCATTTTGGCACCAGGCTGACGCAGCGGTCCGTGGCGCGCATTGTCAAAAAATACGCGCGTCTGGCCAACGTGAATTGGGACCTGCATCCGCATTCCTTGCGGCACGCGTTTGCCACGCATTTACTAGCCGATGGCGCTGACCTTCGCGCGATTCAGGAATTGCTGGGGCACTCTTCGTTGTCTACCACGCAGCGCTACACGCACGCCACGATTCGCCAATTGCTTGAAGTATTTGACAAGGCGCATCCGCGCGCTTGAATTGGCATCGATAGAGCCGGCGTCCCGCAGGCGATTTTTCTGATCTCCAAGGCAAAGCAAAAATGCCGGCGAGATGCCGGCGCTACAAAACTGCACACACCGTTCTCAACGTCTTAAGTGGGGGGCCAAAATCCAAATTATTATTGATAATTGCGTATTACTTTTCGGCGGCCTCGGCGACGGCGGAGCGCCCTTGGTTCCATCGGCGGCGGCGAAAGAAAAAGGACAAATGCCTCGCACCGCATTCGTGGCAGCGGAATGGCCGCATGAGCAAGAGAATGAGGATGGTCCATTCCAGCACGCCGTGCCGATGTGAGCGCGAAACATCCTCGCTCCCGCATAGGGGGCACCGCCGTGAACCTACCCAAACCGAAATGGCATGTGTCCTGGCCATACATTTAGATATATCGTGAAACGATAATACTCCACGTTGCTTCGATCCGAAAAGGACAATTGCAGCAAATGTGCGTGCTGCGTTATTCTCTGCAAGCTTCGCCAAGGGTGGAGGCCGAGGCGGCGATACCTCGCCGCTGCAACGGCGACAGAACGGTCGATCGAAAATCGCGCAGACTTACAATGGGCATCGCTCCTCTGTCGCTGGCCAACCCGGAATTCTGTGAATGGTTGAACACCGAGCCTACGGGGAGACCATGGGCAACATGAAATCCTTTCAAAGAAATATTTACTTTGTGCTGGGTTGGATCGCTTTCTCTTTGCTCGCTGCCCCAGCGGTGACTTTTGCGCAAACTGACGAAATCCAGGTTTACGACGCCGAGATCGAGAACCAGGGTAAGTTCAATATCATGGTTCACAGTAATTTTACCCCTGCTGGCCGGACGGTTCCCAATTTCCCGGGCAGCATCGTTTCCAACCACTCGTTCAACGGGGCCGCGGAGTGGGCCTACGGGGTCGCCGACTGGTTCGAGCAGGGACTTTATATGCCTGTGTACACGATTTACTCCCCGGGACACGGCGGGTCGATCAACGGTTTTAAGCTTCGCGAATTGTTCGTGCGGCCACACGCTCACGACCACACGTTTTTCTACGGCGTCAATTTCGAGTTCAGCGTCAATTACCTCTATTGGGAGCCCCGGCACATCACCTCCGAGGTCCGTCCCATCGTTGGATTGCACCTGCATCCAGTGGATCTCATCTTCAATCCGATTGTGGATACGGACTATACTGGCGGATTTGGAAACCTCGAATTTGTCCCGGCCACGCGCGTCGCCTACAACTTCAATGACAAATGGGCCGCTGCCCTCGAGGAGTATTCCGATGACGGCCCGCTGCGCAAATTCCTTCCCGTGCGCGACCAATTCCACGAAGTTTGGGCCGTCATGGATCGCAACAACAAATTTCTGAATGTCGAAACCGGCATCGGGTTCGGCGTGACCCATGGCGCCGACAAGGTGACGTTGAAGCTCATGCTTTCGCGCGATCTGAATTGAACGTTCATCGCCGGAGTCTACCTCCCGCGCGAGAAGGCCGCCGCAATTCCCTAAATTTGAAAAGGAGGCTTATGGCAACGCAGCGCCTGATTGACTACGAGGACGCGGCTCCGGAAGTTCGCGCCGTGTACGACGACATCCGCGCCACGCGCAAGACGGATTACATCAATAATTTCTGGAAGGCGCTGGCAAATGATCCCGCCACGCTCAAGCGCACCTGGGAATCCATCAAGCAGATCATGGCGCCCGGCGCGCTCGACGCGTTGACCAAGGAACTCATCTACATCGCCGTCAGCGCCACCAACCAGTGTCCCTACTGCATCGCTTCGCACACCGCGTCCGCGCAGAGCAAAGGAATGACCGATGAAATGTTTCACGAACTCATGGCCGTGGTGGGCATGGCCAATGAATCGAACCGCCTTGCTGCCGGCTACCAGGTCGAGATCGACGAGCAATTCAAGACCACCTGACAGCATCTATCCCCCAGTGCGACAGGCTTCCGCTGGTTCTATTTCTGATATAATTTCAGTTTATAGGGCTCACAATTATTATAAATTTGATCTGCTTGCCAGCCCCATGTCAAATGGAGGAGGCGGGGGAGTGCCATGGACATCGTACGCATTTTTGACACAACGCTGAGGGACGGGGAACAATCCCCGGGATTTTCCATGTCGGTGCCGGAAAAGGTCCGCATGGCTCGCCAGCTGGAATCACTCGGCGTGGACATCATCGAGAGCGGCTTCCCCATCGCCTCGAAGGGAGACCTCGAAGGCGTACGCGCGGTTTGCCGCGAAATTCGCGGCTGCACGGTGGCCGCGCTCGCGCGCGCACGGCGCGATGACATTGACGCGGCGCTCGATGGCCTCGCCGGAGCGGCGCATCCACGGCTGCATACGTTTCTCGCGACGTCGGACCTGCACCTGCATCACAAGCTGCGCCTGACGCGTGAGGAGGCTCTCGAAGCCATTTCGAACAATGTACGCTATGCGCGCGAGCGTTGCGCGGAAGTCGAATTTTCCGCCGAGGACGCCAGCCGTACCGATATCGATTTCCTTTGCGAAGCGGTTGGCCGGGCGGTCCGCGCCGGCGCGACCATCATCAATCTGCCGGACACGGTCGGCTACGCGGTGCCCGAGGAGTACGCGGCCATGTTCCGCCGCGTGATCGAATATCTGGACGGCGCGAATGGGATCACGATGAGCGCGCACTGCCACGATGACCTGGGCCTGGGCGTCGCCAATACCCTGGCCGCGGTGCAGGCGGGCGTGCGCCAGCTCGAGCTGACCATCAACGGCATCGGCGAGCGCGCCGGAAATGCCGCTTTGGAAGAAGTCGTCGTGCTGCTGAACGTGCGGCAGGCCACGCTGGGCGTGACCACCAACGTTCATCTCGATCAGCTCTTTGCGACGAGCCGCCTGCTGGTTGAAATCACAGGTGCGCCTCTGGCGCCCAACAAGGCGATCGTAGGCGCGAACGCATTCGCCCACGAAGCCGGCATCCACCAGGACGGCATCCTCAAGAATCCCCTCACCTACGAAATCATTTCCCCCGAAGCGGTCGGCGTTCCCAAGCGGCAATTGGTTCTCGGCAAACATTCCGGGCGAAATGCACTGCGCGCCACGCTCGTCGATCTGGGCTACGAACCCACGCGCGAAGAGCTCGACGAATGTTATAAGCGCGTAGTGACGCTGGCCGACGCATCGAAAACCGTGAGCAATCGCGATCTGCTGGCTATCGCGCACCAAGTGATGCGGAAGCGCGGAAGCGAGGCCTCCGTCGGCGTGGAGTAATAACCGTTCGCGGGAAAAGTCCTTCGGGTTGTCATTCCGAGCGAAGCGAGGAATCTCTCTTCGATTTATAACAAAGAAGGACAGATTCCTCGCTTCGCTCGGAATGACAACGCTTTGCGTTCTTCCGTAACTTGACGAATCGACTGGACATTTGTCCGTGATTAGACTTCCATAGCCGCATCTCACAGCTCCAAGGGGAGAGTTCCATGCGCATGAGGATGCCTCTTTTCGTGGTGGCGGCCCTGCTTGTCCCGTTCTCACTGATCCGCGGGCAAGAGCAGGCGCAGAAAAAGCCGCTGGATATTTATTTCCTGGACACCGAAGGCGGGCAAGCCACCCTCTTCGTTTCTCCCTCAGGACAATCGATGTTGGTGGACACAGGATTTCCGGGCAATCAAGGCGCGCCGCCCGCTGAAGCGAACGCCCCCGGCGTCACGCGCGACGCGGACCGCATCATGGCAGTCTTGAAGCGGGCGAATGTGAACGTCCTCGACTACGTCGTGATCACGCATTACCACGGAGACCACGCCGGTAACGCGGCGGAACTTGCCCATCGCATTCCCATCCGTCATTTTGTGGACCACGGCCCGTATACGGTCGAGATGCAAGCGGGGCGGGACGCGCCCATCTTGTCTTACTTGCCGATTCGCGAACATGCGCACGCGATCACAGCCAAGCCCGGCGACCGGATTCCCGTCGAGGGCCTCGACGTGCAGGTGGTTTCCTCGGCGGGCGAAGTGATCAAGGAGCCGATGGCGGGTGCTCCCGGAGCAGGAGCGCCCAATCCGCTGTGCCGCGATGCCAAACTGAAAGAACAGGACGCCACGCCGGAAAATTTTGAGTCGGTGGGAATCGTGGTCCGGTACGGCAGCTTCCGGCTCGTCGACCTTGGCGACTTAACCTGGAATCAGGAGCACGCGCTCGCCTGCCCGAATAATCTGGTCGGTACGATGACCGTGTTCCACACCACGCGCCATGGGGATCCGCATTCCGGAGCGCCGCAATTCGTGGACGCGATCCGCGCGCGCGTCGCGGTGATGAACAACGGGGAGAGAAAAGGCGGTTCGCCCGAATACTGGCAAACCGTTCATGATGCGCCCGGGCTCGAGGATTTCTGGCAAATCCACCGCTCGGCGGCGGGCGGCGCGGACCACAATTCGCCGGAACAGTTTCTCGCGAACATCAACGAAACCGATCACGGCCACTACATCAAGATGTCGGTGCGAGCTGACGGCAGCTTCACGATGACCAACGAGCGAACCGGGTTTACCAAGGAATACTCTGCACGCGGAGGTCCTCCTCGATAAATCCAAGAGCGATGCAAGCCGCGTCGTGAATGCCAATGCGCCTCGATGGGCGTGCAGTCGCGGTTAGTCAACCCTGTAGCCGCACACGCCAAAACATTTGGTTTCGTTCGAGCACGGTACTGCTGGCGGTGGAATTGCCCAAGCGCGTTAAGCAAGAGGCGGAAAGTTTACTTATTGATAATTAATCTACGCTAGTTCAAAACTTCAAACCTGTCCTTAGTTACAGGGTTTTTTTGACACTTTTCGATCCCTGAGCCGCCCGAAATAGAACGCCTTCCCCCCTGCCCTTTTTTGGCATTTTACCAGTGTAACGCACTGAAAATACTAGACTTGCTTAATAATCGCCGGATTTGGCGAATCGCGTGCGCGTATTTCCGGTGGAGTAAAACCGAATCCCAAGGATGTTTTCCGCAGGAAAGGGAGCCACTAGAATATGCGCGACAGAAAGCTACTTCCCAGAGTATTCGCTGTCGTACTTGTCACGCTTTTAGCGGGTGCGTGGGGAAACCTACGAGCGGAGGAGACCCATTTAGATGTGACGTCTACTCCTTCCGGCGCGCACGTCTCCGTGGACGGCAGGGAAATGCCGGGGCTCACGCCTATGCACGTCGAGCTGCGCTTAGGACAGCATGTGGTGAAAGTCTATATCCCGAACTCCACATGGACCCCGGTGACGAAGACCGTAAATATCGTCCGGGGCGACAACGATCTTCATGTGACTCTAACTGACCCTTCTAGTGGAGGCGGTACGGGCACACAAGGGCCTGCGGGACCCATGGGGCCACAAGGGCCTGCAGGACCAGCGGGGCCACAAGGATCTGCAGGGCCTCCAGGACCTGCTGGTGCGACTGGTCCAGCCGGACCTCAAGGAGCCAAGGGAGCTACAGGCCCCGCAGGATCGGCGGGCGCGGCCGGACCGGCTGGGTCTCAAGGGCCCGCAGGACCACAGGGACCGATGGGTCCAGCAGGTGCCGTCGGGGTCCAAGGTCCAACGGGGCCAACAGGTTCGCAGGGCGTGGCAGGACCTCCGGGGCCGCCAGGACCTAACCGGTTGCAAATCGCGACTTTGCATTGGTATCAGGCCAATCAGACCGGAAACGCATTCACGAATCCAAGCGGTTTAAATCCTATTGGTGTGGCCTTTGACGGCTCCAACATCTGGGTCGCAAACAACAACACCGGCAATGTCACGAAGTTCCGAGCCAGCGATGGAGCAACCCTAAGTACGTTCTTTGCTGGAAACGGCCCCTTTGGCGTTGCCTATGACGGCGCCAACGTTTGGGTGACCAACTCTGTCGACAACACCGTCTCCGCAATTCAAGCCGTGGATGGCGGCACTTTTGGCACTTTTACTACGATGAGTGCGCCAGAGGGTGTAGCCTTCGACGGCTCCAGCATCTGGATTGCGAATAATGGCAGCAACTCCCTCACCCGGCTGAAGGCCTTCGACGGGTCAAATCTTGGCACAATTGCTGTCGGGACCAATCCTGTTGGCGTGGCCTTCGATGGCGCCAACATCTGGGTGGCTAACTTCGGCAGCAACAATGTCACCAAGGTTCGGGCCAGCGATGGCACCGTACTCGGGACCTTCAATGTGGGGACAGGCCCTTCCGGCGTGGCCTTTGACGGCGCCAATATCTGGGTGACGAACACGACCGCCGGTAGCGTAACGGAACTTCAGGCAAGCGATGGGAGTGTCATAAACACTTGGTCCGCTGGCCCTAGCCCCGTGGGTATAGCTTTTGACGGGATCAACATCTGGGTAGCCAACTCGTCCGCCAACAGCGTCACTGAGCTTCGAGCCAGCAACGGTTCGATCGTGGGCACCTTCTCCGTGGGCAAAAGCCCGCAAGGAGTGGCCTTCGATGGAGTATACATCTGGGTAACCAACGAAACGGATGGGACCGTTTCAAAGCTCTAGCCCTCAACACTGCTTCGGTTGCATGAACGAGCCCTGGCGCATGGCGCCAGGGCCCGTTCTTTTCTTGTTGCGTCCGTTGCGGGCGTTCGCTCAGTAGGCCAGGCCTGTCCCTGTAAATAGTGGTCCGGGCTTCTTTCCTTCTGCTTGTGCTTTGATGCGGAACATCAGCTCACCCCAGGTCGTGTTGCATCCAATGAAATAGTCCGTCTCTGCCTCCCAATCGGCGTGGGTGAATCGAAGCAGCGTTTGGCCTTTTTGTTCGGCCAAATCGAAGAGCAGCCGCGTGCCTTTCCACTCTTTTCCCGTTTGGCAGAGCCAATGCGCCTGGCGTGGCGCTGCGATCTGAATGGGATCAAGGCCATACACCGTCGCTCGGTTGAAAAAGCCAAGCTCCACATTTCCTGTCGTTTTGTTTTCCGTCACGTCGGCGGCCCACCAGCGCGAAAAACCTCCCGCGGAAGAGACAAGCGGATGCACAAGCTGTGGTACTGCATTGATCTGAATCGAGTGCTTGATGTCGGGCATTTTTTTGCTTCTCCTTCTCTGCCTGCGGTCATCCGGCGACGGGCGCTTGCGCCGGCGAGGATACCGGCGCCTTCCGCCACACAAATCAATAGAAATGCTTGGGCATCCAGTTCTCGCGTCCCTCCGGGAGGAGATCGTAGAGATGCCAGACCGGAGAGAACGGATCGATGCCGCGATGGTGCCCGGGCGCGCGCGACATTTCCGTTGTGTAAATGAAATAAATTTGACCGTCGGGAGCGCGGCGGAATACGCTGACGGCCGGCCTTTGTCCCTTTTCATCTTCCACAAAAAAATCGCGGTTAAATGTGTTGTCGTGGCTGGAGAGAAGACGCATCTTGTCCCAGCCTCGCAGGCGGCCCCACTCCCTGAGGCGGCCGATCTCCACTTTGGCGACCAGCACGAAATTGACCTTGTCGCTGACGTGCTGGGCGATGCCCGCATAGCCGTCGGCCCACATGTTGCACATCGGGCAAGGAAGCTTGTCGTTTGGGCCCCACATCAGGTGATCGACGATCAGGCTGTCCTTGCCGGGCGCGAAGAGTTCCGAGAGACGCACGTCCCGGAAATTCGCGGCCGATTCGTCTCGAAGATCGGCTGGCCCTTCGCGGAAAATATAGTCGGTTGCGATCAACACGTCTGACGGCAATTGCCTGCGAAGCGCCGCCACGCGTTCGGTCTGGTCCTTGAGCGCAATTTCAGCTTCCAGCAATTGGTCCCGGAGCCTTCGATATTCTTCGCTCTCGCCCTTGATCCTCACATTCATGGCGCGCTCCCTCCACGGAAATTAATAGCGGACGGGTTCTTGCAGGACAGTCACCCGCCATGGCGTGTGACCGTCCTGCGGCAAATCGAATCACAACACAAATCAAGCGAACGGATTTTCGTCCGCGCTGGGACCATAAATCGAAGGCACGGGCACCTCGAGCAATCTGAGATAGACCGAAAGCTGCCCGCGATGATGATAAAAATGGTTCATGAGGATGGAACGTATAACGCCGATCCGCGGGGCTGAGAAGACGACTTTTCCACCCTTTGTGAGCGTCCACATGGTCATCAGTTGGGAATCATTCAATTTTTTGAGCGTTTTCAGTGCGTCGGCAGTGCTTTGCTTGAACGCTTCCAGAATTTCCTTCTGGCTGCCTGGCTGCGGTTGTGTAATGTTCCCGATTTCATGCGTGTCCTTGGAGATGATTTCAGCCAGACGGCCTTGACCTACGGCAATATGCATGGCGAGTTGACCGAGAGAAGACGACCTGGGGTGCGGCTTCCAAGTCAGTTTGTCGGCCGGAACGCGATCTAGAACGCGCTGAGTGACTTTCGACTCTTGCTCGATTTCCATCAGGATTGGATCAATGGCTGCCATAGTTTCTCCTTATGTTGTTTGTTGAGTTTCGGGGCTGTGTTTCGCGAACTTCGGAAATCGACTGAAATTACATGTTCAAATAATTCGCAAGCTGATTGATGCAACCGTTCCAGCCGTGTTCGTGCTTATCGCGTTGTTCCGCATTCGGCAATTGCTCGTGCGTGAGCAGGATTTCAGTCGACGGCCCCAAATCGCGAAACTCAATGGTGACCAGAGA
>Ga0187814_10000886_pt1 | contig 10981 bp, 11 predicted proteins | sample NC_S_4_FD_132450 | JGI IMG/M metagenome (GOLD analysis project Ga0187814, IMG submission 132450) | Wetland sediment microbial communities from Neuse River Estuary, North Carolina, USA - ASW-S_4 | ecosystem: Environmental > Aquatic > Freshwater > Wetlands > Sediment | place: USA: North Carolina...
AAGGTTAACTGGCCATTGGGGGGAGAGGCGATGACGTGGCGGCTTGACGGGAAGTACTTCGAGTCATGTTCGTGCGACGCGGTCTGCCCGTGCACGTGGTCGGCGCTGACCGCCAAGGCAACGCTGGACCGGTGCCGGGCTCTGCTGACATATCACGTCGAATCAGGCGAGATAGATGGTGTCGATGTCAGTGGCCTGAGCTTCGCGCTGTTCCTGGACACGCCGCCGGTGATGAGCCAGGGCGACTGGCGGGTGGGGGTCTTCCTCGACGAGGCCGCGTCCGATAGCCAGGCCGCGCAGCTCGGGACGGTCCTGTCGGGGCAGGCGGGCGGTCCGCCGGCCATGCTCGGCCCGCTCATCGGCGAAATGCTCGGCGTGGAGAAGGCGCCCATCACCTTTAGCGAGGACGGCCGCGGCCACCACGTCAGGATCGGCGACGCCATCGACGTCGGCGTCGAGGACTTCGTGGCCATCGAAGGTCATGATCCGGTCCAGCTGACCAACGTGTTCCATCCGTCGAATACCACCCTGACCGTCGCGCCGGCCAACGCCGCGCACCTGTCGACGTTCGGGATCGACTGGGGGCGCGAAGGGCAGAGCGGCTTCTCCGCGCCGTTCTCATGGTCCGGCTGAACGGCCGGCCAGGGTGAACGGCTCCGTGCAGCTGGCTCGGCCGAGCCCGGCCCGTCGGGAGGCCGCGCTCCTGCTGATCGCGGCGGCTGGCGCCTGGGTCGCGACGGTCGCTCTCGCCCGCGGGATGGCCGGGATGACCGGCACGATGGGGCTGGGCCTAGTCGTGTTCGTGCCGGTGTGGACGCTGATGATGGCCGCGATGATGCTGCCCTCCGTGACCCCGACGGCCACCCTGTACGCCAGGACCATCCCGCGCAGCGGGGCGGCGGGCAGCGGGGCGGCGGGCAGCGGGGCGGCGGGCCGCCGGGCGGCCCGGATCGCCGGGCTCGTGGTCGGCTACCTCGGTATCTGGGCCGCCGCCGGCCTGCCCGCCTACGGGCTGGCCTGGCTCGCGGGCTGGCTGACCGGGCGGCATCCCAGCGCGGCGCACATCGCGGCCGTGGCGGTGTTCGCGGTGGCCGGGGCGTACCAGCTGACCGGCCTCAAGGACCGCTGCCTGGCCCGCTGCCGCTCCCCGCTCGGGCTGCTCCTGCACTACGGCTCGTACCGGGGCAGGCTCCGCGACCTGCGGGTCGGCGCCCACCACGGCGGATACTGCCTGGGCTGCTGCTGGGCGCTGATGGTCATCCTCATCGCGGTGGGCGTGATGAACGTGGCCGCGATGGTCGGGCTGGCGGCCCTGGTGCTGATCGAGAAGACCTGGAGCTGGGGCCCGGCGGCCGGCCGGCTGGCGGGCACGGCCGCGCTGGCTCTCGCGGTCGCCGCGATCTGGCTTCCGTGGCTGGCCCCGGGCCTGCATGCCGCCCCCGCGATGATGAGCTGACCGTCATCATCGTGGGCGGTTACTGCCGCCCCGATAAGGGAGTCGAACAAATACTCCTGGAGGGTGACGACCGGCCTTTCGTGCCATCAGGGTGATGGAATTCGGGTGGCACGAGGTTGAATGGTGCCTGACGGCAAGGAGGTGTATGGGCCAGACGGCGAGGTTCCAGGAGACTTTGCGCAGGCTGGCGATGATCGACGAAGGCTTCGTCGAAGGCGAGGCCGGGCTCGGGCTTGGCCCGGCCTGCACACCGGCGCTGGATTCTAAGACCACAGCGTTGCTGCGAGTAGGGGTGTCGGTGGCCATTGGGCCGCCGGGGGTCTGCCTGGAATGGAGCGTCGGCCGGGCGCTGGCGGCGGGCGCGACCGAGGACGAGATCGCCGACGTGCTGGTGGTGATCGCCACGGTGGCCGGGCTCGGCCGGGTCGTCGCCGCCGCTCCCGATGTGGCGACTGCGCTGGGGTATGACATCACGGCCGCGCTGGAGGAGCTAGACAGTCACTGATGCTCTGCAGCTGGTCACGTTGACGTGCCTGCGGACCGGCGGATGAGCATTTCCACCAGCTGGGGATGAGTTGCCCCAGCGGAGGCAAGGGTGGCCAGCACAGCGACCCGCAAAGGAGGCAGGCATGGCGACCGGTCATCAGCACGGAGCCGGGTGGACGGTGGTGCTGCCGTGCCAACCGGTCAGCATCGCTAAGGGCCGCCGGGAAGACGGCTACACCGCCGCGTGTGAGATCCGCTGCGACTGCGGTGATCATTCCGACCTGGATTACCGTGAGGTCTCCCCCGAGCTTCAGCGGATCCGGGTGCCCGACCCGATCGCGGACGGCGTTGCCGCATACGAGAAACGCCTCGGGCCCGGAGCCGCAGCCCGGGGCGGCACGCCGACCAGGATGACAGATCTGGCTGACCGGCGGTGAACGCCGAATTCTTCGTGCTGGCGTTCACCGCGGCGCTGAACCCCAAGCTCCTCGCCCTTGACCTGCTGCTGATCGAGAACCGGCGGCCGCGGGCGATGTTCTTGTGTGTCCTGCTGGGCGGCATGACCGTAGCCCTGACGATCGGTCTATTGGACGTGCTCACCGTCCACGCCGACGCGATCAAATCCCAGGCAAAGGTGAGCGCAGGAGTCGATCTGGCCCTGGGCCTGCTGCTGGTGACCGTCGGCGGGCTGCTGGCGACCGGCCGCGTGCACGGCCGGAACCGGTCACCAGTCCCGGTAGGTAACATCCCGCCGGAGCAGCCTGAGAAGAAGGAGAGCTGGGCGGCGCGAGTGCTGGCCGAGCCGCGGCTCGGGCTGGCGATGCTGGTCGGCGCGCTGGTCGGCCTGCCGGGCGCCAGCTACCTGACCGCGCTGCGCCACCTGGTCGCCGGGAAGTACTCCACCGTGACCCAGGTCATCGCCGTGGTTGTCTTCGTCGTCATCGAGTTCTTGCTGATCATCATCCCGTTCGCGTTCCTGGAGCTGCGGCCGGAGGCCACCAAGGCGCTGCTCAGGCGCTCCCAGGACTGGCTGCTAGGCCACGCCTTTCAGCTCATGGCCGGCATCGCCCTGGTCCTGGGTGCCTATCTGACAGTCAGCGGCCTGGTACGCCTCAGCTGACCTGCCACTGTGGCCCCGCACCTGGCGGAGAGGGTCGCAGATCCGCATCTCCCAGACCGGAAACGAGATATTGAGGCGATGGAGACCGGGACGCTACGGGCGTTCGCCGCCGCGCTTGGTGGCCGCGGTCGCGCATGCCAGCGTCAGGTGTTGCCTGCGGCCATCTCTGCTGGGTATCGCTGATCTCGGCCTTCAGCGTCAGTCAAGCCAGGCGGCATGCGCTGTGCCTCATAGCCGAAGTGGGATGACCTTCGGACGTCGCACTGGGCGCGAGCAGCGTCCGATCAGATCAGCCCAAGCTGGCGGGCTCGGCGGACCGCCTCGCCGCGGTGAGCCGCCGCCAGCTTGCGGCATATGTTTTTGAGGTGCGTCTTGACGGTGTGGGTGGAGATGTGCATCTGGCTGGCGACCTCGGCGTTGCTCAGCAGACCTGAGACGTGCCGTAGCACCTCCCGCTCGCGTTCGGAGAGCGGCTCAACTACCAGGATCGCTGCTTGCTCCCACGCGCCCGGCAGCGGCGGAAGTTGCTCGCGGCGCAGGGCCGGCGGGAGCAGGCACCGGTGGATGTCGTCCAGTTCGGGGTCACGCCGCAGCACAGGCCCGATCCAGCCGCGCTCTACCGCAAATGGCAGCCTGAGCTGCTCAGGTTCAGCCAGCCGCAGCGCGGAGGCTAGTGACCGGCGACTGCGCACGCGGTCACCGCTGTCGTGGCTGAGCCGGGCATCAACCAGCCACGCTTGCACGCGTACCCGGTCGGGCGCGCCGCTGTCGGCCGCGAGCGCGGGTGCGAGCACGCGGCGCGCGTTGTCGCTGTCTCCGGCAGCCGCCCAAGCGTGCGCCAGCGTGACCGCAGCCTCCAGCGAGTCCTCGCCGCCGGCGCGCTCGGCTACGGCCAGTGCTGCCTGGATGTCGCCCGCGGCCACGTATGCCCGCGACTGGACCAGGCTCAGCCTGTGGTCGAGCCACGCCGGAACAGAGCACCCGGAGCGTGCCCTTGCGATGATCTGCATGACCACGGCAGCGCGGCCTTCGGCCAGGGCACCCCCCGCCGCGACCAGATAGGCCACCGCCCCGATCAGCATGTCCGGGCTGACGCCCAGGGCGGCGTCGGCCTGCCTGAGCCAGCTGCCCGCCTCGCGCAGCTCATTGCGTTCCAGGTGCACCCAGGCCAGGGCGACCAGCGCCGCGGGGTCCGGGTTCTGGACAGGCGGCTGCCGCGAGCTGGTCGTAGACGCAATCACCTGGGCGGCCAGCTTAGCGGCGCGCCGCAGCCGGCCGCGCAAAGCCTCCACCAGCGCCAGATGCCCAAGGCAGTCCGCTGGTGCGTCTTCCCCGACCGAAGCGGCCAGGGTGGCCATCCCCTCCTGCAGGACGCGGGCCGCCTCGTCGAGATGGCCCGACCACAGCCCGGCAGCTCCGCGGCCTACCAGCACCCGCGCCTTGATGCCAGGATGCCGGTCGAGCTTGTCGCCCGGGACCCTGCTGACCAGCACCTCGGCACGGGCAGCGGCGGCCGCCGCCGCCATCAGGTCCCCGCTGCGGCGGGAAGCGGCCAGGCGGATCATCGCGGCGGCCAGCCGGCCCGTGGCCTCCTGATCGGCGGGGACACACTCCAAGATGCCGTCGGCGGCATCCAGCGCGGCGGCGCAGGATTCAAGCCGGCCAGCGGACAGCGCAACCGCGGCCGAGACCAGGTGCGGCTCGGGTCTGGTCCAGGCTTGGCCGGGCGGCATGCCCGCGAACTCTCCGGCCAGGCACTGGCCGCCCCGCGGGTCGAGGATCTGGCCGATCGCCAGATCCTCGATGACCATGCCGGCGGCCAGCTGCCAGTCGTCGGCCCGGGCCGCGTGCCGCACCGCGTCGATGAGCAGCCCGTTCCGCTCATACCACCGGGCGGCTCGCTGATGCAAAGCGGCTACCCAGTCCGGATGCTCGCGTCGTAGCTTCAGGCGCAGCACTTCGGCGAACAACGTGTGGTAGCGGTACCACCCGGCGCCGATCGGCTGGATGAACGCGTTCGCCCGCGCCAAGGCCGACAGGATTCCCGCGGCCTGCTCCGTACCGGCCAGTTCAATGGCCGCTTCGCCGCTGACCCGGTCCAGGATGGACGTGCCCAGCAGAACGTCGCGGACCTGCGGCGGCCAGGTGTTGAGCACCTCCTCCACCAGATAACCGGTCAGGGCGCTGTCCTCCGCGGCCAGCCCCTTGAGGAACTGGTCCGGGTCCGGATGAGCGCCCAGGGAGACCGCGGCCAGGCGGAGCCCAGCCGCCCAGCCCTCTGTCCGCCGCGTCAAGCACTCCAGCCAGCCTGCCGTCAGCGTGCTGCCATGCCGGGCCAGCAGCAAGCCGGCTTCGGCGGTGCTGAACGCCAGGTCGCTGGCCCGGATCTCGGCCAGCTCCCCGGCAAGCCGGTAGCGGTGCACTGGCAGCAACGGCTCCATCCGCGAGGAAACCACCAGGCGCAGCCCAGGCCCCACATTCCGCAGCACGTAGTCAAGCCCATCCAGTACCGCGGGGTTGGTCAGCAGATGCAGGTCATCCAGGACCAGCGTCACCGGCAGGTCCTGGGCGGCCAGCGCCGCCGCAAGCTCCAGCAAGAACATATGGTCGCCCGACCGGCCCCGCACCGCGGTCGGCAGCGCCCTCGGCAGCGTAACGCCGGACTCGCGCAGCGCCGCCACCACGTAAGACCAGAAGACCCCTGGCCGGTTGTCGAACTCATCCAGGCAGACCCAGGCAACAATCCCGGGTTCGGCCGCCGCCCACAACGCCAGGGCCGTCGTCTTGCCCGCGCCCGGAGGGCCAGTGACAGTGGTCAGCTGGCACCACCGCACACCCTCGGCGATGAGCTTGGTGATCCGCGGGCGCTGCACGGCCCGCTCCGGCACGCCCGGCACCGTGATCTTCGCTGCCAGGACCGGCTCGTCGGTGGACAGTGCGGACCGTCTGGTGCGGTTCGCCACCTGGCTGGCGCCATGGGTCGCCATCGGTACCTCTTCTGGCCAGCGGCTTGACGGTTGCGGGATATGGGCCATCACATGTTTGGGATACCGGCCGGTCCGCCATTCCCGGCCGGTATGGAAGGCGCCTCGCCCTGATAACCACAAGACGCCAGCCGGTCGGGCTGCGCATCGTGCCATCGGCATGAAATCCGAGCCTCGGCAGCTCAGAGCCCGTGCGATCCCCGGCAGGTCCCTAACAGGGCGTCCTGAGGGCGTGCATGTGGGCGATCGCCCAGCTGTGTGACGAAGATCCGGCCTCCGGTAGGCGAAGTGGTCCTGTGCCCTGGCCATGTGCAAGTCATCAAGCACCGGCTCGGCAGACAGAAGATTCTTCACGTATCGGCGTCACTGTCGGTGCCAGGGCCGCTGGCCTAGCCATTCCGCGTAGGACCTGGAGTCTTGTGGGCCGGGTTTCATGTCATCGGGCAGGGCCTGGGCGAAGACGAGCGCGGCGGTGGCCTGGAGTTCGCTGGGGAGCAGGTCGGCGGGGCCGGTGGCTTCGAATCCCAGGGTCCACCAGTCCTGGCCACGTGTGCGGACCTCGGTGAGTTCCACCTCGCACCGCGGCTGCTCGCCCAGCCCCGGGCCGCGCGCCTCAAGCTGTCCGCTGGCGAGTGAGAACCGGCTGATGCGTCGGCGCTTGCGCACCGGCCTCCAGCCGGGCGGGTTGCCGCTGTCGGGGCTGAGCGGGCTGACGGGAAAGGACCACTTCTGCCAGGCCTGCATGCGTCCGTGTGCGCGGTCCGCGACCTCGAGGATTCCCGGGCTGCCGCAGTACACTTTCACCTCCAGTGCCCGGCCCCCGCGGACCTTCACCGACAGCCCGCGCAACTGCGGATCCAGCAGGTAGGTGTCCTCGCGTGATTCGGTCCGCGCCGGGAAGCGTGCGAACCATCCGGCCACCGCGGTCTCTAGCTGGCCCGGGAAGATCCAGCGCACCTCCAGGCTGCGGGCTGCTTCCGTGACCGGGTTCTGAGGCGGTTCAGCCGTCATCGTCACATGCTCCTGACACCGGCCTGCGGCCAGCTCGGGGCACTGCTGCCGTATGCGGCGGTAACGCCGATCAGGCAGGTGAGCTGCACGGAGATCCCGGCACCTCACCCAGCCGGAGCTTGCGTGCCTTCTCCGTGGCCGTCCGGGGCGGGGGCGCCGCTCATCGGCAAGGCGCCGCCTTGGGCCGCCTCTCGCTCCTCCTTATCGGGTAGTCCCCGGACGGCGCCGATGATGGCCACGGCGATGGTGGCGCCGATTACCGGCCAGGGCACCAGGGGCGTTTGCGGCGGGATGACCAGCACCGGGGTGGCTGGGCAGTCATCCGGCTGACCGCAGTTGGTTCCCGGCTTGTCAGCCGGCCTGGTGCCAGTCATGCAGCGTTTGGAGTCGATTAACCCGGCGGGGCGTGTTGTCGCGCATTGACCTGATCAAAGGCTCTGGCAGATTATGGAGAGTCAGACCATTGGGGGGGCACCAGCGGATCATGGGCGAGAGCAACGTGCGTCAGCGGGACGGCCGGGCCCAGCGTGCAGGCCGGTCAGCGTTCGACCTTGTCGCGTCCAAGCTCCATCGTCCGCTGATACGGCCCGGGACGGTGCGTCGTTCGTCCCTGGTCGAACGTCTGGCGCGGCGTGACTCCGGTCCAGTCGTCTCGGTGGTCGCGCCGGCCGGCTACGGCAAGACGACGTTGCTGTCGCAGTGGGCCGAACGTAACGGCCAGGCCTTCGCGTGGGTGTCGGTCGACGAAAGAGACAACGACCCGAAGGTCCTGCTCAGCTACGTCGCGGAAGCGCTCGATGCGGTCGAGCCCATCGGCGAGCGGGTGTTCGACGCGCTTGCCTCCCCGGGGACCTCGGTACCCGGCTCGGTCGTCCCTAGGCTGGGGGCTGCGTTTTCGTCGATGACCTCGCCGGTGGTGCTGGTCCTGGATGACGTGCACGTGCTGGGCAACTTTGAATGCCGGGCCGCGCTGTCGGTGCTGGCCGATCACGTGCCGGGCGGCTCGCGGCTGGCGTTCGCCGGCCGGGCCCAGCCGCCGCTGGGGATCGCGCGGCTGCGCGCCGAGGGCAAGATCCTGGAGATCGGCCCGGACGACTTGTCGCTGACTCGAGATGAGGCGTCATCGCTGCTGCGCAACGCGGGCCTCGCCCTGGCCGAGGAAGAGATGGCGGAGCTGAATGAGCGGACCGAGGGATGGCCGGCCGGGCTGTACCTGGCGGCTCTTTACCTGCGGGAGGGGGGCCCGCTGGCGAGCGCGGTGTTCTCCTTCGGTGGTGATGACCGGCTCGTCAGCGATTACATGGAGTCGGAGTTCCTCTCCCGGATCTCTCGCCAGCAACGGGCGTTCCTGACCCGGACTGCGGTATTGGAGCGCATGTGCGGGCCGCTGTGCGAGGCGGTGCTCGACATGGGCGGATCGGCTGCGGTCCTGGCGGATCTGGCCGGGGCGAACATGCTGCTGGTACCGCTGGACCGGCGCGGGGAGTGGTACCGCTACCACCGTCTGTTCCGCGACATGCTGCTGGCGGAACTGCATCGCCTGGAGCCCGGCCTGATGCCCGTCCTGCGGCGCCGCGCCGCCGGCTGGTACTTGTGCAACGGCTGGCCTGAGGAAGCGCTGGAGTACTCCATGGCAGCCGAGGACGTCGATGCGGCCGCCCGCCTGGTGGGGCAGCTCGCGGTGCCGGCCTACCGGCGAGGCCGGGTCACGACCATTCAGCGGTGGTTCGGGTGGCTGGAGGACCGGGGCGGGATCGAGGGACACCCGATGGCCGCGGTGCTGGCCTCGTTGTTTTCCGCGCTGATGGGGAGGCCAGCCGCCGCCGAGCGGTGGGCCGATGCGGTCGATCGCTGGCAGTACGCGGACCCGGCCCGGGCCGCCGACCCTTCCACCGAGGCGTGGGCCGCCCTGCTCCGGGCCATCTTGTGCCGGCGGGGGACCGAACAGATGCGCGCCGACGCAGACGAGGCCGTACGCAGGTTCGCGGCGGAGAGCTTCCTGACACCGACACCCGCGCTCATGCAAGGGATCGCGCGCATCATGTCCGGTGACCTCGATGGGGGCGACTTGTCCCTGGAGGATGCGGTCAGCGTCGGGGAGGAAGCCGGCTCGCCCGATGATCTGGCGGTCGCGCTGTGCGAGCGATCGCTGGTGGCGATGGCACGCAGTCAATGGGACCGGGCCGAGGTCCTCGCCGGCCAGGCAGGTACAGTCTTGCGCCGGGCCGGGATCGAGGAAAGCTTCGCGACGCCCCTTATCTGCGCGCTGCGAGCCCGCGCAGACATGCACCGGGGAGATGTCCCGGCGGCGCGCCGGGAACTCCTCAGTGCCCAGCACTTGCGGGCCTTGCTGACCTACGCGCTTCCCTACCTCGCGGTCCAGGCCCGGATCGAGCTGGCTCGCGTCCACCTTGCGCTCGCCGACCCGGCAGGTGCCAGGACGGTTATGCGCGAGGTCGATGACCTGCTCAGGCGCCGACCCGGCCTCGGGACCCTGGTCGGGGAGGCCAGGGCGGTCCGGGCCCAGCTCTCCAGGGACCGCGGTTCAAGCGTCCCCGGAGCGTCGGCGCTGACCGCCGCCGAGCTGCGCCTGCTGCCACTGCTGTCCACCCACCTGTCGTTCCCGGAGATCGCCGGGGAGATGTTCCTGTCCCGCTACACGGTCAAGTCGGAGGCGATATCGATCTACCGCAAGCTGGGGGCCTCCTCACGCAGCCAGGCAGTCGCCCGGTCCCGTGAGCTAGGCCTCCTGGAGGGATGACTACCCGGTCTTTCATCCCATCAGGGGGATGGACCTCGCCCCGCCGCGAGGTCCACTGGTGCCCTACAGCGGGCGGAGGGATACGGGCCCGGGCTCGCGATGAGCGGGATCAATCCCGTACGTGAGTAAAAGGGACCCGCAGTCAAGATCCCAGCGATTCCGACCAGATAGGGGGTCACAATGACGTCGTCAGTCACCCAGCCAGCCAGGGGCACCGGCGGGCGCCGTGCGGAAGGCCAGGGCTATGGTCTGGTCTTGTTCGCGTCGGTGCTGCTGGTGATCATCGGCTGCTTCAACCTGATCTACGGCATAGCCGCGATCGCCAACTCGCACGTGTTCACCGCTAACGCGCACTACGTGTTCGGCAGCTTGCGCACCTGGGGCTGGATCACGCTGATCATTGGCGTTTTGCAGCTGCTGGCGGCGGCCGGGGTCCTGGCGGGCAACCAGCTGGCGCGCTGGTTCGCCGTGGCGGTGCTCGGGCTCAGCGCCATCGACCAGATGTTCTTCATTCCCGCCTACCCATTCTGGTCCCTGACGATCATCGCCATGGACGTGGTCGCGCTGTATGGGCTGTGCGCCTACGGCAGCCGCGCGAACCTCCAAGCTGCCTAGGGCCCGCACCGTGCGCGACATCAAGGCAAACGGCGAGATGCGGGAAATCATCGAGGTCGGCGCCGCCGGGATGAGGGCGGTGGCTGACGAACTGGCGCGCCGCAACACCGCCAGCAAGCCCTGGCGGGGGAAGGTACGGAGAAGATGAGCGAGCCTGATCGTACGAAGCTGCCGATTCGCCGGCCGCCGTTTGGGGGGGTGTGCAATAGGACGCTGGCGGGGTCGGTGCCCGACTGGGACCTGATCGGGCATCCTGAGCCTCCGGCGGGGTCGCCGAATGTCCTGCTGGTGCTGATCGATGATGCCGGGTTCGGCAACGCGGGCACGTTCGGCGGGCCGATTGACACCCCGAACTACTCGCGGATGGCTGACGGGGGGTTGCGGTACAACCGGTTCCATGTCACCGCGCTGTGCTCGCCGACCCGGGCGGCGCTGCTGACCGGGCGGAACAGCCACGCGGTCGGCTTCGGCTCGGTGGGTGAGTTCTCCAGCGGCTTCCCCGGCTACACGGCGATGGTGCCGGGTGAGTGCGCGCCGTGGCCGAGGGT
>Ga0187814_10000887_pt1 | contig 10980 bp, 9 predicted proteins | sample NC_S_4_FD_132450 | JGI IMG/M metagenome (GOLD analysis project Ga0187814, IMG submission 132450) | Wetland sediment microbial communities from Neuse River Estuary, North Carolina, USA - ASW-S_4 | ecosystem: Environmental > Aquatic > Freshwater > Wetlands > Sediment | place: USA: North Carolina...
CCCGACGCGCAGGAATTCGGCTACCGTGACGAGGCCGAAGCGTTCTTGCTGCAATACGGCCACGGCGTCGGGCTGTCGCTCTGGGAGCGGCCGATCATCAGTAAGCGCTACACCGGGCAGAACACGCCGCTCAAGGAAGGCATGGTGTTCGCGCTCGAGACCTATTGCCCGGCCAAGGACGGCTATTCCGCCGCGCGCATCGAGGAGGAGGTTGTGGTCACCGACAAGGGCCACACCATCATCTCGCTGTTCCCGGCCGAGCAATTGCCGATCGCCGCGAAGTATTGAGAACTAACTTCCTCACGTCCCGCATAGCTTCGTCATTGCGAGGAGCGAAGCGACGAAGCAATCCAGACTCGTAGCAGCGAACTGGATTGCTTCGCTACGCTCGCAATGACGAGCGCGTACAAACCGATTACCTCTCCATGCCCTCCCCCTCTCTTCTCCCCAAAATCGCCGTTGCCGAACAGCTCGCGCAAAAGATCGCCGCGCTCGATCCAGCCAAGCTGCCGCAGGCAGTGCGGCGCAAATGCGAGGAGCTTTTGATCGACGTGGTCGGGCTCGCCGTCACCGCGCGCAACGAAGATTATGTAAAAAGCACGCTGGCTGCGTGTGACGACGACGGGCCGTGCACCGCGATCGGGCACACGCGCACGCTGTCCGCCGCCGCCGCGGCTTTGGTCAACGGCACCGCGATCCATGGCGAGGATTTCGACGACACGTTCGAAGGCGGTCCGGTCCATGCCGGCGCGGTGATCGTGCCGGCGGTGCTGGCGGCCTGCGAGCGGCACCGGTCCCACAATGGGCGCGACGGCAAGGCGGCGCTGCTTGGCATTGCGGTCGGTGTCGAGACCATGTGCCGGCTCTCACTTGTCGCGCCAACGCTCACGCACATGGCCGGATTTCATCCGACCGCGGTGTTCGGCACGATGGGCGCGGCCGCCGGCGTCGGCGCCGCGCTCGCGCTAACGCCGCGGCAGCTCGTCGATGCGCTCGGCAATGCCGGCTCGATGGCCGGCGGCATCATCGAATATCTTGCCGAAGGCGCCTGGACCAAACGGCTTCACGCCGGCTGGGCGGCGCAAGCCGGCATTCGCGCGGCGCTGCTTGGCCGCGCCGGATTTTGCGGTCCGCGCACCGTGTTCGAAGGCGTGCACGGATTCTTCTACGCCTTCGCGCACACGAGTGCCGGCGACTTCGCCGCCGTGACCGACGGCTTCGGCGCGCAGTGGGTGACGCAGACACTCGCCTTCAAGCCTTATCCGTGCGGGACCATGACGCATCCCTATATCGATTGCGCGCGCCGGCTCGGCCGCCGCGTGCCCGCCGACGACGTGGTGGAGATGGTGTGCGATGTCGGCGAGGGCACTGTGCATCGCTTATTGGAGCCGCTTGCCGCCAAGCAGCGGCCGGCAAACGGCTATGCCGGCAAATTCTCCACGCCCTATTGCATCGCCGCCGGCTTTCTTCGCGGCAATGTGGCTTTGAGCGATTTTACCGACCAGGCGGTGCACGATGCCGCGGTGCTCGCGCTCGCCGGCAAGGTGCACTACCGCATCGAGCCGCAAAATCCCTATCCGAAGAATTTCACCGGGCACATTCGCGCCACGCTGCGCGACGGCTCCGTGATCGAGGAACGCCAGCCGCATATGCGCGGCGGCGCGCACGAGCCGCTCACGCGCGCCGATCTCGAGGAAAAATTTCTGCTCAACGCCAAGCACGGCGGCTGGAGCGATGCGCGCGCCGCGGCGGCGCTTAAGCTGATCGTGGGGTTGTTCGACGGGCCGGTGGATTTGTCGGCGCTAAGGGGGTAGGCGCGCGTAGGGTGGGTTGAGCGCAGCGAAAACTTACCATTGTCTCGTCACCGCCGAGCATAACCGTTCGAAAGAACGGCGTCGCTCTCGCTCGCCTTTGACCCAGCGGTCGATGGAGCGGTGCGGCCCCATGGATTTGCCGGATCAAGTCCGGCAATGACGCAAATGTGATGTCACTGTGACATTGACCATTGTCCCTGTTTCGGTTACATATGGCTCCGAATCTCGCCCTTCTCGGACGTGACCCGGCAGGCATGCCGGATCACGCGGGCGAGTGCGGTGCCCGCGGGCGGGCTTGCAACCCGCGCTCGGGCGGCTTTGGGCATCATCTCTCCGGCACTACGACCGGAGCGCGAGGTGCTATCGCTGGACTGGGACAGGCAGGGGCGGGTAACACCCGCTCAAAGGACACGCAAAACGTGTTCCGCCGCGTCCCAGGAAGCCTGGCCTGAGGCTGAGTCCCTTGCGATGAAAGACTCCTTGGGACGAGAACCGTGGTGGAACGCCGACAGTCGTGCGCCTCACGCTTGAGGCGCGGCCGTGGCCGAAGCCACGGCAGAAGAGCCTTGCGTCTGTCGGCGTTTCGCCTCCGAATCTTTTTCGTTCTTCCGTTCTTTCCTTCGTCATTGCCGGACTTGATCCGGCAATCCATGCAGAAGCTTCGCTGGCACAAGCGCTTCCACCGGCGTTCGGGCGCGTCGCCTCAGCATGGACCACCGGATCAAAGTCCGGTGGTGACGAGTCAGAGAGTGCCGTGACAGTGGCGTGGCATAGCTCGGGCGCAAAGGCGCGTCGCGAGAACGATGAAACTCGTCCGCCCCCGTGAAACGGGGGGAGGGGGACCGCCCGTAGCTCGCGTGAGCGAGCGTAGGGTGGTGGAGGGGGCGTGTGACATGAGGTTGAACAATAAGTCGAAGATTTGCATCGCGTCTCTGCTCGCGCCCCACCCACCGCACTTCGTGCGGTCCCCCTCCCCGCTATCGCGGGGCGGGATGAAAGAAGGCGCGCGGCGAGAACGATCATCGCGAGGAAAGCCCCAATCCGATTGGTTAATCGGGTCTTAACCTCGCCGCTTCTATGTTATCCAAGCGTAGGTGCGGCGGGCGGTCCCGCTGTTCATTGATGTACAGAATGACGCCCGAGTCTGCCCCGAATCTTGTTCGCGCCGCGTCCGCCGGCGCGACGAATACGCGCTCGCCGTTCGTGCGGCTGCGCGAACTGCTTGCCGACATGCCGGCAGGACAGCCGCCGATCAGTCTCGCGGTCGGCGAGCCGCAGCATCCGATTCCGCCTTTCGTCGGCTCGGTGATCGCCGCCCATGTCGCCGAATTTGGCCGCTACCCGATGAACCGCGGCCTCGAGGAGTTCACCGCCGCCGTCGGCCAATGGCTTGATCGTCGCTATAAGTTGCCGCGCCGTGTCGATCCGGCATCGGAAGTACTGGTGCTCAACGGCACCCGCGAGGGCCTTTTCCTCGCCGGCATCGCGGCCCGCAATTACGCGGGGTCTCGTAGAAAATCAGCCGGCAAACCCGCTGTCCTCATCCCCAATCCGTTCTATGCGGCTTACGCCATTGCCGCGATCGCGGCCGAGTGCGAGCCGGTTTATCTGCCGGCGACCGCGGCGACCGGCTTTCTCCCCGATCTCGATGCGCTCAACGACGAACTCCTGGCGCGCAGCGTCGGGTTCTATCTCGCCTCGCCGTCGAATCCGCAAGGCGCGGTGGCGGACCGCGCCTATCTGGAAAAGCTGACTGCGCTGGCGCGGCGCTTCGGTTTTCTCGTTCTCTCCGACGAATGCTATTGCGAAATCTACTCTGACCGCGCGCCGCCGGGCATGCTCGAAGCCGCCGGCGCCGATTTTGCGAACGTCGTCGTCTTTCATTCGCTGTCGAAGCGCTCCAGCCTGCCCGGCTTGCGCGTCGGCTTCGCCGCCGGCGACCGCAGATTCCTGGCGAGCTATCTGGAATTGCGCAATGTCGCCGCGCCGCAAGTGCCGACGCCATTGCAGCACGTCGCCATCGCCGCTTATGGCGATGAGAGACATGTCGAAGACAATCGCCGCCTTTATCGCGAGAAATTCGATCTCGCCGATCAGATCGTCGGCGATCGCTACAATTATCGCCGTCCCGCCGGCGGATTTTTCCTCTGGCTCGACGTCTCGGCCTATGGCGGCAGCGAAGCGGTAACGCAGCGGCTATGGCGCGAAGCCGGCTTGCGCGTCGTGCCGGGCCGCTATCTGGCGCACGACCAGGTCGACGGCAGCAATCCTGGCGCTGACCATATCCGCGTTGCCATGGTGCAAGACAAAGAGATCACCGCCGAGGCGCTGCATCGCCTGGTCACGGTGCTCGGTTAGAACATGGTCCCGTCACTGCGAGTGCAACGATGTCGATGATCGAGCGCAGCCTTGACGGCATGGCCGCGCTGACAAGCGAGCTCGGCGCCATGGCGCGGCGGCGGGTCACCGAACTGTGCGGAATCGTGTTGATCAGCCTCGCCATGATGGCGGCGCTGGCGCTCGCCAGCTGGTCAGTCGCCGACCCGTCGCTCAGCCACGCTACCGACGCGCCGGTGCGCAATCTCGTGGGCTGGCCGGGCGCGGTCGCCGCCGACCTGATGATGCAGCTGCTGGGGCTCGGCGCGCTGGCCTTGATCTTGCCGGTCGCCATTTGGGGCTATCGCCTCTTGGGGCACCGCACCATGGGACGCGAGCGGCTGCGCGTGCTCTTGTGGCCGGTTGGCGCCGTGCTCGCCGCCGCCTTGGCCTCGTGCCTGCCGCGGAGCACGCACTGGCCGCTGCCGTGCGGGCTCGGCGGGGTGATCGGCGATGCGATCCTGCGGGTGCCGATTCTCTTGTTTCATGTGCCGCTTCGCGGCGGCAACAGCGTTATCGCCGGTGTCGTGCTCGGCGCCGCGGCTGCCCTCGCAATCGCTGTCGCCTGCGGCCTGTTCTGGCGCGATGCGGACGCGGACGAAGATGAGGAGTACGAAGCCGCAGAGCGAAACGAAGACGATGGTGAGCGCGGCTGGGTCTCGCTCGGTTGGCTCACGCATTCGCTCCTGAGCCTACGGGCGCGTTTGGCGCGGCTGTTCGGCCGCCGCAAGCGGCGGCCGATGCCGTCTCCCGATGCCGTCTTGCGCGGGCGGATCGAACCGCGCTTCGGCGCGGTCGCGGACGCCGACAGCGCCGAAGACGCCGATGAGGAGGAGGACAGCGCGCCGGCGCGGGTGCGCAAGCCGCGCCCGCGGGCGCGGCGCTCCAGCAGCGGCTACGTGCTTCCGGCGCTGGAATTCCTCAATCCGCCGAGCCGGGTCGGCCGCGCCACCGTGTCGAGCGAAATCCTGCAGGAGAACGCGGTCGCGCTCGAAGGCGTGCTCGCCGATTTCGGGGTGCGCGGCGAAATCATCAATGCGCGACCGGGTCCGGTGGTGACGCTCTACGAACTCGAACCGGCGCCGGGAATTAAGTCGTCACGTGTCATCAGCCTCGCCGACGATATCGCCCGCTCGATGAGCGCACTGTCGGCGCGCGTCGCGGTGGTGTCCGGTCGGAACGCCATCGGCATTGAACTGCCCAATCCGACGCGCGAACGGGTCTATTTGCGCGAACTTTTGGCGTCGCGCGATTATGCCGAGACCTCGGCGCGGCTGGCGCTCTGCCTCGGCAAGGCGATCGGCGGCGAGGCGGTGCTGGTCGATCTGCAGCGCATGCCGCATCTGTTGATCGCCGGCACCACCGGCTCCGGCAAATCGGTCGCCATCAACACCATGATCCTGAGCCTGGTTTACCGGCTGCGCCCGGATCAGTGCCGGCTGATCATGGTCGATCCGAAAATGCTCGAGCTCTCCGTCTATGACGGCATCCCGCATCTGCTCACCCCGGTGGTCACCGATCCGAAAAAGGCGGTGGTGGCGCTCAAATGGGCGGTGCGCGAGATGGAAGAGCGCTACAAGAAAATGTCGAAGCTCGGCGTGCGCAATATCGACGGCTACAATGCGCGGCTCGCCGAGGCCAAAAGCAAAGGCGAAAAACTCAGCCGCACGGTTCACACCGGCTACGATCGCGAAAGCGGCGAGGCGATCTACGAGAACGAGGAGCTCGATCTCGAACCGCTGCCCTATATCGTCGTCATCGTCGACGAGATGGCCGACCTGATGATGGTCGCGGGCAAGGACATCGAAGGCGCGGTGCAGCGGTTAGCGCAAATGGCGCGCGCCGCCGGCATCCATCTCATCATGGCCACGCAGCGCCCCTCGGTCGACGTCATCACCGGCACGATCAAAGCCAATTTCCCGACCCGTATATCGTTCCAGGTTACGTCAAAGATCGACAGCCGCACCATCCTTGGCGAACAAGGCGCCGAGCAGCTCCTCGGCCAGGGCGACATGCTCTACATGGTCGGCGGCGGCCGTATCAGCCGTGTGCACGGGCCGTTCGTGTCCGACGAGGAGGTCGAGCGGGTGGTGCGCCATTTGAAGTCGCAAGGCGTGCCGGAATATCTCGAAGCGGTGACTGCCGAAGATCCGCAGGACGAAGACGGCAATCCGATCTTCGACTCGACCGCGATGGGCGCCGGCGAAGGCGGCGACCTTTATCAACAGGCGGTGGCGATCGTGACGCGCGACCGCAAGGCTTCGACCAGCTATATTCAGCGGCGACTGCAGATTGGCTACAACCGTGCCGCGTCGCTGATGGAACGCATGGAGGAGGAAGGCATTGTCGGCCAGCCGAATCATGCCGGTAAGCGGGAAATCCTGGTTGAAGCCGCCGACGAGGATGCCTATTGAGAGCCGATTTTTAGTGCTCAATTCGAAACAGTCAGTCGCGAATTTGCCATAACGCGCATTTAGCCAAGCTCGTTTCTGGCAGGGCCTGCGTGCAGAGCGCATCGGCGGGAGGGGGATTATGGCGCCAAAGCGCCCGGCGAGTTCTGGCTTGATCGCGATTGCGCCGATTATTCGCCGGACTGCGATCGGCTTTTGCTGCGGTATTGTCGCCGCGATTGTTGTCGTGATTCTTGCACCGACCCGGGCTTCGGCCGATCCGGTCATGAGCGAAAACGTGCCGCTGCCGGTTCCGGCGCCGTTACCGAAAACCGGGACCGCGCCGGCGGCGGCGGCCAAGCCTGCAATCGACAAGCCGGCAACCGAAACACACCAGACGCCGAGCCTGTTTCCGTTCTCGGCGCTGTTCGGCAACAAATCATCCACCGCCACGCCCGCGCCCAGCGCGCCGGAGCCGCCGTCGCCCTTTGATGCCAAGCAGCGCGCGCTGCTCGACAGGATCAGCGCCTACCTCTCGGGCGTGCAGACCATGGTGGGTAAATTCGTCCAGGTCGGGCCCGACGGCGGACGCACCGAAGGCATGCTCTATCTGCAGAAGCCCGGGCGCGTGCGCTTTCAATACAATCCGCCCAGCCCGATCGACATTATTTCCGACGGCTCTTCGGTCGTGGTGCGCGACCGCAAGCTCGCCACCCAGGATCTCTATCCGCTGTCGCAGACGCCGCTGCGCTATCTCTTGGCTGAACGGATCGATCTGTTGCGCGACACCGATGTGGTCAGCGTGAGCGCGGACGATAGTTTTGCAACCGTGGTGATCGAGCAGAAACAGCTTTTTGTCGGCACCGATCGTCTGATGATCATGTTCGATGCCAAGGACTTGACGCTCAAGCAATGGACGGTGACCGATCCGCAAGGCTTCGACACCACCGTCGCGGTCTACAATCTCGACTCGACCAAGAAACCCGATCCGAACCTGTTCGTCATCAATTACCAGCGCGAACAAACCGGGGTGCAGTAGTCGGGCATCGGAAATCAGCAATCAGGCATCAGGGACTAACAATTAACAGGCTAGCTTGTCGCTTGACCGAGACTTATTTATCTCTGACCGGCAAATCCCTGATCCCTGTTTCCTGACCTCTGATTCCTGTGAAACTCACCATCACAAGCTGGAACATCAATTCCGTCCGGCTGCGCATCAATCTGGTGGCGCGCTTCATCAAGGCGGTGCGTCCCGACATTTTGTGCCTGCAGGAAACCAAATGCCCGGACGACAAATTTCCGCTCAAACGGCTCAAGCGCCTTGGCTATGACTACGCGGCGCTCAACGGCCAGAAGGGCTATCACGGCGTCGTCGTTCTCTCGCGGCTGCCGTTCGAGCGGTTCGAGATCCAGACGTTCTGCGGCAAGGCCGATTGCCGTCACGTCGCGGCGGAATTCGGCGAGCGCGCTGGCCTGCGCGATCCCATAACGGTGCATAACTTCTACGTGCCCGCCGGCGGCGACATTCCCGATTCCAAGCTCAATCCGAAATTCGCGCACAAGCTCGGCTTCCTCGACGAAATGCGCGACAACGCGCGCTTGCGCCCGCAACGCTCCGAGCGCGCGATTCTGGTCGGCGATCTCAATGTCGCGCCGCTCGAGCACGACGTCTGGAGCCACAAGCAGATGCTGCGCGTCGTCTCCCACACGCCGATCGAATGCGAAAAGCTCGTCAACGTGCAGAAAGCCGGAGACTGGGTCGACAGCATGCGCCAGTTCACGCCCGAGCCGGCCAAGCTCTACACCTGGTGGAGTTATCGTTCGCCGGACTGGGCCACGGCCGATAAAGGCCGCCGCCTCGATCATATCTGGACCTCGCCGATGCTCGCCGACCGCGTCGCCGCAATCGCCGTCGCCAAGCATTATCGCGGCGCCGCGCGGCCGTCCGACCACGTGCCGGTAACGGCGACGCTTGAAGTGTAGTTGCGATCGGAAGCGCTATTGCGGTCCGGTGCCGCGCGCCAGTACGGCGTGAACTTTCTCGAAGTCGCGCGCCAATTGATCCGCACGCGACGCGAATAATGTCCGCAGCCGTTGCGCCGCTTGCGGATTGCTTTCCAGCATTTTCAGGAACATGGCGCGAGAGATCCGTAGCACGATAGAATTTTCCCGCGCGGTCGCCGTTGCGCGGCGCGGCGTTTCGATGAGCAGCGCGGATTCGCTGAGCAGGCTTCCAGGTTCGGCGACGCTTTCGATCCCGTTCGCCGCTTCCGGCTTGACGGCAAAAGAACCGTGCTGGACCACATAGGCGCAATCGGCGCTTTCGCCCGGCGCGAAGAGCGTTTCGCCCTCGCTGACGGAATAGCTCTCCGAGCCGATCGCGAGAATGCGTAACGCACTCTCGCCCAGCTGAGCCAGCATCGGCACCCGTTCAAGGAATGCGATGTCGTCGTCGATGCTCATGCCAATCCGCGGTCACGGCACCAATTTATAGCCGCCGGCTTCGGTGACCAGAATCGCGGGCGCGGCGGCGTCCTTTTCGATCTTCTGCCGCAACCGATAAATATGCGTTTCCAAAGTGTGCGTGGTGACGCCGGAATTATAACCCCACACCTCTTGCAGCAGCGTCTCGCGCGAGACCGGCCGCTGACCGGCGCGATAGAGATAGCGCAGGATCGAGGTTTCCTTCTCCGTCAGCCGCACCTTGTTGCCCTTGGGGTTGAGCAGGAGCTTGGAACTGGGACGAAACGTGTAGGGCCCAATGGTGAAAACCGCGTCCTCGCTGTCCTCGTGCTGGCGAAGCTGGGCACGAATGCGCGCCAGCAGCACCGCGAATCGGAACGGCTTGGTGACGTAATCGTTCGCGCCGGATTCGAGCCCGAGAATGGTGTCGGAATCGGTATCGTGGCCGGTGAGCATGATGATCGGCGCCTTAAATCCGTTCTTGCGCAGGATGCGCACGGCCTCGCGGCCGTCGATGTCCGGCAGCCCCACATCCATGATGACGAGGTCGATCTGTCCGGCTTTGGCGGCTTGGACGCCTTTGCTGCCGTTTTCGGCCGCGACGGCTTCGAATTCTTCGTGCAGCGACAGCTGTTCGGTCAGCGCATCCCGCAGTTCCGGATCGTCATCGACAATGAGAATCTTACGCGTATTCGGCATTAAATCAGAGCTCACCCGCCGCTTTGGCGCGCCGCTCGGGGCGCAAGTAGAACCGTCGAGGATACTAGAGCAGGATCTTGAAAAGGGGAAACCGGTTTTCCGAAAAGATCATGTGACCACAAAACGTTAGAGCGCTAGTCAGTTTGGGTTGAAAACAATTGCGCTTGGGAACTCCGCGACCGCTCATGGCAAAACGCAGACACAACCGCAAGACCTCGCTGTCCGCAATCCATGTGTACGTCCGCCCGCGGCTGCGCGCGCAGGCTTGGCTCGTGGCGGGGCAGCGCGCGATTCGCGCCGCTTTGGGCCGGACAAGCGTCAAGGCGGCGAAACGCGAAGGCGATGGCGCCACGCCTGCCGGCCAATTTCATCCGGTTCGGCTGTGGTGGCGATCGGACCGCTTACCGCGCCCGCGTACCCTCCTGCCGGTCCGGCGAATTGGGGCGGACGATGCCTGGTGCGAAGACCCCAAGGACCGACGCTACAACCGCCCGTTTCGGCGGTCGGCCGATGAACCAGGCGACCGCCTAAAGCGTGTCGATGGGCTTTACGATCTGATCGTCGAAATCGACCATAACACCCGGCCGCGTGTTGCCGGCCGCGGCAGCGCTGTGTTCATTCATGTCGCGAGGCCGGGTTTTGGCCCGACCGCCGGCTGTGTCGCGCTTTCGCGCAGTGATTTGCAGCAGTTGGTGCGCAGGCTGTCACCCAAGACGCGAATTATCGTTCATTCCTAGATCACGAGCACCGAAAATGGCGGTGCCGACGCGCACATGCGTGGTACCGAAGGCGATCGCCGTCGGGTAATCCGCGCTCATGCCCATGGACAGGAGCTTAAGCCCGTTGCGTCGGGCAATCTTGGCGGTGAGCGCGAAATGCGGCGCCGGCGCTTCATTCTGCGGCGGCAGGCACATCAGGCCCGAAATGGCGAGCCCGTAGCGGTCGCGGCAGGCTGCCAGGAAGGCGTCGGCCTCCTCCGGCAGCACGCCCGCCTTCTGCGGCTCGGCGCCGGTATTGATTTCGACAAAAAGCAGCGGGCCTCGCCCTTGTTTGGCGATCTCTTTGCCGAGCGCCTCGGCGAGGCTTGCGCGGTCGACGGAATGGATGGCATCGAACAGCGCTACGGCCTCCTTTGCCTTGTTCGACTGCAGTGCGCCGACGAGATGCAGCTCCAGGCCTGGGTGACGCGAGAGCAGCGGTGGCCATTTCGCCTTGGCCTCCTGCACGCGGTTTTCGCC
>Ga0187814_10000888_pt1 | contig 10977 bp, 9 predicted proteins | sample NC_S_4_FD_132450 | JGI IMG/M metagenome (GOLD analysis project Ga0187814, IMG submission 132450) | Wetland sediment microbial communities from Neuse River Estuary, North Carolina, USA - ASW-S_4 | ecosystem: Environmental > Aquatic > Freshwater > Wetlands > Sediment | place: USA: North Carolina...
ACAGGCTGAACATGACGGTGTCACGGCGAGCGCCCTTGAATGGGACGTGCGACCGCAGCACTCCTTCGCGCCGAAAGCCACAACGCAACGCGACGCGCTGGGACGCCTCGTTGTCCGGTCCACAAGTCAGCTCGAGCCGCGCCACGCCCAGATCCGAGAACGCCCATCTGGCCATCAGACGAGTGGCCCTCGTCGCGATGCCCCGTCCGCGATGCTTGGGCGCGAGCCAGAACCCCACAGCGGCTCGGCCTTGCTCCAGATCAATCGCGTGGACCGAGCCGCCGCCAACGACCACCGACGAATCCGACGGAGCGGCGAACGCGAAGTTCAGATCCTCGCCGCGCAGCCGCGCCTGCTCCTGCCAGGTGAAGAACGCCCGTGCATCTTCATCCGTATATCCAGTCGTGCAGGGCCAGGAGAATCGCAACACGCTGGGGTCGGCGAACGCCATCACGTTCGCCGGTACGTCCTCGGCGACCCACGGACGCAGAAGCACCACCTCATCAGCCAGGGGCGGGATGGGGAAGTGCAACTCGGGCATGCCCGGAAGGTAAGGCTCGACGGACCCCTCAGCCCGACCGGCGCTCGCGGTGGGAGAGGATCTCTTCCCGCTCCGCGAGCCGCTGAGAGCGTCGCAGCTCCGCCTCGCGCATGCGGCGCTCCTCGGAGGAGGTGGTGGGGATCAGGCGCGGGACGGGCACCGGGCTGCCGTCATTGTCGAGGGCGACCATCGTCAAGTAGGCCGTATTCGTGTGGCGCACCTCGCCCGTCCTCGGATCTTCGGCGTCGACGCGGACACCTACCTCCATGGAAGTCCGCCACGCGGCGTTGACGGTTGCGCTCAGCGTGACCAGATCGCCGATGCGGATCGGATAGAGGAAAGCCATGCGGTCCATCGCGGCGGTCACCACGCGCTGGCGCGAGTGCTTGATTGCCGGGAGCGCGGCAACCTCGTCGCAGAGCTTCATCACCGTGCCGCCGTGAACGTCTCCTGCGGTGTTGGCGTCGAGCACACCCATCCAGCGGACCAGCTGCGCGTGCGACTCCGAGGCCGGCTTGGCGTCCATCGTCAGAGTGGCGGTATCCATCGCTCACCGACCCGGATTCCCTCCTCTGAGCCAGCGTGATCGGAGAGGGGGCGCTCGTGGGCGCCGTAGACGCGAATGTCCGCGATGCCGTCTGGTCCCTCATACAACACGAACGCGCGTGGCAGCGGTTCCGTCCTCAGCCCATCGCGCAAGTCGTACGTCGCCTCGACCTCCGCGATCCAGACATCGTCCTGGTGCCACTGACCGGTGATGTGGTGACTGGTGGAGCTAAGCGTGGAGAGGAAGTCCGTGAGGAGATCGTGCACAGCATCGACCCCCTCGGCACGGCGGCCGTCCACGGTCAGGAACCGGACATCGGGCGCGACGAGCGCCGTGGCAGCCTCCACGTCGAGGTTGTCGATGGCGTCGATCATCTGCTCGATCGGCGAGCCGTTCACGTGACGGCGATCCTACTCGACGGACGTTTGTTCGAGACACCCCAGGGCCGAGATTCGACCGCCACGTAAGGCGGCAGGGACCATAACCGCGGGCTCCGTCGGTCCGCCGAGATGCGGTTTTGGGGCCATCGGACCGATACGACTCTCGCGGGCCGGACCGCTTCGCCGTGAAAGGACTCACCGTGAAACGCAACTTCGCACGCCGCTGCACACTCGTCTGCCTGACCCTCCTGTCATCCGCGGCGCTGGTGATGCCGGGCAGCGCGTTCGCCGGATCCTCATCCCGAATCGAAGCGCGCGGGTTCGCGTCGGGAACGATCGCTCTGATCAACGATTACTCGTTCACGATTCAAACGCCGGGACGCCCCACCGGCGTCGTCAACGCGCTGGGGGGGGCGGCGAACAGGGTCACAGCGGGCGACTATCCGTACGTTTACGGGGGCGGCCACGCAGAGGCCGGCGTGGCCAGCATCGGGATCAAGGGCCCCGGCTACAACGGCCATAGAATCGGCTTCGACTGCTCCGGATCGGTGGCTGCGGTCCTCGCCGGCGCAGGGCTCTGGCCCGCAGGCGCTGGAGTTCCGAACGACGCGGGAATCATCGCGCAGCTTCTCAGGGAAAGGCTGATCGCACGTGGGGTCGGTACGGGCCCGGTAGAGGTCACGCTGTACGACCGGCCCGGGGTGCACATCTTCATGAACATCGACGGGCGATTCTTCGGCACCTCCGATGGCGGCGGCGGTGGAAACCGGCGCGGCGGCGCGGGGTGGCTCGACGATGGTGCACCCGATGCGTCGACTCCGTTGTACAAGCCCTATCACTTGCTGCCCTCCGTGCTGAAGCAGAGCACGAACGCCGGCCACAGCGTCACCTTCGAGGTTGGCGGTGAGCAGAGCTCGATAGGCGGGCTGGCGGTCGGCGAGAACGTGCAGGTCGGCTACGAGGAGACCAGCTCGGGCACCATCCTCGCAACTGCCATCGGCTATCCCGGGTCGCTCACCGCCAGCGGAACGGTTGGATCCGTCGCGGGCGACGGGAGCGCGTTCGCGATCCAGACGGCGAGCGGTCAGAGCCTGACATTCTCCACCGCCAGTCCGCAGCTGGCCGCAGGCTTGGCGGTGGGGGACACCGTTCAGGTCACATACACCCCGGCGACATCGGAGATGATCGCCCACGAGGTCGAGGTGACCGGAACGCCAGCGGGCGCCAGCGGGTCGAGCGGCGTGCAGCCCGGTGGCAGTGGCCAAAACACCGGCTAGAGCAGCGGTTAGTTCGAGGCCTGTTGCAGGGGCGGGCCGACCCTGAGCGGCTCCTGCCTTGAGGGTGCGCCCTGCTCCACCCAGCCTGCGGATATCAGCCCCGTGCATGCTGCTTGGCCGAAGACCTCGTCACGACTGTCGACGACTACGGCAATGACGCGCCCTTGCCGGATCTCCAGGGTGCACACAGTCGATAACCGGGAGCGTGAGGATGGTGCCTTGGACGTCTGCACCCAGTACTGCCCCTGCCTGGCGTTCACCACGACCCAGCTCCGGCAGGCAGAGCTGACGTCGAAGCTATGGGAATAGAACGTGATCCTCGCCGCGTGCTGGTAGAGATAATCGGTGCAGCGGGTCGCGGTGGAGGACGGATGCAGGGTGAACGTGCCCGACGTCGTGGTGGGCGGCGGGGCGACTGCGGTGACGGTAGTGGTGCTCGACCCTCCGCAGCCGGAAGCGAGGGCGGTCAGGCCGATGACGAGCGCGAGTCTCCGCATCGCGCGGACGATAGCCTCGGCGCCTCGGCGAAGCCCGCGGCTGGCGCGCTTCGCCGCTCGCCGCCCATCCGGAGGTTTCGCCACGACCTCTGGGGGAAGCCCCCCAAGCTAGGAATCCGACTTGGGGAGGAAGGGGTTCTGTGCTAGCAATCGTCGTGACCGTCGTGGTGCTTGGGGTCCTTGCGATCGCACTGCTCGTCGCACGCGGTGTTGATCACCGACCTCACGCAGACCTTACCGTCCAGTCGCCCCCCGGTGGTGCTCATGAGGTCGGTAAATCGCGACTGTCTAGGTACCCGTGGGGCGTGCGGGCGCGACCCCGGGCTGGGGTGCCACCGCACCGATCTCGGGCAGATCGATCGTGCGGATCGGTCCCTTGAAGGTGCGCTTGGCCGAGACCAGGTACCACAGCGTGACCGCCAGCATCACGCCGATCGTCACCAGTGGCGCGTAGTTGACGCTCGACCAGCTGAAGCTCTTGCCGAAGAACACCCCTGCGGGGCTGAACGGCAGGCAGAAGATCACCACGCAGATCGCAACCCAGACCGACGCGATCAAGTTGTTCCACTTGTACTTGGCACCGAGCGTCCACGGGCCGGGCTTGAAGTCATCGCCCTTTCGCCAGCGCAAAAACACGGGGATCGTGTAGGCGATGTAGAGCCCGATCACCGAGATCGAGGTGACCGCGAGGAACGCGACGGGGCTGCCCTTCGAGTTCGGGAAGTACGCGGGGACCGTGACGATCCAGGCGAACACGCAGACAAAGAACACAGCCCAGGTGGGGGTCCGGTTCTTGCCCAGGCGCCGCCACAGGCTGTGGCCGGGCACCGCCCCGTCGCGTGAGAACGCGAACGTCATCCGCGACGCGCTGGTGACGCATGCCATCCCGCAGAACAGCTGGCCGACGGTCGAGATCAGGATCACCGCCTTCGCGGCGGCGGAGCTGAGCGCGGTCTCGAAGATCGCCAGCGCCGGGTAGCTGGCCGAGAGGATCGTCGAGGTCTTGCTCCGCTGGATCGCAAACGTGATCGCCAGCAGCACGATCCAGCCAATCACGGCCGAGTAGAAGACCGAGCGCCAGATCCCCTTCGGCGCCGACTCGTCGGCCCCATGCGTCTCCTCGGAGACGTGGGCGGACGCGTCGTACCCGGTGATCGTGTACATCGTCAGCAGGAACCCGAGCGGCAGCACGTAGAACCAGAAGAACGGGACGGTCGTCGACCCGCTCTTGAAGCCCGAGTTGTTGATCGTGTGGCCGAACACGTAGCCGATGCTCGCGTGGTGCGAGGGACCAAGGATCAGGATCGCCACGATCACGGCCACGCCGAGCACGTGCCACCAGACCGAGATCGCGTTGAACAGCGAGACGAGGTGGCTGCGGAAGGCATTGACCAGGCCATGGATGATCAGGATCACCGTGAACAGCGCGAAGATCACGTGAGCGGTGTAATGAACGCTCGTGCCTGCCGCGGCCTTGCCGAAGTTGAAGATGAAGTGGAGGTTGTAGAGGCCGAGCAGGTTCATCAGGAACGCCGAGACCACGTAGTCGACCGACGCCACCACTGCAACCAGTCCGATCAGGTTGAACCAGCCGGTGAACCACCCCCAGCCCGCGCCGCCGAGCTTCGAGGCCCAGTAGTAGATCCCCCCGGCGGTGGGGAACGCGGAGGCCAGCTCGGACATGCCGAACGCGACCGTGAGGACGATGCAGCTGATCACCGGCCACGCGATCGAAATCGCGATCGGGCCGCCGTTGTTCAGCGCCTGGCCGTAGGTGGTGAAGCACCCGGCGAGCACCGAGATGATCGAGAAGGAGATCGCGAAGTTCGCAAAGCGGCTCCAGCCGCGGTTGAGCTCCTGCTTGTAGCCCAGCTCCGCAAGCCGCTTCTCGTCACCCGTCAGCGTGTCGACGCTCGTCCCCATTCTCGGCCCCTTTTGCGTAATGGTCTGATGCTCCGTCCTTAGCGTCCGAACCCTACCTGCGACCCGGTGGAAGTCAAGGGCAGGAGGCCGGCGAGCACGTGCTCTGTACCGCGCAGGTGCTCTGCCATCTCGCGGGCCGCGCCAAACTCGTCGTGACGCCTCAGTGCCGCCAGCAGCCGCCTGTGTTGCGCGTTGGAGGAGTCGAGCACCTCGGGCGGATGCGCGATCAGCGAGATCAGGTCGGTCATCGCGCCCTGTACCTCGGTCATCGCGGTAATCAGCCTAAGGCTCCCCGTGGCCTCCGCGATGCCGACGTGCAGACGGACGTCGACCTGGCGGTAGTTGGCGAAGTCCTCGAGCATCCCGTCGAGCACGAGCACCAGGTCGTCGAGTGCTTCGAGACTCTCCGGCTCTGCGCGCTCGGCCGCGAGCATCGCGATCCCGACCTCCACAGCCATCCGCTCGTCGCAGATGTCGTGCCAGGCGGCGAGCATGTCGGCCGAAGGTGGGTCGGCGGGCGGCTGCGGGTCCGCGACGAACGTGCCGCCGCCGCGCCCCCGCGTCGCGTGCAGATGTCCGCTCTGGGCGAGCGCGACGAGCGCTTGGCGCAGCGTCGAGCGGGCGATCCCCAGCTTCGCGCACAGATCGCGCTCGGCAGGCAGACGCGTGCCCGGAGGGAGCAGCCCGAGCTTGATCGCGGTACCGAGCCGATCAACCGTCTCTTCGAACGCGGTCTGCGATCGCACCGGCGCGAACACCGTCTCGAGCGAGGCGACTGACTCCAGCGAAGGGATACTCATCGCGCTCAGAGCCGCTCGAAGCCGCGGAATCGCTCCCAGTCGGTGACCGCGGAGTCAAACGCGGCCACCTCCACGTCGGCCGCGTGGACGTAGTGGTCGACGAGCGCGTCGCCGAAGACTCGGCGCGCCACCGCGCTCGACGCGAACAGGTTACGGGCCTCGCGCAGCGAGCCCGGCAGGCGGGGCTTATCCCGTGACAGATAGGCGTTGCCGACGTACTCGGGCTCCAGCTCGAGCCCGCTCTCCACGCCGTGAAGCCCCGCGGCGATCAGGGCGCTCAGCGCCAGGTAGGGGTTGAGGTCCGAGCCGCCGGCGCGGTTCTCGAACCGCAGCGACGGGCCGTGACCGACTACCCGCAGAGCGCACGTGCGATTATCCCGGGCCCAGGCGATCGCGGTGGGGGCGAACGAGCCCTCGGCGAACCGCTTGTAGGAGTTGACGTTGGGCGCGAGGAACAGGGACAGCTCGCGCAGGCAGGCGAGCTGTCCAGCGAGGAATTGCTCGAACGTCGTCTGGTCACGTTGGAACAGCGGGCCCGCCGCGTCCGCGAGCGAGAAATGGATGTGGCACGAGCTCCCTTCGCGCTCGTTGAACTTCGCCATGAAGCTGATCGCCATGCCTTCCTGGGCGGCGATCTCCTTCGCCGCGTTCTTGTAGACGGCGTGCTGATCGGCGGTCAGCAGCGCATCCGCGTAGCGGAAGTTGATCTCGTGCTGGCCGAGATTGCACTCACCCTTCGAGTTCTCGACCGCCATCCCGGCGCCGGTCATCTCGTTGCGGATCCTGCGAATCAGCTGTTCGACGCGAGCGGTGCCGAGCAGGGAGTAGTCGATGTTGTAAAGGTTGGCCGGCTGCAGGTCGCGGTAACCCTTGCGCCAGGCGTCCTCGTAGGTGTCGCGGAAGACCAGGAACTCGAGCTCGGTGCTCGCGTTCGCGCTCCACCCCCGCTCCGCGAGCCGAGCGAGCTGCCCGCGCAGCACCTGGCGCGGAGAGGCCACCACGTCCGACCCGTCGGCCCACTCCAGATCGGCGAGGCACATCGCCGTGCCCTCCTGCCACGGCACCGGTCGCAGCGTGTCGAGATCGGGTCGCATCGCGAAATCGCCGTAGCCTCGCTCCCAGGAGGCCATCTCATACCCGTCGACCGGGGTCATGTCGACGTCGACGGCCAGCAGGTAGTTGCAGCCCTCGGCGCCGTGGGTGGCGACCTCGTCGAGGAAATGGCGCGCGGTCAAGCGCTTGCCCTGGAGCCGTCCCTGCATGTCCGTGATCGCGAGCAGGACCGTGTCGATCTCCCGCCGATCCACCTGGGCGGTGAGCTCCTCCAGTGTCAACGCCGGAGCATCACGCTCAACTGCTCGCACCCCAGGATTGCCATCCTCGCCGGCCACGTGCCTGAAGGTATAGGAACTGGGCCTTAGACGCTAGGTTTGCGCCATGTCTGAGCTGAGCGCAATCGTGGAGCGCCTGGAGAGAGCTCTCGGACCCTCCGCCGGGGCGCCGGTCCCACTCGAGGGGGGCATCACGAACCGCAACTACCGGCTCGTCTTCGGCGGGCGGGACTGCGTGGTGCGGGTGCACGGCAAGGACACCTCGCTGCTTGGCATAAACAGGGAGGCGGAACGTATCGCCGCACGCGCCGCGGCGAACCTGGGGATCGGGCCGGCGGTCATGGCAGAGGACGAGGAGTGCCTCGTCACCGAGTACGTGTCCGGAGCTGCGAACGAGCCCGCCCGCGTGCGGGCGACGCCGGCCCCGGTGGCACGGGCGCTCCGCGCCTTCCACGAATGTGGCGCCCAGCTTCCCGTCCGCTTCTGGGTTCCGGATCTGCTGGAGGCATACGCGCAGATCGTCACCGCGCGTGGCGGGCGCCTTCCCCGGGAGTATGCCGCCGCCCAGGCGCTCACCGGACGCATTGCGCAGGTGCTGCCGCTGACCAAGCCCGTCTGCTGTCACGACGACCTGCTCCCGGGCAACGTCATGAGCACCGGCTCGGATGGCGGGGTCATCCTGGTGGACTGGGAATACGCGGGCATGGGCCACCGCCTGTTTGATCTGGGCAACCTGGCTGTCAACTGCGACTTCGACGAAGAAGCGGAGACTCGCCTGCTCGGTGCCTACTTCGGGGAGGCTCCCGATGCCGGCCTGGTGGCAGCGTTGCGGTTGATGCGCCTTATGTCCGACGCCCGCGAGGCCGCATGGGGGGTGGTCCAGGGGGTCCTGTCGGAGCTCGACTTCGATTTCGAGGCATACGCGACCGCCCACTTCGAGCGCCTCGAGCGGGCCACCGGCGGCGGCCGGTTCGAGCAGTGGCTCCAGGCCGCATCCGCCGAGGCCCGCCTTGCCTAGGCCGCGCGAGCTGCCTGATCGCGCCCGTGTGGTGATCATCGGCGGTGGTGTCGGCGGTGCCTCGATCGCTTATCACCTCGCGAAGATGGGGGAGCCGGACGTTGTCCTGCTCGAGCGCAGCGAGCTCACCAGCGGCTCGACTTTCCATTCCGCGGGCCTCGTGGGGCAGCTGCGCGGCAGCGTGTCGCTGACGCGGTTGATGATGGACTCGGTGGCTCTGTACCGCCAGCTCGATTGCGGGTGGGTCGAGTGCGGCGGCCTTCGGCTTGCATGCTCGGTCGAGCGCGAGGAGGAGGTGCTGCGCCAGGTCGCCTGGGCCGAGACGTTCGGCCTCCCGCTCGAGCTGCTCGAGCCCGAGGAGGCGAAGGGCCTGTTCCCGTTGATGGTCACCGACGGAGTCCGCTGTGCCTCCTACCTGCCCACCGACGGGTATCTCGATCCGTCCCGGCTCACCTACGCATTGATCGAGGGAGCGCGAGACGGCGGCTGCCGCGTGTACACGCGCACGCGCGTGGAGGCGATCGCGTCCGATCGCGGCCGGGTGCGCGGCGTGCGCACGGAGTGGGGCGACGTGGAGGCCGAGATCGTCGTCAACGCCGCCGGGATGTTCGCCTCCGAGGTCGGGCGCATGGCCGGAGTCCGCGTCCCGGTGGTCCCATTCGCTCACGAGTACCTGGTGACCGAGCCGTTTCGCGAGCGTACCGCGGGCGAGCACCTGCCGACGCTGAGGGATCCCGATCTGCTCGTCTATTTCCGCGAGGAAGGCGCGGGGCTCGTGATGGGCGGATACGAGCGCCACAGCGCACCGTGGGCGCTGGACGAGCACCTCCTGGACCGGATCCCCCCCGACTTTAACGGTCGGTTGCTGGAGGAGGACTGGCCGCGCTTCGAGGAGATCGCCGTGGGCGCGAGCCGCCGCGTGCCGGTGATCGACGAGATCGGCGTGATCAGGCTGATCAACGGGCCGGAGGCGTTCACGCCCGACAACGAGTTCTGCCTTGGCGAGACGGACCTGCGGGGCTTCTTCGTCGCCGCCGGGTTCTGCGCCCACGGCCTGGCCGGCGCGGGCGGCATTGGCAAGGTGATGGCCGAGTGGATCCTGGGAGGCGAGCCGGCGCACGACGTCTGGGAGATGGACATCCGCCGCTTCGGCCCGCAATACCGCTCTCCGGCGTACACGCTGAAGCGTGCCAAGGAGATCTACGAGACGTACTACGACATCCGTTACCCGTGGCACGAGCGGCAGGCGGGTCGTCCCCTGCGTGTGTCGAGCGCGTATCGGTGGCACGCCGGGCACGGGGCGGTGTTCGGGGAGAAGGCGGGCTGGGAGCGCGTGAACTGGTACGAGCACAACGCGCCTGGCGGTGAGGTGTCGCAGCGTCCGGGCGGGTGGGCGGGCAAGCATTGGTCGCCTGCGATCGGCGCCGAGCACCGGGCGACGCGTGAGGCGGCCGGTCTGTTCGACGAGTCCTCGTTCGCCAAGCTCGAGGTCTCGGGACCCGGCGCGGCGAGCCTCCTCGAAGAGCTGTGTGACAACCGTGTCGCGCGGGAGGTCGGCGCGATCAGCTACACCCAGATGCTCAACCGCAGGGGCGGAATCGAATGCGACTTCACGGTCACGCGCGTGGGCGAGGAGCTATTCCAGATCGTGACCGGAACCGCGTTCGGAAATCACGACGCGGACTGGATCCGCCGCCACCTGCCCGCTGACGGCTCTGTGCGCCTCAGCGATCTGACCTCGAAGTGGTCCTGCTTTGCGCTCTGGGGCCCGCGCGCGCACCGGATCCTCTCCCAGCTGACTGCGGACCCCCTCGACTTCCGCTACATGTCGATGCGCGAGATCGCGGTCGGCGACGTCCCGGTGCGTGCGCTGAGGGTGACGTTCGTCGGGGAGGCCGGATGGGAGTTCTACTGCCCGGCGGAGTACGGAGCGGGCTTGTGGGAGAGCCTCTTCACGGCCGGTGAGCCGCACGGGCTGGTCGCGGCCGGCTATCGAGCGATCGACTCGCTGAGGCTCGAGAAGGGCTACCGCGTGTGGGGGTCCGACATCACCCCGGACGACACGCCCTTCGAGGCTGGACTGGGGTTCTGCGTGCGCGACGACAAGAGCTTCCTGGGGTCGACGGCTGTCCGCGAGCACGCGCCGCGCCGGCGCCTGCGCTGCATGGTGCTCGAGGATCCGCGCCTCATCGCGCTCGGCAACGAGCCCGTCCGTGCGGACGGAGCGATCGTTGGGCGGGTGACCAGCGGTGGTTATGGCTATACCGTCGAGCGCTCCATCGCCTTCGCCTATCTGCCGGTGGAGCTCGAGGTGGGGGCCGCGATCGAGGTCGACATCTTCGGGCGCTGGGTGCGTGGCGAGGTGGCGGCCGAGCCCCTGTTCGACCCCAAGGGTGAACGGGTGCGCAGCCTCACCGGGTAGGCTGAGTGTGCGGGGTTTCTTGAGAAGAGGAGAGCGATTGGCGAGATGGCGGTCAAGGTTGGGGACCTCGAGTCGGAGCTGATCGACGCGGTCTGCGAGCGGGTCCGGGAGCGGGCCCCGGACGGGCAGGCCACAGTGGTGGAAACGGGATGCTGCTCTCGCCCCACATAAAGCTGCTGGCGGCGTTCGACCATCGGCATGTGTTCCTCGATCCGGACGCCGACCCGGAGGCGAGCTTCGA
>Ga0187814_10000889_pt1 | contig 10977 bp, 11 predicted proteins | sample NC_S_4_FD_132450 | JGI IMG/M metagenome (GOLD analysis project Ga0187814, IMG submission 132450) | Wetland sediment microbial communities from Neuse River Estuary, North Carolina, USA - ASW-S_4 | ecosystem: Environmental > Aquatic > Freshwater > Wetlands > Sediment | place: USA: North Carolina...
AACGACAAGCACAGGTAGCCGGAGGCCGCCGCGATGAGCCGGGGCTCGCGGATCACCACGCCCGCGGCGACGGCGAGGGCGGCCGCGAGCACGCCGAGCACGACCGCGTGCTGGGCGGGCAGCGCACCCGAGGCGATCGGCCGGTTCCGCTTGACCGGATGGCGCCGGTCGCGCTCGGCGTCGACGACGTCGTTGACGAAGTACACCGCCGCCGAGGCGCAGGCGAAGGCGAACATCGCGATCAGCGCGTAGCCGAAACCGTCGTTGCGCCCGAGCGACGCGGCGGCCAGCGGCGCCGCGAACACGAGCAGGTTCTTCGGCCACTGCCGCGGCCGGGTTTCGGCGATGACCGCGACGAGCCACCGCGAGGGACGCGGAGGAGAGGCCGCCACCGCCGTGGCGGGCACTGTGGCCTGTGGTCCCGTGTCTTCGCCAGGGACCAGGGTCTTGTTGATTGTCACCGTGCGTATACCGCCGTGAAGTCCCGGGTGTAGGTCGAGTAATACGAATAGGCACTCTGCTGCTGCGTCGGCAGCAGGTTAACCGGCGTCGGGTCCGCCGGGTTGCCATTTACGGTGTAATACTCGTACTTCATCCAGTACGGGTTGATGTCGAGCTGCATGCCCTCGACCGCGCCGGCCCGCTGGAGCAGCTGACCGAGGTCCTGAGCGTTGAGCGCGGGGCCGTAGACGTAGACGATCCTCCCGTCCTTGGTGATGCCGAGCCCGGAGCGCCACACGTAGTAGCCGCCGCCGAGCGTCGCGCCCCAGTTGGACATCACGTCCGAGTTGGCGTCCGCCGCCACCTGCCCGTGGTCGACGAGCAGCTTCAGGTTCTGCCGGACGCCCTCGATCGAGGAGCTCATCGAGAAGTCCCGGCCCCACGCGCCGATCTTGATCGTGCCGTTCTTGTAGTAAACGATCGACGCGGCGCCGTTCACGAGCGAGCCGTCGTAGTGCCCGTTCAGGTAGAAGCCACCGCCCGCGCTGTCCAGCTTGAAGCCGCCGTTGAACGTGGCGAGCAGGCCGGTGCGGGCGCCGGGCGCGATGCTCGTGGACCCCCACGGCCCCCAGTCGCCAGGACCGGGGTCCTCGGAGCCCGGGTGCAGCTGCAACGACACCAGCCGCTGGTCCATGGACGCGATCCCGTTGACGTAGGACGTGTAGGTGGCGTCCCGCAGGAACGTGGTGAAGATCGCGGGCTCGCCCTTCACCTTCTCCACCACGCGCCACTGGCCCTCGCCTGGCAGCGGCGCTCCGGCCAGCGACTTGAGCCGCGCGGGGATGTAGGGCTGGAAGCCGGGCTTTTGGTGGTGCTTGCCCTTGGCGGGCTGCTTGGCCGCGCTGACCGCCTCGCCGGATGGCACGGCCAGGGAGAACGACGGCTTGCCGCCGGTCTTCGGCGGGTTGTACGACAGCCACTCGCCGAACGTCACGACCGGGCCCAGGTAGTGGTCGCGCGCCCATTCGGCGAGGTTGGACGACAGGCTCTGGCCGTTGTTCTTGAACGCCGCCTGGCCGGCGGAGAACATCACCCAGACCAGGAAGACGGCGACGAGCGCGGCGACGACGCGCACCGACCGCAGCCGGAAAGCCCTGCGCGTCCGGCGGAACCTGACCTTCTTCGGCTTGGGCTGCCCGGGGCCCGGCCTGCCCGGGCCCGATCCGCCGGGACCGCCCGGGCCCCCCGGGCCCCCGGGCTCCCGGTAGCGCGGGTCGGTCTCGTCCGGGTAACCAGGCGTCCGGACGGTCTGGTCGCCGTAACCGTAGTACGCCTGGGTCGGCTGATCGGCGTACGCACCCGGGTTGCCGTACCCCTGGGTGTTGTTGCCGTACCCCGGGGGGTTGTTGCCGTACCCCGGGGGGTTATAGCCCTGCGGGCCGTAACCAGGACCGCCGTAACCCCGGCCGTTGGGGGCGGCCGGAGGGGGATTCGGGCCAGGGCGTGCTCCCGGAGGCGCGGGCGGGTAGCTGGGCCGGTCGTATCCACCGTGTTCGGGGTACGCAGCCCCGCCCCGCGGACGGCCGGTGTAGCCCTGCGGGCCCGGGGCGCCCTGGGCGCCCCGGGCGCCCGGTCCGCCCGGGCCACGCGGGTCGGGACGCTGGCCCGGGTAGCCCTGGTTTCCGTATCCCGGGGCCGGGGGGTAGTAGCCGCGACCGTCCTGGCCGCCCCGCGCGCCCGGCCCCTGATCGTCATACCCGGCAGGTCCGCGCGGTTGTGCACCGCGCCCGTCGCCGCGCCCCGCTGCTGGCACGTTCCACTCCCCGTTGTGGCCTTGGCCGCGATCGGGCTCGTAGGGCCACTCCGGGGGGGCGCCAGTGGGCACCGTTCGCGACATGTTGGTGTACCTCCCGCGTAGCTGCTTCCCGCAGGGGAAGCTACCCACCCCACATGAAGGAATCGTTACGTGGCCGACACCCTAGCTGAGGTTTCGTGCAGGTGCTTCCGGTGCTCTATGCGGGAGCGCGATGTTCGCGCTAGTTGTCAGAATATGCGGTCGGACAGTCGGTGCGGGCTCAACTTCACGGGGCCGTCCCAATTTGCCTCCCGGATCGCCTTCATCGCTTCTTTACGAGTTGGCGAGTCCATCCGGTCGATGAACAGCACGCCGTCGAGGTGGTCGGTCTCGTGCTGCAGGCAGCGGGCGAGGGTTTCGGTCCCGACTATCTGCACCGGGTCGCCGCGGTCGGTGAAGCCGCGCGCCACCGTGTTGAGCCGCCGCTTCACGTCGTAGTAGATGCCGGGGAAGGACAGGCAGCCCTCCTCGCCGGTGCGCTCCTCGTCGTCCGGGAAGCTGAGCTCCGGATTGACCAGGTAACCGCGCTCGCTGCCCACGGCATAGGCGAACACCCGCAGCCCGACCCCGATCTGCGGCGCGGCCAGCCCCGCGCCCTGGGCGTCGTCCAGCGTCTGGGTCAGGTCCCTGACCAGGTTGCGCAGTTGCTTGTCGAAGTCGATGACGGGGTCGGCGACGGTGCGGAGGATCGGGTCGCCGAAGAGCCGGATCGGTCGGATCGCCATGCTTCCGAGGGTAGCCGCTCAGGCGGTGTAGCAACTAACTTGACAACATCTACTCAATGAATATACAAATTTAATTGTAAGTTTCTTACCAGCAGAGGGCGAGGCCAGAGTGGCAGGCCCTCCCAGGAGGCAGCGATGTACCTGACTACTCTCGACCCGCGCACGCGGGACTTCGATCGCATCGTGCGGCGCGCGTTCGGCGCTAATTTCGGCCCGGCCTTCACGACGGCCCTGCCGATGGACACCGTGCGGCGCGACGGCGAGCTGGTGCTCCGGTTCGACGTCCCCGGCATTGACCCGGAGAAGATCGACGTCACCGTCGACCGCGGCGTGCTCACGGTGAGCGCGACCCGCGAGGAGACCAAGACCGAGGGCGAGTCCCCGGTCGTCCGGGAGCGCCTGTTCGGCAGCTTCACCCGCCGCGTCCGGCTGTCGGACAACCTCGACGCCGACAACATCGAGGCGAGCAACCACGACGGCGTGCTCGAGGTCCGGATCCCGGTTCGCGAGGAGGCCAAGCCCCGCAAGATCGAGATCGGCACCAGCAAGGAGCTGGCCAGCTGATCAGCTGCGGCGGCTAACAGGCGAGCGGCCGGCGGGGCGATATGCGCACCGCCGGCCGCTTACGATTTCACGGGAGGTGAGACATGGAGCCCTTCGACGACGAGGACGTCCCGCTGTTCACGGTGGGGCAGGTCGCGGAGATGCTCGCGGTCAAGCAGGCCTTCCTGCGCCGCATCGACGAGCTCCAGGTCGTCTCGCCGCAGCGGTCCGCCGGCCGCCAGCGCCGCTATACCCGGGTTGAGATCAGGATCATCCAGCAGGTCGCGTCGATGGCAGACGAGGGCATGACGATGCCCGCCATCCGCCGGATCATCGAGCTGGAGAGCCGGCTGGCTGAGGTCACCGCCCAGCGCGACGAGCTCGCGGCGCGGCTTAACGAAATTTCCGCAGAACGTACGCGGCTTACTCACCAGCTCAGCGCCTTGCTCAGCGGAGTCAGCCGGGACCGCTGCGGCGAAGAATAGGACGAAGCCCCGCCAGCACAGCCGGGTCGTCGATCGTAGAGGGAACCGGCTCGTCGTCCTTGCCGTTGGCGATGCCCCGCATGGTCTTGCGCAGGATCTTCCCGGACCGGGTCTTCGGCAGCCCCGGCACCACGTCGATCCTGCGCAGCGCCGCGATCGGGCCGATGCGCTCGCGGATCATCGCCGCGAGTTCCCCGGCCAGCCCGTCCGGATCGGCGGTGACGCCCGCCTTGAGCACCACGAAGCCGCGCGGCACCTCGCCCTTGAGCTCGTCGTTCACCCCGAAGACCGCGCACTCGGCGACCGCGGGGTGACTGGCGAGCACTTCTTCCATCTCCCCGGTGGACAGCCGGTGCCCGGCCACGTTGATCACGTCGTCGGTGCGGCCCATGACGTAGAGGTAGCCGTCCGCCTCGCGGTAGCCGCCGTCACCGGTCAGGTAGTAACCCGGGTACCTGGACAGGTACGAGCTGATAAACCCCTCGTCGTTGTGCCACAGCGTCGGCAGGCAGCTCGGCGGCAGCGGCAGCCTGATGGCGATGTTCCCGGTCTCCCCTGGGGGCGCCTCGTTGCCGTCCTCGTCCAGGATGCGGAGGTCGTAGCCGGGCATCGGGAGCGTCGGCGACCCGGGCTTGGTCGGCTTCGGGTCGAGGCCCATCGGGTCCGCGGCGATCGCCCAGCCGGTCTCGGTCTGCCACCAGTGGTCGATGACCGGCACGCCGAGCAAGTCACCCGCCCAGCGGTAGGTCTCCGGGTCGAGCCGCTCGCCGGCCAGGAACAGGTACCTGAAGCGGCTCAGGTCCCAGCCGGCCGTCAGGGCGCCGTCCGGGTCCTCCTTGCGGATGGCGCGGAACCCGGTTGGCGCGGTGAAGAGCGCCTTGACGTTGTGCTCGCTGATGACACGCCAGAACGCCCCGGCGTCGGGGGTGCCGACGGGCTTGCCCTCGTACAGGATCGTGGTGCAGCCGGCGAGCAGCGGCGCGTACACGATGTAGGAGTGGCCGACGACCCAGCCGATGTCCGAGGCGGCCCAGAAGACGTCACCCGCGCTGGTGTCGTAGATGTTCCGCATCGACCAGGTCAGGGAGACCGCGTGGCCGCCGTTGTCGCGGACGACGCCCTTAGGCTTTCCGGTGGTGCCTGAGGTGTACAGGATGTACAGCGGGTCGGTTGCCGCCACGGGAACGCAGGGCGCCGGGTCTTTACCCTCGGCTCCGGCCATCAGCTCATGCCACTCCAGGTCTCGTGCTGTCATCCCCGCGGTCGCCTGCGGGCGCTGGACGATGATCGTGCGGTCCGGCTTGTGCGCGGCCTCGTCGATGGCCTTGTCGAGGATCGGCTTGTACTCGATGACCCGCTTGCCTTCGATGCCGCAGGACGCGGAGACGATCAGCGCGGGCCTGGCGTCGTCGATCCGCACCGCGAGCTCGTGCGCCGCGAATCCGCCGAAGACCACGGAGTGGATCGCGCCGAGGCGCGCGCAGGCCAGCATGGCGACCACGGCCTCGGGGATCATCGGCATGTAGATGACGACGCGGTCGCCTTTCGCTATGCCGAGGTCCGCCAGGACCCGCGCGAACCTGGCGGTCTCGTCGCGCAGCTGCCGGTAGGTGAACGCTTTCTTCGTGCCGGTGACCGGGGAGTCGTAGATCAGCGCTTCCTGGTCAGCCCGCCCGGCGGCGACGTGGCGGTCGAGGGCGTTGTGGCAGGTGTTCAGCGTGCCGCCGCGGAACCAGCGGTAGAACGGCGGGTTGCTGTCGTCCAGGATTGTCTGCGGCTCGGTGTACCAGTCGACAGCGGTGGCAGCCTCGGCCCAGAAGCCGGCCGGGTCGTCGAGGCTGCGGCGGAATGCGTCCTCATATCTGCCCATGACCGCGAGGGTAGGCCGGCTTGGCAGGCTTGCCTAGCACGGCACGGGCTAAGCCAGCCCCGGTCTGTTTGGGGCCGGCCAACTGAGCAGCCGGGTCAGCTGACGCGGCAGAGGATCTCGCCGTGGATGATGGCGAACCAGCCGTCGGGATCGGCGGCCCAGGCGCGCCAGCCGTCGGCGATCCTCGCCAGGTCCGCGGCGGTCGCGTGCCCGCCCACGATCGCGTTCTCCGCGTAGGACGACTTGACCGTGCGGTCCGCCCACAGGCCGCCCCACCAGGCCCGCTCTTCCGGGGTGGCGTACGTCCACGTCGACGTCGACGCGGTGACGTCGTCCAGGCCGGCTTCCCTGGCCCAGGCGTGCATCCGGCGGCCCGCGTCGGGCTCGCCGCCGTTGGCCCGGGCGACTCGCTGGTAGAGGGCCAGCCACTCGTCCATGACCGAGAAGTCCGGGTACCACACCATGGCGCCGAAGTCGGCATCGCGCGCCGCGACCAGGCCGCCCGGCTTGGTGACGCGGCGCATCTCGCGCAGCGCCGTGACCGGGTCGCTCAGGTGCTGGAGCACCTGGTGGGCGTGCACGACGCAGAAGGTGGCGTCCGGGTAGTCGAGGGCGTACACGTCGCCCGTCGCGAAGTCGATGTTGGCGTGGTCGCGCGTGAGGTCCGCGGCCTGCTCGATGATCTCCGGCGCGGCGTCGATCCCGGTCACGTGTCCCCGCGGCACGCAGCCGGCCAGGCCCGCGGTGATCGTGCCCGGACCGCATCCCACGTCGAGGACACGCATGTGCGGCTTGAGGTGCGGCAGCAGGTACCCGGCGGAATTCTCCGCCGTGCGCCAGCGGTGCGAGCGGAGGACCGACTCGTGGTGACCGTGAGTGTAGACGTCAGGCATGCGGCTCATCCTATGAGCCGTCTTGAATCCTGATCAAATGCGTCTCATTATGCAGACATTAGAGTCGCTGCCAGCGGGCCTGGCAGCACGAGAACAGGCCGAACATGATGAGCCCGATCGCGACAAGGACGAGCAGCCAGGGGCCGGCCGGCGTGGCCGCCAGCGCGCGCAGCGACGAGTCGATGCCCTTGGCCTGCTGCGGCTTGTACTCGACCGCGGCGACGACGAGGAAGATGCCCGCTGTGACGAATACGATCCCGCGGGCTATGCCGCCGGCCTTGCCGAGCCATTCGACGATCCGCCTTGCGGCCGGCCGCATCCGGCCCAGTTCCAGGCCCCTGCGGAAGCGCTCCCGCCAGGCCTGGTAGGCGAGGTAAAGGCCACTGCCGATAAGCACGAGCCCGATGATGACGACAAGCACCTGGCCGCCGGTGTGCCGCAGCAGCGTGGCGGTCAGGTCCTGCGACTGCTGGTCGCTTGACTGCGGCGCGCCTGCGCCGATGGCGTACTCGAGCACTCCCCAGCCGAGGACGGCGTAGAACACGGCACGAGCGAGCGCGGACAGCCGGGTGCTCGTCTTCCTGCCGTCGGTCGCCGAGCCGTAGACCGCTTCGGAAAGGCGCCACAGCGCCATGCCGAAGAAGCCGACGACAAGGAGCCAGAGCGCCGCCGCGCCAAGCGGCTTCGTGCTCAGCTCATGCAGCGCGCCGGTCCTGTCGGCCTGCTGGCCGGTCTTGCCGAAGGCCACAAGCAGCGCGATCCAGCCGATCACGATGTACATGAGGCCGCGGGCCAGGTAGCCGGCCCGGGCGAGGTACCTCTGGTTCTCGTAGCCATGGCTGCCGGCTTCCCGCGAAATGCGCGGTCATGCCTTACTACCTGTTATCGGGATTAACTGTTATCAAGACTCAGCCGCTGAGCGTGCTGGCCGGCGAGAGCACGCGGCGCGCAGGCCAGCCAGCCGTCGGTGAGGGCGTCCCTGAGTGCCTTCGGCGTCACCTTGTCGAGCAGGACGAGGACGGCGCTGTAGCCGTTGAAGTGCGGAATGGTGAAGAAGGCGTCCGGGTTCGCCGCGAGGACGGCCTCCTTCTCCGCTAGGTCGGCGGTGCGGATCGCGAGGATCGGACCGTCCGGCGGCGGCTGGTCGCCGAACCGCTTGATGTCCGCCTTGCTGAACGGGCGTTCCCAGGCGAACGCCTTGCCGCCGACCTCCCAGGTCCTGTTGGTCTTCCGGTGCTTGTCCAGCCCTTCGGTGACCTCGGGCAGTGCGGCGGCGAGGCGGGCCACGTCGTCGAAGGTCTGCACGAGATAAACGCTACTGCGGCGCGCTCCCGGCGGGCCATGATGGTGGCGTGGCCGGGATGCGGATCGCCGCGATGACGCCGGAGCACGCGGCCGACATCGTCACGTGGCGGTACCCGGCGCCGTATGACTGCTACGACCTGACCGGCGCGGACCCCGGTTACTTCCTCGACCCAGCGAACGGGTTCTTCGCCTGGTGTCCGCCGGGGAGTTGATCGGGTACCGGTCGTTCGGCCCGGACGGGCGCGTTCCTGGCGGCGTGTACGACGACGCGGCGCTCGACACCGGCGGCGGCCTGCGGCCCTCGCTGACCGGCCGCGGACTGGGGCGGGCCGCGATCGAGACCGGCCTCGAGTTCGGGCGGCGGCGGTTCGCGCCCGTGCGCGCCTTCCGGGTAACCGTGGCGAGCTTCAACGCGCGGGCGCTGCGAGTGGTGACGTCGCTCGGCTTCCGCGAGGTGAGCAGCTTCACCGCCACGACCGACGGCCGCCCCTTCGAGATCCTGGTCCGGCCGGAGATCAGCTGACGCTGGCGCCGCGTCCCGCCCGCTCCGGATCCGCGTTCGCGCCCCGCCGTGTGAACCGCCACTTCCGCCGTGCCCGCAGGTACTCGTGGCTAGCGTCTTTGTCATACGGCTCGCGCATGCGCTTGTGCGTGTGGAAGTACGGGATACCCACCGCAAGCGCCACGATTATCACGCCCAAGATGACGCCGAACCATGCCCAGCCCATAACCGCTCCCTTGTGTGCCGCTACCTGTCGGGGACACGTACTGCCCAGCGCCTCGCGCAATTAACATGCCGGGCGCCCGGAGCCGCGGCGGGTGTCTAGCGCCGGGCGATCGCGGGCTGGAAACGGCGCAGCCGCAGGCTGTTGGAGACAACGAACACGGAGCTGACAGCCATCGCGGCCCCGGCGATCAGCGGGCTGAGGAACCCCAGCGCCGCCACCGGGATCGCCGCGACGTTGTAGGCGAAGGCCCAGAACAAGTTGCCCTTGATGGTGGCGAGCGTGCGGCGGGAGAGCAGGATGGCGTCGGGGGCGGCGCGCAGGTCGCCGCGGACCAGGGTGAGGTCGGCGGCTTCGGAAGCGGCGTCGGTGCCGGTGCCGACTGCCAGGCCGAGGTCGGCCTGCGCAAGGGCGGCGGCGTCGTTGACCCCGTCTCCGGCCATGGCCACGACCCGCCCGGTGGCCTGTAGCTCCTTCACCACGGCGGCCTTGCCGGCCGGCAGCACGCCGGCGACCACCTCGTCGATGCCTACCTGACCGGCGACGGCGCGGGCAGCTCGCTCGTTGTCGCCGGTGAGCAGCACCGGCCGGAGCCCCATCCCGCGCAGCCGCTGGATCGCTTCGGCTGAGGTGGGCCTGACGGTGTCAGAGACGATGAGGACCCCGCGCACTTGGCCGTCCCAGCCGGCGAACACCGCGCTCTGCCCCGCCGCCTCCGCCTCGCCCGCGCGGGCCGCCAGGGCGGCCGGTATGCGCTGCGCCCACTCATCCTCCAGCCAGGAAGCACGGCCGACCGCGACCGCGTGCCCGCCGGCGATGGCGGTGACGCCGAGGCCGTGGTGGCTGGCGAAGTCCTCCGCGACCGGCAGCTCAGCGCCGAGCCGGGCCCGGGCGCCGCCGGCGATCGCGGCGGCGATCGGGTGCCCGGAGGGATCCTCGGCCGCACCCGCCAGCCTCAGCAGCTCCGTCACGTCCTCGCCGGGCGCGGCGACGGCGCCGGCGAGCGACATCTGCCCGGTGGTGACGGTGCCGGTCTTGTCCAGCACGATCGTGTCGATCGTCCGGGTGGACTCCAGCACCTCGGGTCCCTTGATCAGGATGCCGAGCTGGGCGCCGCGGCCGGTGCCGACCAGGATCGCGGTCGGGGTGGCCAGCCCCAGCGCGCAGGGGCAGGCGATGATCAGCACCGCCACCGCGGCGGTAAACGCGGCGCCGGGCGCCTGCCCGGCCGCCAGCCACGCGAGGAGGGTCACGATCGCGATGCCGATGACGACGGGGACGAACACGGCAGAGATCCGGTCGGCGAGCCGCTGGACCGGCGCCTTGCCCGCCTGCGCCTGCTCCACCAGGCGGGTGATCCGGGCAAGCTCGGTGTCGGCGCCGACCCGGGTCGCGCGGACCACAAGCCGGCCGCTGGCGTTCACGCAGCCGCCGGTCACCCCGTCCCCCGCTGTCACTTCCGCGGGAACCGGCTCACCCGTGAGCATCGACGTGTCGACCGCGGAGCTGCCGGACTCGACCACCCCGTCGGTGGCGATCTTCTCTCCCGGCCGGACAACGAAGAGGTCCCCGGCAGCCAGCTGCGCCACCGGGACCCGGATCTCGCGGCCGTCCCGGAGTACCGCGGCGTCCCTGGCCCCCAGGGAGGCCAGCGCCCGCAGCGCGGCACCCGACCGCCGCTTGGCGCGGGCCTCGAGATACCGGCCCAGCAGGATCAGCACGGTCACGCCCGCGGCCGCGTCCAGGTAAATGCCGGCCGTCCCGGCGTCCCGCGCCAGCAGGGTGAAGCTCATCCGCATTCCCGGCATGCCCGCGCCGGTGAAGAACAGCGCATACAGCGACCAGGCGAACGCGGCCGTCACCCCGGCCGAGATCAGGGTGTCCATGGTGGCGGCGCGGTGCCGGGCGTTGACCACGGAGGCACGGTGGAACGGCCAGGCACCCCAGACCGCGACTGGTGCGGCCAGCGTGAGGGACAGCCACTGCCAGTCGCGGAACTGCAGCGCGGGCACCATGGCAAGCACCACCACCGGCACCGCGAGGACCAGGGAAATCAGCAGGCGCTGGCGCAGCGCCGTGGTCTCGTCGGCTGCCGGCACCGGCCCGGCCGCCTCCGCCTGCGGCGTGACGGGCAG
>Ga0187814_10000891_pt1 | contig 10972 bp, 7 predicted proteins | sample NC_S_4_FD_132450 | JGI IMG/M metagenome (GOLD analysis project Ga0187814, IMG submission 132450) | Wetland sediment microbial communities from Neuse River Estuary, North Carolina, USA - ASW-S_4 | ecosystem: Environmental > Aquatic > Freshwater > Wetlands > Sediment | place: USA: North Carolina...
AGGCGCGGCGCTCGGGGTCGGCGATGGCGGGGACCTGGGCCGACCACGGGCCCGCCAGAGTCGGGACGACGGCGCCGATCCGGCACCGCAGCCGGGCGTCGATGACCGCGGCCGGGTCGCGGGCCCCGGCCAGGTCCCGCTCGCCGATCGCGGCGTCCAGGACTTGGGCGGCGTCCAGGCCGGCCAGCTCCACGGCGCGCAGGGTCCGCCACAGCCATCGGGCCTGGTGGCCCGGCTCCCGCCGGTAATCGGGTGGCAGGCTGGCCAGGAGCAGGTCCCGGTAGCACTGCGCCCGGGCCGGGGTGGTCTGGTCCGTCCAGATCGCATGCAGGATGGCCAGGTGATCGGCGTCGGCCAGGGCACGGTGCCGGGTCTGGGACGCGGAGAACTGCTGGCCATCGCGGTCCAGCACCCCGGACAGCACTGCGAGCGCGTCCCGGGTCCCGGCCGCCGCGGCGTCGGGCTGCGCCGCTCGCTCGGCGGTGATACGGTCGTAGCGGGCAAGCTCTGGGGCCGGGCGCGGGCCCGGTGCCGGGTCCGCTCGTTTGGGGGACAGCGTGAACACGTACGCCATGTTCATGTCGGTGCCGCGGGACAGCGCGACGTACGCGCGCTGGCGGTCCTCGGTCCCGGTGATCACCGCCAGGCCGGTGTGCACGGTCCGGCCCTGGGCCACATGATCGGTGACCGCATACCCGAGCTCGGCATCGCCGAAATGTGAGTACAAGAAGTTCCGTTCCGTCCACCGCCGTCGTCCGGTTCTCGGCTCCGGGTCTAGGGCGCGGCGCACGACCAGCCCGCCCGGGTTGACGGCCTCGATCCGCAGCAGGTCCCCGTTCGCCAGTGTCCGGCCGGGCTCGCCCGCCTCGACCGAGTGGTCGTTGCGGGTGCACACGATCAGGTCGCCCGGGCTGGCCTGGCCGCCGTCGGCGATCCGGACCGTAGGTCCGCCCTGGACCAAGTCCAGGCTGATCAGGTCGTCGCGGATGCGGCGGGACAACTCCCGGCGCAGCGTGTGATCGGCGGCCATCAGCAGCACGTCGGTCCCATCGGCGGTGAGCGCGATGTAGTCGGCAGCGGCCGCATCCATCATCTGCTCCGGTTCCCCCTTAGACAGCGAAATCGTCAGGTCGAAGAACAACGGGCCCTGCCGGGCCCGCCGGGTAGCTTCAAGTCGTAGCTCGCTCCGGCGCTCGGCGGTGGCGTGCGGATCGGCCGCCAGCAGCCCAGCGTAGATATCCGCAGCTTTCCGGCCATTGGCTGGCGGCCTGCCGAGCTGGGTGAGCTCGAGATGGGCGAGAGGAACCACACTCTGGTTGCTCGGCAACGGGCCGATGCTCCAAGCAGGACTGGATGGACGAGACCTGCGCGACCGCCAACCACAGGGCATCGGAGTGGCCGCACTCGAGTGCGGGCCTCTCGGCGCTGCGGCTCGCAACCTAAGCGCCCCGCGACCCCCACAGCGCTGCGGCCCTAGTTGCCTACTAGGCCCGCCGATGTAGCGGAACATCGAGTCAAATTTACATTTTGACATCTCTAAGATTGAGGCTAGGCTTAACCTGTTCACATAGTTCTAGCGGAGATCACTTCGGAGACAGGGATGCCTGACGACGACAAGCTGCCGCGGTCTCTAAGCCGCCGGTGGTGGCGGGTACTCAAGGCCTTTCAGGCTGGAGAGTCGCAGGAAGCGATCGAGTACCACGTCGCCAAGGCCACTGCGGAGACGCTCCGCATCACTCGCGGGATCCCTGAGCTCCCTGCGCTTGGTGCGCAGATGTACCTGGATGCGGCGACCGGCTACGGTGCCGATGGCAGCAGTCGCCGGGCTCTACCGGCCCATATCCCAACTCGGCTGGCCTGGCAGGCCATAGATGTCCTGTCGGCCGTGATGAAAGAACGCTTGGTCCTCACCTCGCCGGATGCTGCGGCACAGTTGCTGGCTCGCCGCGTCGTCGCCGAGGTCGCCTATGCGTTCGGGCTGGACCGGATGGCTCCTGTCCTCATGAGCGATGGCTTCGACCCTGTCGAGCTGCGCCGCCGGTTCGAGGGCATCGCCCGGAGCAATCCACTGGGCGAGTTGGCTAGACGGCTGCTCGCGCACCCTGACGGCAGCGGGCTCCGCGCGCCGGGGCGGCGCCGCCTAAAGCTAGCTACTGCTGACCTCATGGATGTCGACATCGAGGAGATGCTGTGAACCCGGCCATCTCTGACTTGTCTTCACCTGCCGCGCGCTTCGCTTCGAATGAATCAACTCCCGTACCGCTGAGGTTCGGAGTTGACATGACGCTGTCGGGTCACGCCGTCGTCGATCGGCTGTCACGTGCGCTGCCTGGGCTAGCAGCCGACCTGCTCGAGATTGCGGCAAGCATCCACGCGATCGACCGCTTGGTCCCGCGGCCGACTGAGCGCCAGCGACCTTCCGGAACAGTGTGGACGCGATCATTGTGGGCGGACATCCCTGTCCGCGAACCGAATCGGTGGCGGCAGCAGGCCGCGCTGCTTACCCAGTTGCTGCACTGGCTGACCGACGACGACTGGTCCGTGGAGTTCAGCCAGCTTCAGTCGGGCGCTGGGGTGCTCGACACGCCACAGCAGTTCCTATTCGACACCGTGCCCGACGGCACCGTGCCGGTCCTATTCTCAGGCGGTCTGGACTCGGCCGCAGGGCTTGCCCTGGAACTACTTCACGGCGACGCAGTCGGCATCAGTGTGCACACCAACGGATTGATGCGAGGGGTCCAGCGGCGTGTGCTAGCTACCCTGAATGAGGCCTCTCACCATCAATGCGTGCCTCTTCAGTACCGGGTCAGCGTGCATAACAGCACCGAAACCAGCCAGCGTTCCCGCGGGCTGTTGTTCCTCGCGGCGGGAGTCGCGACCGCCTGGGCAGTTCATCAGGATCATCTCCGGGTGTTCGAGAATGGTATCGGAGCAGTCAACCTCCCATATCTCCGGTCCCAGCAGGGCGCGCAGGCAACTAAATCGGTCCATCCGCTGACCCTGCGCATGGTCCAGGACCTGGCAAGCGCGGTCAGTAACCGCCCCTTCGTCATCGACGCACCAGCCATCGCCCTGACCAAGGCTGAACTGCTGCGCCGCACGCCATCGACGGCTCGCAAGGCACTCGGCCTGACGGTGTCGTGTGATGTGGGGTTCGCAGCCAGGGTCCCCGAGCACCGGGCATGCGGCGCGTGCACCTCATGCCTGCTGCGGCTCCAGTCGCTGTCCGCCGCCGGGCTCACCGACCTCCTTCCCATGGACATCCATGAGCGGCGAGGGCACGACCGGGAGTTCAATCTCAACGCCATGATCTGGCAGGTCACCCGGATGCGGGCCTGCCTTGACAGCCCGGAACCATGGCAGCGCATGGTGTCTGAGTTCCCAGAACTCATCGATGTGACCGGCCTGACGCAGCAGGAGGTGGTCAGGCTCTACCGCGCCTACGTTGAGGAATGGAGCTCGAACGAGGATGTTGTGCGTTCACATGGCCGGGCGCGCCGTGAGAGCAGGACGGTCGCATTATGCCTAATGAGACCCGAGGCCCGGCCGGACAATCCGCACCGCTAGCGTTGCGGTTGCGGGCGGCAAGGGAAGCAAGTGGCCTCACGCAGGCCCAGGCGGCCGCAGAGTTGGGCGTGAGCCGCCCGCTGCTGATCGCGATAGAGAAAGGAACGCGAGAGGCTAGCCCGCACGAACTCGCCCAGCTCGCTGAGATTTATAAGACGAGCCTGAGCGAACTGCTGCGCCCGGGGCCCCCGCCCGTCACGATCGGCGCGCGGTTCCGCGCGGTGATGTCTGCGGACCAGCGCGACACCGATGATCTCTCCTCAGCAGTGGATGAGCTGCAGCGCCGCGCTGATGACTACCTGGACTTGCTGCGTATCTCGGGCACCGAACCTCCGGGGCGGCCTGAGCCCGTTCGCTCCCTCCCGGCATTGGATGCTCGCCGCGCCGAGGATCTCGCGACCGAGGAACGCAACCGGCTGGGACTCGGCGACGGACCGGTCCGGCCGCTGCGCGAAGTGCTCGAAATCGAAGTCGGGCTGCGAGTATTCGTGCTTCCCCTGCCGTCACGGATCGCCGGCCTATTCGTCATCGCGGACGGACTTGGCGGCTGCATAGCCGTCAACTCGCGGCATCCGGACGAACGGAAGAGGTGGACTCTGGCGCACGAGTACGCTCACTACCTTGCCAACCGGGACCGGGCCGAAGTCACCCGGCTGTCCTACCTACGCCAGCCCGAGTCCGAGTACTTCGCGGACGCGTTCGCAGCGAATTTCCTGATGCCTCGGAGCGGACTCTCGCGGAGATTCCACGAACTGAAGCGCACAAACTCAGACCGGGTGACCCCGTCCATGCTGGTCCAGCTCGCGCACACCTACGGCATATCCCTGCCGGCCCTGTCAGCGCGTCTTGAAGACCTAGGCCTAATCCCTCCCGGAACCTGGGAGCGGCTTCTGGAGCGGAATTTCCAGTCACGGGTGGCGGCGCGGATGCTGGGTCTCGAGCAGCCGAAGCAGGCCAGCGACTCGCTCCCCTTGCACTACCGGCTGCTGGCTGCGCAGCTCTACACTGACGGCGACATCACCGAAACCCAGTTCGCCCACTACCTCCACACCGACATCGTCGGCGCCCGCCGCGCTTACGCCGAACTGACCGAAACCGCCGATGTAACCAGTGACGGTTCACCGCAGATCCTCGACCTGTCCGAGGCGGCTGGGTGAACCGTGCCGACTCCCCAACTGCTCCTCGACGCATGCGTAACGATCAACCTCATCGCAGCGGGTCCTGTTCACCAGATCGCTCGCAGCATCGGCTGCAGTTGCCTGATCACTAGACAGGCGGCGAACGAGGTGGGCCACCTCAGGGACATGGCCGATGGCGAGACCGTGGTTACTCCCGTCGATCTAACCGATCATCTCCAGCCTGGCGCCTTTCAGATCATCGAGCTCGCACGCGACGAAGTTCCCCTTTTCGTCGAACTGGCTGCCCTGGTGGACGACGGCGAAGCAGCAACGATCGCCGTCGCAATCAAGCGCGGCCTACCTCTCGCGACTGACGACCGTAAAGCCCGGCGCCTATGCGCCGAGCGGGGCTTGGCCCTACCCACCGGAACCGTCGCTCTCATCAGGCGCTACTGCGAAGCCCAGGCGCTCGATCAAGCCCACATCTCTCACCTGCTCCGACGGATCAGCAACCGCGCGAGCTTCCAGGCCCCACGCGGCGACCCGGACCTGAAATGGTGGAACGACCACCAGCCGTAGGCCTCTAACGGAGTTCGCGATCCAGCCCCTCACCAGCGCCCGGCTGGGGTGATCGGCGGCGAGTTATCCTCGCCCAAGCAGGTAATGCGTTTGTTCGCGCCCTGCCACGATTCGAACGACTGCGGAGGGTGAGGCGTGCCACTCGAATCCTCTCTCAGACCACCGGAGGTGGCGAGCCTCCGTGACTAGCGGGAATGTGCCCGATCCCGCGTTCGCTGACAGCGACGCCCGCGGACTCGATGCCGCCCGCCATGGGCTGCTCGGCCGGCGCGAGGAACAGCGACAACTCGCCGCCCTCCTTCACGGGGCTCGAGAAGGCCGGGCCGGCGCTCTCGTGCTTCGAGGGGAAGCCGGGATCGGGAAGTCGGCTCTGCTTAGCGATCTCGCGAAGAACGCCGATGACTTCTGCATCTGCCGTGCGGGGGGCGTCGAGTCCGAGATGGAACTCGCGTACGCCGGCCTGCAGCAACTTTGCGGACCACTCACCGGGCACAACGTAGAACTCACGACGCTGCACCGGAACGTTCTGGATCAGGTGTTCGGTCTCACCGAGGGTGCCCCTCCGGAGCGATTTCTCGTAGGTATCGCCGCCCTGGATCTGGTGGCGAGCGCGGCCAAAAAGCAGCCGGTCGTCTGGCTTATCGATGATGCGCAGTGGATCGACCAGGCCTCGATGCAAGCGATTGGATTCGTAGCCCGTCGGCTACTCGCCGAGAGAGTAGTAATTGTTATCGCCACACGCGACGTCAGCGACGAGAACGAACTTGCAGGGCTACCCGATCTTCGGATCGGCGGCCTGAACGCTGAGGATGCTCGCAGGCTTTTTGACTCGGTCGTCAGTGGCCCAACGGATCCGTTCGTTCGGGATCGGATTTTCTCTGAAACACGCGGCAATCCCCTCGCGCTCCTTGAGCTGCCTCGCGCGTGGACCACGGCGGAATTGGTCGAGGGCCTCTCGGAGCCTGCCGGTATTCCGCTCACGGGTAAGATTGAATTCGCCTTTGCGAAGCGTTTGCGTGAACTGCCGCCTGACACCCAGACCCTGCTCGCGCTTGCAGCAGCCGAGCCGACGGGCGACCCGGCGCTACTGTGGTCCGCCGCTCAGCGTCTCGGACTCGATTGGAGCGCTGCGGCCCCCGCAGAACGCGCCGGGCTACTCGAAGTAGGACAGGGAGCGTACTTCCGGCATCCACTGGTGCGGGCAGCCGCCTACCGCTGTGCGCCCCTTGAGAAGCGGCTGGAAGTGCATCGCGCTCTTGCGGAGGTGACCGACCCCATCCATGACGCGGACCGTCGCGCTTGGCATTGGGCCTGTTCGACAGTCGGTCACGACGAGAAGATCGCCGCTGAGCTTGAGAGGACAGCAGGTCGGGCCAGGGCTCGCGGCGGTCTGCTGGCGGCCGCTGCCCTCCTCGAACGTGCAGCGCTCCTCACGCCACGCGGAGAGCGTCGAGCCGATCGAACGCTGGCAGCGGCTAGGGCGAAACGAGATGCCGGGGCATTTGAATCAGCGCTCCGGCTCCTATTGGTTGTCGACACCGAGCCACGGTCCGAGCTACGCACCGCGCTGGCTGAGCAACTGCGGGGGAAGATCGCCTTTGACCAGCGCCGTAGCTCCGAGGCTGCCGAACTCTTGTTGAGTGCGGCTCAGCGGATCGAGCCGTTTGCGCCCCGGGCTGCTCGTGACATGCACCTCGAGGCGTTGGCTGCGGCCATCTGGGCGGGGGGCCCGGGCGACCGCGAGTTGGTCGCCAGGGCAGCGGAAGCCGCTCGGGCCACAGCGCCGGCTGAGAATCCACCGCGCACCGCAGATCTGCTCCTTGACGCGATCGCGACCAGGGTCACCGAAGGCTACGCGGCTGCGACACCCGCGCTGACCGCGGCACTCGACGCCATCCGCGATCACGATCTGGGATCGGACGATGCCGACGACTTGCTGTGGTTGACAGGAAACAGACTGGCCGGACTCATAGCCGCTGAGGCTTGGGACTACGAAGCCGGTCTGGCCTTGGCAGAGCGGCAGGTCAGAGTCGCTCGAGAGTCGGGAGCCCTCGTACAGCTTCAATTCGCGTTGAACTTCCTCGCCAACTACGTCATCGTCACCGGCGATCTTCGTGGCGCGTCGGCGTTGTTGGAAGAAGAGCGCCTGCTGTCGGCGATGACCCTGGTAAGTCCGAACCGCACCATGCTGATCGATGCGCTCCGCGGCGATACGGATCGGACCGTTCCGCTGATCCAAGCGATGATCGAGACCGCGATCAAAAGTGGTCAGGGCCGGGTCATTTTCTTTGCCTACTACGCGGCCGCCGTTCTGTACAACGGGCTCGGGCGGTACGCAGACGCGCTGGTTCACGCGAGAAAGGTGATCGAGTCGGACGCGTTGGGCTATCAGGCATTCGCCGCGGGCGAACTTGCCGAAGCGGCGTCCAGGGAGGGCGACACCGAGTTGCTGTCCTACGTGTCCACCTGGATGCAGGTCCGCGCCGCGGCGACTCCCACAGAGTGGGCGCTCGGAATGTCTGCTCGGATCCAGGCGCTCGAGGCCGCGGACGCCGATGCGGAGGCCTTGTATCGGGAGTCGATAGTCCACTTTGACAAGACACGGCTTCGGATCGAACTGGCGCGCTCGCAGCTGCTTTACGGCGAATGGCTGCGGAGGGAGCGCCGGAACCTTGACGCGCGCGTCGAGTTGCGCACAGCTCTCCGCCTCTTCCGGGAATTCGGAGTGCAGGCCTTCGGCGAACGGGCCCGGATCGAGCTCGAAGCGACCGGCGAACGCATCCGCCCGCGGGCAGCGGATGCACAAGCCCAGCTCACCCCGCAGGAATCCCAGGTCGCCCGGCTTGCAGCGCAGGGGCTCACCAATCGGGAAATCGCCGCTCGTCTCTTCATCGGCGAGAGCACCGTGGAGTACCACCTGGTCAAGGTATTCCGCAAACTCGATGTCAGATCCCGGACCCAGTTGGCACACGTGAGGTTCTAGGCGCTGCGGGAGCCGGCGATCGAATTGCGGGATGACGTGCTCAGCTGGTTGAGGTGTGGCTCTGCAGTACCGCCTGACAAGCCGCCGGCCCGCAACTCGGCCTCCGCCTCGGACAGTGACCCGACGAAGAGCTTCGCCCGCACACCGGTAAGCCTCTCGAGCGCTGACGCAGGTCCGGCGAGGACCGAGACGCCGCGGAAGACCTGCGGGCGAACTGTCAGTGAGACACGCGCTCCGTGAACTTCGGGCAACCGGCCCTGAGGTGACGTTACGGCCGCGAAGTGGTGCAGCAGCGCCTTCAGGCGCGACCCAGCTAGCGAATGTGTCCCCGCCACGCGCGAGCGTCGCGGAAGACTATGGGATTCCTGGATGCCGCGTCCCACGCTGCCGACCTGAAATGGGGTCGCCGCCTCGATCAGATGAGGAGCTCTCCATGACACGTGTACCGACGGGCGAGCCAGAAGGAACCGGTAGCCCAGAGCAGGTTGCCGCTGGCTCAATCGACAGCGGGCACCTATTGCTGGTTGGGGCCGGGCCCGGCCTTGGTCTGGCCGTTGCCCGCCGTTTCGCCGCCGGGGGCTACCGGGTGACTCTGGTCGCGCGGAGCGCAGACCGGCTAGGTGAGCTCGCGCGGAGCTTGGATGACATTGGTGCCGAGATCAATACAGTCGAGGCGGACGCGAGCAGTCCCGAGGATCTGCGCGCCCGAATGACTGAGCTCTACAGCGATAAGGGCGCGCCGGGAGTCGTGATTTACAACGCGGTCCTGGGCGCACCCGATCGGCTCCTGAGTTCGACTGTGACTCATTTGCAGGAGGCTTACGCTGTCGACGTCATCGGCGCCATAGTCGTAGCCCAAGAAGCCGCCCCGGCGATGAAGGCGGCAGGATTCGGCACGATGATCGTCACCGGGGGCGGCTTCGCCGATCACCCGATCCCGGCCCTCGCGACGGTCTCGCTTGGTAAAGCTGCCCTCCGGTCGGCTGCAACGATGCTCGGCGTCGATCTAGGCCCGGCTGGCATTCGAGTCGCAACCCTCACCATCGCCGGACAGATCGGGGCAGGCACTGCCTTTGATCCAGCGCGTATCGCCGAGCGCTACTGGCAGATCGTCCAGATGGACGATCCCTGGCAGGCGGAATTCCGCTTCACCGGCGAGTAAGACGCAACCTCCAGGAGGGGTCTACCGATGACGAGCTTCAACCTGGAACAGGCCGCGAGGGAGCTGACCGAGTCGATCGCCAAAGGTCCTCCGCTCAGCAGCGTCTCACTCGCAGAGGCCCGCAAAGCGGTCGAAGCTGCCCAGTCAGCTCCGCTATCGATGCCGGACGTTGATGAGTGGTGGGTCACCGTGTCGTCGGCCTTCGGCGATTTCCAGGTGCGGATCGTCAGACCACAAGGATCCACGGGCCCGTTGCCTGCGATCTTGTACCTGCACGGCGGCGGATGGATTCTTGGGAGCTGGATCACCCACGACCTGCTGACACGCCGGCTAGCCGTAGGAGCGAACGCAGCTGTGGTGTTCGTCGAATACTCGCGAGCCCCCGAGGCTAAGTATCCGGTCCAGATCGAGCAGTGCTATGCCGCAGCTCAATGGATCACCGCACAAGGGGCAGGCGGCGGATTCGACATCACCCGGATCGCTGTCGCCGGTGACTCTGCCGGCGGGAACATGTCGACGGTACTCGCCCTCATGGCCAAACAGCGCGGCGGCGTTCAGTTCGTCCATCAGTCCTTGTACTACCCGATGACAGACGCCAATGCGGAGGACTCCGAGAGCCTTCGCACGTTCAAGAACGGGCCATACGGCTCCGCCAACGGACTGGCGTTGTTCTGGAACAGCTATCTAACCGCTGAAGAGTCGCGAAGCGACATCTGGGTCTCACCGCTGCAAGCGACGCTCGGCGACCTGGAAGGTCTGCCACCTGCCCTCGTCATCGTGGACGAGAATGACCTGCTGCGAGACCAGGGCGAGGCCTACGCCGACAAACTGCGTGACGCCGGGGTTCCGACTACGTCCGTGCGTTTCAACGGGACGATCCGCGACTTCATGCGCCTCAATGCGCTACGTGATTCCGAATCCACTCGCGCGGCGATCAGCCTCGCGGTCGCCGCGCTACGCCGAGCTTTCGGCACCGAGTAGCGGACAAGAAGGGACTACCAACCATGCCTAACTCCAGCAGGGCGAATCACCGAAATCGGGCGATACCCCTCCCTGCGGCGATCGTTGGCGTAGTCACGAGCTTGTGGACGAGCACACCCGTTAGGGACGTGCCGCGAGAATCCAAGGAGGAAAAATGACATCACCCGCCGCGGGCGCTGCCGGCGCCCAAGACCTGCCCGAGTACGTCCCCGTCCCGGCGATCGCGAAGGGCGCGGCCCTGAACGAGCACGGATACCACGTCTGGCAGGTCGAGCGGAACCTCTACGCGGTCACCGACAACGTCTACATGTCCGCGTTCCTGACCACCCCCGACGGCGTCGTGATCTTCGACGCGCCCCCCAACATCGGCCACAACATCCGGCGTGCCGTGGACGAGATCACCGCCGCCAGCGGCCTGACCAGCCAGGTCACCCATATGGTCTACTCCCACCACCACTGCGACCACCAGGGAGCGTCCTCGCTGTTCGGCGGGGACATCGTCCGCATCGGCCACGAGGAGACCCGGCGGCTGCTGCTACGCGACGCCGACCCCGCCCGCCCCGCCCCGGACGTGACCTTCGC
>Ga0187814_10000892_pt1 | contig 10961 bp, 8 predicted proteins | sample NC_S_4_FD_132450 | JGI IMG/M metagenome (GOLD analysis project Ga0187814, IMG submission 132450) | Wetland sediment microbial communities from Neuse River Estuary, North Carolina, USA - ASW-S_4 | ecosystem: Environmental > Aquatic > Freshwater > Wetlands > Sediment | place: USA: North Carolina...
GCCAGCAGGGACAGGCGGGTCCGGACAAGCCAGCTCTTCTGGGCGCCATGGGAGCCCCGACGCGACGTCGCCGCACCGCCCTCGAGGTACTGGCCGCCTAGTGGGGGGACAAACGCCGTGGCTACGGCGCGGGGCTCAGGGAGAAACGCCGTGGCTACGGCGCGGGGCTCAGGGACGGTCTCACGCCCGGCGTCAGGCGCCGGTTCCCCGGCGTGCTCGTGCGGGCTATTGCTGGACGTCCTGAAGAAGTCCGCGGCCACGAGGACGACGACCGCGAGCACCACGACGGCCAGGAAGAATTCCGCCGGCATCGCTGCTCACACCTGGTCAATGGCCGGAGGCAGGCACGCGATTCCGCGTATCACCTGATGCCAATGGCACTGACTCCGCGGCAGAATCGGCATGGGTGTCCCTTCCTGCAAGCTATCTTGCGCGCGAGGCACCCGGCATGCCGAGAACCACTGTAGTCCGTAATCGGCCGACGCAAGCCGATTCCCATTTTGTCGGATAAATCCGATATTTTAATAAAGTTGGTCATGGCGGCTCAACAACGCGCGACAGGGTGCCCGTCGCGCGTTGTCATGCACCCCAAGACCTGGTTTGCCGCACTATTCACAGCGGTCAGGTGCGCGCGGTAATACATCCTGAGTTTTGATTTGCCGCACTGTTCACAGCAGTAACACCGGCCTCGTTTCTCCAGGGACCGCGATCGACGAGCGCCTTTCCGGCTGACCGCCGCTTAGCCGCGCAGAAGGCAACGGTGAATTCGCCATCCATATCACCCGTCGCCAAATTTGACCGTAAGGTTTGAAACCAACCAAACGCTATGTTCTGCGGCGCTATGCCACACGCAAGCAGAACGAGCGTGAGCAGGGCTAAGCCGGGAGCCGGGACCTGGCGCGAGCCCGACAGGACAGGAGAACAGATGACGGAACGACTCGTGGCTGCCATCCCGGCGGAATCCAGCCAAGTCCTCCCGGCCCGGCTGGAGCCGGACGCGATCGGGGCCGCGCAGGACACGATCATCGGCATGGCCAACTCCGCGCCGACGGTAGCGATCGGACTGTCGCTGGCCGGGCTCGCCGCGGCGGCGGCCTACGGCAGCGGGCCGGTCATCGTCCTATGCGGGATCCCGATGCTCATCATCGCCAACGCCTACCGTCGGCTGAATCTGTGGAACGCTAACTGCGGCGCTTCCTTCGAGTGGGTTGGCCGCGCGATCAACCCGTACCTCGGGTTCATCACCGGGTGGCTGATGATTGCCGGCAGCCTATTCGGGGCAATCGCCGGCGTGGTGGTTCTCGCCCCGTCGGTCTTGGCCATCTTCGGCGACAGCGCCCTGTCCACCTGGCCGAATATCTTCATCAGCAGCGCCGTCATCGTGGTCTTGCTGGTGATCGCGGTCGCCGGCATCCGCCTCACCGCGCGCACCCAGGTCGGCATGGGCCTGGTCGAGTACCTGATCCTTATCGGCTTTTCCATAGCGGGGCTGGTCGTGGTGCTCGGTCACCACCACGGAACTTTCCCGATTACCAGACAGTGGCTGAACCTGTCCGGAATAGGCGGCAAGGGAAGCCTGGCGTCGGGACTCCTCATCGCGGTATTCATGCTGGCCGGCTGGGACGCCACCATCTACGTTAACGAGGAAGTAAAGCACCGGCGGCACAACCCGGGCCGGGCCGCCGTTATCGCGGTCGCCTTGCTCATCGTCATCTACACCTTCTCTCAGGTGGGCTTGCAGGGAGTGGTGTCTCCCGCCAAGCTGAAGGCCAACTCATCCTCGGTGCTCGTCTACATCGCACAGGCACTGGGCGGCGGCGGGGGGGCCAAGGTGATGGCACTCGCCCTGGCGCTGTCGGTGATCGCGTCCACGGGCGTCAGCATCGTCATCCTCGCCCGGATGATCTACGGGATGGCGAGTCACCGGGTGCTGCCGCCGGTCCTGGGTCTGGTGAGTCCTCGCTTCGCCACGCCGGCGGTCGCCAGCGTCGTCGTCGGCCTGATCCTCATCGCGGTCACCTGGGTGTACCTGCTTTCCAGTTCGATCGCGAACGCCTTCACCCAGTTGATCGACCTGACCGGCGTGCTTTACGCTAGCTTCTACATCCTTACCGCGCTCTCTGCCATCGTGTACTACCGGCGTCGTGTCTTCAGCAATGCCTGGGACGCGGTGCTCGTCGGCATCCTTCCGGTGGCCGCCGCCGGGTTCCTGACCTGGATCGTGGTCAAGTCGACGCAGAACGCGGCCGCATCGCAGAAGTGGTCGCTGATCGGCATCGTGGGCGCCGGAGTGATCCTGATGTTCGTTGCGCGCTTCATCCTTCGCTCGCCGTTCTTCCAGATCCCGCGCGAGAGCGCCGCCAAGGAACGCTGACCAAGACCCCTGACTGGAATGACACCGTAATACCCGGAGATACGACGTGACTCAGATCAAAGCGGCTCAGCCTGTCTTCGAAACAACCGCCAGCGCCCTGCGGGAGAAGAGCAAGCTACGGCGGCACTTCCGCCGCTTCGACATATTCTTCTACCTGATCTGCACGGTGGTGACGATCGACACCATCGGTGCTGTCGCGAGCCACGGAGCGCAAGGCTTCACCTGGCTGGTGTTTCTCGGAGTCTTCTTCTTCCTGCCTTATGCGCTCTCGATCGCCGAGCTTGGCTCGGCGTTCCCGCAGGAAGGCGGCCCCTATGTCTGGACCCGGCTGGCGTTCGGCCGCCCGCTGGCGGCCGTCAACGCGGTCATCTACTGGATCTCCAACCCGATCTGGGTCGGCGGATCGCTCACGATCGTCTCGTTCGCCGCGATCGAGGAGTTCTTCGGGACCGTGGGCGGCGCCTGGAAGTATGTGTACGCGGTGGCCTTCATCTGGTTCACCATCGGGGCGGCCATCGTGTCCCTGCGGTACGGCAAGTGGGTGCCGACGCTCGGCGCCTGGGCGCGCGGGGCGGTGCTCACATTTTTCGTGTTCTCGGTCATCTTGTACGCGGCCAAGCACGGGGTTCACGGCCTCGGCGGTCACGCCTTCCTGCCCACCTACGCGATATTCATCGCGGTGGTGCCGGTGCTGATCTTCAATTACGCCGGCTTGGAAGTACCCTCGGCCGCGGGCGAGGAGATGACCAATCCCCGGCGTGACGTACCGTTTTCTGTCCTGGCGTCGGGTACCACGACGATGCTCGCGTACGGGATCCCGATCCTGGCGGTCCTGATCGTGCTCCCGGTGAGCCAGGTATCCGGGCTGACCGGGTTCCTGGACGCCATCAAGGCCGTCTTCACCGTCTACGGCGGCCATGTCGCCGCCGACGGGACCGCGACGCTTGGCGGAGCCGGACTTGCCCTGGGCCGGATCGGGGCCGTCGTGTTCATCTTCGCCCTGGCCAGCGCCGGAACGACATGGATCATGGGAGCAGACCGGGCCGAGGCGGTGGCCTCCTTCGACGGCGGCGGTCCCCGGACGCTGGGCAGGTTCTCGGCGGGATTCGGCACCCCCGTGGCGATGAACCTGCTCTCCGGGGTGGTGGCGACCGTGCTCATGGTCGCCGCTTTCCAGATCACCGGGGCCGATTCGAGCAGGTACTTCGCCGCCGTCCTCGGGCTGACGATCTCGACTACCACGATCTCGTACCTGTTCATCTTCCCGGCGCTGGTCAAGCTCCGGTACTCGTACCCTGACGTCGAGCGTCCCTACCGCGTGCCGGGCGGGATGGCGGGAGCGTGGATCTGCTCGGCCATTCCGACGTTCTGGGCGCTGGTGGCGACGGTTTTCCTGATCTGGCCGGGCCTCGGGGTCAACTGGTTCGGTGCCGGAGGAAACCCGAACGACAGCCTGGCCGCGCTGAGCTTCTCCCATCAGCGGCTACAGTACGAACTCAGCCAGATCGTGCCGCTGGCCGTCATCGTGGTGATCGGCCTGGCCTTCTACCTTCTGGGCGGCACCACGCGCCGGGAGTCGGCCGCTGAGCCGGCCATGGCGGCCAATACCCCAGTCGACCACACGGACACCGCACCATGACACGCGCCGCCCCGTTCGGCTTCAATAAGGTCGTCTTCCTCAGCCACGTCGTCGGGACCAGCGGGCCGGTGTTCCCCGGCGACCCGCCGGTCGAGATTCGCCCGGCCGCCACGATCGAGCGAGACGGTTACTACCTGCAGGAACTCGTCACAGGCGAGCAGGCAGGAACGCACTGGGCGGCACCTGCGCATTTCCATTCCGGCCGCGCGGCCGCGGACGAACTGGACCCGGCGGACTTCTTCTACCCCGCGGTCGTGCTCGACGTGCGGGCCCACGCGGCCGAGGACCCGGATTTCACCCTCGGCCTGCCGGAGATCGAGAAATGGGAGGCGAACTTCGGCCCGATCCCGCCGCACGGTGCCGTCATCATGTGGACGGGCTGGCAGGACCGGTGGGATGACCCGTCGGCGTACCTGAACGCGGACCCCGCCGGAGGGTTGCATTACCCGGGTTTCGGCGTCCAGGTCACCCGCTGGCTGATCGAGCACCGCTCCGTCGGCGCTCTCGGGATCGACACGATGGGAATCGACCCAGGCGCCGACGCCTCATTCCGCGCCAACCGGCTGCTCCTTGGCCAGCACCGCATCCATCTGGAAAACCTCGCCGGACTCGGCGAGATGCCGCCGGCCGACGGCTGGATCATCGTCGGGGGAATCCGGATCCGGGCCGGCTCAGGCTCCCCGGCGACGGTGTTCGGGCTGATCCCTTAGCCGCGCCGGAAACGGATCACGGGCGGCCGACGCAGGCCCAATCTAGTGACTGAGTGTGCCGAGATGGCGACACAGAGGGAAAAAATGCACGTCAGAGGCTATTCACAATACGCATGTAAAAGATTACTCTAAGTACTAGATGCCCTGTAATGACCATGATTGCGGGGCGGTCCCAGCGAGAGGGGTCCGGGAATGCCTGGGACGCGGCATGAACCGGCTGCGGCCGCCCCCGCACAGGTCACGATCCTGAGCGACTGGCGTGCCCTGCGCCCGCATGAACCCGCCATTGAGGCGCTTCACCGTGCCGCCGGAACCCCGGTAACGGCCCGGCTGACGTGGTGGCGCTCAGCGGTCACCGGTGACCCCGGCGTGGTCCCCGTGCTGGCGACGCGGCTCGGGCCGGGCGGCACATTAAGAGCCGCCGCGCTGGTCGCGCTGCGCGATCAGCACGGGAGCTGGCAGCTGACCTCGGGCCGCCCGCACAGCGACGACGTGTGGGAGGTCGCCGCCGTATCGGCCGGCGCCCGCCGGGCGGTGCTGGCCGAACTGGTCAGCTTCGCCCGAGGGCTGAACCGCCCATGGCAGCTGACGCTGACCGGGCTGCGCGATGGTGGCGATGCCACCTGGCTCGCCGGGCAGCTGCCGGCCGGCCGCGCGGTGCCCGCGCCACCGGTCCCGGGTATCGGCTTCAGCCACGATGAGGTGACGTTCGCGCCTGGTATCCGTCGCGGCCTCGACCGGTCTGGGCACCGGATCAGGCAGCATGCGCTGACCGAGGAGATCGGTTTCGAACGCGGGCCAGCCCGGCTGGCGAGGCTGCGCGAAGAGATCGAGGCCGTGCACCGGGCTCGTGACCATGACGCCGGGCGGGTAAGCGATCTCGACGAGGTGGCCGGCGCCGCGTTCTGGCGCTCGGTGTACGACCTGCACGCCGCGAGCGGCGAGCTTGAAGTCGCCACGCTGCGCCTCGACGGGCACCTGGCCGCGTATGTCGTCGCGCTCGTCGACCCGCCCTCGTACCGGGTATTCGACGGACGGTTCGCGCCACCGTGGCGGGTGTACTCCCCGGGGCGGCGGCTGGAAGCGGCGGTCGTGGACCACGCCCGCCGCAGGCACTTCCAGGTGCTCGACTGGATGAGCAGCGTCGCCCCGGAAAAGCTGGTCGCCAGCACCTGGGCCGAACCGCGATGGGCCGTCACCGCGGCCTGTGACCGGCAGCCCGCTTTCCCCGCCGGCGACAGTGACCTCGCCATGACGGCGGCCGCGCCGTGAAGGCAGCGTTCACCGTCGCCTCCAGCGCGCTCACCGCCGTCGCCGCGCTGCCGTACATCCTCGAAATCACCCGGGGCCGGGCCCGGCCCCGGGTCGCGTCCTGGGGCATCTGGACGGTCGTACAGGCGGTGGGCACCGTGTCCGCGTTCACGGTCCGGCAACTGCCCGGAGCGTGTTACACCCTGTTCTGCGCCCTGGGGTGCGCCGCCGTGGTCTTGCTGGGGTGGCGGTACGGCAGCCGGGATTTCGGGCCGCTCGACGCGGTCTGCGTGGCGCTGGCCACGGAAGGCGTGGTGCTGCTCGCGGTGGCTGCGGCGCTGCCCCGGCTCGTTCCCCTGTCGTGGGCCGTCGCGGTATCGGTGGCCACGGACTTCCTGGCCTACCTGCCGGCATTCCGCCATGCGTGGCGGCGGCCCGACGAGGAGCCCTGGCTTCCCTACGCGCTGTTCGGTGCCGCTGCGGCTCTGGTCCTCATGGTCGCGGATTACCGGATCCTGGCCGGGGTGATCTACCCGATGTACCTGTTCGCCGCGGATTCGGCCATGGTGCTCATGATCCTGGCCAGCCCGCATGGCCGGGACACCCTGCCGTCGGCGAGCCGCACGCGCGGGTTCCAGCGGCAACCCCTGATGCGGCTGTCCGTGGCGTCCGGGCTGTGGCGGCCGGTAACAGGGCGGGACTGGCGGCAGACCTGACGGCTACTCGCTGGTAACGTCGCTTCCGTGGAACGTCTATCTGGTCATGGCGGTGCGCACGCGGTGGCGGCGGCCCGGCGGCATGGCGTGTCGGTCCTGTTCACGTTGTCCGGCGGCCACGTCTTCCCGATCTACGACGCGGCGGTCAAAGGTACCGGGTCCGAACCGCCGCTGCGGCTCGTGGACGTGCGGCACGAGCAGACCGCCGTCTTCGCCGCCGAGGCGACCGCGCGGCTGACCCGGACGCCGGGACTGGCCGTGGTCACCGCCGGGCCTGGCGTGACCAACTCGGTCAGCGCGGTGGCGACGGCGTGGTTCAACGGCGCGCCGGTGGTGGTGCTGGCCGGGCGCGCGCCCGACCACCGCTGGGGCGCGGGCAGCCTGCAGGAGATGGACCATCCGCCGCTGCTCGCCCCGGTCACCAAGCGCGCCTGGACCGAGCACGACACGGCGAAGGTGGGGTCGTCGGTCGACGAGGCCTTCCGGCTGGCGATGAGCCCGCACCGCGGCCCGGTGTTCCTCGACATCTCGCTCGAGGCGATCTACGGCCAGGCCGAGGCGGACCTCCCGGTTTTGACGCCGCAGGCCGTCCCGGCCCCCGACGCCGCGGACGTCGACCAGATCGCCACCTTGCTGCGGGCGGCCAGGCGACCGGTCCTGGTGCTGGGGTCTGACGTGTGGCTGGGCGGCGCCGAGAACGCCGCCCGGGAGGCGGCGGAGGCACTTCGGCTGCCCGTGATCGCCAACGGGCAGGCCCGCGGGGTGCTGCCCGGCGGTCACGAACTGCTGGTCACCCGGGCCAGGTCGGTGGCGCTGCGCCAGGCCGACCTGGTCATCGTGGCCGGAACTCCGCTCGACTTTCGGCTCGGGTACGGCTCATTCGGGCCGCAGGACGCCCCGGCTCAGGTGGTGCACGTGGCCGACGCGCCGGGCGGGATCGCGACACATGTCCCGCTCGCGGGGTCGGCCGCCGGCGACCTGTCCGCGTTCTTCACCCACCTGGCCGCGTCAGCTACCGATGCGGACCCCGACTGGGCGCCGGAACTGACCGAGGCGGTCCACGCCGGGCTGGCGCTCGACGGCCCGCTGCTGGCCAGCGACGCCGACCCGGTGCATCCGGCCCGGATCTACGGCGAATTGCTCAAGGTGCTCGACGACGACGCGGTCGTCATCGGGGACGGCGGCGACTTCGTCTCCTTCGCCGGGAAGTACATCGAGCCGAGCCGTCCCGGCGGGTGGCTTGACCCTGGGCCGTTCGGCTGCCTGGGCACCGGGCTCGGCTACGCGATCGCGGCCCGGCTCGCGCGACCATCGGCGCAGGTCGTCCTGCTGCTCGGCGACGGCGCGGCCGGCTTCTCGCTGATGGACGTCGACACGCTGGTCCGGCATGGGCTGCCCGTCGTCATCGTCTGCGGGAACAACGCCGGCTGGGGCCTGGAGAGGCATCCCATGCGAGCCATCTACGGCTACGACGTCGCCGCCGACCTGCAGCCGGGGTGCCGTTACGACGAGGTGGTCCGGGCCCTCGGCGGTGCGGGCGAACTCGTCACCGCGGCGGCGGACATCGCTCCCGCGCTGCGCCGGGCCTTCGCCTCCGGCGTCCCCTACCTGGTCAACGTGGTCACCGATCCCGAGGTCGCCTACCCGCGGTCGACCACCGGCGTCTAGCAGGTCAGCTGATGCTGGGTTAGCTGATGCTGGTTAGCCGATGCTGGGTTAGCCGATGCTGGCGATCAGGTCGCCTTCCTGGATCACGTCGCCCTCCGCGACGTGCATCTTGGTGACTACGCCGGCGCCTTCGGCTAGGACCGGGATCTCCATCTTCATCGACTCGAGGATCACCAGGGTGTCACCGTCGTCGACGTGATCGCCTTCCGCCACGACGACCTTCCACACGTTCGCGACCATCTCCGCGCGGACCTCAGCCACCGGTGACTCCTCCTCTGTCCCGCTAGGCGGGACGCAGCTTGCTTACCAGGGACGTATCGTAGTCCCCGGTGCTGAACTCCGGGCTGGCGAGCAGGTCCGCGTGGAACGGCAGGTTGGTCTTCGGGCCCGCGATGCGGAAGGCCGCCACCGCGTCCCTCGCGCGGTCCAGGGCCTGCTTGCGATCGGCACCGTGGACGCAGAGCTTGGCCAGCAGCGGGTCGTAGAACGGCGTCACGGTGTTACCCGCCTGGTAGCCGGCGTCCACCCGCACGCCGTCGCCCGCGGGCTCGGCCCACTCGGTGATCGTGCCGGGGCCGGGCAGGAACCGGACCGGGTCCTCGGCGTAGATGCGCAGTTCGAGCGCGTGCCCGGACGGCCTGAGTGCGGCCGGATCGAAGGACGGCGGCTCGCCCGCGGCGATGAGGAACTGCTGTTCCACCAGGTCAACGCCGGTGACGAGTTCGGTGACGGGGTGCTCGACCTGCAGCCGGGTGTTCATCTCGAGGAAGACGAACGTGCCCGCGTCGGTGTCCACCAGGCACTCGACGGTCCCGGCCCCCCGGTACGCCACGGCCTGGCCCGCCCGGACGGCGGCGGCCAGCATCCGCTCGCGCAGCCCGGCGGAGACACCCGGCGACGGGGTCTCCTCGGCTACCTTCTGGTGCCGCCGCTGCACCGAGCAGTCTCGCTCGCCGAGCGCGAGCACCCGCCCGTCGGCCAGGCCGAGGATCTGCACCTCGACGTGCCTGGCGCGTTCCACGAACCGCTCGATCAAGATCTCCGGCGAGCCGAAGAACCGTTCCGCGCGCGAGCGGGCCGTCTCGAACGCCGACCGCAGGCCGGCCTCCTCGGCGGCCACGCCCATGCCGATTCCGCCACCGCCGGCCGCCGCCTTGACCATGACGGGATAGCCGATCCGGTCCGCCTCGGCGACGGCCGCGGCCACGTCGCAGACGGGCTCGCGGCTGCCCGGCGAGACCGGCACTCCGGCCCGCTCCATCAGGTTCCTGGCCCGGATCTTGTCACCCATCTGCTCGATGGCGCCCGGATCGGGGCCCACCCAGGTCAGGCCGGCCGCGATCACCTGGCGGGCGAAGTCCGCGTTCTCGGCGAGGAAGCCGTAGCCCGGATGCACCGCCGCCACCCCGGTCTGGCGGGCCGCGTCGATGATCGCCGCGGCGTCCAGGTAACTGCGGGCGGGCTGGGGATTTGGCGAAGGGCCGATATGAACGGCCTGGTCCGCCTCGCGGACGTAGGGCAGGTCGGCGTCGGCATCGGAGTAGACGGCCACCGCCTTGACCCCGGTCCGCCGGGCCGTCCGTATCACCCGCCTGGCGATCTCGCCACGGTTGGCGACCAGCACCGAATCGAGCATCAGGCCAGCCTACTGGTGCGCCGGTGAACGTCGGCGCGATCACATCTGGATGACCGACCGGCGGTTCACCACCCGGCTGAGGGCCTCGACCGCACTCGGGTCATATTCGCTGGCGGTGTCCAGCCGGAGCCGCTGCACCGCCGCCGCGGCCCGGCCCGGGTCCAGCGAGCTGCCCACCAGGTCGTCGAAGGCGTTGGCCGCCTTGATGATGCGGCTGCTCAGCGGCGGCCCGGACGGCTTCGCCGGGCCCTGAACCCCGGAAGCGGCGGGCCCGGCGTCGACGGCACGGTAGGGCTCGTTCTGCCTGCGCACGATCTCGGCCACCGAGCCGAGCACCTGCGCCTGCTGGATCACGTCGGCGCCGAGCTCGGCGATGCGCTGCTGGTCGGAGCGGGAGACCAGGACAGTGGCCCCGCCGGGAATCGGGTCGTGCAGCGACAGCTGGCCGATGTCGTGCATGAGCGCGGCGTACTCGAGCTCGAGCAGCTGAGGCTCGTGGATGCCGAGCTCCCGGCCGATCGCCACGGCCAGCCTGCTGACCCGTTCGGAGTGACCGGCTTCCACGTACCCGCCGATCTCGGTCACCTTGGCCAGTGCGCGCACGGTCTGCAGGTAGGTGGCCCGGATCCCGGCGTACCGGCGGAACGCCACCTGGGTGACGAGCAACGGCGCCGTGAACACGGCCAGCGCGGCCAGCCCCATCACCTCCGCCGCGAACGCGATGAGCAGCGCCGAAGCGCCAACCGCCACGCCCAGCGGCAACTGGACGCGCATCTCGTCCACCAGTGCCACCCGGAACCTGGCCCGCTGCTCGTCGACCCGCAGCAGGGCGGTGAGCACCGCCTCGAGCAGCAGGGCGAGCACGGCCAGGGAGGTCATCAGCGAGAGGGCCAGGCCCCAGTGGTGTTGCACGGCGTAGTTTCCCGCCAGAGGGCGGAAAATGTAGGCGACGCACGCGATGCAGAGC
>Ga0187814_10000893_pt1 | contig 10952 bp, 7 predicted proteins | sample NC_S_4_FD_132450 | JGI IMG/M metagenome (GOLD analysis project Ga0187814, IMG submission 132450) | Wetland sediment microbial communities from Neuse River Estuary, North Carolina, USA - ASW-S_4 | ecosystem: Environmental > Aquatic > Freshwater > Wetlands > Sediment | place: USA: North Carolina...
AGGTGGTGCCCGGCGTAGAGGTGGCGCGAGCCTGGTCTGCGGCGTCTGCATGGAACGGCGGAGGGCTGGCCCGGACACTGCTGCCTGCTGCCCTGAGACGGGAGCAGGGGTGAGAGGGGAGCCGCAAACGTCCTGATGGCGTGAGCGGCGAGACCGTTGCCGGGCTGGCAGTCGGACCGGCCCGTAGTAGTGGCGATCCTCCTGCCTGGCGCGGTGGGGCGGGGAGCGAAGGGGCCGGCTTGCTCGTGGCTTTATTCGTCTCGTCAACCAGCGTGGCTGGGAGGAGCGTCATGGATGAGCTGAGGCCGGAAGGCAGGCGGAGGGCCGTGTGCGGGGGGCCACTGGACGGGAAGCCGTTCGAGGTCACCGGGTACGAGGTCTGGGTTGCCTGGCAGAAGGTCAGGGGGAACAAGGGAGCGCCCGGGGTGGATGCTGTGTCCATCGCGGCCTTTGAGGAACGGCTGGAGGACAACCTCTACAAGGTCTGGAACCGGATGTCGGCGGGAAGTTACTTCCCGCCGCCGGTGCGGGCCGTGGAGATACCGAAGGCCGGGGGAGGCACTCGCGGTCTAGGGGTGCCTACCGTGGGCGATCGCGTCGCGCAGACCGTGGCCGCGTCCCGGATCGAGCGGGTGACGGAGCAGTTCTTTCACCCGGACTCGTACGGGTACCGGCCGGGGCGCGGTGCGCATGACGCGCTCGCGGTTGCCCGTAAGCGCTGCTGGGAGTACGACTGGGCAGTCGAGTTCGACATCCGGAAGTTCTTCGACAGCGTTCCGTGGGACCTCATCGTCAGGGCCGTGGAGGCGCTGCGGCTGCCGCCGTGGGTGCTCCTTTACGTGACAAGGTGGCTGGCCGCCCCGGTGATCATGCCGGACGGCGGGGAAAGGCCGAGGGACAGGGGGACCCCGCAGGGATCTGCGGTCAGTCCCGTGATTGCGAACCTGTTCCTGCACTGGGCGTTCGACACGTGGATGGACCGGGAGTTCCCGGACTGCCCGTTCGAGCGCTATGCCGACGACGGCCTGATCCACTGCAAGAGCGAGGCCCGCGCCCGCCAGGTGCTGGCCGCGCTGGAGCTGCGGATGGAGGAAGTCGGCCTGCGGCTGCACCCGGGAAAGACCAGGATCATTTACTGCAAGGACGCCAACCGGCGTGGCCCGTGGGCCGGGCCGGTGTCCTTCGACTTCCTGGGATATACCTTCCGGCCCCGCTCCAGTACGGGGAAGAACGGCAGGTTCACCGGGTTCGACCTTGCAGTCAGCGACAAGGCGGTCAAGCGGATGAGCGAGACCGTCTCAGGCTGGCAGCTCCACCGGCACGTCAACCTCACCTGGGAACAGCTCGCGGGACAGATATCCCCGGTCATCCAAGGGTGGATGGCCTACTACGGGAAATTCAGGAGATCGGAGCTGTACTCCCTGCTCGCCAGGATCAACTACTACCTCCGGAAATGGGTCAGGGCCAAGTACAAGCGGCTCAGGCCTGTCAGGGCCATGCTCAGGGCCTGGGAACGGGTCACTGCCCAGTACCCAGGTCTGCTACCGCACTGGCGGTGGGTAACCGGGGCGTGGTACTGACCCGCTATTGGAAGGCGAGAGCAAGAGGAGCCCGGTGACGCGAGAGTGTCACGCCGGGATTCTGTGGGAGCCCGAGGGTGAGATTCCCTCGGGCTACCCGACCCCGTGATTGGGTATGCCAGCGGGCGGCGTGACCGTGTTCGCGGTGACGCCGTTATAGCGGCTGTTCCGGTGCGGCTATCCGGGCGGGGGCGGCTGTGCCCAGGCGCGGAGGTTTCGGGGGCCGGCGTGCCAGGGCAGGAAGCGTTCCAGGTCCGGGCCGGTGAGGGGCTTCCCGTGGTTGCGGCCGCATTCGTCGAGGTATGCGGTGAGGTAGGCGATGACGTTCAGGCCGGCCATCTGCGCGGTGGCGGTGACGGTCCAGATGCGGGCGGCGAGGCGTGCGGCGTCCTCGTTGCGGGAGCCGTAGGCGTTTTTCCTCGTCACGACGGGCCGGCGCAGGGCGCGCTCGGCTGGGTTGTTATCCAGCCCGATCATCGGATAGTCGCGGTGGGCGGCCAGGCCGTCCCATTCGCGGTCCAGGGTGGCGAGTGCTTTCTTCGCGGGCTCTTGCAGGCCGGGGGCGGTCATCTGCTTCTTGCGGGCCTCGTCGATGACGCTGATCGCCTCGTCCCAGGCGGCGCCGGCCTCCTCCAGCCGGGCGGCGGCCGCGGCGGCTTCCCGCGGCGCGGGTGCCGCGGCCGCCGCCCAGGCGGTCGTGAGCTGCGCGTGCGCCGCGTACAGGTCCCTGACCCGCTCCAGCCACGCTGCCGTCCAGTACCCCAGCTGGGCGGGGTTCGCGTCGCCGGCCCGCACGAAGTACCTGCGGATGTGCGCCCAGCAGTAAAGATTGACCAGTCCGCCGGCTTTCTTCCCGGCGGACTGGTAAACGGCGTAGAAGTCGCTGGAGATCACCAGCCGCCGCGGCTCCCCGTCATCGTCGTCCGGGGTGAGCTGCCCGGTCTTCTCGTCGATGCCCGCATGCCGGGCCAGGACGGCCCCTGACCTGGTGGCGTCCATGACGAAGCAGGCGGTATCAGCGCCGAGGAAGACCCACAGCCACCACCTGGCCGGGCCGTCCCCGTCGCGCGGCGCGAAGACCCGCCAGGTCGTCTCGTCGGCGTGCAGGTGCCACGACCGGCGCGATCGCGCCGTGATCGCGTCCTCCAGCGGGGCGAGCAGCGCCCCGGCCTGCGCGCAGGCCCCGGCCAGCGTGCCCGGCGCGACGTCCGCGCCGTGGCGGGCCAGCCCCGTCACCAGCGAGTTCATGCTCCGGCCGGCCACGAACCGCTCGGTGAACAGCATCGCGATGAACGCGTTAGTGAAAAGGCCCTTGCCGATCGCCTTCGGCGGGCCGGGCGCCGTCACCGTCGCCGGGACCCGGCAGGAGCAGGCCCGCCGGTACCGGCGCCGGCAGTCCGCCCGCACCCGCACGATCACCAGCCAGTCCAGCTGCTCCGTCACATGATCGCTGCCCAGGCCCGTGAACGGCGTCCCGCACTCCGGGCAGCAGTACCCGCCGCCCCCGAAATCCCAGGCCACCTCCACCCGGGGCAGATGCGAGTAATCCCGCCGCCCCGCCCGCGCCCCCGGCCCCCGCTTCTTCCCGCCCGTGCCGCTCCCGCGCAGATCACGGCCCTGCCCCGCGTCCCCGCCGTCCGCAGACGGCTCGGGCCGCGCCCGCTCTGACGACCGCCCGAACACCATCCGCTGCAGAACGGCCAGGTCAGCCCGCACGCGCTCCAGCTCAGCCGCCTGCTCCGCGCCCTCCGCCCGCAGCCGCGCGTTCTCCTCGCGCAGCCGGCCGTTCTCCTCGCGCAGCTCAGCCGCCAGCCGCGCCATCTCCCGGTTCGCATCCAGCGCAGCAGCCAGCACGTCCCGCAGTGACGCCTCAGCACCCTCCGAATCCGGGACAACGCCTGCCGCCACCGTCACGCAGCACAGCAAACACCCTCAGCAGCCGCAAATCACGCACCACAAGCCAGCGCGTCGCAACCCACGCGCCCATACCCGGCCCCCAGCCAGAGCAGACACCGTCCGCATATCCTTTGCGGCACAATATGGATGACTCCGCGTCAGGTCACGATCGACGACCGAAGTACGCTGCCGCAGGGGTGCCCGACCGCTGGGGAGGACCGATGGTGGACCGTGGCGAAGTGTGGTGGGCACTGCTCGATGAGAAGCGCCCGGTGGTGCTCCTGTCACGAGACGGGGCCGAAGAACTGCGGGCGATACAGGTCGTCGCTCCCGCAGGCACTGACATCACTGATGTCGGCATCGAGGTCAGACTGGGCAACGAGGAGGGACTCGCGAACGAAGGCGCCGTACGTGTCGCCCTGCCCCGCACCGGGTTTATCCCCTGCACCTGGCTGGTCACCTTGACGCGCGACGACTTGATCGAGCAAGCCGGAAGACTGTCACCGGCAAAGCTCCACGAGCTCGCGGACGCACTTCGGCTCGCCCAACTCGAGTAGCCCCACGCCGACGGCAAGCGCAGTCACCTTCCGCGCAACACAGATCACAATCACCGACTGGAGTAATAGGCACCAGCGACCCTGCCACAGGACTTCCGAATACTTACGTTGGAACCGCCGAGGGTTCCTTTCCGTGTTCTTTCCTGTTCTCTCCCCTGGGCGCTCACCTCTCCTGATTTGGTTTCCTTGCTGGCACTATATTTCGTGGGCACCACCTCCCTTCGCGTCCTGCCACGGTAGGCAGCGCGGCGGGCAGAAGCAATCACACGGTGGAATATCACCGTGCTATAGCCGACGCGGAGAGGGTTGTCTCATCGTCTCGTCTCACCGTCTCTGCCGCGCGTTTACGTGCAGACGCGCGCGCGGGAGGTGAGACGAGACAAGCGGTGAGACGATCACGCACGGTGACCGGGAGGGCAAGCGCACGGTGCGCACTGGCGGCGCATTGGGTGCAGACGCGCGCGCGGCTTGCACTTGCACTTGCTCTCTGCACCGGGGGGGCACGCCGCGCAGCAAGCGGATGGGCGGGCATACCAATTATCGGCTCGGCGTCGTCCAGGCCTGTTCTACCGGGCAAGCAGAATTAGTTCACCAACCAAAGAAAGGATAAACAACGGGACACCAACACACAGGAATAGCCCTCCAACCAGCTTGCTGACATCTGGCATATCCCATTTCTCCTGAAATTCAACGCTCCTACGAGATGGGGGAACTCGATACTTCGAAATAAAGCCGAATAGATCAGATGCTATGATGGCCCCAACTGCTGTCAAGAGAATTGAGATCAGCAAGAGCGTAAGTCCATCGGCTATCGCCGACTGGGTATGCGCCGCAGCAAAGTACCCCACAGAATCCCTCCAACTCAAACCGTACTCGCGGGCGTGAACACGGGGACGCCATTTGGCCGAGTTCACGGTGAGCAACGCCTGAGGCTCGCGGGTTATGATGCCGCCGCTGACGATTCTGGGAGCGGCTCCCATGTGATTGCGCCATCGCCGTGCCGGCACAGCCACCCCTCGCCGGTGCGCCGGTAGTCGACATGGCGCGAGTTCGCCGCCAAGGTCAAGACCAGCGGCTTAAACCCGCGCTGTCCAGCGGCCCCGCCGCAGGCTCCCGGCGGGGCCGCCCGGCATGCACGCGCCACACCTGGACCCCGCACAAGTCATGGGAAAGTCAGGGCCACAAGCAATCGCAACTGCCGATACCGGACAAAACACGCACGGTCAGAGTGCCATATCTGTGTTCGATCTAATACGATTTCGCTACTAGCAACGCACTGAACAGATAGTTCGCCAGGGTAGCCAAACTAAGAGTTGACAGATTGCGCAATCGGCCCGCTCTGGCGGCTGTGCCAAGTCCCCAGCGCGCCGCCTCACCATCGAAGCAACGTACGACCTGTACCGATGGCGGGGTAACCCCGCGAGTCCCGCGGTCCCCAGCGTCACCAAGATCAGTAACAGAAAACAGCCATGGACACGGCGGTGTCTGACTGGCGCTGGGTGTGGTCAGATCCCGTCATTGCGAAATCGACCTGCTCTGGGCGGCTGAATGTCACATTCATCCGGCCGGGCGACCGCTGCTTGCGACCAGGTGCCGGCGATCTAGCGGCTTGCCGCGGCCGGGGCGCGGAGCGGGGCGTGCGCGAACTCGGCGATGCCCTCGGTGAAGCCGATCCGGGCGCGGAAGCCCAGGTCGCGGACCGCCGCCTCCGGTGAGGCCACGACGTGGCGGACGTCGCCGAGGCGGTACTCGCCGGTGATCTTCGGCTCCACCGCGCCGCCGCCGAACGACACGGCGAGCTCCGCGGCCATCTCGCCGACCGTGTGCGGGGTGCCGCTGGCCACGTTGTAGGCGCGCACGGAGCCAGCGGGAACGGCCCCGCCGGTCGCGGCCAGGGCGAGCACGTTGCTTTCCGCCACGTCACGGACGTGCACGAAGTCGCGGCGCTGGCCGCCGTCTTCGAACACCCGCGGCGGCACGCCGTTCTCCAGGCACGAGCGGAAGATCGCGGCCACGCCCGAGTACGGCGTGTCGCGCGGCATCCGGGGACCGTAGACGTTGTGGTACCGAAGCGCCACGCCCGCGCCGCCGGTCAGCCGGGCCCAGTTCGCCGCCAGGTGCTCCTGTGCCAGCTTGCTCGTGGCATAGGCGTTGCGCGGGTCGAGGACGGCGTCCTCGGGCACCGTCTGCCACGAGAGCGCCGAGCCGCACGACGGGCAGCGCGGTTCGAACACGCCCGCATCCAGGTCGGCAGTGGCCCGGGGAAGCGGCCGCACGCCGCCGTGACGCGGGCATTCGTACGCGCCCTCGCCGTACACCACCATCGACGAGGAGAGCACGAGGCGTGACACGCCCCGGCGGCCCATCGCGTCGAGCAGGACGGCGGTGCCGGTCACGTTGACATCCGCGTACAGCGGGAGATCGGCCAGCGAGACGCCGAGCCCGACCATGGCGGCCAGGTGGCAGACGGCGTCCACGCCATCGAGCGCGTCGTCCACGGCCGCGGGGTCACGGACGTCCGCCACGCGAAGCTCGAACTCGTTCCGGATATAAGAAGGCTTGCCGTCGTGCACAGCGGGGCTGAGCGAGTCAAGGCCGCGGACCTCGTATCCGGCCGCCGCCATGGCCTCCATCACATGGGATCCGATGAACCCCGCCGCTCCGGTCACTAGTACTCGCATGGCTGTGAGCCAACCACGCTGCGCAGCCGGGAAAGACCCGCGGCCGTCAGCCGTCACAGTTCTGTAAGGCTCAAACCCCAGCTAATCGCCCATGACGCCGCTAGCGTCGGCGCCATGGAAACCGCGACGCAGTCCATCGATGTCGTGCTGCCCTGCCTCAACGAGGCGGGCGCCCTGCCCTGGCTGCTGGCCAGGATGCCAGCCGGCTACCGGCCGATCGTGGCCGACAACGGCTCCACCGACGGTTCGGCGCGGATCGCGGCCGACCACGGCGCGACGGTCGTGCACGTCCCGCAGCGCGGGTTCGGCGCCGCCTGCCACGCGGGGCTGCTCGCCGCGAGCAGCGACATCATCTGCATCATGGACGCGGACGGGTCGTTCGACCCGGCGGACCTGGAGATCGTCAGCGGCCCGGTCGCCGGCGGCGTGACCGACCTGATGCTCGGGCGGCGGGCCCCGCGGGCGCTGACCGCGTGGCCCGCGCACGCGCGGCTAGGCAACATGGTGCTATCCGCAGAACTGCGGCGCCGCGCCGGGGTCCGGCTGCACGACCTTGGCCCCATGCGCGCCGCCCGCCGCGCCGACCTGCTGGCACTCGGCCTGCAGGACCGGCGGTTCGGCTACCCGCTCGAGATGGTGATGAAGGCCGCTGCGGCGGGCTGGCGGATCGGCGAGGCGCCGGTCGCGTACTATCCCCGCACCGGGAAGTCCAAGGTGACCGGCACGGTTGGCGGCACCGTCAAGGCCGTGCGCGACATGCGCAGGGTCCTGGCCGCGTACGCGGCATGAGCTGGTTCGACGCCGCGAGGCCGCGCGGCACCCACCCGGACGCGCTCGCGGCGCAGGTGATCGTCATCGCGAAGGAGCCCGTTCCCGGCCGCGTCAAGACCAGGCTCACGCCGCCGTGCACGCCGTACGACGCCGCGTCGCTGGCGGCAGCGGCGCTCGCCGACACCCTGGCGGTGGCCGCGGCCGCGCCGGTGACCCGCCGCGTGCTCGCGCTCGCCGGCACTCCGGGTGACTGGCTCCCCGCCGGGTTCGACGTCATCGCACAGCGCGGCGGCGGCCTCGATGAACGGCTGGCGGCCGCGTTCGCGGACACTCACGCCAGGCTGCCGCTGCCCATGGTGCTGATCGGCATGGACACTCCGCAAGTCACCCCGGGCCTGCTGGCGGAAGCCGCGCAGTCGCTGGTCTCCGGGGAGGCGGACGCGGTTTTCGGGCCTGCCGCCGACGGCGGATTCTGGCTGCTCGGCCTGCGCAGGCCGGACCGGTCACTGCTTGCGGGCGTGCCGATGTCCCGGCCGGACACCGGCCGGCATCAGCTCGACAGGCTGACCTCGGCCGGCCTCCGGGTGGCCATGATGCCCGAACTGACCGACGTGGACACGTTCAGGGAAGCCGAACTGATCGCCGGGCAGATCCCGCGTTCCCGGTTCGCCGCGGCATTCGGCCACGTGATGAAGGGCCTGGAGGTGCCGGCCTAAACGGCCGGCACCGGGACCGCCGGCGCCCGAGCGGGTTCTCCGCTTCAGGCCACCGGTCCCTGGACGGTCACCAGCGTCCCGTAGGTCAGGTACGGCCAGATGTACTGGGCCGTGGTCGGCGGAAGCTCGACGCACCCGAGGCTCTGGTACCAGCCGTAGCTGGCCCGGTAGAAGCCGTGCACCGCGTCGCCCCCGTTGAAGTAGGCGATCCAGCTCACCGGGTCGGCGTACTTCGACCCGTCCGGGTTCGTGCCCTGCATGATCTGGAACTGGAGCCGCTCGTAGACGGGGTACGTGCCGTCAGCCGTGGGCGACGCCGGGATGCCGGTGTTGGCCGGGGTGTCCAGGATCCTCTTGCCGTCGTGCCAGACCTGCAGCGACTCGTTGGAGGAACCCTGCGTGGCGAGCGCGTAGCTGTAGCCGCTCGGGTTGCCCTGGTCCTTGGCCGCCGCCTTGAGCAGGTCCGCCCAGACCTGCGAGCCGGCCACCCCGTCCATCGTGAGGCCGTCGTTGTTCTCGAAAGCCCGGACCGCGCCCTGGACGAGCATGTTGTTCGAGCCGGTACTCCACTGGCTGGTCAGCTCGCCTGGGTAACCGGACTGGAAGCTGAACGAGCCGGCCGGCGGCGCGTAGGCGGCGGACAGCTGCGCGTTCAGGTCGCCGTCGCCGACCGCCGGCGACGACTCGGTGCTCGTGTTGGGTGTCCAGGTAAGCGGCAGGTAGCCGAGCTGCGCGAGCAGTTGCTGCAGCCGGAGCATGGAGAACGAGCCAGTGGTGAAGCTGGCGCTGGCCGGCTTCTTCAGCACTCCGGCCGAGGCCGCCGCCCCCTGGATGCCTCCGTTGCCGCCGGGGACACTTACCGTCACTTTCGTTCCCGGCAGGAAGCCGTACGAGGGGGTGAAGGTGTCCGTGTTGCCGGCCACGTGCCAGCTCCCCGCGATGTTCGGGGAGAGCGCGGGGTGGGGCGTGTCGGGCGCGAGGGCGGACGAGAACGTCACCTTGACCGGCGCGGCGCCGTTCACGTCACCGGCGCCGGCGCCGGGACCGATGGAGACGACCGTGAGCGGCCCGGCGAGGGCCGCCGGGACCTTGCGGTCCGCGGTGCGGGTGACCGACTTGCTGTTGCCGGCATCGGCCATCGTCTCGTGGCTGGTGCGCTGAGAAGAAACCGCGGCGAATGTCCCGCCGGCGATGAGAACCAGTGCGGCCGTGCCCGCGGTCGCCGTGATCCCCCGGTGCCGGAGCAGCGCTGCGCTGCCCTGGCCCACACTCCCCAAGAACGACACGGTGCGATCTCCTCGACAGTTCGTCAGGCGGACGGTTACGACACAGCCGCGATGCCATCACGTGGATGCAGGCCCGCATCGCTCAAAGTTCGCGGTAGCCGCTGAGAGTCTAGGGGAAATAGCTATCAAAAAGGGAAAGTTCGGATCACGGCTGACCAACCTGGAAGACGCCGGCAACCCCGGAAAAGTTGCGCGCTTCCGGCACACTCTTCGCAGGCCGGACCACGTAACACCTTGGCAACAAATCTTGCGCCGGTCCGCGAGCGACTGGTCACCCTCCGTGAGAAATCCTTACGGCGTCGTCGCGCGCCGAGCGGCGGCCGGCTTATAACGGTCATATATCGAAGCCTATTATGGCGGCCTATCAGGCACGTTATAAGTTGGCAATAATTTTCTCAGAGATGAGCCACAAACGAGGCACAGAAAATCTTCGGCATTCCACGGTAAGCACCCGTCTAGCTGGTCTAACGTAATCCTCCGGGAGCGTGACAGCGGACACGGAGGTGGATTGAATGCTTACCGGGCATCGGCCCGTAATGCGTCGGCGTACACGACGGAGTCGCGCTGCACGCATTGCGCTACCCCTCGCCATACCAGTGGCGCTGGGACTTACTCTGGGGGTCGTAATCGCGGTCTCGAGTCACTCGGGCTCCACGAACGTCAACCAGTCGGCGTTCGGGTTCCGGCACCCGAGGCCGTCCGCCAGCGCCACGGCTTCGGCGAGCGCCAGCGCCAGCCCCACGGCGACCTCGACGGCCGGCACCGGTACGACGGTCGCGCCCGCGAACTCGTTCGCCAACGGCCGCGTCGCCACGTTCAGGCTTGGTGACGTCGCGACGGCCCCGGTCGACGGGACCGGCGCCGCGATCAACCTGAACCAGACCCCCGCTCAGGCCGCGGCGTCGATGAACTGCACGCTCGCCGTGCCGGCCAACCCGCTCTCCGCGCAGGGCCTGGCCACGCCGTGGCAGCTCGGTGACGGCTGCTCGATGGCCAACGCGGGCACCGAGGGCGCGTTCGTCGAGGCCACGATCCTCGCGCCGAACGGCTCGCTGCAGATCTACAACCCGCTCGTGGTGACCGCGGGCACGCAGCCCGCCGTGGCGCCCACGGCGCCCACGATCGCGGCCGGCTCGGTGGTCGAGATCAGCGTCGGGTTCAACGGCACCAACCTGGCGCTCACCGGCACCGGCGCGCGGCAGGGCAACTGCGTCGACGCGTCGGGCCAGTCGCTGATCGGCCAGGTGTCCGCCTGCAACGCGGTGAACTTCTACAACACCGCGAACGCGGACATCGCCCGCGGCACCCTGACGGTCCCCGCCGCGGGTACCGCCAGCGATGGCCAAGCGTGCCAGACCACCCGCGACTTCGCCCTGATCGACCAGGACCAGAGCGACAACGTGGTGACCCAGTACCTGATCAACGCCAACGGCCAGACCGCGCAGAACACCGCCGCCAACAAGGC
>Ga0187814_10000895_pt1 | contig 10946 bp, 13 predicted proteins | sample NC_S_4_FD_132450 | JGI IMG/M metagenome (GOLD analysis project Ga0187814, IMG submission 132450) | Wetland sediment microbial communities from Neuse River Estuary, North Carolina, USA - ASW-S_4 | ecosystem: Environmental > Aquatic > Freshwater > Wetlands > Sediment | place: USA: North Carolina...
ATCCTCGATCTCTGCCTGCCTCTCCTCGCCGAGCTTGCTCACGCCTCTCGTGTGCGCGGACTCATCGCCGGCCTCGGTCGCACGCCACCCCGGTTCCGCGTCACATACCAAGCAGCGGCAAGACGTACCCCCTCGTGGAGGGTGACCTGCGGCGTGTACCCCAGCTCGCGCCTGGCCTTGTCGATCGAATGCCGGTTGTCGGTGCCGAACAGCTTCACGCCGAGGCGCGTCACTACCGGCTTGCGACGAGCGTTTGTCAGCGCCGCCATACCTTCTGCGAGGCGGCCAGCGGCGTAGAGGGCGTGGTAGGGCAGGTGCAGACGCGGAGCGCTGGCGCCGATTTCGGCAGCGATCGCGCGCAGCAGCTGCGCTTGCGTGAGTGGGTGGTCGTTGCTGATGTTGTAGGCCTGGCCGACGGCGCGCTCGTGGTCGAGTGCGAGCAGCAAGCCCTGGACGACGTCGGTGACGTAGACGAACGGGAGGGCGTTGTCGCCCGCGCCGACGATCATGCCCCGGCCCGCGGACAGGCGGTCGGCCATCCGCTCGAAGTGCAGCCGATCGCCGGGACCGAAGAAGGTTCCCGGTCGGATGATCACGGCAGGCAGGTGATCCTGGACGATCATCCGCTGCACGATCGTGTCTCCGGCAGCCTTGGTGATCGCGTACGGCTCACCGAACGGCCTCAGCGCAAACTCCTCACGCGCAGGCTCGCCCAGCGCCATGCCGTAGACGGTCCATGAGCTGACATGCACGAAACGAGCCACCCCCTCGGCGAGCGCCGCACGGCAGACGTTCTCCGTGCCGGTTGCGTTGACGGCGCGGTAATCCTCGATCGGTCGCCAGACTCCCATCATGCCGGCGAGGTGAAGCACCGCATCCGCCCCATTCATCGGTGCCGTCAAGCTCTCCGGCCAGGTAACGTCGCCTCGCAGGACCTTGACGCCGCGCTGCTCGAGCCAGGAGGCATCCTCGTCCGGTAGCGCAAGCACGCGCACGCAATCCCCCCGGTCCTGGAGCGCGGCGACGAGGTGGTGGCCCAGCAGGCCGTTACCCCCGGTGATCAGGATGTCCATGTTGCTAGTTCCTCCTCTCGCACCGGCGACCAGTGGCGTCGACGGTGAATGACGTCGGTCAAGCTCGGAAGCAGCTCCTCGAGCCACGCGATTGCGTAGTGCCGGCGCGGGATCACGACCTCACGACGCGGATGCCTCACGAGCTGCGCGATCTTCGCGGCCACAAGCTCCGGCCCCGGCATGCGCCCGTCGACGTGCCGGGTCATCGCCGTGTCGATGTTGCCCGGGGAAACGAGTGAAACCGATACGCCGCTTCCGACGAGCTGGCGCCGCAATGCGAGCGAAAAGCCGCGCACGCCGTACTTGGTCGCGGAGTAGACCGGCTCCATGGCGACCCGCCCGGAGAGCGATCCGACGAAGATGATCGCGCCGCGGCGCCTCGCCAGCATGCCCGGGAGCACCGCGCCCGTCAGCAGCATGGCCCCTAGCAGGTTCACTTCGACCAGGCCGACCAGCGCATTCGGTGCGCTCGAGGCGACAGGCTTCAACCAACCGGCACCCGCGTTGTTGACCAGCACGTCGACTCGTCCGAAGCACGCGGTCGCCCGGTCGACGAGCAGCTGCACGTCGGTTGCGTCCGCCACGTCGGTGGGAATTGCCAGAGCCTCACCACCCGCTTCCCGTATGGCCCATGCCTGCGCCTCCAACCGGTCCGCCCGACGCGCGGCGAGCACCACCGTCGCGCCGCGGCGCCCGAGCTCGCGTGCAGTCGCCGCGCCAATGCCGGAACTGGCTCCGGTCACGATCGCCACCTCACCCGCTAGCCCCGTTTTCCATGCGGCTAGCGAGGAACCGCCAGGCTTGGTCTCATCTGACATCTACGTCCGAGCCCCCTCCACAGCGTGCTGAGCGGCGGGGACCGGCGACGCTCCCGGGCGATGGTGTTGCAGGTACCAAGCGGCCGCAAACCGCACCCCGTCACGTAGCGCGACCGCCGGGTCATACCCCAGCTCGCGCCGTGCTCGGTCGATGACGTAACGATTGTCGGTGGCGAAGAACGCGACACCCAGCCGTGTGATCGGCGGCCGGCGTGAGGAACGCGCGAGCACTGCAATCCGCTCGGTGGCGAATCCGGCGAGGTACAAGAGGCGGTAGGGGACGTGGAGGCGTGGCGGCCTGGCGCCGATCTCGTCCGCGATCGCCCGCAGCAGCTGCTGCTGGGTGAGCGGGCGGTCGTTGGTGATGTTGTAGGCGCGGCCGACCGCGCGCGGATGGTCGAGCGCGAGGAGCAGTCCCTGCACGACGTCGGTCACGTAGACGAGCGGCATCGCGTTATCGCCCGAGCCGACGATGATCCCGGTGCCCGCGCGCAGCCGGTCTGCCATCACCGCGAAGTGCAGATCATCGCCGGGGCCGAAGATTTGGTCCGGACGAACGATCACAGCGGGCAGGCCGTCGGCGCTCATCCGCTGAACCACTCTGTCCCCGGCTGCCTTCGTGACCGGGTACGGATCTCGGAACGGTGCCAACGGGAAGCCCTCGTCGGCTGGGCGCCCCAGCGCCATACCGTAGACGCTGGACGAACTCATGTGAACAAGGCGACCGACGCCGGCGGCAAGCGCAGCCCGACACACGTTCTCGGTGCCTGTAACGTTGACGGCGCGGTAGTCCTCCATCGACCGCCAGACGTCCATCATCGCCGCGAGGTGCACGACGCGGTCGACCTTGCGCATAGGCTCCGTAAGCGTCTCCGGCCGGCGAATGTCACCTCGGTGAACCACGACGCCGCGCTGCTCGAGCCAGCGCGTGTCCTCTGTCGGTAGCGCGAGCACCCGCACGCTGTCCCCGCGGTCCTGCAGGGCGGAGACGAGGTGCCTGCCGACAAAGCCGTTGCCACCGGTGAGAAGGACCTCGCTCATGCTCAGGCCCACGCGCCTCCCGCCACCCAGTGTTGCGTGCGATACCACGCGACGCTCTGGCGCACCCCGTCGGCCAGCGCAACCTGCGGCGAGAAGCCAAGCTCGATGCGCGCCCGGTCGCCGAGAAAGCGATTCTCGCCACCGAGCTGCCGTATTCCAAAGCGCATCACTGGGGGTGGGTCGCGCATACCGAAGAGATGGCCGACCGCCTCGGCGCTTGCGCCGAGGGCCAGGGCCACGTGGTAGGGAACGTGCACTCGCGGCGGGGCCGCGCCGAGCTCTGCGGCGATGGCCGTGAGGTACTCGAGCTGGCTCACCGCCTTGTCGCTGACGAGCAGATATGCCCTGCCGACGGGGTGTGGAGCTTCAGCCGCCAGCACTATCCCCCTGGCCACGTCGCTCACGTGGATCAGCGGCACGTGGTTGTGGCCCGAGCCGATGATGGGCATCCTGCCCTGCTCGACCAGCCCGGCAAAGCGCGCAAAGCCGTTGGTGTCGCGCGGCCCGTACACAAGCCCGGGGCGCACGATCGTGACTGGCGCGTTGTCGCGTTCGATCATTCGCCGTAGCACCCGTTCGCCCTCGGCCTTCGTCCTGCTGTATGGATCAGGCCCGCCATTCAAGGGCGCCGTCTCATCGGCGTTCCCGTGGATGTCGGTGCCGTGGACGCTGATCGAGCTGACATGGACGAAGCGCTCGACTCCCGCCGCCACTGCCGCCTCCACCAGAGCCTGCACTCCTACGACGTTGACCTGCGTGTACTCGGCCTCATCTCCCCAAGGACCTGTCCGGGCCGCGCAGTGAAGCACGCGATCGATGCCATCGACCGCGTCTTCCAAGGATGAGCGATCTGTGAGATCGCCTCGACAAACCTCCACGCTCTTATCGGCCAGTCGTCGCACGTCCTCGTCTGGCCGCGCCAGTACGCGCACACGCTCACCTCGGTCGACCAGAAGGTCGACGAGATGTCCGCCGACGAACCCACGCCCGCCGGTGACGAGCGTCGTCATACGACCTCTCCCTCACGTTGCTCCCCGGCGAGTCGCAACGTGCTCCGGAGGCTCGTACCCATCAGGCTCAGGCACGTGAGGCCGCTGACCGTCATGAGCATGGCGGTCCACGGGTGCGAGAACAGGAACATCGCACCCACCGCCGACCGATTGACCCCGAATGCCCCTGAGAAGATCAGCAACCCGACAAGTTCGTTGCTGCCAACTTGACCGGGTGGCGAGGGCAGAATGAACGACAGGTTGTAGAACGTGTAGCCGTAGAGGACAACCGGCACGGACACCTCGGCCCCTATCGCCCTGAACGCGAGGAGGCAGAACAGCGCGTCGAGGCCGATCGCGACAGCGGTGTAGGCGGCGGCGATGGCCAGCAAGCGCGGTCGGCGAATCAGCGAGACCAGAGTGTCCACAAACTGCACGACGAACGGCTCGATGCGCTCCCGCGCGCCCCGGGGGAGGACGGCCGAGAGGGGGCGGATGAGCAGCGCCAGCGCGCGTTCCCGCCGGAAAGCCGCGAGGGCGAGCACGGACGCGGCGAACACGACCACGGCAAGCCCCAGGAACAGGAGGAGCCAGAGCAGGCCGCTCAAACGAAGGTGCATGAGGGGCAGCACAGCGAGCAGCGCCACCACGGAGAGGAGATCCATGCCCTTGTCCATGCCCACCGCGGCCAGCGACCGGCTGACAGGGATTCCGTTCGATCGTCGCAGCAACATGCTCATTGCCACCTCGCCGCCGCGAATCGGCAGAAGCCAGTTCAGGAATGTACCCACCTGATAGATCGCGGCCGCCCGCGCCACGCTGACGTGGCAAGGTCTGAGTAGGCATCTCCAGCGCAGAGCGCGCACGACATACGCTCCCAGAAAAGCGACGCCGCACAGAAGCGCGAAGGTGACACTGAGGTGCGACAAATGCTGAAGGACGGCACTTACATCTATCAATCGCACGAACGTGGCGATCAGGAGCGCGCCTGCAAGAAGACCGAGCGTCGTGCGCAGCGCGAAGGCACGAGCGCGCGCGACGCGAATCCTGGAAAGCGAGGCTAGTTCCACGTCCCCGACACGCTCACATCTCGATGTGCGGCCTTGTGGCACGACGCGCATAGAGAAATCAAGTTGTCCGTCTGGTAGGACGGCAGCAGCGGAGGCTGCATGTGGATGTGAGTACCAACGTGCGCCCCTCGGGTGCCGCAGCCCTGACACGAGAAGTCGTCCCGTATCAGCGCCGCTCCCCGCGAGCGATCCATGCGCAGCTCGTGAAGATGATCGAGCGCAACGTGCAAACCCATTCCGACGGCCAGCGGGAGCACCCGCGGCCGGCGAATGCTCACCAGAAGAAGGGCGAGAAGCGTGCTCGGACGATGGAGGCTTCGCGTCGCGGGGTGTCGCGGGGGCTGGGCTTCGTTGAACAGCCGCACAGCCGCGCTCGGATTCAGGCGACGCTCACTCAGGCAGAACCACAGGTAATGGTCCGCGTCGATGAGGACGCCACCCGCCCAGACGCTGAGGACGTCACGGCCGAGCCACGGGCCTAGCAGCGCCGTGGCGGCGGTGGACAGCGCGATGTGGTCTCGTACTCGCATCACTACGCGCCCGTCACGCTGCAGCGCCCTGGAGGTACCCCTCGGCCCGGTACCAGCCCATGCTGTTCGCTATTCCACTCCACAAATCCGTGCGGGCGGCGAACTCGAGCAATCGCTCTGCCTTGGTCACGTCATACATGCGGCTGTGGGTGAGGAACTCAAGCCGGCTGCGTGTGAGCGGGGCCGACTGTCTCAGGGTGGGTGGCAGTCGGTCGCCGAGCGCCGCCACGGCCTGCGCCGCCGGTAGTGGGATGTGCCCGAGGGGCACCCGTGTTCCCCCAGCTAGAGCGATGGCCTCAGCCAGCCGGGTCAGCGGTGCGGGCTCCCGTCCCGCGAGGTGGAAGCACTCGCCGATGGCGGAGTCGCGCATCCCGCAGCGGATCAACCCCTCGGTCAGATCGTCGATGTAGATCGGATGCAGCCAGACAGTCTCACGGCCGATAGGCCTGAACCGCCGGCGAAGGACCGCCTTGAAGAACGGCAGGAGATGGAGGTCGCCCGGCCCGTAGACCAGCCCGGGCCGGGCGATAACTGCCGGAAGGCCGTCGCGCCACCGGCCACGGACTGCGAGCTCAGCTTCGGCCTTCGTTTCCTCATAGACATTCGTTGGGCGTATCGGAGCCTCTTCATCAGCCCTTCGGTCGCCTGTCACCCCCAGCACCCCGGTGGTGCTGCAGTGAACGAACCGCTCGAGTCCCGACACCTCCCCGCAGCACGCGAGAAGAAGCTTGGTGCCGTCGACGTGCGTTGTCCTGTACACCGTGGCCGGGACCCCCGGAACCAGCAATCGCCCGGCAAGGTGATAGACGACAGCGACGTCCTGCAGAGCTGCGCGAACCGCAGCTATGTCAGTGATGCTTCCGAGGACAACCTCGGCGCCCTGATCCGCCAAGATGGCGCCCTTCGCCGGCGACCGCACGAGCACTCTCACAGCAGTACCTGTGTTCAGCAGGCGACGGACCAACGCGCCACCCAAGAAACCCGTTGCACCGGTCACGAGTACCGTCCGCGCCAGCGGGTCTGCACTTCCGGAGCCCGCGTCAAGCATCCTCAAGCGGGTAGCTCCACGGGTTCCCTTCGAGGCCTCAACACTGCCAGGCGGGCGCGGCCCACGTCTGCGGCCACCTTGGCGACCGTCGGCCCATGCATGAGCATGTTCGTGTAGGCGGCGTTCGCCAGCGGGCAGTAACACTCGCCGGCTTTGATGCTGCGTCTGAGCTGATCGGCCTTTCCGCTTCTCCAGACCGCACCGAAGTCATAGTCGTGCTCCCTTAAGTTGCCCATCGACTGAGCTCGTATGCAGCAAGTCCAGACGTCTCCGTTGGGCGCGATCTGCGCCGAGGCGACACCCGCCAGGCACGGAATCACCTGGCGATGCTCTCGCAATGTTCTCTTTACGAGCTCGTAGTACTGGCGGCGGAAGGCCTGGGTCACCTCCGCAACTCCTGTCAGCTGCGTGTCGCGCATGCTCTCGAGCAGTGCGTCGATGGCGACGGAGTACTTCTCGGCAGTCGGGGTGATTCCCAAGCCGACGGTATCGAGCTCCACCCGCTGCTCCGCGATCTCGGTGATGAACGAATCGGGCTTCAGCTCACGTTGCACAAACTCGCAGAGGGACGGGAACGAATCCACGTTGAACGTCGAGATCACGGTGTGGATTCCCACCGTCAGGTGCTTGTACTGCCGCTTTAGTTGCTTGAGAGCGCCATAGGTGCTGATCGCGTGCGACCAGTTATCCCGGACCCCGCGTATCTCATCGTGCTTCAGTCCGATCCCGTCCAGCGAGAGATTGATGATCACCTCTGATTTGGGAGCGGCGTTCAGCACGAGCTCGATGCGACGAGGAATCACCTTGTGCTGGATCCCGTTCGTCGGAATGTTGATGATCCCCGGGCGGCAATGGCGATATGCGCTCGCGACCATTTCCGGCAGGTCCTTGCGCAAGGTCGGTTCACCACCGCTGAAGGTGAACCAATACGGCGCGCGTCCCAGCGACTCAAAGACCCGATCCCACTCCGGCACACCGAGGTCGTCGTTCGGCAGGAGCCACACATTGCAGGTCTTGCATCGCGAGTTGCAGCGATAGCTCACACTGACAGTGATGTTGACGGGCAGCCTCAGCATGCGGCCGGTGGCATACGATGCCTTCATCGCTGGAATCTCGGGTAGCACCTTGGTCAAGCTCATTGCGGGCATTACCTCCTAGCCGGCCATCGCCGGGGCGGGATCGGCTTCGAGCATCGGGATCGGAATCGATTGCGCGAGCGGCGATTCGGCCTGCGGAAAGGCGATGATCCCGCAGGCAAGGGTCACTGGCGATGCGCGGCGGTGACCATTTAGCGACGGCGAACTGATCGGGAACTGCTGCACCACCCGACGAGCTGTTTGCTCAGCTTTGTCACGGTCACCGGGGAGCAGTGCCACGATCGTTCCGCTTTGCTGGATCGAAACAGTTCCCTGCGCTCCAAGGGTTTGCTTGATCTGATCCGCCACGCGCCGTGTCAGCTGTCGGCTGGAGTGCACGCCAAGCTCGAGCTGCTTGCGGTGAAAGTCGACGATGTGGAACACCGCGACGTTCTGTTGGGCCTCGGCATTCGCCCCTTCGGCGATATGGCTCTTCGTCGTGGCGGAGACGTCCCAGACGTACTGCGGGCGGCGACGCATGACGTCGTACCGACCCAGCAAGCGTCCCGCGGCCTCGAGACCCACCGTACCGATCGTTCGCGCCGCCGCGGGTGGGGATGTGAACGCATTTGAGCGCCACAGCGCTCGGGCCACACGCCAGCTGCTCATTGTCGAGGCTGAGTAGCCCTGCTGGTCGCGGACCTGGAGGTGGCCGGCATAGATCCGACGCCGCTGACGCAGGAACTCGCGTACGGTCGTCGGTCCGCGGTTGTAGACGATCGCCTCTGGCTCGTACACGAGGCCATACCCGAGTTGCGTTACGAGCGCCTGGACGGAGATTTCGTCGACCGCCGTGTCAGGCGGAATGCTTGGCACCACGTTGCGGAAGGCAACGATCTCGCCCAGCTTTGGCGATTCGCGAGCGATCATGTCGTGGAGACGCCACTGAAGATGGACCGCGTGGCCTAGGAATGTGGTCTCGTCGTTAACTGGGGTCGGGTGTCCTCCGGCCATTCCGACCGCTGGGTCCCGGAAGTGCCTCAAGAGCGTCTCGAGCGTTCCGTCCTTGACCAGGAGATCGGCGCTTACCAGCACCAGCACGGGAGACCGGGCCGCAGCGATGAACAGATTGATGGCGGACGCCTTGCCTTCGCGGCGCTCCTGTTCAATCAGGCGAACCCGCGGATCTCCGCGAGCCGCACTCGCCACGACCTCGCCCGTCCGGTCCTCGCAGCCACTCGCGACGACGATCAGCTCTGCTAGGCGACCAGAGACGAGCCGTTGGTTGAGGACGCTGTCGATGGCACCGGCGATGCTCGCCTCCTCGTTGTACGCCATGATGCCGACGCTGCATTCCACTGCCGATACAGCCGGCGCCCCCCTGTGCAACTGGCCATCTCGAGCTGTGTGGTCGGCGAGCCACTGGTCAAGCGGATGAGTTCGTGACTCCTGCAACAAGTTCGCTCCCTTTGGGCGCCACTCGGAGCCGTTCTCGCGTCCTGGCGGCGATCGACTCTGTAATTCGGTGCGCCGATCGTATGGAGCGAATTTCCAGGCGAATTCCCTTCCGGTTCCAGGCGCCGCAGCTCCGACCGGCGCCGTGCTTCATCCCTGCCGGCGCATGACCTGTCGAGCGATCTGGCGCACTTTGTGCTCCACTCGCCCGCCTCGGTCGGCACGCTCGCTCATGGCAAACTCATGCGCCTGAAGGAGGAAGGAGGGCGTATCGGCACCTGTAGGGAGTCCGTGCCGGCGCCGTATGTCAGCGAGTTGCTCATAGTGCTGGCTCGCCCAGTAGACGTTCATCCGGCATGAAGGGCAGTTCCATTCAAGATCCGGCGTATCCGCGCCGCACTGTGGACATTGCATGATCGGGCTCTCCTGTTGTGACCGGGCATTACCGTCGGCCGCGGTCGACTGCATCGTCATGCGGCGATGATGGCTCTCCGTATTCCACGACAGTTCCAACCCTGAGCGGCCTCGCTGGCGAGGCCGCGGTCAGCCAGCCGCCATCGCTGCGCCGATTTACCTCCAAGGGTGTGACGTTTTGGTGCCACCCCTCGGCACGAAAACGCACCAGTCTTGTGCTGCGCCCGTTTCGGGGGCGACTCGACTAGACCGCCGAAACCTCTTCCTCTTCCGCCACGCGGAAGGAGGATCCGCACCCGCAGGCTGCGACCACGTTGGGGTTGTCGACCCTGAAGCCGGCGCCTTGGAGCCCGTCGGCGAAGTCGATCGTCGAGCCCTGGACGTAGGGAAGGCTCTGGGAGTCGACCAGCAGGCGGATGCCCTTGTCCTCGAAGACGCTGTCGCCGTCCCGCTGCTCGTCGAATGCGAGTGCGTACTGGAAGCCCGAGCAGCCTCCTCCGCGGACGCCCACCCTGAGGCCGGCGGTCTCGGCCACGGCGCTCTGCGCCTCGAGGAACTCCCGGACCTTCTCCGCTCCCTTGTCTGTCAGGCAGATCATGCTTCATTCAGTATAGCTGTGGCGGTGGCTCCGCTACGCTAACGACATGGCAGCCACCTCCGAAGAGCTGAAGCAGCGGATCGAGGCCGGGATCCCCGGCGCCCGCGCTGACGTGACCGGGGATGGCCACCACTTCAACGCGGTCGTCTCGGCATCGGCGTTCCAGGGCCTCAGCCGCATCGCCCAGCACCGCCTCGTATACGACGTGTTCGGCAACGAGGTCGGCGACCGAATCCACGCCCTGTCAATTCAAACCAAAGCGGAGTGACGATGGCATGACCGACGAGACAACCAACCCCCTGCGCGAGGAGATCAGCAAGGCCATCTCGGAGAATCCCGTCCTTCTCTTCATGAAGGGCACGCCCGAGCAGCCGGCGTGTGGTTTCTCGGCCCGGACCGTGGCGGTGCTTCAGTCGCTCGGACAGCCGTTTGCCGCCGTGAACGTGCTGCCCGATCCCCGCATCAGGCAGGAACTCTCCGCGCTCTCGAACTGGCCGACGATCCCCCAGCTGTTCATCGACGGCGAGCTTGTGGGCGGCTGCGACATCGTGATGGAGATGTACCAGTCGGGGGAGCTCCAGCAGACGCTCGGGCTGGAGCCGGACGCCGCGGGTGAGCCGCCCGCTGAGCCCGAAGCCCAGCAGGCACCGCCGCTGTCGATCGAGAACCGGCTGTAGCTATCGCCGCACCGAGAGGGTCAGCGTCGCCCGGCCGCTGATCAGGAGCGTCCGATCGGTGTAGACGGGTGTCGCGGGATGGCCGTTGAAGGCCACCATCAGCCCGTCGTAGGTTCCGATCGCTGCGATCTCTCTGCGTACCGAGGCGATCGAGGAG
>Ga0187814_10000897_pt1 | contig 10941 bp, 6 predicted proteins | sample NC_S_4_FD_132450 | JGI IMG/M metagenome (GOLD analysis project Ga0187814, IMG submission 132450) | Wetland sediment microbial communities from Neuse River Estuary, North Carolina, USA - ASW-S_4 | ecosystem: Environmental > Aquatic > Freshwater > Wetlands > Sediment | place: USA: North Carolina...
TCCTGAGCTCTTTTGTGTCTCTCCAGGCTTTGAAGTTCTTGATCCGCAGGGTCTTCAGCATGTGCCGCTCCTCTCTAACATTGCAACACGCTTAGCTTCATCTCGGCGCTCGACGAACCGCACCGAATTCCTAGTCTTGAAAGTGGCTGGGACTATGGTCATACTAATTCCCCTTATTCATGTCTCGAAATGAGTCGCGTATGTGATTTTCGTGTCTTTTCAATCCGAGGCAGATCTTGGTCGATGTCTTGCTCGAGGTCTGGCTGCATGCCCAGAAAGTAGCATTCAATGAAGGCCCAAAAACGATCTGTTCGCTCGCCCACATGAGTGAACAGATAGTCAAGAAACTTAACCGAGTTCTCGTGCCTCGCTTTGACATTTTTGAGAATCAGGTTGTCATAGTCCGCAAAATCGCGGGCTATGTTTTGGATCTGGTAGTAGCTGTTAATGCGGACGAAAATTTCAGGATTCTCCCCGCCTTGGACTGTATAGGTAAGGCAATCCGCCGCATCGAGAAGCCCGAGAACGGCAAAAATTCTTCGTAGGCGGTAGACTCCCATAGGCGAAGAGTCCATATACAGTCGCCTTTTGGCAGGAAGGTCAAGACTCCGGCAAAAGTCTCGGATGTCAATATAGCTAGTGCCAATGATGCGGTAACCAAGGTCCTCCCTAAAGGATAGGAAGCGACCGCCATTTAAGGAAATACTTCGATTCCATACATCAAGGAAATTGAGAATTGTCTCAGCAAGAAGTGCCCCCTTGACTGCACTGAGTCCCGGGAATGTGCCATTGAGATGGCTTTCAAGCGACTGAATTTTGAAATATTTTCCACTCTGAGCGTAACCATCGCAAAAAGACACAATGCAATCTATCACCCCTTCTTGGCTGATACCGCCGCTCTGCCCGCCAGAGGCAATATCGATGATGATGACGGGTATAAGGTTTTCCTTCCGAGAGAAACCGAAGCGTTGCGGGTCGCTATATAACTCATATTTCAGTTTCGCGAATGAGTAGTTGGGATGACGATTCTCCCAGAATGCCTTGAGGTTTACCTTAAAGCAATCTCCCAGGTCTTCACACCATCTTCCGAAAACTGAACGGAGATCAGCCACGACCTGTTCATTCTCCCCCTTGAAGTACGCGTAAGTGAAGAGGGCCCGCGGCCGGGCAAGAATTGGCGAATAACCGAGCTTCAGTACCATATCCTTCTCGATGATGAGGAGCGCTGTTTTCAGTTTATTGTCGAGGCTGTCGCTGTCCTTGTCCGAATAGCGTCCGCCCTCGTCAAAAATAAGATGGAAGTCATCGGAAGAGACCAGGAGATTGCGACGGTAGTCGTTCGCTCGACCGATATCCAATAGCTTGGTCATGACTGCCAGGAGCTGGGATTTCCGGATGGTTGAAATGCCATGCAAGCGATTGACGAATGAAAAGTCCTTCTCCAGGTAGTCGAACTTCGCGAGCCCTTGAACTCGCTCGTCTCTGGCGGCGCGACCGATCTCCTGGACATAATCGCATACGTTGCCGGTAGGAGCGAAATGATAGACGACATCGATATCCGGGATATCGATGCCCATACCGAAGGCCTTGGTCGCAAGCATGATACGACAGAGGTTTGCCTTGTACTTCTGGAAGCTTTCCTTTTTCTCAAATTGTCCCATTCCACCGTGATATTGGACCATGTCCGCTGGCGAGAGGCCGGTATCATGGCTGGCCAGGAAGACATCGAAATCATTGATGAGCGAAACAAAGGGAAAGTAGACAAGCGCCTTCTTGCCATCCTGCTTGAATTCTTCTAGCCTCGAGGCCAACACAGAAAACTTGACATCGTTATACTCGTTCGTCTTGGCGCTGGCGTGACCAAGGCTCTTTTCGAACGATACGTCGATATTCTTGCGTGGGATATATCCGAAATACGTGATCGGGTCACGCATCCCGAGGCTGTCCCTGGTTTCGCTGTACATGTCCTCCGGACCACGGTAGATGGCTGTAGCCGTGAACGTGGCGATGGGAAAGTGACGTTCTTTCCGAAGCCTCTGGATGTAATTGCCTAAGTACCAGTAATCTGGACGGAAAGCCTTTCCCCAAGTGGTGACGATATGCGCCTCGTCGACGACAAGTAAGCCAACGGTCCTCTCCCCGATGAGGCTCTTGATGTCCGATCTACTCAGGAGGCTCTCAGGCGATAAGTAGAGAACGCTAACCTCTCCAGACTGCACCCTGCTGATTATCACTTCTTTTTCGGAAAGACTCACGCTCGAGTTGATCGTGGCCGCTATTCCGAGGCCCATCTCCACAAGGGAATAGACTTGGTCATTCATGAGGGCGATCAGCGGCGAGATGACCAACGTCAGTATGCCCTTCTCATGGAGGACTATCGATGGGATCTGGAACATGACGGATTTGCCTGAACCGGTCGGGGCAGTCACGAAGATGTCCCGATATGAGCGTTCGGCTTGCGCGTTATCCACCTGGGTCATAATGTCCTCGATGACATCTGACTGACTCACTTCCTCGACACTGACGTTCCCGGTACTTCGTACATTGTGATAAACCAAGAAGTCACGAAACGATGGCACACTCCAATATCTTTTGAGCACAGTCTCGATGGCATAGCCATGCTTGCGGGAGGAAGGGGCTTCTTCATAAATTTGCGTGATTGCATTCCGTGCGAGGGAGCCTAGGTAGCGGATCAAACGCGAATATGATTCCTTGAGTGACTCATTGCTTATGAATATGCCTACATGGACTCCGTCGGGAATTCTCTGCCAGAATTCTCGGCACAACAGTATCCAAGAACCCTCATCTTCCGTGATTGTGAACTCCTGCTTTATCTCCGTGGCAGATTCGAGAGGGGCCTTGAATGGCATGGCTATGTCCTCCCAGTCGATAGGGAAAGGAATAGCGAACCAGTAGGAATCGCCATTGCGGAAGACTTGTCCTATTCTGCTGTCGAGTCCCCGGGATATCTCGTCATCGAAGAAGACGGGCGTGAGGCACTCAGTCGCGCAATCCTCCTCTTCCCCATGAGGGCCCTCGAAGGCCGTGCCGAGGTCCACATCCAGCGGCAATAGATTCTTGTAGATAGGGAGTTTGATGAACCGGATATCGAAGAAATCCTTAATCACGTTCGCATCGAGCAAGAGAAAGTCCTCGATGGTACACCAGCAATCCACGCTGCTATTGCCTCGTGTGACTGCCTCGCTCACCATCCGACGACGTTCTGTCCCATCCAAATAATCAATCAAAGTCTTGCATCTCTTGGAGAATAGGAAGGTACCCGCAATTTCGAGCTCGTCGACGGGGAAACCCGCCAATACAGAGAGCATTGGAGGCCCCTCATGTTCTGCCAGAGGAAGGAAGTTGGCAAGGTATTCGGCGATTGCCCCTAATTCAATCATGAGACTCTCCTGAAGACGGCAAGTTCATCCTCATCGAAGATTCGAAGTTTTTTGACTTTTTCGAAGTATTTCTGAGCGATCTGGCGAACCCTTTCCCGGGTTAAATTGTATCGCTCTCCTACTTCCTCGAGGGTATGCGACTCGTCATTGTCGTTAAGTCCGAATCGCATGCGGAGAATATCCCGACTCTTTGGGGCCTTCATCAAGGCAAACGATTCCTCGATTCTCCTCCGAAGGTCTTCTTTCAGTACCTGGGCCTCAGGCAACTCTGAAGCTTCCAGTCGCGGCTGGTTGAAGGAGTAATATGAGGGAATAAAATGGATAAGATCGAGGTCTTCCCCGACTGGAGCATCGAGAGAGACAGGGTGGAGCAACTGGTGGTCCACTAAATCGGCGAGGGAACCGTTTTTTGGTTTCAATGTTGCCGATTCTCTACGGAGTCGCTCTTGGAAATGTACTGGGATCCGGGCGATCCCCATATTATTCTCGATTTCCCTCAAGGCGGTCTGTTTTATCCAGTGGACAGCGTACGTCGAGAACTCGTTCCCATAACGCGCATCGAACCTATTGATACCGATCATCAAGCCCTGCATACCGGCGGCTATGACATCCTCGTAATCAATAACGCATCCGACTCTATTACTAAATTTCTTCCAGAGCTGCTTGGCGACAGAGTACACTAGCCGCGTATTCCTTCGAACCAGGAGATCAATAAGCTCTAGTGTTCGGTCATCACGGGGTATCCTGAGGAGGATATTCGTCGAGGTATGATCGAATCCATGCTTCTTGCGAAGTTTCGGATTAGCGAGAATATCATCCAAGCTACGCATGGACCTACGTCGATCTCCTCGGTTGGCTAACCACTGCCCTGGCTATTTCTTTCAACTGCGTAAATCACTTTAGTAAATGACTCTCCACTATACCGAGACGACGGTCTTGAATTGCTTGATCTCTTGACCATCCAAGGTGATGCGGTAATCCGAGAAGTCTCGCGCCGGTTTCTGCAGGTCTGAGGCTCGCTCTGCTTTCACGCGCTCGAAAAGCTCGTACGCCGGTTTGTTTCCAAGCGCCGTCGCATGCTCGAAGACTACAAGCCTTCGAGCGCTCATGAGTCCTCGCGCCGCCGATCGATCGTGTTCGAACATGTTCTGAAGCGCCTCCCAGAAAAGCGCGAGGTCCTCCTCGGAGAATCCCGTCTGCGCCGCCAGATGGGCGGAGACGAACCCATGTGTCATATAAAGCCCATAGGGGATCGTGTACTTGCGGCCTTGTATTCCTACTTGATCTTCATAGTCTTTTTCTTCCATTCGAGCAGCAGATACCGTTAATGCATGTTCGAAGGCAACAACATTCTCGAGTGACCGTGCGAAAGTCATCTGAATGGGGCCACGAACTTGTCCAGCATTGGGGCCTGTGCTCATTACAGCCCCGAATGCTCGAATATCAAAATAATCCTTACACATTGCTTGCCGGCCTTTTTCAATTTCTTCGCCCTGTGCAGCTCCCTTGTTTTTGCGTGGTTTTCCATCAGATGCCTTTGCATTATTCAAATCTATGCCTATCGCCTCATAACCTAATCGTATTTCTCTATTGAGAACCGTCTCGATGCCAGAGAATTCCTTCGACCTAACAAAGATCTTTTGCCCGGGCACATGACCTTTCGCTATTTGGACATAGTTTCTAATTTTCCTTTTTAAGCATACGTCTGTGACGAGTCCCATGCCTGTCTCGGCATCGACGCGAGGCAAATTGCCCGCATCTGGATCGCCATTGGGGTTTCCATCTTGGACATCAAAAAAATAGATAAAGTCGAAACGCTTGGTAATGGGATTGCTCATCATTTCCTCCTATTTATTACCCGAACTATCTTTATTGGAACCAAACAGCGCTTGCCGCTGATGATAATAACCAACAGCAAATCGAGCTTGGTCATCCATCGCCAGATGAGAACTCCAATCGATTGGCACACCTGCCATTATTTCTGTAAGCCATTTTTCATCGAATATTTGAAGCCCAGGCCTTTCTGCCTTCAGTTTTGATAGATGATGAGGAGTCAGCTTGTTGAGTATCAACGGAAAGACGGAAATAGGGCTTGTTGAAGCAGCACCATAAAACCGGTCGCGGATCGTCGCCTTTATTCCCGGATTCGCGTCCTCTTGGATCTTTTCGAGCACGGCGAAGAGCCGGCCGAGCCTGTAGCCCTGGTTCAGATTGTCTGGATCGAGTGCCACGGTTATCTCCTTTTCGTTCTTGGTATTCGTTAAGCGACTCTTCCGGTTGATGTAGGCTTTAAGAATTGCTGCTCGAATTCTGCCTTCGGGGTCGTACTTACTTGGGTGGGAATCATCAAAATGCTCTGCCCTTATCCTTCTCATGCATTGGTGGAGCATGGTTTCAGGATAGGGCAGACCTTCAATAACAGCACTCATCATTTCCCCCATCAGATGAGGAGGAAGGTCTTCTGGTTTTGCGCGATCCCTAATGAGCGAACCGAGGAGGTACTGAAGGCTTAATCTGCATACATCGAAACTTGGAGCTGTTACCTCAAGGTCTTGAAAATGCTGTTGCATGTGGCTGCAAAATGAACCTATCGTATCTTGATGCCAATATCGGACAGCTATACGGGCCGAGTTCGGGGAGAGGCCAAGGATATAGAATCTAGTCGGCAATTCATCAGGCGGAATTCCACTGAGGATAGCTTGAAGTGAAGACTTTGCATCAGCGACGCCCTGATCAGGATCGTCTTTCTTCTTTCCAGAAGAGAAAAAGAAAGATTTTACATTTTTCTGAAAAATGGAATCGCTTTTCTGGGCCCAAAAGACCAGTTTATCGTTGCCGAACTGAATTCGATTGGGTTCACTGTTTAGAAGGGCATTCAGTGCCGTCGTATAGAAGAATTCCGCCTTCTTCCCGACAGAGCAATTGTACGCCTGCTCCTTCCCATATGAGTCATAGCCGGAATTTCGCTGGATGGCGACTAATGACTTAGTATCCTTATTGATCGGAGTCCTGCTGTGTTTTCTTGCTATTGGACCGCGTTCGCCCGTGACCGAGCAAATACCCTCTACTCCCTCGATAGCACCATCTTCCTCATTACCCGATTCACCCATTGCACTGTCAAAATTACGTGAATGATTTATAATGACAGGATCTTCTGTGGGCATTTTGAAGTCGCCTTCGATCCTAAACATCAAATTACATCCAGCAATTTTCACACACTCTTCAAAGCCTTCACTCTGAATAACCTTGTCTTCCTCATGGTTCTCATAGAACTTGACCACTGGGGAAATATGTGATGACTCCTTGATTCCTTTTGGCAAATTCTGGATGAGATTAACGAAAGATTCGTGCTGCTTTCTCGCCAGCTCCTTGTCGCTGTTCGTTTCGCTCCGCGCCTGTCCAAGGACGTAGCCAAGATGATCCCAAAGCAAGTATGCAACCTTCCATGCACTGGGACCAGCCCGGTTTTCTCCGCGTGGGACTAAGAAAACCTTTGCTTGTTTGCCTCTTCCCTCACCTTCCCTAGTATCTTCGAGCCGCACGAAATGCCCAAGGGAATCTATCACAATAATGAAAGGAATACCTTTCTTTTCTAAGCCTTCTGGCGCGATGTCATCTTTTTTCTGATAATACTCATACAACGCTTGGAGTATCATCGCCGTACCTCCTCGCTTTCCCAGACGGGGACGTCGATGACGCCGTTCACTAGTTTCGCCCTGAAGAATGCGGGTCGGATGTCGTCGGGATTCGAGAAATCCAAGTCGTACAGCATGAAGCCGAGGTCTCGCGTTTCGTCGATGGGCGAGGGCAATTTGGTCCCTAGCTCAACGAGACTGAATGAACAACTGAATTCGCGGCAGCCCAGGTAGGGTTGATTGAAACACTGACCCTTTTTCGCTCGTCGCTCGAACATCGCATTGTACTTGCCTGGATTCTCGGGGCCAGAGCGCAGGGCATCGCGTTCTTCCGGAGAGACGAGCCAGTCGGGCACGGGATTCGACACGCTCCCTCGCTTCTCCGGAGGGATGAATTCGAGCTCGGCGTGGAGGCGATACGCGACATCGCGAAGGAAGAGGCCGGCGCGCTGCTGGCGAGCGTCTTCAATGAACAGGCCATCGCTCCGGTCGCTCATCACCGAGCCCACCTCGTTCCTCCTCACCGAGGTCCAGAGGATCGGCCTCAGCACTTCGATTTTCTTTATTCGCCACTTGATGGCAGGCTTCCAGAAAATCGCCTCGAATACAGCCCGTGCGGCGGAGGGAGTCGGGACGTCGTAGCTGACTCGCTCCACCTTCATTTCCGGCCTCGTGTAGCAGGCGTAGTCACCACTAACCTCGAGGCAGAAGACCTTGTTGAAATACTCCACTCTCGCCTCCTTAGGCTATGAAATCGAGAGGATCGAACTCGGGACCTTCGAGCCTGAGACCGAAGACGGGATCATAGAGACCCGGTCGCGATTGGATGTAAAGTCCGTCCATATTTTTCATCTCCCGGACGGCTCCCATATCCACGAGCGCGGTGAATACCCTTACCGGGACACTGACGGCGTAACGCTGGAGCATGCGGATGGTCGCGCGATCTGGCCCGAACGATTCGATTTTCGTCGCGAGCGAATCAGCTGACTGTGAAGGATCCGCTGTCGCCCGGGCTCCCTCGTAGCGACAGACGATGGCCCGTTGGCCCCCGTCCTCGATCATCGAGAAGCGGGATGCGGCGCTGCGGAACTGGATTTTTGCATCTTGGACATCCGGCCCTGCGAGGAGAGCCATAATCCCCTTCTCGTCGAAGCTGTTAGCCTTGCTGTAAAAAAGCTTGAAGTAGCGGGAGTAGACCGCTGGATCGAGACGCGCGACCTCCTCTGACCAGAGTCTCAGCATCTCCGCCCCCGCGTCCTGTCCCTTGCGGAGAGAACCCGATGGGGCCGGTTTCGGTGCATCGAACACGATCACCTCGCCCAGCCGACCCTCCTCGTTCAATCGCCCCTCGCGGTTGCAGCGGCCCGCAGCCTGCGCTATTGAGTCGAGCCCGGCCAAGGCCCGATAGACAACAGGAAAATCGATATCCACTCCAGCCTCAACGAGCTGAGTGCTCACGACTCTGATCGGCTCTCCCGCTGCGAGTATCGATTTGATGCTCGCCACAACCTCACTGCGATGTTCCGGGCACATGAGGGCGGATAGGTGTATGGTCCCTTTCGGCAGCAAGGCGTGAAGGTCCCTGCAGTCTCTGCGCGTGTTAACTATGCAGAGGACTCGCTCGTGCGTCTCGATCTCGGAAGCGATTTCGGCCCATGATGGCGGCCCACCGCCCTGTTCGCGCCGGTGTATCTCGACGCGTCTCAGACTTCGCGATAATCCAACAGGATCTCCGATGATCTCACGGACGCTTCCCTCGGCGAAGCCGGAGAGACGGGCCGTCCCCAACTCGATCTTCTCGGCAAGGGCCGGTTGGGTCGCGGTGCTGAGCACAATGCTCGCCCCGAAATATCCGACAAGTCCTCGCATCGCACAGACGATGGGCTCGAGGAGGCCGACGGGCTGGATTTGCGCTTCGTCGAGAATGATCACCGAGTTGACGAGATTGTGAAGCTTTCTACAGGCCGACGTCCGTGACGCGAAGAGGGATTCAAAGAGCTGGACATTGGTAGTAACGATGATGGGGGCGTCCCAGTTCTCGGAAGCAAGCTTGGAACGCTGAGTTTCCCGCGCGGGATCGAGGTTGCTGTGATGTTCTACCACTGCATCCTCGCCAAATACTTTTCTATATATTTCGGCGGTCTGTTCGATGATGCTCGTGTATGGTATGGCCACGACTATCCGTCTCTTGTCATGCGCGAGCGCGTGATCGATGGCGAAGGCCATTCCCGCGAGAGTTTTTCCTCCCCCAGTCGGTACAGTAAGCGAAAAAAGGCCAGGCGCCTTGGCTGCACTTGAGCGACATTCGGCGAGAATCTCCTGCCTCGCGCGATTTACCGGCGTATCCGGAGCTGCACGCGAGAGCCGTTCAAGAAACGTATCGAGTCTGAACTTTGCTTCACGAATGTCTATGCCTTTATTATTCCTTCGCCTCGCATCGGCCGGCGTCATGTAAGCTTCCGTGTCCAGGAAGTCCGCGTCGACGAGGCAAGAAAAGAGCATACGAACCCAAAGGTGAAACTGTTTTTTTAGTTCGCCATCACACTCGGCACTTGGAGCTTTGCCTCCCGGCGGGCTCTCTGCAAGTGCTGCTTGAAGAATACTCTCCGGAGGAACAGTCTTAAGTACGGCTTCGAGGCGTGACTCGTCTCGAAGCCGATCCCCGAGAGCGCCCCCAATACCGATTACGTGACTCCAGTCCGGAAGCCCTGCATGGTGCCCGGCGATAAGATATCCGAGGACTTGCCCGAAGGTGGGAGCTATATCTTCGTAACGCTTTCGAGCCCAGAGAGCTCCTACGATCGAGTGATCGACGCGACCGGGCCCTCCTTCCTTGGATTCGTCGGCCTCGAAGCCCGAGGCGCGTCGGATATATTCCTGAAATTCAGGTTGGTATTTGCCTAGATCATGCCAGAGTCCCGCAAGCCTGCCCCAATCACCGTTTCCAAAGGTAGCGGAAAACTGCTCTGCAAGATCAGCGACACCGTGGACATGATCTTCAAGGTAGTGGGGCGCTTCCCACTTCAGATTGGTTCCTTTTCTAACGTGGGCAATAATATCACGTTCCATCACGTTCTCCCCCTTTGGAAAGGTGGGCGCGGGAGGAAAACCTTTCCAAAAGGTTTGCCTCCCGCATGGCTCCCCCTATTCATTTGACGCCTCCATCTCCCCAAAGCACCCCTTCAGCGCCACAATGCTCCTGCTCGTCGAGCCTTCGAGGCAGAAGACCGAGAGCTGGTCCAGGGCGCGGGTCATGGCCACGTAGATGAGGTTGCGGTGGAGGCGTTCGGCGAGCGCAGGCTCCCAGGCTTGGTCCGGGGGGAGCATACGCGGGAGATAAAGGAGGACGACAGGGAAGTCGAGGCCCTTGGCCGAGTGGAGGGTCGAGAGGCGCACGCGGCCGAGGTCGGCGAAGTCGAAGTCCTCGTCTTTTATCTTCTTCGCGGGAATGGCGCGGTCGGCGAAGACCTGCTCGAGTTTCTGCAGTTCGGCCTCGCGCGGCGCGAAGACAGCGATGTTCCCCGCCTCGTAGCCGAGGTGGCCGGTGAAGAGACCGATGCGCGCGCACAGTAGCTCGAGGAGCTCGTCCTCGTTCTTCGCCTCGATGAGCTCGGGCGGGGGGCCCACGCGGAAGGCTTCGGGCGCGTTCTCCGCGTCCTGGCCTGGGATGAGGGCGCGGTAGCGCTCGGCGAGCTCGTGGATCTGGACCGTGTTGCGGTAGTTGGTCTTCAGGATCCTCGTCCTGCCGCTGATGTCGATGCCCGCGCGCCTGAAGCCGAAGCCGCTGCGGTAGAGGGATTGGTCCGAGTCTCCGGCGAGGACTACGCAGCAGCGGGTGCAGTGTTTTATCGCGGCCAGGTCGCAGGGGGCGAGGTCCTGGGCCTCGTCGACGAAGGCGTAATCGA
>Ga0187814_10000898_pt1 | contig 10936 bp, 6 predicted proteins | sample NC_S_4_FD_132450 | JGI IMG/M metagenome (GOLD analysis project Ga0187814, IMG submission 132450) | Wetland sediment microbial communities from Neuse River Estuary, North Carolina, USA - ASW-S_4 | ecosystem: Environmental > Aquatic > Freshwater > Wetlands > Sediment | place: USA: North Carolina...
GCCGTGGAGGCTGGAGTTTACCACGAGGACTGGAGGAAGACGGCCGAGCAGGGCGGCCGTGAGCTTGAGCCGGTCGCTCCTCCAGCCCTTCACGAGCGAAAGCCTGTCCTGGGGAAGAGATCCGAGCAGGGTCTCGGCCGCCTGGGCGTCCAGGCCGCCGAGGTCGGGTATTCCATCCATCGCGGCATAGAGCGTCGCATGGGAGTGATGGTCGTGCACCAGGGGGAGCGTGTGTCTGCGTTTCATGCGGAGAGTATAGGGCAGATTCCGCGCGCGGCCCAGTGAGAGAGTCTTGGACTCAACCTTTGGTCGAGGCCCTGAACAACATGCTCACGCAGTCATCGACTATGGCCACATAGCCGCGCTCCCGGTCCTTCAGCCGGCGGGTCCAGTGACGGTCGCAGGCCGGCGGGCAGGCGCCTCCCTCTTCATCGTGCTTGCGCAGACAGCCAGAACTGAGAAAGAGAGGCGGCTCGAAGGCGCGGTCGACCTGGGCGAGCTCCGGCCATCTGCCGTCGAGCGCCTCGCGGAGCTCGGCGAGCTCCTCCCCTCCCGCCTCAAGATAAAAATAAGCGAAGAGGAGGCGTCCGGAGAGCCACGGCAAAGAGGCGAAGGTCGCGAGCGCGAAGCTGTTGGCGACATACAGATGAATGTCAAGGTAGAAACCGAGGAGCGCGGCCGCCGGGTCCCGCGGCGCAAACTCTTCGACGAGGCGCCTGGAGAAGGCCAGGTGGTGAACCGAGTCGAGCCCCACGACGATCTGTTCGCCGGCGTCGATCGTCTCTGCGATGCGGTCGCGCACGAGGGTCTCGTAGGCTCCCACATCCGCGACGAGGGGGGCGAGAGGCAGCCAGGATCGCGCCGCAGCCCGAGGAAGCTTGGCATGCTCGCGAAGGAGCCGCGGCGTCGCAAAGGGCAGCCCCGCGGGCAGCTCGGGTAAGGGAAAGACGAGGGAGGAGCGAAGAGGAGCAGAGACTGCAGAGGCGGAGCCCGCATGCGGAGCGGGATCGAGAGATTTTGAGGAGGCGGCCTCCGACGCGACAAGCGCGAAACGCTTGGCGAGCTCTCCGTCGGCAGCCCGATAAAGGCGGTTCTTCTCGCGCTTCAAGACGGAGGGCGGAAGGAAGAGATCGGGAATGGGCACGGAGGTGCTTTCCGATCCTGTGCCGAGGGGGAAGCTCGCCCCCTCCTCCACAAGCGGGTGCAGCCTGAAGTCTGTCTCGCCGGATTCATCGAAGACTGCCGTGAGCGCCTCCGTGAAGCTCCCGGCTTTTCGCGCCACTTGGAACGGAAGCTGATCGCCCGCCTCCACCCTGAGCGGGGAGCGGGTATCTCCGGGAAAAAGCGGGGTCCGGAGGTCGAGCCCCAGGGCCCCCGCAGGGAAGAGGAGGCCGGCGTCCACATCCTGGCGCGCGGGCGGGTACTCCTCGGGGCTGGGGCTCCTCAGGTCGAGCTCGCGGGCAGAGATGCGGCGCAGCTCCGTTCCCGGCTTCGGCGATCCGGGACAGTCGATCTCCACCCGGCTTCCGGCCCGCGCGATTGCCAGCTCCCGACCGGTGGACGCGTCGCGCAGGCCCGTAACCGAGAAGGGCAGGGGCCGCGACTGGTCCCCCTCCTCAAAAAGAAGGACGCCGTCGCGGAGCCCAAGGCTTGTGGAGAGCTCGACGATTATGCGCGATCCCCTGCGGGCGATAATGCTGCCGGCCACGGCTCCCCTGTGGCCCGGGAAGGACTGGTCGATGAGTCGCTCGCCTCCGCGCGAGGCAAACCAGGCCTCGGTGGGCAGCCGGGCGAAGGCTATGCGCGCGGCTTCGGAACGGGCGGCCAGGTCCTCGGCGGGGATGTCGTTTCCCGCCAGGCGGTCGAGGAGGGCGCGGTAGTAGCGGGCCACGGCGTAGCCGTACTCGGGGGCCTTCATCCTGCCCTCGACCTTGAGACTTGCCGCCCCGGCCGCCGCGAGCTCTCCGACCCGGTCGGCCAGGCTCAGGTCCCTGCAGGAAAACCAGTAGGCGGAGCCGCGGGCGCCTCCCTTTCCATCCGCCGTCTGCGCTTCCATCGTATAGTACGAGCGGCAGACCTGGGCGCATTCGCCGCGGTTGCCCGAGCGGCCGAGGAGGTGGCCGGAAGCCAGACAGAGGCCCGAGAACGAATAGCAGAGCGCGCCGTGCACGAAGACCTCGAACTCCATCTCTGGCAGCTCACGCGAGAAGCGGCGAAGGTCTGCGAGCGAGCACTCGCGCGGCAGGACGATGCGGCGCAGTCCGAGATCGGCCGCGAGTCGCGCGGCCTCGGGCGTCTGGATCGCCATTTGCGTGGAACCGTGGAGACAGAACGCCGGAAAGCGCTCGTGGATGAGGCGGGCGAGACCCCAGTCCTGCACGATGACGGCGTCGGGCGGAAAGCGCGAGAGGAAGACCAGGAGAGCGCAAAGTTTCTCGAGCTCGCGCTCGAGGATGATCGTGTTGATCGTGACATAGAGCTTGACTTTCCGTCCTTGGGCGTGGCGGAGCAGTCTGCGATACTCGAGCCGGTCGAGGTTGCGCGCCTGCTTGCGCGCCGAGAAGTCGCCGAAGCCGAAGTAGAGAGCGTCGGCCCCGCCTTCGATCGCCGCCAGCGCGGACTCGAAGCTCCCCGCCGGGAGGAGCAGCTCGGGAAGCTGTGTCATGGCGGGACGCTAGCACGAAGATCGAAGAGCTTCAAGCCGCACCTGTGCGCTACCTGCCGCCCCTCTTGCTTCTTCCGCGGTTTTCTGGCAAAAAGACCCTACCGTGATAAGCGTAACCGACCTCGCGCTCGCGTTTGGCGATCGCGTACTGTTCAAGGACGTCAGCCTCAAGTTCACGCCGGGCAACTGCTATGGCATCATCGGCGCGAACGGCGCCGGAAAGTCCACCTTCCTCCGCCTCCTCTCGGGCGAGCTCAAGGCCGATAAGGGCGACATCGTCGTAGGCGCGGGAAAACGCATGGCAGTGCTCCAGCAGGACCACTTCGCCTTCGAGGAGCACAGGGTCCTCGACACGGTGGTCATGGGCTGGCCGAAGCTCCACGCGGTCCAGAAGGAACGCGAGGCGCTCTACGAGAAACAGGACTTCACGGAGGCCGACGGCCTCCGCGCGAGCGAGCTCGAGGCGGAGTTCGCCGAGCTCGGCGGCTGGGAGGCCGAGGCGCAGGCGGCGGTCCTTTTGTCGGGTCTCGGCGTCGCGGAGGCCCGGCACGAGAAACTCATGCGCGAGGTGGACGAGGGCATCAAGGTGCGGGTCCTCCTCGCCCAGGCCCTCTTCGGCAATCCCGACATCCTCCTCCTCGACGAGCCGACCAACGGCCTTGACCTCGAGTCCATCTCCTGGCTCGAAGATTTCCTCATCGAGTTTCCCAATATCGTCATCGTGGTCTCGCACGATAGACACTTCCTCAACTCCGTCTGCACCCACACCTGCGACATAGACTTCGGCCGCGTGCGGATGTACGCCGGCAATTATGACTTCTGGTATCGAATGAACCGGATACTGGTTCAGCAACAGAAGGACGAGAAGAAGCGGCGCGAGGAAAAGATGAAGGACCTCAAGGAGTTCATTCAGCGCTTCTCGTCCAACGCCTCCAAGAGCAGACAGGCTACATCGCGTAAAAAGATCCTCGAGAAACTCGAGCTCGACGACTATGTGCCGTCGAGCAGGCGCTTTCCGTACGTCGGCTTCAAGCCGGACCGCGACGTAGGCAACAATGTGCTCAAGGCCACGGGGCTCGCGAAGAGCGTGGAGGGCCAGGCCGTCATAGCCGGCTTCAATCTCACCGTGAACAAGGGCGACAAGATCGCCTTCGTCGGCCGCGAGCACCTCGCGAAGACGACGCTCTTCCAGGTGATCACCGGAGAGGAGGAGGCGGAGTCCGGGGAGCTCGCCTGGGGGCAGACCATCAACTGGTCCTACTTCCCCAAGGACAATACGCGTCTCTTCGATTCGGACCTGTCGATAACTGACTGGCTCAAGCAGTACACGAGCTCCGACGACGAGACCTATATCCGCTCCTTCCTGGGCCGAATGCTCTTCTCGGGCGACGAGGCGCTCAAACCCGTGCGCGTGCTCTCCGGCGGCGAGAAGGTGCGCTGCCTCCTGTCGAAGCTCATGCTGTCCGGGGCCAATTGTCTCATACTCGACGAGCCGACGAACCACCTCGACCTCGAGGCCATCACCGCCCTGAACGACGGCCTTGTGGAATTCCCCGGGGTCCTGCTGTTCACGAGCCAGGACCACGAGTTCATCACCTCGATCGCCAACCGCATAGTCGAGATCTGCCCGGGGGGAGTCATCGACCGCCCCATGAGTTTCGACGATTACCTGGTCGACAAAGGCGTCGCCGAGCTCAGGGACCGCTACTATCACGGCCACGTGATAGCGGAGATGTGAGCCCGTCGGGGCTCGCGATCCCTTCCTCCGCGGGCGGGAGCCTGACGGAGAAGGTGGTGCGGCCGGGTCGCGAATCGAAGCTTATGCTGCCGCCGAAGCCCTCGACGATCGCTCTGCATATCTCCAGGCCGAGCCCGGAGCCCTCGCCCGGCTTCTTCGTCGTGAAAAAGGGAGTGAAAATCCGGTCCTTGAGCTCGTCGGGCACGCCCGGGCCCGAGTCGGTGATGTCGACGCGGAGGAATTGCCCCTCATCCTCGATGACGATCGATAGACTGCCGTGGTATTCCATCGACTGCAGGGCGTTGTTGACGAGATTCGTCCAGACCTGGGAGAGCTTCTCGGCGTTGGCGAGGGCCGGCCGGACCTTTGCGTAGTCCTTGTTCACCTCGACGTGGTGCCTGATCTTCGATTGAAGAATCGTCAGCACCGTCTCGATGCTGGGCGCGAGGTCGACGGCCGAAAGAGCCGTGCCGTCGTCGCGTCTGGCATAAATTCGGAGCGCCTCGATCACGCGCACCGCCTGGGCCGACGCAGTCGCGATGATGGAGGAGGAGCGCTTGAGGACGGAGAGCTCGTAGACCGCCGCGATGAGATCGCCGCCGCGCGCTCCTTGGATGACCGCCGGAATGGCCTCGACCTCCCTGATCCCGCAATCCACGAGCAGGTCGGCTCCCTCGTCGGCGTCGGGAATGCCGCGGGCCGCGAGCTCGGCGACGATGGCATCGCGCTGCCGCCGCACGGCGACGCGGTCCTCGCGCTGATACGTTGAAGTGAATCCATCGAGCATATCCAGAGCGGACTGGATCTGAGTCCGGTCGAGGCCGTCAATGGCCGAGGCTAGGTCTCGCAGCGTCCGCAGGACCGCATCGTCCAGCGAGGCGGCCGCGGAGCCGATTGCGCCGAGGGGCGTGTTGAGCTCGTGCGCTATTCCTGCCACGAGCTGTCCGAGCGCGACCAGTTTTTCGGATTGCACGAGCTGATCTTTCATGCGCTCGACCCGGATGAGCGATTCCTGCAGCTCGCTGTTCATCGCGGCGAGCCGGTCGTTGGCCCCCCGCAGCTCGGCCGTGCGCTCGGCGACTCTCGCCTCGAGTCCCCGCGTCAGGGATAAAAGTCGCTGGGCCATCGATTCGAACTCGGCCGAGAGCACCTGCACCTCATCGCTTTCGCCGAGGAGCGACCTGCGCGGAGGCTTCCGCTCCTCTTCGCGCGGCTCCAGCCGGCCCTCCCCCATGCCCCTGACGCGCTCGGTGAGCCGCACAAGGGGCTGCGAAACTTTGCGCGCGATGAGGATGAAGCCGAGGGCCGACAGAAGGACAAAGAGTAAAGACAGAGCGATCGACGCGGCCGCTGCTCCCCACAGCGGCTCCACGACGCGGCTCTCGTCGCCCGCGACCACGAGGACCCATCGCCAGGGCGCGAAGAAACGGTGGGCGACGAGATAGTAATCCTGAGGCGAAGAAAGAAAGGGCGAGCGCAGGCGAAGCGTGCCTGGAGTCTCGGCTAGGGCCGCACGCAGGGGATCATCTGCGCCCAGGTCCCGCCCGATCGGATCCACGCTGCCGGAGAGGAACTCCCCTGTTTCGGAGAAAATGATGAACTCTTCTCCGGGACCGAGGAGACCGGAGAAATAGCGGCTTATCGCGTCGCGGGCGTTCTGCATGAAAAACTCGTTCTCCTGGAGGCCCACTTTGAAGAGAACATCGTACGAGGATGCGGCCCTGTTCTCGAGAAGACTGAGCTTCGTGGCGAGGAGGTCGTTTTTGTTCGCGATGACCTGTCGGGTGACGATGAGGGAAAAAAGACCCAGGGCGGCGAGGAGGGGGAGCACGACGAGCGGGATACCCAACAACTGCAGCCGCGCATTGAAACGCACTTCGAGCTTCCTTTTTTAGTTGGAGCCGACCTCGGCCGCCGCCGTGATCGCGCCGATGTAGGCTGTGAAATCCATCTTGAAGGTCTTGGTCCAGAGGGCCGGCAGGAGGCCCGAGTCCCTCGATGCGTTGAAGAAGTCCTGAAGTATCGCGGCGAATACCGTATCGTCCTTTTTCACCGCCCAGGCGACTCCCTGAAGATCGGAGAAGAAGGGAGACAGGCCGAAGTCCCTGAGCTCGTCCGATCGCAATGCGAAGATGACGCTGCCATCCAGGATGTAGTCCGCCCTCCGTTCTCTGACCAGCTCGAAGAGCTCATCCTCGCTTGCGGCGTAGACGAAGCGCAGGCTTACGCCGTTTTTCTCCGCGAAGTCCTGGAGCGTACTCTGCTGAACACTGTCCTTGATGACCGCAAAGCGCTTGCCGTTGAGCTTCGCTATCGAGGAGAGCTCCTCGCCCTTCCTGCCAGCCAGGAGATTGCGGACCGGATATATCGTGATCATTTTCATGAGGCGCTGTCGCCACGGCGTGACACCCATGGGGTTGGCATAGAGATCGACCTTCTTAAGAAGATCCGGCGTGTAATTGTAGTCCCGGGTGCCAAGGTCCGGGGGCACGATTCCGTCGCGCGTAAAGAAGCTTCCCACGTCCTTAGGCGTGCTTAGATCGAGGCGCAGGCCCAGGGATGCCGCGAGGGCGACGACCAGATCGAAGTCGAAGCCCTTGACGCTGCCGTCCGGCTGCGGCACGTAGGCGTACACCCCTCCGTGTCGCACCGCCGCGCGGAGAGCCCCGCCTGCGGCCCTGCGCGCATCGACCCAGGCGCGCTCTTCGGGCCCAAGGGGGAGATACTGGGCCCTGAGGATGCCGTCGTAGCCTATGGCGGCGTAATAACGCTCCGAGCTCCCCTCACCGAGCACCGCATCGACGCTGTTCGAAAAGCTTCCGCCTTCGCGGCCCGCGGATAAGGCCTTCGCGACCTCCATCGCGAGCTTCGGGGCTCCTGGCGGACAGAGCCAATAGCTGACTGCGGGACCCTCCGGGAGTCGGCCCGGAAGGGGGAAGAAGGGCACGAGGAGGGCGGCATCGGCCAGGCCGTCTGCGGCGGGAATGAAGCCTACGATGAGGTCGCTGCTCACGAAGGCGTCGGCGACATGCGACCCATCGAAGCGCCCCACCACAATATCTGCATCGAGGCCCAGGCCACGGGCGACGGTGCTCGCCATGACCGACAGGTAGGCCGCTGCTTCCGAGCGACGGCCCAGGCCTCTTGGGGCATCCGCATCGGCTATGAGCACGCGTATCCTGCTTCCGCTGAACTCGGTCGGTGGCGGGGAAGGCGTCGGCGCAGAGGGGTGGGGAGCTGCTCTCCGTGCGTCGCCGCACGAACAGAGAAAAAACAGCGCGATCGCCGCCGCAAGACTGTAGCGACGAAACCTATGCAAGATCATGGCCATCCCCCTCGAGCCCGGTTGTTCTTCTCATTGTACAACAGGCCCCCGCTGAGGTACAGAACTCGAAGCGAGCCGACGAGCGCGATACCCCTTGCCTTGACTGCCTCGGAGACTGCATCTATTATTCCTCGCGCGGTCCACGCGGTGGACCCTGTATCACTTTTCATAGGGGTTGTTGATGAAGAAACTCGTACTGGCCGCGCTCGCGGCGGCCATTGTCCTCTTCGGCGTTTCCTGCGGGACTAGGCAGACTGCGAAGGCGGGCGGGCCCACCGTTCGGCTCCTGACTGACGCCAGCGGGATCGACGACAAATCCTTCAACGCCGCCGCCTGGCGAGGCATCGTGGCATTCTACGGCGACACCCTGGACAACACCTCCAAGCGCGGCAAGCTTTATGACGTGGTGACTGCCCAGACCCAGGACATGTACGTCCCGAACCTCAAGCAGGCCTCCGACGAAAAATACGATCTCATCGAGGCTACGGGCTTCACCTGGGCCGATGCCCTCAACGAGGTCGCTCCTCTGTACCCCAAGCAAAAGTACATGATCGTCGACGTGGACTGGGTCAAGCAGCCCAATGTCATGCAGGTGACCTTCTCCGAGCACGAGGGTTCGTATCTCGTCGGCGTCGTCGCGGCGCTCAAGGCCAAGGCCGACGGCATAAAGAATCCCAGGTTCGGCTTCATCGGCGGCATACCCGGCCCCGTCATCACCAAGTTCGAAATGGGCTACGTCCAGGGCATCCTCTCCGTCACGCCAGGCGCCAAGATCGTGGACTACTACGCGAACGACTGGGGCAAGCCGGAGCTCGCCAAGGCCCAGGCCAAGAATTGGTACGACTCGGGGGTCTATGCCATCTTCTCCGCCGCGGGCGGCACCGGCAACGGAACCATCGCTCAGGCCAAGGAGTATCGCTCGCAGGGGAAGAATGTGTGGGCGATTGGTGTGGACTCCGATCAGTACCAAGACGGAATTTACAAGGACGCCAAGTCGGCGGTCCTCACCTCGATGATCAAGCGGGTCGAGACGGCGTCCAAGGTCGCTCTCGAGTCCGTCAAGAATGGCAGCTTCAAGGCAGACGTGGTCGTCCTCGACACGAAGGCCGACGGCGTCGGCTTCAGCGCCGCCAATCCCGAGCTCGACAAATCGATCGTCGACCAGGTCAACACGGTGCGCCAGAACATCATCGACGGTAGGGTGAAGGTCTACGCCACCTACGCGGAGGCCAGGGCGGCCGGCGTGGTACCGGCGGGCCTGCAGGCGAGCGACAAATAGCAGGCCGACGACCCGGCATGGATGCCGTAAACCCGGGAACGCCGGCCTCATGGCTTTCATAGAAGCGGGGCGCGATGGCGGGTTATGCGATAGAGATGCTCGGCATCACGAAGGTCTTTCCCGGCGTCGTCGCCAACGACGACGTCACCTTCCGGGTGCGGGACGGCGAAATTCACGCGATACTGGGCGAGAACGGCGCGGGGAAGTCCACCCTGATGTCCGTCCTTTTCGGGCTCTACGCGCCAGATGAGGGCCGCATCCTCATTCGCGGAAACGAGGCACGGATTCGCGATCCCAACGATGCGGCTGCCCTCGGCATCGGCATGGTGCACCAGCACTTCAAGCTCGTGCACAATTACTCGGTCGCTGAGAACATCATCCTCGGCCGCGAGCCGCGGGGCCGCTTCGGAAACGTCGATCTCGCAGGCGCAGAGCGGCGCGTGGCCGATTTGTCGAAGCGCTATGGCCTCGCGGTCGACCCCGGCTCGCGCATCGAATCGATCACGGTGGGTATGCAGCAGCGGGTCGAGATCCTCAAGATTCTCTACCGAGACGCGGATATCCTCATCTTCGACGAGCCGACAGCCGTCCTGACGCCCCAGGAAATAGACGAGCTCGTCCTCATCTTGAAGCGCCTCAAGGCCGAGGGAAAGACGATCATCCTAATCACCCACAAGCTCCGCGAGATCAAGGAGGCGGCAGAGCGCTGCACCGTTCTCAGGCGTGGCAGGTGCATTGGCACGGTCGATGTCGCGGAGGCGAGCGAAGCGGAACTCGCCAGGATGATGGTCGGCCGCGAGGTGAAGCTCCGCATAGACAAGGCCCCGGCCCGGCCCGGCGAGGTCGTGCTTTCGGTAGAGCACCTCACCGTTCGCACCGCGAGGGGCTTCCCCGCGGTGCGCGACCTCTCCCTCGAGGTGCGTTCCGGCGAGATAGTCGGCGTGGCGGGCGTCGACGGCAACGGCCAGTCGGAGCTCATCCAGGCCATCACGGGCCTCATGCCGCTCGAGTCGGGCCGGATTCTTTTCAAGGGAGTCGATATATCGCGCTCCTCGATCCGTGAGCGAATTCGTCTGGGCATGGGGCACGTCCCTGAAGACAGACACAGACACGGCCTTATCCTCGATTTTCGCCTCGATGAAAACCTCGCGCTCAAGAGTTTCGATGGCCAGCCATACTCCAATAAATACGGGATCATCGACTTCAAGAAGATAGCCGAGCATGGCGACGACTTGATCGCGGAATACGATATCCGCGCGGGCGAAGGTGCCGCGACCCGCGCGCGGGCTATGTCGGGCGGAAACCAGCAGAAGGCCATCATTGCGCGGGAAATCGATCTGTCGCCCGCGCTTCTCGTCGTCGCCCAGCCCACGCGGGGCCTCGACGTGGGGGCGATCGAGTACATCCACAAGCGGATCGTCGAAGAGCGCGACAAGGGACGGGCCATTCTCCTCGTATCCTTCGAGCTCGACGAGGTGATGGACCTCTGCGACAGAATTGCCGCCATCTCGAAAGGCGAGATCGCGGGCATCGTCGAAGCCGAGGGCTCCGACGAGCGGGCCATCGGCTCCATGATGGCCGGCGGCGGGGCAAGGGATTCGGAGGAGAGGACATGAGGGCTGGCGAGAAGCGGCCTCGCGGCGCTCTGCTCGACGCCGTCATAGCCTCCGATCGGACGGTTTCCGTCCTCGTCGTGCTCCTGGGCTTCCTCTGCGGTACGGTCCTGGTCCTGGCCGTCGGACGCAACCCGGGCCACATGTACGCGGCCCTCATACAGACTCTGACTGGCTTCGACCTCACCCGCGGCACCTGGAACTCCCGCTACATAGGCGAGTGGCTGACAGCCTCCCTGCCCCTCATCCTCTGCGGGCTGTCCATGGGTTTCGCAGCCCGCACGGGGCTCTTCAACATAGGCGCGGAGGGACAGTA
>Ga0187814_10000899_pt1 | contig 10934 bp, 10 predicted proteins | sample NC_S_4_FD_132450 | JGI IMG/M metagenome (GOLD analysis project Ga0187814, IMG submission 132450) | Wetland sediment microbial communities from Neuse River Estuary, North Carolina, USA - ASW-S_4 | ecosystem: Environmental > Aquatic > Freshwater > Wetlands > Sediment | place: USA: North Carolina...
CGGGTCAGGTACGACTTCCAGGCGAGCAACCGCCGCTTGCGGCTGTCAAAGCCCTGATCGGCCCACCACTGCGCGGCGGCTCGTGCCCGTTCGACGGTGTCGGCGACATCCTGCTGGCCAAAGATCGGGTAGGTGCCGATAACCTCCGATGTCGCAGGATTCAGCGTGTCGAAGGTCTGGCTCGACCGGACCAGGCCGAGACTGCCGAGTGTGGCTGTCATGTGCCGTGCACCGCCGTTCTGCACTATTTGCTGGGATCCTACGCCGGAGTGATCGGGTCTGCTTCTCCTGCCAGCCAGTAAACCACCGGCTGGCCTGCGAAGATCGGTTCAGGTAGGTTGATACCTCGTGGCCTGGCCCGCCGATTCTGACGACGATCATCGGTGGCTGCGGGAGGCGATCGAGCTCTCTCGCCGCTGTCCGCCGTCGGCAACCGCGTTCTCGGTCGGCGCCGTGCTGGTCGCGGCCGACGGCCGGGTCCTGGCAACCGGTTACTCCCGTGAGTTCCAGCCCGCCGACCACGCCGAAGAGGTGGCGTTGGCCAAGGCAGGGCTGGCCCCGGGCGACCCGCGCCTGGCAGGCGCCACCCTCTACAGCTCGCTCGAGCCCTGCGCGGCGCGCGCGTCCAAGCCGACGCCGTGCGCCGACTTGATCATTGCAAGCGGTATCGGCCGGGTCGTGGTCGCCTGGCGCGAGCCGCCGATCTTCGTGCCTGGCGGCGGGGCAGTCAGGCTGCGGAAGGCGGGCGTGGCCGTCACGGTGGTGCCCGAGCTAGCCGGTGCCGCACGTGCCGTCAACGCCCACCTGCTGCCAGCCTGATGGTCGTTCGGCTGGCAGCGCGCCGGGCGGCCCCGTTCCGTCCCAAAGAAGTCAAGCTTGCAACCGCATTCGCCAATAGCAGACGTGCGGCCGGAGCGGACTTCCCCGCGGTACCCGCGGATGCTCGAACCTGGCGTGCTCAGTCAGCCCGAGTCGGCGCATCACGGCCATGGATGGCTCGTTGAGGACGGCGGTCATGGACCAGATCTCATCCAGGCCCACGCCGTCGAAAGCGACCGCCAGAGCAGCCCGCGCCGCCTCGGTGGCGTAACCGTGATGCCAGGCGTGCCTGGCCAGCCGCCAGCCGACCTCCACCCCGCCCGCGCCTGGCACGCCAGCGGGCATCGGGTTCAGGCCGGTGAACCCGATGAACTCGCCGGTCCCGGCGATCTCGAGGGCCCAGAGCCCGTACCCCTGCTGCTCGAACAGCGACTCGATGTGGTCGACAAACGCGTCGCTCGCCGCCCGATCGAGCGTGCTCGGGAAATACCGCATCGTTTCCGGGTCGCCGTTGAGCGCGGCGAACGGTTCACGGTCGGTGTCCTGCCAGCGGCGCATGAGCAGCCGCTCGGTCTCGATGCTGTCGTATCTCGCCGTAGCGGCCACTGTCATATCCTTCCCGGCACTGCGTTGCCCAGCCGGTCCAGAATCGAGCCGCCGACCAATTCCGTCAAATGGTTCATTTTGTCGCTGGCGGACGGGTAGAGTACGAGTCAGGTGGTCATAGGCCTGGGCGCGGGTACACGATCGTCTTCGGCTCGGTAAATGCCTCCATCGGGTAGCGACCGCCCACCCGGCCGCGACCGCTGACGCTGCCCGAGCGGCCGCCGAACGGCAAGTGTGATTCCCAGAGGTTGGTCGAGGCGTTGATGTTGACCCAGCCCGCCCTGGCCCGCTCGGCAAAGGCAAGCCCGCGCTCCAGATCCGCCGTGAACACGGCCGCGGTGAGTCCGAATGGCGAAGCGTTGGTGAGGCGCAGCGCCTCTTCTGCCGAACGCACCTCGACGATGGGCACGACCGGGCCGAACGTCTCCTCCCGCTCTATCGCCATTTCCGGCGTGACACCGTCAAGCACGGTCGGCTCCGCGAACAGGCGTGTCGGGAAACCGTCCGCACGGTGACCGCCGACGCAGATCCTGGCGCCGCGCGTGACGGCGTCGGCCAGGTGCCGATCGAACTTCGCCGCCGTCGCCTCGTTGTTCAGCGGCCCCATGGTGGTCACCGGGTCGAACGGGTCGCCGAGCCTGACCCGGCTCTTCGTCGCCTCGACGACGCGGTCGGTGAACTCCGCCCGGACTGCGGCCTGAACGAGGAACCGCTCACCCGCGGTGCAGCTCTGCCCGGCGCACAGGTACGCCGCTTCCAGGGCCGCGTCGGTGGCGAGGTCGAGATCGGCGTCGTCCAGGATGACCATCGGACCGTTGCCGCCAAGCTCCAGCAGTTGGGTCTTGCCGGCGGCCCGCCGCGCGACCTTGCCGCCAGTCTGCACCGAGCCGACGAATCCGACGCCAGCCACCAGCGGATGTGCGACTACGGTGTCGCCGACGACCGGCCCGGGTCCGGGAACGAAGTTGAACACGCCAGCCGGCAGTTCCGCCGCGGCAATAACCTCGGCCAGGACCGTGCAGCAAGCCGTCGTCGTCGGCGCGGGTACCCAGACGACGGTGTTGCCGGCCGCCATCGCCGGAGCGAAGAGCTCGGCACCCATGGTGTAAGGCCAGTTCCACGGGCTGACCACGGCCACGACGCCAAGTGGGACTATCGCGGTAAGCACCCGGCGGTCCGCGGATGTGGAAGCTGGCAGCGAGCCGGCCATCCGCTTTGCGTCCTCGCCGGCCATGCTGAAGTACCCGGCTAGCTCGTCGACTTCGTCGTAGGCCTCGGCGAGGAGCGGCTTGCCCTGATCCTGCGATAGGGCACGGGCCAGGTCGTCGCGTCTGTCCGCGATCCCGGCGACGATTCGCTGGCAGGCCTGGGCACGCTCGAACGCCGACGCGGCAGCCCAATCGGGGAAAGCCGCCGCGGCTGAGCTGACTGCGCTGTCCGCGTCGGCGCCATCGGCGACCGCGACGGTCGCGAATTGCTCGGCGGATGACGGGCTGACCGCCGGCGCTGTGCCGCCGCTACCGTTCCGCCAGCTGCCGCCGATGTAGAGCAGGTGTTCTTTCACCACAGCATGTTCTCATTGGGCGCAATGCCGCGCATCGCTTCGTAATCCAGCGTGATGCAGCGGATGCCGCGGTCCAGGGCCAGCACCCGGGCCTGCGGCTTGATCTCCTGCGCGGCGAATACGCCCTGCACCGGCGCGAGCAGCGGGTCGCGGTTGAGCAGCTCAAGGTAGCGGGTCAGCTGCTCCACGCCGTCGATCTCGCCGCGACGCTTGACCTCGATGGCCACGCTGATGCCAGCCGGGTCCCGGCACATGATGTCGACCGGCCCGATCGCAGTCGGGTATTCCCGGCGCACCAGCCGCCAGCCCTCGCCGAGCAGCTCCGGCTGTGCCGCGAGAAGCTCCTGGAGATGCGCCTCGACTCCGTCCTTGACCAGGCCGGGATCCGCGCCGAGATCGAAGGCCGTGTCGCTGATGATCTCGTCAAGCTCAATCGTGAGCGTCTCGCCGGACCTGCCGGTGACCACCCAGCGGCCGGTCTCCTCGGTCATCCGGCAGGGCGGTGACATCCAGTTGAGCGGCTTGTAGGAGCCGCCGTCGCTGTGTACCAGGACCGAGGAGTCGGCCTTAACGATGAGAAGCCGGGTGGCCATCGGCAGGTGCGCCGAGAGCCGTCCCGCATAGTTCACGCTGCACCTGGCGATGACAAGCCGCACGAAAGCTAACTGTAGGACTGTCTGCATCGCCGCGCCCGCCGACTGGCCGCTGCGTCAGCTGGCCCGCTGCCCGGCAATCTCCGTTGCGCAGCGGTAACCGCTGCGCAACGCCCCCTCCATGTATCCCTGGACTCCGCACAGCGACAGCGTCCCGTCCCAGCACCTGGCTCATCTGTTCAGCCTGCACCCATCTGCCGAGCTCACGGAAGGCATGATCGCTGGATTCCGTGGCACCCGAGCAGGGCGAGCAGCTTCAGGGCTTACGCCGCGACGACGTAGGGAAAGTTCCTGTCTCGCAGCCGCTCGGAGACCGATGGTGTCAAGCCGGAGGTCACGGCCGTGTTGAGGACGAGCGAGAACATTACCTCCGGTGCGTTATCCGCCAGCGTCCGGCCGTTGCGGACCGCGAACCCGTAGGTCGCCGGTGTCCCAACCACATACGGCAAGACATCGGGGAACAGCACCCGGGCCACGGTCTGGCCGTAGCCATGCGGGTCAGCTGATGTTCCGCTTGCGGAGACAACGGCGGCGACAAGATCGGCGAGGTTCTTGCCTTCGGCGTTGAAGTCGGCGGACGGGTGCCGGTCGTTGGCGGGATTGGAGAAGTCGGTGTCGTCGGGCCAGAAGATCGGCCACATCATGGGGTGCCCGGCGCGGTTGATCTGCCGCCATCCACCCGCATCTGTGGCGAGTTTTGTGGCGCACCAGACACCGGTGCGCACTCCCGCGTGCAGCTGCGGATGCTGGTGGGAGACCTCAAGCACGATCGACTCGACCATGGTGTTGGCGAAGCTGTTCCGCGCGTCCTCGGCGCGCCACGCCGACCGATCCACCGCCGTGCCGTTCTTGAACGCTGCGTTGATGGTGGCGAGTTCGGCCAGGTCGATGTAGAACGGATCGGCGATGCGCCCAGCCCAGATCCGGGTGTCATCCTGGCTCGCCGGCTCGCCGGTCCGGCCTTCGAGCACCAGTGCGCCGGGGGCGCTGTCCTCGCGCGCCTCGTCACCGGTGAGAGCCCGCACCTGCAAGGGCTGCCGGCCGTCCGGATCCCGCTCGCCGAAGGACACTCGGTACGTCAGGGTTTCGAACTCGGCACCGTCGAAGTGCACCTTGAACTCATAACGCGCATCCGGGTGGAAGCCCGGCTGCACATCTGGTCCGGTGATGGTGGAGTTCACATCCATGACGAACACAGTGCTGTGGTCGCCCGGAAACAGGTAAAGGTCGTCGATATAGAGCTGGCCGTTCTGGCGCGCGAGAGGCGTATCAAGGTGATGGGACATGCCGCAGTTCCTCCCCCAAGGAGACCGATGTGTCCACGCCGGCAGGGACGCAGTCCGCGAAGTTGTTCCCTCGGCGGACACGCCGCGACCAACGGCCGCTGGCATTGCAGCGGCGGTGAATTTGCCGACTTGCCGGGCCGCTAACCCCTAGTTCGGCCCATTCACAGGCTAGCAACGCGCAAGCGTCGCGAGTCGGGCGGGGCTGAGCGTCCAGGCCAGCCGACGACAAGCCGACCTAGGACGGGCTGAAATCACGTGCTGCCCTGCAGGTGGGAGAACGCGTCGCCGGCCAGATCGTTGATGAGCGCTATGCCGTCGGCCCGGCACACGTCCTGCTCCTTGGTCAGATCCTTGGTCAGCTCAGGGTTGTCCTTGCCGAGTTTCCTGGCGAGAGCGATGCCGGCGAAGAAAGCCGCCTTAGCCAGCCCTCGCAGCGCCGCGTCCGGCGCGGGGATGACACCGGAGTAACCCGGCACCTGCTGCGGCGTCACCTCTGGCCAGTCCTGCGGGTCCCGGGGGCTGTCTAGCGACAGCACCGGTGCGATGTCGGCGGCCATCGCGTCGCGGTTGGTGAGCGGGCCGCCCAGCGGCCATCGCTCGCGCAGGGTCCTGATCACCGATGTGTTCCGGTACTCGGCGTTGATGACGGTCCGTTCGCCGATCCATGCCGAGACCGCGATCGCCGGCACGCGCAATCCCGACCGGTCAAAGCCGAAGTTCATCTGGCCGACCGGGTCAGCCGGGCCCGGCGGCGGCACCAGCGGCGGCGGGACGTGGTCATAGGTACCGCCGTGCTCGTCGAAGGTGATCAACAGCAGTGTGTTCCAGGCATTTGATCCGTGCTCCGAGGATGACGACCGGACCGCGTTGTAGACCTTCGCTAGCAGAGCCTCGCCGCCGAGCAGCGATGACGGCGGGTCGAGCGGGGAGCCGGGGAAAAGCGCATCGAATGCCGGATGCATGTCGTTGTGCCCGAACAGCAGGTTGGGCTCGATAAACGAGTACGCCGGCAGGTTGCCGTCCGCCGCATCCTGCAGGAACTGGTCGGTGGAGAAGAACTTGGTGGCAAAGTGCGGCCACAGCCTGGGGGCGTGGATGACGCCGGTCAGCGACATGTGGCTGGGCGGGTCGCAGTAGACCCGCCAGCTCAGGCCTTGCTGGTCGAGTCGCTCGAAGATCGTCTCGGCATCGTTGTGCAATGGGAACGACTCGATCGGGGACATGTTGTCCACGAATCCGGACGAGGTACCTGCATGAAAGAACGACCGGTTGGCGAACGTCTGCGTCGGCACCTCGCAGAACCAGTGGTCGAAGGTCGCGAAGCCGCGTGCCAGTGCCGAGGTCACCGGCAGCTGCTCCGGTGTGTATCCCGTCATGATCTGCGCGAACTCTTCGTAGGAGGGCGCTCGCGCCATCTCAGCCGCGAACGCGCTGATGTAATCAGCCACGAAGCCGTCCATGGTCGGCGGCTGGCTGGGGTCGGCGGGCGCGTTGTAGGGGGGAGTCATCTTGTCGGCGAGCACGGCCCGGTTCGAGGCCGGGTCGATGATGCCGAAGAGCTGGGTGTTGACGTGCTGATACTCCTCGCCCGGATCCGGGCTCGGCGAGTTCATGCTGGCAGCCACGCCATATGGCACGACCGAGGGACCCGCGGCTTCGCGTGCCCAGTCGGGTATCGGGTTCGCCAGATTTTTCCCGGCGACGCCCTCAAACGAGGCAACCTCGCCCGGCGCGTAGAGGCGGCCAAGCAGGTTGTCGAATGATCGGTTCTCGAACATGATCACTACGATGTGATCTAGCGCGCTGCTCCGGTCTGGATTGGCCATCGGCGGACCTTTCATTCGGCTCGGGCTCGGCTGCTGGACCGCACGGCCCCACGAGATCAAGTATCGCGGCTACGATGCGTCTGCCGCTGATTCACCGCGCGTCAACCTTGCCGACGTCTGTCGGATGGCGAAGCTGGATCGCGCTACCGCCACCGTGCGGGCTCCGGTGTCGCTAGGTACCGTTTGGTACATGCATCGCATAGCGGAGAGACGAAATGGACTTCGCGGCCACGGTCGAGGTTGACGCGCCAGCCGAAGCGCTATGGCGTGCGGTGGCCGATGTCGAGCAGTGGCCGGCCTGGACCAGATCGATGCAGGAGGTCAGCCCTGGCGTCACGACCACCGGCACCCACCTGGTCAGGCCGCTAGGCAGCGGACGGGCTCAGCTCACTGTCGGGATCAGCCAGTCGGGGCCGATGGCGCCGCTCGTCGGCCTGCTGACCGGGCGGCGAACGGGGCGGTACATCCGGCTGGAGGCGGATGGCCTGAAACGGTGCGCGGAGTCGGCCGGGCGCTGACGGGCGGTCACCGCAGCGACTGTAATGTCGCCGCCATGGAGATTCGCGAGGTGGCAGTTGTCGGCCTTGGCACCATGGGGGCGGGAATCGCCGAGGTGTTCGCGCGGGCCGGGATCAGCGTGATCGCGCTTGAGGTCGATTCTGAGGCGCTCAACCGCGGCATGAGCGTACTGGATGCCTCGCTGTCCAGGGCCGTGGACCGTGGCAAGCTGGCAGCGCACCAGCAGGCCGAGATTCGCGGCCGGATCCGGCCTGCGGCCGGCTTTAGCGAGGCGGCAGCAGCCGACCTGGCAATCGAGGTGGTGCCGGAGCGGCTGGAGATCAAGCGCCAGATCCTTGCCGAGCTTGACCGGGTTTGCAGTCCGGACGCGATCTTGGCGACCAACACCTCATCGCTGTCGGTGACCGCGATCGCCGCGGCCTCGAAGCATCCCGAGCGCGTGATCGGGATGCACTTTTTCAACCCTGCGCCAGTGATGCGCCTGGTGGAGGTGGTCAGCACGGTGCTGACCCGGGCAGGGATACCAGAAGCGGCTGCCGATCTGGCCCGCCGTCTTGGCAAGACGCCGGTCCTACTCGGCGACCGGGCCGGGTTCGTGGCGAACGCGCTGCTGCTGCCGTACCTGAACCACGCGCTGCGGCTGCTGGAGACGGGCTACGCTTGCGGCGCGGATATCGACACAGCGGCCACCGTCGGCATCGGACTGCCAATGGGACCGCTTGCGCTGCTCGACCTGATCGGCCTGGACACTTCGCTGTCGGTGCTTGAGGTACTGGCGGCAGAGTTCGGCTCGCCCAGGTTTACCCCGGCTCCGCTGCTGCGGCGCCTGACCGCCGCCGGCCGGACCGGCCGCAAGGCTGGCCGTGGCATTTACGATTACGTCGATCAATCCGTGGCCGCAGCGGATCAGGAAGGGAACGGGGCCGCTTCGGCGGCACCCGACACCGTCACGCTGATCGGCTCCGGCGATGAGGCAGAGGCCGACCTGGCTGGCGCGCTCGCGTCGGCGGGCATCAATGTGACCAGGAATGCGGCACACCCGACCGACCTGGTCCTTGTCGCGGCGGCTGCGGCGAGGCCGGTCCTGCCGGCCGCGCTATCGTCGGGGCGGCCCGATCAGGCAGTCGGCCTGCACGTGCCCGGCGGTCTCGGCGAAGGCAACCTGGCCGAGGTCGTGCGCACCAGGCTTAGCTCAGAGGCGGCGGTCGAGTCCACGGCCGCGCTGGCCTGTCGGCTCGGACTGCAAACCGTGCGGGTGCCGGACCGGCCGTGCTTCCTGGTCGGCGCGCTGCTGTACCCGCACCTGGCCGATGCGGTGCGGATGGTGGAGGACGGCTACGCCAGCGCCACCGACATCGACACGGCGATGACGCTCGGCTGCGGCTACCCGCAGGGACCGTTCGAGCTGCTCGACTCCGCCGGACCGCCGAAGGTGCTGGCCGGTCTGCAGGCAATGCACGCAGCCTACGGCTATCCGGCGTTCGCGCCGCCGCTGCTGCTGGCCGAGCACGCCGCGGCCGGGCTCGGGTTCGCTAAAGTCGGGCCAGCTCATTAGAGCCCCCGGACAAGCTGGTGAGCCCCAGGAAGGCGCGACGGCGGCCGGCCGACGCGCCAAGCAAGCCGCGACGATCTCGGCGCCTGTCTGCGGCTGCGGCCAGCGCCCCGGCCGACGACCAGTCGGTCAGGCTGGGCCCGCCGCAGACGCAGGAGTGGCCGGACGGCGACTGGATCGTGCGTCAGGTACCGGCCGCCGCAGCAACCAAGACTTACCGCTGTCCCGGCTGCGATCAGGAGCTCCGCCCCGGAACCGCGCACGTCGTCGTGTGGCCCGCGCACGCATCCGGGCCGCAGGAGCGCAGGCACTGGCACAATGCCTGCTGGCAGCGGCGGCCTCGGCGGCCCGGCGCCGGCCCGCAAACGCACCGGTGAGGAGCAGATGACCGAGATCACCGCGAGCACCGTGCTGCCGGCCCGGCGCGAGGACATCACCCTTCGCACTGCCGACGGGCTGGTGCTCGTCGGCGAGCTGGCCCAGCCGGCCAGCCGGCCGCCGGTCGCGACCCTGATCTGCTTGCATCCGCTGCCCACGCACGGCGGGATGATGGACAGTCACGTCCTTCGCAAGGCGTCCTACCGGCTGCCAGCCCTGGCTGACCTGGCCGTGCTGAGATTCAACACCCGCGGCACGACGTCAGAGCGCGGCGCCAGCGAGGGCGAGTTCGGTGCGGCCGAGACCGAGCGGCACGATGTGGCTGCCGCCATCGCCTACTGCGCGGATCTCGGCCTGCCGAGGCTTTGGCTGGTTGGCTGGTCGTTCGGCAGCGAGCTGGCGCTGAAGTGGGGCAACCTCCCGCCGGTCGAAGGCGCGATCCTGCTGTCGCCGCCGCTACGCCGCGCCGCTGCCGTCGAGCTTGACGCCTGGGCGCTGTCGGGTAAGCCGCTGCTGGCGCTCGTCCCCGAGTTCGACGACTACCTTCAGCCCGACCAGGCGCGCGAACGCTTCGCGCGTGTGCCGCAGGCCGAAGTTATTGGCGTGCCGAATGCAAGGCATCTGTGGGTGGGCGAGCGCTACGTCCGTATCGTTCTGACTGAGATCGTCCGACGGGTCAACCCGGCGGCTTTGCCACTGCCCACAGAATGGAAGGACCGACCGTGAGCCTGTTCGATCTGACTGGCAAGTGCGCGTTCGTGACCGGCGCATCGCGGGGAATCGGCAGGGTCATCGCCGTTGCCCTGGCAGATGCGGGTGCCGATGTGGCGCTCGTGGCCCGCAGCGCCGACGGGCTGGCCGAGACCGCCGAGGCGATCGCCGCGGTCGGCCGTAAGGCTCTGGTCATCCCGACCGATGTCACCGGGCAGGAGGCGGTCGCCGACGCGGCAGCACAGGCGATCGATCAGCTCGGCCACGTCGACATCGTGGTGAACAACGCGGGCGGGTCCAATTTCATGGTCCCGTTCCGTGACCTGCGGCTGACCGGCTGGGACAAGCTCATCCAGCTCAACCTCAGCTCGGCTGTCTACGTCTGCCACGCCTTCGCCGGCCACCTGCTCGATCGCGGAAAGGGATCGGTGATCAACGTGGCCTCGGTGGCGGGGGTGGCCGCCGCGCCGCTGATGACACCGTACGGGGCGGCAAAGGCGGCGCTGGTCTCACTGACAAAGTCGCTAGCCGTGGAGTGGGCAGCCGACGGCATCCGGGTCAACGCGCTGTGCCCCGGCTGGACCGCGACCGACCTCAACAAGACGCTGTGGGAGGATCCGATTGCCGGGCCGGCCACGATCGCGACAGTCCCGATGCAGCGCTGGGGGAGTCCTGAGGAGATGGCCGGTGCCGCGATCTTCCTGGCCAGCGATGCCTCATCCTTCATGACAGGCCAGGCGCTCGTGGTCGACGGGGGCCAGACGGCCAACGCCTAGCCGAGCGTGGAACGTTCGGCGCCGAACGGGCTTGCGCCGGCACAACACTGGGGCCCCCTCCCGGCTGACCCGGGAAGAGGCCCCAATCTGCTAGTAACAGCGGGCAGAGCTGGTTACTCAGTCCACCACTCGTCCTCGCCCTCGCCCTGCTTGCCATTGGCGGCGGCCTTCGCGCCCCCGTCGGCCGGGCCGCCTGCTGAATGCCGCGCGGGCGGAGCCGATGCCGGGGCTGATGACGCCGGAG
>Ga0187814_10000900_pt1 | contig 10929 bp, 9 predicted proteins | sample NC_S_4_FD_132450 | JGI IMG/M metagenome (GOLD analysis project Ga0187814, IMG submission 132450) | Wetland sediment microbial communities from Neuse River Estuary, North Carolina, USA - ASW-S_4 | ecosystem: Environmental > Aquatic > Freshwater > Wetlands > Sediment | place: USA: North Carolina...
CCCGTCCCGAACCTCCGTGCACAGGAGCTGCCAGTCGCCCGGACGCTGGATCTCCCCTGCGGCCGTGACGGCGGCGGGGAAGCGATCGTTGCAGAACATCACGCCGTGACCGATGAACACGCCGTCGCCGACCGTCACGCCGGTGCAGATGTAGCTGTGCGAGGAGATCTTGCAGCGCCGGCCCACGCGCGCACCGGACGTGATCTCGACGAAGGCCCCGATGCGCGTCTCGTCTCCGATCTCGCAGCCGTAGAGGTTGACGAACGGGCCGAGGTACACACCGGCGCCGAGGCGCACGTCAGGCGCCACGCACTGCAGATCGCGGGACAACCTCGGTCTCCTCCTCCGGTTCAGTGATCAGGTTACGGAAGCCGCGGCGCGCTCGAGCAGCGCCGTGACCTTGACGAGGTGCCGGGTGTCGAGCGCGGGCGGGACGAGGCCGTTCACCACGTCCGCGAAGTGCTGGCACTCCTTGCGCAGGGGCTCGCCAAGGCTCAGGGCGGGCAGGACGGCGCCGGCGAGGTCCAGTGCGGGCCCGGTTGCGCCCCGCAGCCGACCGGCGGCTGCCAGCTCGCCGCGGTAGACGCGCAGGGGCCAGAGGGGGTCGAGGTCGTCCCACAGGACCATGCTGCGGCTGCCCACGAGGGTCGTTCGCCGCACCTTCACGGGCGAGTGCCAGCTGAGGTGCCAGAACATGCCCGTGCCACCCGCCGCGGCCATGGTGACGCAGCAGCTGGTGCCGCCGCCCGCGGGCTCCCGCGACTCCACCGCATGGCAGGTCTCGATCTTTGGGTCCAGGAGGTCGAAGAGGACCGTCGCCTCGTGCGGCCCGAGGTCCCAGAGCACGCCGACGTCCGGCCAGAAGCGACCTGGGCCAAGCCGCTCGCTCGCGAGCCAGAGAGGATCGCCCAGCTCGCCCCGCGCGATGAAGTCCTTGAGGTACTCCACAGCGCCGTGGAAGTGCAGGGTATGGCCCGGCAGGAGCGCCACCGACCGCCGCGCAGCCAGGAGGGCGAGCTCCTCCGCCTCCTTGGCCCGGAGGACGACCGGCTTCTCCACGAGCACGTGCTTGCCCCCGCGGATCCACTGACGCGCGAGCGCGTAGTGGCTGCGCGGGGGGGTGGCGATCACGGCGGCGCGGATCCCGGGATCCGCGAGGAGGTCATCCGGGCGCTCGTGCACCTTCACCCCGGCGAAGCGACGGGCAAGCGCCTCTCGGATCTCGGCCCGGGGATCGAAGCAGTGCACCCGGTCGAAGCCCCGCACCTCCAGCAAGGTCCGGATGTGCTGCTGCCCCCAGTAGCCGGCGCCGAGCACGGCGACGTCCGCCAACAGCCTCACCTCCGACCGTCCCTCTGCACACTATGTGAACTACGAGAGCGGCGTGCGGTAGGGGAGAGGGGGCGGCCCTTGGGTGGAGATCCTCTTTTACGAGTCCCACGACGTATACGTCCACGGTCTGCCACAGGCACTCGAGGCCCTCGGCCACCACGTCACGGTCTGGGAGGGGACACCGTCCCACGAGCGGCTCGCGCGCTACCTCGCCGCGGATCGCCCGGAGCTTGTCCTCAGCATGGGCTGGACGCCGATGCATGGCGATACCGTCTGCCTTGAGCGCCTGCGCAGCTACTGCGCCGCGACCGGTGCCCTGCACGTCTACTGGGCCACGGAGGACCCTCTGCACACCAGCGTCTGGACCCTGCTGTACCTCGAGCAGTCTGGGGTCGACGCCGTCGTCACCATCTCCCCGAAGGCGCTGCCGTTCCTGCGCAGCCTCGGCTACGCCGCGGAGGAGCTGCCGTTCGGCGCGCACCCGCCCGCGCGCAGGCCGTTCCCCGGCGGCGCACCGGCGGACGTCGTGCTGGTCGGGACCGCGTACCCGGAGTTCAGCGGACAGCTGCGCAGCGCGGGGCTGCGCTGGCTCCTGCGTCCTCTCTTGAGCCTTGATTGCCGCGTGGCGGTGTACGGGCGGTTCTGGGACAGTGCAGGCCGGTCCCTCGGCTTCGACCTGCCACCGGAGTGGCTGAGGCCGCAGATCCCCTACCCGGACGTGCCGCGGGTCTACGCCTCGGCCGCTCTCGTCCTCTGCCCGCAGAACGAGGCGAACCAGCTGACAGGGCGCACCTTCGAGGCCTTGGCCGTCGGAGGCGGCACGCTGCTGACCCTGCGCACGCCCGGCGTCCTGCGCTGGTTCGCCGAAGGCCGCCACGTCCTCTGCACCTCGTCCGAGGCGGAGACGACGGAGCTCGTGCGCCGGTGGCTGCCCGACGCCGCCGGTCGGGCGCAGTTGAGCGCCTCCGGCCAGGCGGAGGTGCTGGAGCACCACACCTACCAGGCGCGTGCAAAACGCCTGCTCGGCTGGGTCGAGGGCTGGCTCCAGGAGAAGCGGCGCCTGGGGCACGTCTGCCCGCCCCGACCGCCATCGCTCGGCATCGTGCGCCCCGATGCGGTGGACGCAACCGGCCCCTTGGGCCAGGACCTGAGGCTTTGCTTCACGCCGCCGGCAGCCCCTGCCGGGCTCGAGCTCCGTTCGGCTCGCCTGCGCTGCTTCGCCGAGGAGGTGACGCAGCCCGGCGATGCCGTCTGCCTGCAGATGCCCTCGCGCATGGTCCTCGACGCGCGGCACGTCGCCAGCCCAACCGCCCGGCCCTATCCCTACGAGTTCGGGTGGCACGAGTGGGACGTGCTCCAGGGGCTCGATGGCCGACCCGGCTCGCCGCTCGAGCTCGAGCTTCGGGCGACGCAGGACCTGCGGGTGGAGTGGTGTCGCCCGGAGCATCGTCCGGGCATATGGACGGTCCTATACAACAAGCGGGCGTTCCTGCCGCAGCTGTGGTTGCGCTGGGCGGAGCCTGGGCGGCCGGACTGAGCCGCCCCGGTGCCGGGCGCGGTCGGACGCGGCGTGGCAAGGCGCCGCACGACGACGGTACGACGGGCGCGCTGCGCGCGAGCGCACCGGCCTGTTCGCGGAGGGCGGGCGCGGGGCCGCCGATCCTCGGCGATCCCGCGCCCTCGCGGCTCGAGCCGAGGACCCGCTAGGGCAGCTTGTAGATGTCCTGGAACTTCGCCTGGATGTACTCGAGGTACGGGCGGGTGGTGAGCGGCTCTCCCGTCACATGCCGGAGCATGTCGTCGCGCGTCTCGCGGGAGCCCACCTGGTGCACGTTCCGGCGCAGGAAGTCGAGCAGCGGGGCAAAGTCCCCGCGACCCACGCGCTGCGACAGGTCCTCGATGGAGCGGTTGGCCGCCTGCCACAGCTGGCCGCCCGCGACGTTGCCCACGGTGTAGGTCAGAAAGCCGCCCAGGTCGTGCGTCCAGTGGACGTCCTGCAGGGCGCCCAGCAGGTCGTCCGGAGGCGCGATGCCCAGGTAGGCCTGCATCTTCGCGTTCCAGGCGTCCGGCACGTCCTGCACGGCGAGTTCGCCGCGCAGGAGCGCCCGCTCCACCTCGAAGCGCACGGCGATGTGCAGGTTGTAGGTGACCTCGTCGGCCTCAACGCGGATGAAGGAGGGCTGCACCGCACTCACCGCCCGGTAGACGTCCTCCGCCGTGGCGTCGGCGAGCGAGGGGAAGGCGGCCTGGGCACGCGGCAGGAAGTAGTGCCAGAACGCCCGCGAGCGACCGACGAAGTTCTCCCAGAACCGGGACTGGGACTCGTGAATCCCGCCCGAGACGGGCTTGCCGAGCGGCGTGCGCCCCCACTCGGCCGAGAGGCCCTGCTCGTACATGCCGTGCCCGGATTCGTGCATCGTGCCGAAAAGACCCGCGGGGAAATAGCTCTCGACGACGCGGGTGGTGATCCGCACGTCGCCGATGCCGAACGAGGTCTCGAAGGGATGGATCGTGCGATCCAGCCGCCCACGGCCGAAGTCGTAGCCGAACGCCTCGACGGCCTCGGTCATCAGGCGCCACTGGGCCTCCTCCGGAAAGTGGCCGAACAGGATGGAGCGGTCCACCTGATGGGGGCTCTCGACGATACGTGCGATGAGGGGCACGAGCGTCGCCTTCAGCTCGTCCAACAGCTGCGCCGCCGACGCGGCGGTCATGCCCTGCTCGGCGTGGTCCAGCAGAGCATCGTAGGGCTCCTGCGGATATCCGAGCGCCTCGGCCATCTCCCGACTGACGTCCAGAACCGACGTGAACGCCGGGGCGAAGATCCGGAAGTCCTTCGCCTTTCGAGCCGCCATCCACCGCTCATAGGCCTGCACGGAGACCCGCGCCTGCTTCGCCACGAGCGAGGGCGTGAGCTTCACGGCCTGGTCGTGGGCCCGCCGCGCGGTCCGCAGGAAAGGCCGGCGCAGATCGTCCGGCGGCGCTTCGGACACTTCCTCGGCGAGGCGGTCCAGGAGCTCGCCGAGCTCGGGCGAGGCCAGGCGCTCATGGATGACGACGCCGAGCGAGGCCAGCTGCTCACCTCTGCCCGAGAGCCCGCCCATGGGCATGTAGGTCTTCTGGTCCCAGTCCAGGACCCCGGCCGCACGCTCCAGGTCGTCGATCTCGTGAAACCGCTCGATCAGGCTTGAGAGCGTCTGTGCCAAGCCGATCCCTCTCCCTTCCACCGCCGGGGCCCTGCGCCGCATGCACCGGATTCGGGCGGGTACGCTGCGCGCCGGCGCGGCGAGATCTCCCCCGGTCGGGCCACCCCGCGGGCCGCGCAGCGAGACCGCTCGCCGCTCCATGGCACGGCAAGCCCGCGCAGCACTTCGTGCCCCTCGGGTCATCTCCCTGCGCCGCGACGCCCGAGCGCCGCGCGGACGAAACGAGGCGGGACATGGCCTCCTGCTACTCCCAGTCCCCGCTTGGCGTCATGGTCGCCGCTCCCTGTCCTCGTGCGGTACGGCCAGCCGGAGTTGGGGCGGGATGGCTCGTCTGCAGGTCCAGCGGACGGAACAGGGCCTGGTGATCTGCGCCGAGGCCGAAGGTGTTGCCACGGCTCAGCTTTCGCGGCGGAGCGTCGACGCCGAACTGCGCACCCACGCCAGGCCGTCGTGTGGACAGCACCTGGAGAAGCTCGTCGACGCGTAGCGGAGTTCCGTTCTGATCCGGGCGTCTGGGCGGCAGAGCACGCCCACTACCTGAGTGAGGTCCTCGGCAGAAGTGGCAACCTCCGTCGATGCGCCTGGCATCCCGGCGAGGCTGGACACGTCTGACCTCGGCCGCCCGGACGCCTGGCGCAGGCGGGAGATGCTAGCCCTCTCCGCATGGCGCGCGGCTGCGCGGCGTGGCCGGGCGGGCCTAGGCGGCGCGCAGCCGCCCAGTCTCGTCGACGCCGAGCATCCAGCGCAGTGCGGCGACGGGACGCCCGTGCGCCCAGATCCCCACGTTCACCTCCAGAAGAACCTCCCCCGTGTCTCGCTGGTAGATGCTAGCGCGAAAGCGGCTCTCGTCGGCCGATCGAGCATGGCCCCAAAGCGTCGTGTAGGGGCTGCGCGCAGGCAGCCCCACGCCGGTCGGCGTGAGCGCGATGCGGGCCGACTCGAGCGCGTCGCGCTCCTCGTAGAGCCGCTTCACCCGGTTGCCGACGCCGTCCTGGACGGCGATGCCGGTCCAGTCCTGACGGCAGCTGTAGTCCTGCATGATCGAGAGTCCGTTCAGGTCCACGATGGCCACCGCGCCAGACTCCGGGAAGCGGCGGCGCAGGCCGTCCACGATCGGCACGAGGTCCTCGTCGACCTTCTGGTCCCAGCCGGATGTGAACTTCGGTGGGTCGAACTTTGCCCCTGGCACGATCGCGAAGAGCCGCGCGAGGCTGCGCACGTCCTCGGGAGATACGAGCTCGCGCCAGCGCCCTCGGCCGTACTCTTCGAGCGGAATGCGCTCCAAGACGGCCTGCGCCGCACGGGCGGACTCCTGGGCTTCACGCATGAACGTGACGATCTGCGAGCCTTCCGTCGCGCCTTGCACCCAGCCGGAGACGTCCTGCGCCATGAGGCGCAGGATGGCGGACGTCACGGCAAGCCGGTCGGCATGGAGCGCGAGCGCATCAGCGTGCCCGCTCGTCGCCACCGCCCGCTGGCCATCACCTGCAATCGTGCGCGACATCGTCTCCATCTGCGTCCTCACGCCCTCGACGTTGGCCGTGACCTCCTCGGCGATCGCCGCGTTCTCCTCGGACACGGCGGCGACGCTGGCAATCTCCTCGGACGCTCTGCCCAGGCGCGAAGCCACGCGGGAGTAGCCCCGACCCATCTCCTCCACCTGGTCACGGGTGCTGTGCATGAGGACTGCCATGCGGCCCAAGGTGGCCTCGGCGCCGCTCGCGAGCACCGCCACCTCCTCGGCGGACTGCGCAACCTTGTCCACCACGAGGCCGACACGCCCGATCGCCTGGTTGATCGACTGGATACGGGCGCCCGTCTCGGTGACCTGCACCTTCGACTGCTCCGCAAGCTTGCGCACCGCCTCCGCCACCACGGCGAAGCCGCGCCCGTGCTCACCGGCCCTCGCCGCTTCGATCGAGGCGTTGAGGGAGAGCAGGTTCGTCTGGCTTGCGATCTCGAGGATGTTGTCGGAGATCCCCCCGATGCCCGAGGCGGCTTCCTGCAGGTGCCTGAGCTCGTCCCGCACCTCCCGCATGGACTGCGAGACGCCCTGCACGGCGGCCAGCACCTCGCCCAGCTGTCGGCCCTGCTGCTCGACGCTCTGCACGCCATCGTTGATGTAGCGCGTCAACTCGCGCGAACGCTCCTCGACTCCGCCGCCCTCGGTCGCAACGTCCTGCACGAGATTGAGCGCGGCCGTCGTCGCGTTGGCCTGCTCGGTCGCGCCGCTGGCCACCTGGTTGAACGCCTGCGACAGGGAGTTTAGGTTCTCTTCCATGCGCTGAAGCAGCTCAGGCCGCTGCTGCGACGCTTGGGTGAGTTCGTTGGCGGCCTGCCGAACTTCGCCGATGCGGACCCGCATGTCGCGGGCGCTTTGGTTCAGGCTGCCCATGGCTTCCGCAATCGAGGCGGTGAGGGAGACCGCCTCCTGCTTCTGATCGAACATGCCAGGCATGGCCTTGGCATCTTCCCCTGCCTCGATCTGCGGGCGGCGACGTATCGTCAGCACTGCCCCTGTCCCCTTTCGCGCCGTATCCAGCAGAGTGCGTAAGGCTGCGGACGTCCGGCGAGGGCTCTCCCTTGGCGGCGTGGCGCGCATGTCGTCGCTGCTTCGTCCAGCTCCTGGCTCTAGGCCGCTGCTGCTGTGCCCCGCAGTGATGCCATCCGTCGACTCCGCGTGCATCGGGGATAGGCTCAGCTCTTCCGCCACTTCCAGACCCCTACTCTCAACTGTCCATGTTGTGCAGTATTGAACATGTGTGTAGTACAGTCAAGGGCGAATTGGACTTGCGTGCTCGAGAACGGACATTTATGCTAAATACATGCCATCAGCTAGCGATCGGATCCACCAGGCAGCGCTGCGCCTCTTTGCTGAGCGAAGCACGACCCAAGTCACGGTCAGCGAGCTGGCCGAAGCCGCGGGCGTGGCGCGAGGCACGGTCTATAGCAACATCAGGGATGTCGACTCGCTCTTTGAGGATGTGGCCGCCCGTCTGGTCACCGAGATGGACGCAGAGATCGCCGTCGCCACCCCCCCGGGCGCAGATCCTGCGCAGCAGTTCGCGGTCGCCATTCGCATGTTCATCCGCCGTGCGCATGTAGAGCCCCTCTGGGGTCGATTCCTCGTCCGCTTCGGCATTGCGATGCCGGCGTTGCGTGAGGTGCTCGAGGGACGGGCCCGGAGCGACCTTCAGCTTGGCATCGACCTTGGCCGATTCCAGATAAGACCCGTCCAAATCCCCTCCGTCATAGCCATACTGTCCGGCAGCGTGGCGGCCGCATGTTCGCTCGTCATCGACGGCCAGCTGACTTGGCGAGAATCCGGCGTCGACACGGCCGAGCTGTTCCTCCGCACGATTGGGGTCCCGTCGGACACAGCGCACTCCCTGGCTCGAAGCGAGCTGCCTCCCCTGCCACCCTTGGACGATGGCAGCCGAGGTGCGACCAAGAAGGCACCGCCAACGTCCCAGTGACAGCCGCGACGCCATGCCCCACATGGACACCGCCACGTGACGTCGTTAGACTCGTGGCATGAACACCGCTGAGCGCAGGAGATCGCCCGGACTCTCCCGCTTCTTCCTGGCAGTCCGCGCGGTCGCGTGGCTGGCCAAGGAGGACTCCATCTGCCCGAGCGTCTCGATCGCCGATGGCATGCACACGCACGCGACGTTCCTGCGCCGGCTGTTCGCTCCGCTCGTGCGCGGTGGCGTTGCGGAGGTGCACGAGGGGCGCGTCGGCGGCTATGCTCTGGCGCGGCGTCCGAACGAGATCACGCTGGCCGAGATCTACCAGTTGACAAGGGGTCAGCTGGGCGCAACGTCCTCACCCGCCGCGGACGACCTGATCGGCGGGGCCGACGCGCCAGTCATCCATGCGCTGGAGGACATCGTCCGCCTGGGGGAGGCCAGTTTCGTCGACACGCTCTCGAGGTACACCATCGCGGACCTGGTGCAGCGGGCCTCGGACGGGGAGGCCGAGTAGCGCGAGGTTTCGGCGGCTCATAGACCTGCACGGCAAACTGTGCTTGACAGGAAGATAGTTTGCCGGGAAACTGTCTCTGCGTAGGGCACAGTTTTGGTCGAGGGAGAGGGTCCTGCATGCATTGGCTCGTCTGGATCGTCGCGGGGCTGCTCGCCGCCATGTTCCTCGTGGCCGGGTGGTCCAAAGTGTCGGGGTCCGAGATGCAGCGGAAGGGCTTTGCGGAACGAGGGCAATCGCTCGGCTTCATGCACCTGATCGGAGCCCTGGAGCTCGCGGGGGCGCTCGGACTCGTGGTGGGCTTCTGGGTGCCGATTCTGGCTCTCCTGGCCGCCATCGGGCTCACGATCATCATGGTCGGAGCCGTCTTCACCCATGTCCGCGCGAAGGATCCGCTGAGCCGGGCGACGCCTGCGCTGGTTCTGCTGGTGCTGAGCCTTGTCGAAGTGATCGGCCGGCTGATCACAGGAGTCTGACGGTCTCGGGCAAGGCGGTGGCGGCCATGCCAAACCTCCGCCGCCGCCGTGATGAGGAGGGGAGCCTGTGCGAGGCTCCCCTCCTCATCGGCCCATGCGTAAAACTGTACGCGATCGAGCGATCGCCATCGCCCAGCCACTGCTTCCCGCCAGGCTCCCGCTACGGATGGCGCATGTCCAAGCCATAGCCCCTCAAGCGCACGCGCGCGGATAGGCTCATGACGGATCGTCGGAATCCCTCCGTCGGCCACGACGCCTCCTCCCGTGGCCAGTCGCGCGGATCGCGAACCCGTACCAGTTCGCCGTAGCCGAAAGGATCTGCCCCAAAGCGCTGGCAGGTCGTCAGCGCAAGTTGCTCCGCGCGCACGATCTGCGCTGCTGCGGCCGTCTCGACGTCGTCCGTCTGCTTGGGCTGCGCCAGGAAGTCGGTCGCCACCCCCTGCACCGCGGTCAGCTGCCCGTCCACGGATGTTTGGACGGCGATGGCCGGGCCAGGTCGCACGTCCGCATGGCGCCGCACGGCCCGCACTTCGACCGCAAATCGCGCGCCGGCAACGCTCGGCAGCGCCAGCCGGCCGTTGCGTCCGGCAAGCATGGCCCAGCCCAGGGCGGCCTCGTCACTCAACCAGCCGACGAGCCGGTCACCACGGAACACCGCGAGACCATCCACCCGAAGCGAGGCTTCGGCCCCGCCCCCGTTGGTCTGGTCAACCCTCATGCCGATCGTGACAGGGCTCTGGCCAGGCACCTGAGCCAGACTCAGGAATGTCTGCACGCGCTCCGCCTGCAGGGCTGAGTACAGGCGTGCCCGTTCGACGAGCAGGTTCGTGGCCTGGCCAAGCTGCGGCAGCACGGCCTGGCCCATGCGGATCTCGTTTCCTGCCGGCTCGCCGCGGGTGACGATCAGCCATGCGCTCGGCGTATTCTCGAGGGATGTGTCGAACAAGTCCAGTGTGGGGTAGAGGCCTGCCCTGGCCACCTCTTCTGACACCAAGACCGAGTCCACATGGGCGAAGTCCAGCCGCAGCTGCGAGTGCTCCTGTGCGGCATAGAGCGCGTCGGCCACGCTGGGCGCCGTGATGGACCGGACCAGGAGGGGCGGACTCGACGACCCCCCTGAGCCGGACGAACCCGGCTTGGGCAAGCTCAACGGATTGACGATGCCCAGCGTCACCTGGTAACCCTGCGGGGCCCTGTCGACCGCGACCACCGACACCAGGCCGCGCTCATCGGTCGGGGTGATCCCCCAGCAGCCGCCGACCATCAGCCCCAGCGCGACCACTGTCGCGACTCGCACGATGCGTGTCATGCGGCCGCGCGGACGCTGCGCCAGGCGGCGAGAAGGTACGTGGCCACCATCAGGGCCATCAGGAGGAGCGCCACCACCGGGCTGACGGCAGCGATAGTGCGGTCCAGATCGAGGTCACTCCGTAAACTGGTCAGCGCGTAGATGGCGAACGGCGCCACCATGGCAGGAACGAGCCACCGCCGCTGCCCGCCCCCTACCATCCCTTCCGCCACGCGAAGCCACGCTAGGCCGATCACCGCGATCTTCACCGTGAGCGCCATGACCTCCGCGGGCAGCGCGACGATGCCGAGATTGCGCAAGAGCGTGCCGAACGTCTCCTCCCGTGCAACCGCGATGAATGGCGCAATGAATCCGATGGCCCGCCCTGAGCCGAAATAGGCGAACTCGACCCACAACCCCACCGCTTGCAGGAATGTCACGCAGAGCACGGCCGCAGCCAGCGTCGGTCCCACTCGCGTGCGGGCGCGGGGCTCGACGTAGGAAAGAATGAATGCGCCCAGCAGACCCGGTGTCACCCAGCCCAGGACCGAGCCGATGGACTGCTCGGACAGGAACCGCGTGTCCTTCGGCACGAGCGGCAGGCCCCAGTTCAGGTGCACCTCGCCAAGCGCCAGCGCCAGGATCG